>Ga0075017_100000693_pt1 | contig 19316 bp, 19 predicted proteins | sample AleBraG_ABR_2012_FD_71475 | JGI IMG/M metagenome (GOLD analysis project Ga0075017, IMG submission 71475) | Freshwater sediment microbial communities in response to fracking from Pennsylvania, USA - Alex Branch Run_MetaG_ABR_2012 | ecosystem: Environmental > Aquatic > Freshwater > Creek >... | reverse complement strand
CGGTCCAGTTGAGCCGGCAGCGGCTTGCCCGGCGAAAGTCAGCCAAAGAAAGGCGCCGGGCGCGATGAGAGCCATGGCGTTCATTGTCAAACCGGTCAGGCCCAAAGTCTGTTTCATTTCCGTAGAGTTTTCTGCCATCGGTATTCTCCTGAGTATCTATCGTCTATGGAACGAAGTCATTCGGTGCTGCTGCTTTCGCAAAGCCGTGCCAGCGAGCCCAGACTACGGCCGCCCCTCGTGCACCCGAACCTACGGTTACTTCTCAACCACATTCTTGCCAAACATGAAGCCGAATTCAGCCATAGCCCGAGGCTGGTTCTGGTTCAGGCCCGTTTGACTGAAGGCGGCTCCCGGCGTGATGCTGCTCGCGTGAACATAGGCCAGGTCTCCGCGAACGAAGAAGCCGCCGTGTTGCAGCGTAGGCGTTACCGTAATCGACTGGGCCGCGCTGCCCGGACCGTACAAAAGATTAACCGCCTGGTCCGCAACGCTTCCCGAACTCGTGATGTATTCCCAACGTACCGGCAGCGAGAAACCGTGTTTGAAGGTGTAACTCGCCAGGATCGCACCGCCCGTCGTGGATGCACCCTTTACGACGCCGATCTTCGCGTTCGTGGGAACATTGGTGTACTGAAAGTAGGGCTGGATGATCCATGGCCCCTTCGTATACGTGTAAATAACGTTGTAAATGCTGCTGTTGTTTTGCACGGGTGTGGCATAAGTCTGAAAAGCGGTCTGCCCATAGTTCCCACCCCCCACGAAGGCCAGGCTATGGGGTCCTTTGGTATAGGCTAAGGAACCAGTCAGCCACGAGTAGCGATTGGAGTAGAAGCCGTCGTTCCAACTCAGCGAGGCGGCGAACTTTCCCATGGTCTGATTGATTTGGATTCCGCGATTGACGGCGTTTTCCTGGTTCCACAAAAGACCGCGATGAACGTTCATGTTCTCGAAGGTGAAGGTGTACTCGGCGCCGATCAGTGTCGGCAGCGCCCCGATCAAAAGGGAAGTGTTCTTCAAAGATTTCTGCCCCTGTAGCTTCACAAAGGCAACCGGCACCGGACCGTAGAGTTTGGTCACCGTTTTGTCAGTATCCAGGAACGGCGTCCCGAGAGCCGCAATGTTGTACGCGCCCGCTTGCAGGTAGAACTGAAACCAGCCGTCAGCTTTTTGAATAAAAACCTGGCCGTTACTCAGCGCCGCTTGGTGGCTGCTATCGCCCGCGACGTAATTCCCGGTCCACATGCCCAGACCGTCGAGGATGCCATTCACGGCGATCTTGCCGAAAGGTCCGGCGTCGAAGATGAGTGGGGGGAGCCCGGACAGCGGGCCCGTTATGGACGGAGTGGGCAGCGCTGTCGGCGCCGGCGGCTCTGGAGGTGGGGCTGGAGCAGCCGCTGGCTGCGCAGCAGAATCCACCAGCGCTGCGGCCGGACCTGTCGATTCCGCTACCGTGACCGGCTTCTGGGAATCCTTCCCAGCCGTCCCGTCCGCTGCACTTTGCTGAGCGGCGGCAGGGGGAGCAACGCTTGTACTCGCCTGATCCTGTGCCTGCGCCGCGGAGAACAACAACACGCTCGCAATCGCCATCATGGCTTTGTGTTGGGAACGATTCTTCGTCATTTCTCTGGTCTCCCCTCCTGGTACGTGAATCGGATGGCTGTGCATGTAAGGGATGACCGTGCGCATCCGCTGCCAGCACGTTGAACCTAGCGATCAATGCCGCTGCAGTCCAACGCATCTTTTTGCTGCCCTCCATCCAAAAAATGTTCCTATCATTAAAACTTATGAGACCCATAAGACAGTCGAGGTCTCCCACTCCGCGGCAGATGACGTTGACGGTGGATGTACGCTTCCTCTGGCGCAGAGAAATGCCGCTGACCCCGCGATGGGCGCGGAGAGTGTCATTCCCGGCCAGCGGAAATGTTCCCGAAGTGCCCGCGTGATAAGGAAAGAAAACCTGGTGCGAAATGCGTTTGGAGAGTCGTTTTACGACCTCAGGATCGCAAGATCTTATCGGCGCGATTGATATTTTTCATGGGCTCGTTAATGGGCAGACGAAATGGGCTGCCTGGAAGGCCCGGGTATGGCTTAGGATTTTCTTCCCCGCCGGCCTGATATGCGCACGCGCCGGTGGGATCAGCTAATTCGTACCTTCTTTTTCGGCACGCCCTTCGTATGGCAGTCGACGCACTTAACGAAGTGAATGTTGTGCGGGCTCTTGGTTGACTTGAATGTAGTGTCCATGGTTTCCACGTCCAGCCCGCAATTGGAAAGTTGCGGGTGGCAGGTAACGCACGACGCTCGAGTTGTTTGGCCATGTCCCTGATGGCAGGCAAAACAACTGAGTCCTTCATGGACGCCAATCGCGGTGCGATCGTCGCCCGAACCCACCTTCATATTGGCCAGCGGGGCGTGGCACTGGTAACAGAGAGCCTGTCGGATGTCCGGGCTGATCCGGATGGTTCTCTCGCCGTCGCGCATCGCGGGCAGCGGAAGACGGCCCACCGCTACGTAGTCGAGTTCCCGCCGGTCAAATAAGGCCAGCGAAGGTCGAAACACTTCCTGACTGGGGCCGGGGTTGGAAGGCTTCACCGGGGAACGGACGAGTGGCGATCCCTGGCGGTGCAGTTGGTGACAGGCCAGGCAGGGCATGACCGGCTGTTCCGCCAGCGCCGGTTCGCGCAGTGTCCATGGCCCTTTTGTATCCAACGGCGCAACCAGATCGCGAATACCGCCGTTGAAATGCATCCCGTGGCAGCGCAGGCAATCGTCCATCAAAGGCTGCTGATGATTGTGGGTGTTGTCCAAAAAGATGTCTTTGAAGGTCGCGGCATGCGGTCCCGCCGCCCAATCCGCGTATTCCTGTTGATGGCATTTCCCGCAGCGGCTGCCCATTCGCCGCACATCCTCCGCTTTCAGACGCACCTGTTCCGGAATCTCGCCGCGCAAGTGAGCGAGTAGACGGTGAATGTTCTTCAGATGAAAACCGGCATCCAGCGTAAGCACATCACCGTGACACTCGGAGCAAGCAACGTTGCGGTGAGTGGAACTGTGCCAATCCGTGTAAGGCTGCCAGATTTCATGGCACCGGGCGCAGGACCTCCCACCGGAGTAGCGATAGTAGACGCTGGCGCCCGGCAGCAAAAGAAAGACACAAAAGAATATGACCAAAGCGAGAGAGAGCCGCCGGTACCAGGCCTTGCGCTCAGCGGTCATCGTATCTCCACCCCGGATATGCGCCTATGCCGCGCCATGCATGCCTTTCCGCGACTTCACCAGGTGGTCGCTGGCGTAGTAGGCGATCGCCATAATCGTCAGCACGGGGTTGAAGCCACCGTTGGTGACATGGACGCTGCCGTCCACCACATAAAGGTTGTCCACATCGTGAACTCGGCAATATTCATCCACGACCGACGTCTTTGGATCATTTCCCATTCGGCAGGTGCCAGCCTGGTGTTGGCCGCCGCTCAGGCCCGTGCCGGGCAGCATTGTCCAGGTCTTATTCGCCCCCGCCTCTTTCAGCCACGTCTCCGCCTTGGAAGCCAGGAACTTTCCCACGATTTGGTCGTTCGGGTGACGGTGTCCCGACAGACGGACGACCGGAATTCCCCAGTAGTCCGTTACCTTTGGGTCAACCTCAACCCGGGACTCAAACATCGGCATCTCCTGGACCGGTCCCATCACCCCCATGCTGCGCCGGTAAAATTCGCGCATGTATTGCTTGTGTGCCCGGCCCCATCGCGGCATGCCGGGCGCTCGCCAGCCCACAAACTGGTAAGGCAAGCGGATGAACTCGTTGGCCAGCAATCCTCCACCGATCATTCCCTTGTTGCCGTGGTTGAAGTCGCAAATGGCAACTCCGGCGCCCGGGCCCAGGTCATCGTAGACTTCGAAGTCGAACAGTCCCACCGCGCCGGCGTAAGCGTGTCCCTGAAGGTTTCTCCCGACCCAGTCGTAGCGATTACCCAGCCCGCTGGGAAAGAGTCGGCTCTTCGAATTCAAAAGCAACCGCGCCGACTCGTTTGCCGATCCACAAACCACCACAAGGTCGGCGGTCTGCTCCTGGAGGTGTGGCTGGGAATCAAAATAAGCCACGCCTTTCACCCGGCCTTGCGAGTCGGTGAGAATCTCTTTGACGATGCATTCACTCCGCAGTTCGCAGTTGCCGGTGGCGAGAGCTGCGGGAATCACGGTGTTCTGGGTGCCATTCTTGGCGTTCACCTCGCAGGCAAATCCCACGCACCACCGGCACCTCATGCAGGCCGCCCGGCCGTTGTAAGGGACCGAATTGCGCAGCATGGGAATATCAAAGGGATGAAGCCCCAGACGCTGCGCCGCCGGTTTCAGGATTCCGTACTCGCGGTTGCCCCCCAGGGGCGGCATGGGCAATGGCCGTCTGCGCGCCGCCCGGAAGATGTTGTTCGAGTCGTCGCCCGACACTCCGATTTCCCATTCCGCTCTCTCGTAGTACGGCTCAAGATCCTGATAACTGATGGGCCAGTCATCCAGGGTGCTGCCCTCGACGGTGCCATAGGTCGAGCGCATGCGGAAATCTTTTTCCATGAAGCGCCACGCCATGGCGCCGTAACTGACGGTACCGCCTCCCACACAAGCGGCATTGTTGTTGTACGCGCCGTCGCTGGGCTTCAGCAGGTGCTCTCGACCCTCCTGATCCACAAACACACGCGGATTGCGCTGGTCGTCGGGACCGAAAGCATTGCCCAACACGGGTGTGCGCTGGTTGCGCAAATCGTCCTTGCGGCAATCAAAGGCGGTGTACCACTTGCCGCGTTCCAGCAACACCACGCTCAGTCCGGCCGTGGCCAGTTCCTTGGCGACAATGCCGCCACCAGCCCCTGCGCCCACCACCACCGCGTTGACGTGCTTGAGTGCCATCGCCTTGGTTCTCACCGATAACTTCCGGTCGTGCGTACCTACGGCTTGCTGACGTCAAAATGAAGTCGCCCGCGAATCGGTGGATAAGGAAGTCCCAACATCTTCCAGCTAGCTCCCTCCCGATTGCCGCCATGGCGAGGATCGCCGTAAAAGCTCTGCATGGTTTGGTCCACCAGGAGATCGAAGAACTCAGTCGAAGAAATCTGCTTCCAGGCATCGGCTGGCGCCCGCCCTTGTTCCATCCGGGTCAGCAACTCGATTTGCTGGGTAGCGGTCCCTTCCGCAAAATCGGCGTCGTATAGCGAGTGGCTGCTCGCGTCCACGGCGGCAATTCCCCGGCGGTACGAACTGCGCAAGTGTTCGAGCGGCCCGCAAAGCTGGCGATCAATGTAGTTCACCGCTCCCGCCCATGCGGCGCCGGGTCTTCGTCGGTGGGAACGATTTGATCGCAGATGGCCGCCAGAGTCCTGGCTTCGTTCACCGTCAGAAATCGCCACGGCGTTTTGGCACCGCCACAGCCCCCACCGGTGCCGGTGGCTGCCGCAATAGCCATGGCCGCTTGCAGGAACTTCCGACGGCTGAGCCGGTAAGCTGGTTCCACTCTCGGTTCCTTTCGAAGGCCCGACGGGCGAATATGCCACGGATCGGCCAGTCCGGTCCGTGATGTCAATCACGCCGCTTTGAACAACCACAACCCGTTTGCGGGTTCGGCCCCCCAGTTCATCGTCTGGATTCACTCTTGTCGACGCGCAGAGCAGAATTTTGCTCTAGTCGCCCGTTGTGGCGGGAAAGGGAAAGGGGTTTAGGCATTTACCAAAAAACGACTCATTACCGATTCCAAAAGCTCAGCCTTCTTCCGCAGCACACCTTTGAAATGATGGTGATCCGTCTGCGAAATCTCCAGTAGCAGCGTGCGATGCCGCTCCTCGATAATCTCCTGGACCAGTTCTCTCTCGTCTTCGCTCAAGGTTAGTGAAACCACAGTCCCAGTCATATCCACCTCTCGATGGACATTCTAGGCCCGCCGCGAATCACCGCAGTGATCCCAGATACCGCTCTTCTCTAGCCCGATGTGAATGTGGGTCCGGGTCTCAGCCTGTCCTGAGCAAAGTCGAAGGAACCCGGACGTGCCAAGCGAAAGCTCGGCTGCTCAGAGTGGATTACGGTGCTAACGCATCACGCGGCCGGCGGTTCTCCCATCTCCACTTCCTCCGCCTGATGGCTCTCCTTCGACAACTTCCGCAACGACAATCTCTCCCGGTGCGCCAGCACCAGCCCCACCGGCACCACCGCCGCAAACGTCACCAGCCACAGCAGAATCCCGCAACTCGCCGCCATCTCCGGCGGCACATCAAACACGCTCGACAGCGTTGCGATCGTCGCCATCTGCGACCCGCCGCCCACCGCCGGCAACTGCAGCATCGAGCCCACCATGCTCGATCCCATCAGGATCAGCAATTGCGAAACTGGAATCTCCAGCGCGTCCACTCCATAGGAGTGCGTGACTTCCTGATACGACAACGCGATCAGATACCACATCCCCACCGACACCAGCGTCAACCACAGCAGCGACAGGGGCCCGTGAATCGTATTCAGCCCCATGCCGAACTCTCGCACCTTCTGCGCCAGCTTATGTCCAAAGTTCGACGACAGGTGCGAGAATCGCGTCTCCACCCAGCGCGCCACCGCTTCGCCACTGCGGCCAATCACCACGACCGCCACCGCCATCGCGACCACCAACGCAATCAGAAAAAAGCCCGCCTCGCGAAAGCGCACGTAATACTCCGGATGGGGGATCGAAGGCAGCGCGCTCGGTAGAAAAATCGCCAGCACGATCAGCACCGCGAACGCGCCAATATCAAAGATCCGTTCCACGGCCCACACCGCCAGCTGCGAAGAGAAGGAAAGGTCCGTCCGCCGCGCGATCAGGTACGGGCGAATAAATTCTCCCGCCCTCCCCAGCAGAGCCAGTCCCGTAAACCCAACCACCGTGGGCGACACCATTTCCCACACTGTCGTCTTCGGCCGTACCGGGCGCAGAAAAATCTTCCACCGCACCGCCCGCATCGCATAGGCGAGGTAGATCAGCGCGATCGCGTGCAGGACGTGGATTTTCTTGATTCGGTGCGTCTGGCTCCAGAACGTTCCCCAGTCAAACGTTCGCCAGTGCCGGTATTGCAGATAAACCAGAACGGCCAGGATGAGGAACACCACCACGCTGGCCAAAATGCGCTTCTTATCCATGAATGGGGAAGACCCTGCGCCGCAGCCCCACCAACGCGAAGCGGCAAGCGGCAGTTCCCAAGGTAAACGACGGGGCCGAAGGGGTCAAACTACGATCGTGAGGGAAATCTCAGCTAACGAAGCTTGTGTGGGGACAGCCGCCCTCGGCTGTCCAGTCGAGCGAAGCTCGACACTCTGCTCGCCCGAGGTAATCGCTACCCCAATCTTACTCGCTGGTGGCCGTATCCGCCTTCGCCTGAACCACGCTGGAACGATGTGCCTTCGCCGCCGAAGCAGTCGCGGTCGTTCTCTTGGTAGAGGTCTTCGTCACTGAAGTCTTCGCCCCAGAAGTCTTGCCCTGCGCGGTCTTCTTCTTGTTGAAATCCCTCACCACCCGCGCCACATACGCCCGCGTCTCATAAAACGGAGGCACTCCCCCAAATTGCTCGACTCGCCGTGGCCCCGCATTGTAAGCGGCGAGCGCTTTCACCAGATCAAAGTTGTAGCGCTCCAGCAGTTCCCGCAGATACTTCGTCCCGCCCTCCACGTTGGCCTGCGGATCGAACGCATTCGGCACACCCAGCTGTGAAGCCGTTCCCGGCATCAACTGCATCAGCCCCTGCGCCCCCTTCGGCGACACCGCCCGCGCGTTGAATCCGCTCTCCGCCTTGATCACGCTGTTTACCAGGTCCGGATCCAGCCGGTACCGCCCACTCGCCGAATTGACCACTTCATTCAAATCCACATGCGGGCGCAAAGGAAATCCGGGTGCCCCATTTCTCGCGTTCTTTGCGAGAAGTGGGGAACTGGCACTTACCCCGGAAGCCGGAAGCCGAGAGCCGGAAGCCGGCATTTCCGGCGCCGCTTCAAAATGTTCAATCTCCGCCGTCGGCACATCCACAAAACTCGACCCATCCGCGCTCACATACAACCGCGTAACCTCCCCCACGATTTCCCGCCGTTCATGCCGGATCGTAAACCCATTCCGCAGCACCGCAACTTCTCCGGCAAAGCAGGGAAGAGCCATCACCGCCAGAATCGCGATGACCACAATACGCAACCGGGTTGAGCGCCAGATCCTCATGCGCGTTTCTGATTACAACCAACGACTAACGACCACCGACTACCGACCAACGACGGCCCCTTCCCCCAACGCCAACTCCACCGCCGCCGCCACTCCACACTCATCGTTCCCGCGCGTCACCGTCCAGCCGCGCCCGCGCAATTCCTCGCACGCATTCCCCATGATAACCGGATGCCCCGCAAACTCAAGCATCTCCACGTCATTGTGGTTGTCACCGACGGCCATGACCTCTTCGCGCCGGTAGCCGCGATGCGTCGCCCACCGCTCCAGCGCGTGTCCCTTGGAGCACCCCGCATTCAGCACGTCCACCATCGACAAATCCCGCGCCGGATACTCCGTCCGCAACACCGTCACCGTCCCATCCATCCCCGCGCCGTCGAGAGCCCGCAGCGCCCCGCTCATCCGCGCCATCGTCCCGCAAAACATGGCCTGCACCGGATCTTTCGTCAGCGCGTCCTCGATCGGCACCACGAACTCGATGTACTCCATATTCTTCTCGAGCCACCGCCGGATGCTTTCGCCCAGCTCATCCATCCGCTCCAGCACGATCGCGCCCTTGGTTTCCTTGTCAAAAGTAAGAACGGTGTTCCCGCGGAATTCTTGCATCGCCCCGCACAGCCGCCGGCAAGTCTCCCTGGGCATCATGTCGCGATGAAACGTCTCCCCCGCCAGCGACCGCGTCACCGCCCCATTCGAACTGATCAGCCACAAATCAAATCCCAGCTGCTTCGCGATCGGCAAGGCGAACGTATGCCGCCGCCCGGTCACGAGCACAATCTCGATCCCGGCCGCATGCGCCCGCCGCAGCCCCGCCAGATCGCCCTCAGAGATTTGAAATTGTGGATTAAGCAGCGTGCCGTCGATATCGGTCGCCAGCAGCCGAATGGAAGGCCTGGAAATCTTCACCACCGATCATCTTACCATCGCCAGATGCCGCGGGGCCGCGCCCTTCCTGAGGTCAATGAGCGCTTCGCCTGTTAGCCTCAATCAAGACACGATCTCAACCCAGCCCTCAAGCCTTTATACTCACGTAATGCGACCCCTTCGGTATTCCATCAACGTCACATTGGACGGGTGCTGCGATCATCGTGCAATGTCCGCGAACGAAGACTTGCATCGTCACGCCGTCGAGAACCTCGACCAAGCCGATGCTCTCCTCTTTGGCCGCGTGACCTACGAAATGATGGAGGCAGCGTGGCGGCCGCCGGCGCCGACGGGAGCGAGGCCTGCTTGGATGGAACCCTTCGCCCGCACGATCGACGCGGCCAAGAAGTACGTCGTGTCGAGCACCCTTGCTGCCGACCAGGTCGATTGGAACGCGGAGCTGGTGCGCGGGGATCTGGGGCAGGCCGTTCAGCAGCTCAAGCGGGAGTCGGGTAAGGGACTGCTCGTGGGAGGCGTGAAGCTTCCACTGGCGTTGGCGGAGCTGGGATTGATCGATGAGTACGAGTTCATGGTGCAGCCCAAAGCTGGTGGGCCATGGGCCCACGTTGTTCGCGGGGCTATCGAAGCGTGTCGACTTGAAGCTCGTAAGCCGGCTGGAGTTCGGCTCAGGCGCGGTGGCGATGCGGTATGAGCCGAGAAGGTAGCCAGAATCTTCTGCGCCCACTCACGCGCCTCGCTCACACAATAACATCGAGCTGCGTGACGCCATCACTTCGCTGGCGTCTCCGGCTTCGTAGGTTCGGCCGGCGTCGACGCCTGTACCTTGGCCAGCGCTTCATCCACGCGCTTCTTGAAGTCACCCTGGTCGTTGTGCGAAAGCCCGCTGTACATCGACAAAACACTCATCTCGCACGTGGTACCAGTCGGCGCCAGGGAGACGTGGTTTTTGCCCTGGTTGACCGCTCCGATAACAGACCAATGAATGGAGTGTTTCACATTGTAGTCAGCAGCCATCTTCTCTTCGTCGCTTTGCACGTCTTTGTAATTGTCTGGATTGCCGAGAGCGACTTTGACCGCACCCCAAAGCTCGCCGCAAGCAACGGGATAGGTAGTCTTGTAAATCCTGTTGCCGGCACCGAACGCCGGCAGAGCAAGCGCCAGCATAGCCACAACCACAACCGCAAGTCTCATCTTCATGATGGCAGTTCTCCTTGTACGGGCGTGCTTCCCGGCAGGTCAGAACGGAGCCGGAACACACGTTTCCCGAACCAGCTAAAACTAGTCCATCGAAAATATCTTGTCAGTGCGCCAAGTCACCGGAGCCGGCGACCAACGGAGGCGGAGGAATAAACAGTAGCTGGCTCAAGATCGCAGTCACACTCACTGACCAGCGGTCAAAACGTGTAAATGGCCTGATTTCAACAGTTGACTTGCGCCACCTCCAACCCCCGACTATCTTGATGCTTGAAACTTGGGCGTTCCTGAAGCGCCAGCAAGGGGCTTCGCCAATGAGTCCTCAATTCCTGAAAACCGCTCGCCGATTCGCTCACGCACTCGCTCTCACTCTCACTGTTCTCCTCACAGTGCTCGAAAAAGAAGCGCCCGCTGAAGACGCAAGAACGAAGGTTCGCTGGGCAACCTCGACTGACGGTGTTCGTATTGCCTATGAAGTGCATGGCAGGGGATCGCTGGCCCTTGTCTTCGTCCATGGCTGGTCCTGCGATCGGAGCTTTTGGGCCGGGCAGTTGGAACCGCTTTCGCGACAGTTCAAAGTGGTCGCTATCGATCTAGCAGGCCATGGTGAATCTGGCCTGGGGCGCAAAGCGTGGACGATCCAGTCCTACGGCGATGATGTCGCAGCCGTGGTGAAGAGAATGGATCTGAAAAGGGTCATTCTCATTGGCCATTCCATGGGAGGCGACGTGATCCCGGAGGCAGCCCTCCGACTGCCGGGCCGCGTTGTGGGACTCATTTGGCTGGACACTTACAAGAAGCTGGGGGCAGGCCGAACCGCGGAAGAAGTTGAAGCATTTTCGGCGAAATTTCGCACGAACTTCGCAGAGACGACGCGCAACTTCGTTCGGAGCATGTTCGTCGCGACGTCGGACCCCGCCTTGGTGGAGAAAGTCGCGCAGCACATGTCCTCTGCGCCACCGAGTGTCGCGTTGCCGTCTCTAGAGTCGGCCTTCAGCTACAGCCGCGAGATGCCGCGCACCCTGGAGCAACTGCACCTGCCGGTGATCGCGATCAATCCTGACAACGCTCCGACGGACGTGGCGTCACTGGAACGCTACGGTGTGCAAGTGATCTTCATGCCGGGGGTCGGACATTTCTTGATGATGGAGGATCCCAAGCGATTCAATGGTTTGCTTACTACGGCCATCGGCAGGCTGAATCGGGGCGAGTGACTCTGGTTCCAGGTCGCTGCGACACCGCCGCCTGACGAGGACAATCTCACACTGCCGGTTAACTGTTGCAAAATCCCTATTACACCCATCATGGGCAGCGTTCCACGCGCCTAAGCCGGCAACCGTGCCAGCAGCCCGCTAGCCTTCCGAAACCACGGCCGTTCCCGCCGCCGCAAATATCCCGGCATGGTCGGCTTCTTTTCTAGAATCTTCTGCGCCCACTCGCGCGCCTCGCCCACACGTCCCTGCGACTGCAAGAACAGCGCGTAGTTGTAATAGGTCTCGGAGATCGTCGAAATCCGGGTCGCCTCCCGGAACATCGCCTCCGCCTTCTCCGCCTGCCCGGTCTGCGCGTAGCCCCAGGCCAGCAGTCCCTTGGCCCGATGAAAATCATAGTCAGGATCGGAACTGACCGCCCGCTCCAGGTCTGGCACCGCCGCGGCAAAATCTCCTAGCTCGATCTCCGCCACGCCCCGCCGGTAAAACGGATCCGCATGATCCGTCCGCGAAGAAATCGCTCTGTCGTAACACGCCCGCGCCTTCGCGAAATCCTCGTCATCCAGATACAGCAGTCCCAACTCTTCGTAGTTTCCCGCCGAAGGATTGTCGAGAATCGCGCGCTCCAGTTCCTGGATCCTCTTCCGCCGCGGAAAAACCTGGAACGAACTCCGCAGCAGCCCCGCATCCGGAATCACTTCCACGACGATGTAGACCAGCGCTCCGATGGGATGAATCAGAATTACCCAGATCCAAAAGAAATCCGGTCGCCGCCGGATGAAGTGGACAATCGCCACAATCCGCAGCACAATCCCCCACCACGAAAACGCAAAAAAGAGAAAAGATCCCATCGTGAAGTCGCTCTATAGCATGGTGACCACTGCAGGTCGGGTAACGCAGAACGCATCGCGTCCCGGAGGGACGACTGACAATAGCCCGGCGTTTCCAACGCCGGGTGAGCTTGAAGAAAATGGACTACCGTCCAGTCGGGACGCCTGAACCACACCGGCTACTTCTTCACATCCTGACTCACCGGCGCCGCCACCCCCGTCGCACTCAAGCTATCCTTCACCGCCTTCGGCAACTTATCCGCATTGGCCAACAACAAACTGACCTGCCACATCTGCGTGGTCGAAAGCGTTTTCTCAAACCCCGGCATCCCCGTCATCCGGATCCCCCCCGCGACCTTCCAATACGACTCTCCCGCCGGATCATCGGCCACGCCCGTCCCCTCCAGCAGCACTGGAGGCTTGGGAAACATCCCCTTCGCAATCGCCGTCTGCGGCTGCCCCGGCAGCCCATGACACACCGCGCAATGGTCTTTATAAATCTGCGCCCCCGCTGCATAGGCCGCGTCATCCGCGGTGATCGGCGCCGACTTCGGCATCTCTTTGTCCATCCGCGCGTGCAGCGCCATCTTCGCCAGCTTCTTCTCAAACGGCATTGGCGGCGCCGACGTCGCCACCGGCGCGCTCCCCGAAGCGAAATACATATAGACCACCACAGGAACTGCAATCAATCCCAGGATCAGCCCAATGACAAAATTCCGCATCCCCGTTCTCCTCTGAAATTCAGACCCTTGATACTATCGTATTCGCTTAACGGGAAGAAACTCGGGGGCCCTCCGGGGTCGGGGTAGTGTGTGTCAAGCGGTCTCATGCTGGGGGGCGTCGCGCAGCGCAAGAACAAAAAGCAACGAACTCGCGTTCGCTGCTCCCCGGCTGGACCTTCCGCCAGGTAACCTCGCAAAAAAATCAAACTGGATTATTGGTTGAGCGGCAACAGAGCCTGGCACGCCGCTGAGCTGGCAATGGCGGCTCCCGTGGGCTGTACTCGAACGACCGCGTCGGAATACGAACAGAAGCTGCGGTTGCCCGTTTGCCCCACCGTGACCGGAACCGCCGTCGCATAATACGTCGACGCCGGAGGTCCACCCGCGCCAGTGGCCGCGAAGGTGTAGCCGCTCTTGGTGCCCGCCGACAAAACGCTGTCAATCACGCAAGCGTTGCTTGAGGTCGCGACGCAAGGATTCGCATTCGGACCCAAAGCCGCCAGGGTCGCCGCGAAGCCCACCGTCGGATAAGTCGCGTTGTACGTGACCATACCGGTGTTGATGGTTCGGATGGACGCGACCGCTGACGCCTCATTCGCTGCCATGCGCGCGCGCAACAGGTTCGGAATCGCGATCGCCGCGATGATCAGGATAATGGCTACCACAATCAGCAACTCAATCAGTGAGAAACCTTTTTGTTTCCGCATTAGAGGATTCCTTTTCCGCTGTGAAAGTCGTCCATTCGCGCAACCGCGGGACCCATGTTTGTTGCACCTAGCTGGCCAACGTGAAACGCGCCGACTGACCCTTCATCACAGCGCTAAACCCTTTGTTTCCCACCGGCTCCAGACTCGCCATGGACACCCTAGTCCCGCGTCAAAGCGTTCAGCCATGAGAAGTTGACACTTTTTGTCAGTCCAGACCAGGCTCTCAGCAGGGACGGTTGCCTTAGCGTGCCCTGCGCAGTCGAAGGGGCTGTCCGTCGAGCGGAAACCGGCTGCCACCCAATATTCATGGATGTCGATGTTCGGGACAGTGCTTACTCTGGGAAGACTTAGAGGCGCTACCTTACTGTAGAATCACCAGAGCGCGACTCGCGTATGAAAAGACTTGCCGCATTGATCCTCATCGCCGCAGTGACGGTCGGTTATTCCGTCCCAACCTTTGCGCAGCCACGCAACAGCGCCACGGCCCAGGCCCGCGCTTCCCGGAAAGCCGAAAAGAAACAGGAGAAGGCAGCGAGGAAATACTACAAGGCGCAGCGCAAAGCAGAACGCAAAATGCTCAAGAAGGATCGCAAGCACTCCAAATACCCGACTCACCCCATCTAATTCCGCCGCTCGGCTTACCCCTCGCCCGCATCAAGAGAACCCTGCATCTCTGCTCACAGCAATCCGTGTCGATAATCACCGACAATCCATCTGGGATGTTCTATCTGTTGGGCAATCTCGAGAACTGTGCGGAGAGGACCGGGCCGAGATAGAGCACGCCAGTCCCCAAGGCGTATTCCCGTCCGCGCCAGACCACGCAAGGGAGACTCATGTGCTTGGGTCTTCCCGACTTTCCATGACCTCAACTTTCTTAAACATTCTTAGCGAAAGAAGGCTCTGCATGAAAAAGCTCTTCCTCTTATCAGTCACGTTGGCGGCACTGGTCCTGCTGGTCGGGGGCCAGACGAACGCTGGGTACATGATCAAGTCTCACGAGGCAGCCGCGCCGGCCGCCAAAAAGATGCCTCCACCCGCAGGCGCTTCCACCTATGCACTGGTCGCCTGGACCGAACTCGGCATGCACTGCATTGATGGCAAGGACTACTCCATTTTTTCCGTGTTGCCGCCTTTTAACGTGATTCACGCACAGCTGATCCAGAAGACCGAACCGCCGGTGCTGATCAGCACCGGTGTCACCATCACCTACCAGGCCACGACCGACACCACCGGCTCGTACAACAGTTCCAGCGCCGCCAAGACGAATTTCTGGACCTACGTACGCACCCTCTTCTTAAACAGCGTTCCGCCTGAGACTGGTTTGGCCGGATACAAGACTCAGAGTGCCACGCCTCAAAGCATGACCTACAACACCACCGAGGGGTACTGGGAAGCCGTCGGCATCCCCACCGTCCCCTACGATGACAAATCGAAGTTCAATGCCTATTCCATGGCCAAACTGGTGGCGACAGATTCCAAGGGCACCGTGCTGGCGACTTCCACCGTCGTGCTCTCGGTGAGCGACGAGATGAGCTGCAGCGTCTGTCATGCCTCCAACAGCGACGTCAATGCCAAACCCGCCGCCGGTTGGGTCAACAACTCCGATGCGGCGAAAGACACCAAGCTGAACATCCTCAGAAAGCACGACGACCGCTGGCCCATCTCGCAGTACTTGAGCCAGTTGCAGACCAATGGCTACACCTACCAGGCGAGTCTGTACGACACCGCGAACGGCGGCACGGCGGTGTTGTTCCTGCCATAGCGACAACGCTCTGGGCTTGTCCGGACTTACGGGCATCAAAGCCCTCACCACGGACATGCAAACTCTGCACGGACCCCAGATTCTTCTGGCCACCGGCAAAACGCTCGATGTCAACAGCGCCACCAGCGACCTGAATTCCTGCTACCTCTGCCATCCTGGTCCAATCACCCAATGCAAGCGGGGCGCCATGAATACGCAGCTCTGCTCCGCCTGCCATGGCACTCTCACCACTGTGGGCGCCCCCACCCGCACCGGCTGGCTCGACGAACCCAGCTGCCAGATGTGCCACAACAACGGCCTGCGCTACACTTCCGCTTTCACTAACAAGGGACAGTGGCGGCAGACCAAGGACATGACTTTCGCCACCACCAACAACGTGCCCGTCACCGGCAAGGACCTCTACCGTTACAGCTCCGGCCACGGGCTCGTATTCTGCAGTGCCTGTCATGGCTCGCCGCACGCTGAATACCCCAGCCTGCAAGCCAACGACAATCTCTATCCCACCAACCTGCAGGGCTACGTAGGCAAGATCACCGAATGCACTGCGTGCCACAGCAAAGTAATCACCAGCCCAACCGGCGGGCCGCACGGGATCCATACTTTGGGGCAAGCCTGGGTCAGTCAGAGCGGACACCAGAATTACGTAGACAGTTTCGGGTACCAATCCTGCGCCTACTGCCACGGGGTCAAGTACAACGGCTCAACCCTGTCGCAAGCCAAGCTCGCGCGCTCTTTCGTGGTGGACAATGGCCAGACCAAGAAGTTCGCGGCCTTACACCAATTCACCTGTTACGACTGTCACAACGGTCCGAACGGAGGCTAGCCCTTCAGCACAGACAACTCGGGGCGGCGATGAAACGCCGCCCCGACTTTGCCATCGATTTGTGTTCGCCTCCCCTGCCCATCGCGCCGGGTTTCCGAGCGCTCCGGCTCACCCACTCAGGGCGTCAACTTGAAGACCGTTCCGCAGCCTCCGGTGCATGCAGAGGCCCCACCGCCGCCTGCAGTTGTGCCGTAGAGATTGCCCGCAGCGTCCCGCACTAACCCCGCGATGGGGAAGGCCCCATCCGTTGTGTCCGTGAACTGGTAGAGCGTTGTTTCATTCCCAGCCGAATCCAGCTTGAAGATTGTGCCGTACCCAAAGGCCCCGGCGTATGTCGTGCCGTAGAGATTGCCCGCCGCGTCACGTACTAAAGTGGCGAAGGAGTTTCCCCCGTCCGATCCGCCGGTGAAGCTGTACAGGGTTGTCAGATTGCCGGACGTGTCGAGTTTAAAAACAGTTCCGCATCCGTACCCGAAGATGCAGCCTCCGGGAATTCCGCCGTCATACGTCGTGCCGTAAAGATTGCCGGCGGAGTCCCGCACCAAACCGCCCCGCGGATTCGCTCCGTCCGCCCCGCCCGTGAAGGCATACAGAACACTCTCGTGGCCGGTAGAATCCACTTTGAAGACTACACCGCAGCCCACGCTGCAGTTCGACAGAGACCCGCCAAAACCGTTGGTTCCGTAAAGGTTCCCGGCCGCGTCCCGCACCAGGTTCCCGTAGTATGGCCCTCCGCCGTCGGTGGCCCCGGTAAACGAATAGAGCACCGTCTCCTTGCCAGTCTTATCCACCTTGTAGACGGTTCCACACCCCAAAACCCCACAGCTAACTCCGCCGGTGCCTCCCGTATAAGTCAAACCGTAATGGTTTCCAGCGCTGTCGGCGATCAAGCCTCCATAGGCCAATGTCCCGTCCGTTTTGGTTGCTCCAAAGCTGTGCACCACGATTTCTTGGCCGGTCGCTTTTATGTGGAAGGCCGCTCCCAATCCCTTACGACCACCGTTATTGGTCGTGCCCCACAGGTTCCCCGCTTTGTCCCGAAGCAACCCCGCAGTCGGAGATGTCCCGTCGGGGCCGGTAAAGGTATACAGAACGCTCAGCGTGTTCGTAGAGTCGAGTTTGAAGACGGTTCCGCACCCAAGGTTTCCGCATCCTCCTGTGAGGCCGCCTCTGCTGGCCGTCCCGTAGAGATTGCCCGCCTTATCCAAAGCCAACGGCGCGTATGGATATGCCCCATCCGTCGCGCCGGTAAACGCATAGAGGGTTGTGAAAGTTTGCCCTTGTGCCGATGCTGGGATGAGCACCGCCAGCATTGCCAGCCCCAGGACGACCGTCGCCAGTCGCGCGTTTCTTGCCAGGAACGATTCCATGATCCCCTCGCTTGGTTGAATTCGCGTTCTTCGCCGCATGCGCAATCTCGCCGAAACTTGACCCCGCGTCAATGCTCGCCAGGTCACACCTTGGTCGAATCCACGTCACGCCGCAAACAGTTCAGTTTTATGGAGTTAACAACAGATGTCGCCGTCCCGCGGAGCCCCTTTTGGCCGAGTGCGGACCCGGCTTTTTCGTGTTAACATTCTGGCTCTCCCTTTCCCCCGCCACTTCTCATGGATCCGACCTCAGGCCAAAAGCCGGTGATGCGGTTTGGAATGTTCGAGGCCGACCTGCGATCGGGCGAGCTGAGGAAGAACGGAGCCAAGGTCAAAATTCAGGAACTCCCTTTCCGAGCCTTGGCCCTGCTGCTGAGCCGTCCCAACCAAGTCATCCGCCGCGACGATTTTCGCAACGCGCTCTGGCCCGACGGCGTCTTCGTAGATTTCGATCGAGGAATCACCAGCACCATGAATCGCCTGCGGGACGCCCTGGGCGATTCCGCCGCCAATCCCCTCTTCATCGAAACCATGGACCGCCGTGGTTATCGCTGGATCGCGCCCGCCGCGATTACCGAACCTCCCACCGCGCAAGACTCCAAGTCCGGCTCTCAACCAGCCACCGCAACCACCGGCAGAGGGCAAGACTCGCAGCTCGCATCCACCCTGCCAGCAACCGGCAGACGTGCCCTCTGGGTGATCGCAGCGCTAGCCGTGGCCGCGATCGCGGTGACGGCAGTTGCGCTGTTTGGCACCCGATGGAAGTCTCCCGCCATTCGCCCCGGTTCCGTCCACGCTCTCGCCGTGCTTCCATTGGCGAATGTGTCGGGCGATCCTTCCCAGGATTACCTGGCCGAAGGCATGACCGACGAACTCACCACCGATCTGGCGCGCATCACTTCTCTGCGCGTCGTCTGACGAACTTCGGTCCAGCAATATAAGAATTCCAGCAAGGCATTGCCTCAGATCGCGCGCGAGCTGAACGTGGACGCCGTCGTAGAAGGTTCAGTCAAGAAAGAAGGCGACCAGGTCTGGGTGAACGTGCAACTCATCGATGCCCGCAATGATCGTCACATCTGGGCTGACATGCTGCAGAGAAGTATGGGCAGCGCCTCCTCGATTCAACACGAGCTAGCCGAGGCTATCGGGCATCAGGTCGGAGTCCAGCTCACACCATTAGAGGAACAATACTTCTCCGGCCGCCACCCCATCGACCCCGCTTCCTATCAGGCGTATCTGCAGGGCCGCTACTACTGGAACAAAAGAGATGCCGATTCGCTCGCGAAAGCCGAGACTTACTTCCAGGATGCAATCCGCCAGGATCCCAGGAATGCTCTGGCCTTCGCCGGCCTTGCCGACACCTATGTCCTCGACGCTCTCTACACGCGCATGCCGCCGCAGGAAGCCAGCCAGAAGGCCCAGGCCGCGGCCGCTCAGGCCATTGCCCTCGACGACCAGCTCGCCGAGGCTCATTGCTCAGCCGCCTACGTCCGCTTTTTTCAGGATTGGGATTTTGCCGGAGCCGAAATCGAGTTCCGCCGCTCCTTGCAGCTCAATCCCAACTTCGCGACCGCCCATCAGTGGTATGCGGAAATGCTCTCGGTAATGG
>Ga0075017_100000692_pt1 | contig 19330 bp, 18 predicted proteins | sample AleBraG_ABR_2012_FD_71475 | JGI IMG/M metagenome (GOLD analysis project Ga0075017, IMG submission 71475) | Freshwater sediment microbial communities in response to fracking from Pennsylvania, USA - Alex Branch Run_MetaG_ABR_2012 | ecosystem: Environmental > Aquatic > Freshwater > Creek >... | reverse complement strand
ACCCGCAGATGACGGGCGCCGCCCCCTTGCGCGAGGCCATCGCCGCGAAGGTCGCCAGCCTGTACGGCCACAGCTACGATGCCGGCACGGAAATCACCGTCACGGCCGGCGCCACGCAAGCGCTCACCACGGCCATTTTATGCTGCGTGCATCCGGGCGACGAAGTCATCGTCATCGAACCGGCCTACGACAGCTATCTGCCGGCCATCGCGCTGGCCGGCGGCGTGCCCGTGCCGGTCTCCATGCAGGTGGGAGAATCCGGCTACAGCGTGCCGTGGGACACCCTGGCCGCCGCCGTCAGCGCAAAAACGCGCCTGATCATCATCAATACGCCGCATAATCCGACGGGCACCATTTTGCGCCCGGCCGACGTGGCGGCGCTGGCCGACATCGTGCGCGGCACGCAAATATTAATTTTGTCCGATGAAGTCTACGAGCACATGGTGTATGACGGCGTGCGCCATGAATCGCTCGCGCGCCACCCCGAACTGGCGGCGCGCAGCTTCATCGTTTCCAGCTTCGGCAAGACGTATCACGTGACGGGCTGGAAAGTGGGCTATGTGGCAGCGCCCGCGGCCCTGACGGCGGAATTTCGCAAGGTGCACCAGTACAACGTGTTTACCGTCAACACGCCGATGCAACACGGCATCGCCAGCTATATGGCGGACGCGCAGCCCTGCCTCGACTTGCCCGCGTTTTACCAGCGCAAGCGCGACCTGTTCCGCGAAGGCCTGGCGGGCAGCCGCTTTACCCTGCTGCCGGCCGACGGCACGTATTTCCAGTGCGTGCGCTACGATGCCATTTCGCAAGAGACCGAAGCGCAGTTCGCCGCATGGCTGACGATGGAAATCAAGGTCGCTGCCATCCCCGTCTCCGCGTTTTATGCGCAGGGCAAGGAATCGGGCATCGTGCGTTTCTGCTTTGCCAAGCAGGATGACACCTTGCGCCTGGCGCTGGAGCGCCTGCGCAGCATTTAACCGAGCACTGAGCATGGCTTCGCCACGGCGGAGCAAAGGATGACAGCATGGTACAGCGTCGCATCGGCCCGGCCGACCTGGTTCCCGGCGAACCCCTGCCCTGGGATCTGTTTCTGGCTGACCATAGTGCCGGCCCGCAACTGCGCAAGGGGCAGATCATCACGGACGGCGCGCAACTGGGCCGCTTGCTGCAGCTGGGCCTGTACGTCGGCACGCCCGAACGGCCGTCCGTCTTGCGCTTGTTCAATGAGGCGGCGCAGCGCCTGGAACGCCTGCTGCTGGACTTGCGCAGCGAAAGCAATGCCGAGCGCGACGTGCGCGACATCGCCCGCGACCTGCTGCGCGCACTCGAGCACGATGCCGACATCGCGCTGGCCAGCATCCTGCTCAACCAGATCGCCGGCACCTACACCGTGCGCCACTGCATCGAAACAGCCTTGCTGGCCATGCTGGTGGGGCGCAGCATGCACAAGTCCCACGATGAACTAATACTGATCGGTGCCGCCGCGCTGACCATGAACGTGGGCATGCTGCGCCACCACGACAGCTTCCAGGACCGGCGCGGCCCCCTGAATGACGAAGAAATGCGCATCGTGCGCCTGCATCCGCAGGAAAGCACGGAATTGCTGCGCTGCGCCGGCGTCGATGACGAGGAATGGCTCAGTTGCGTGCTCTTGCACCATGAAAACGACGATGGCAGCGGCTACCCGCAGGGGCGCACGGCCGATGAAATCCTGCAAAATGCCAAGCTGATCGGCCTGGCCGACCGCTATTGCGCCCGCGTCTCGGCGCGCAACTACCGGCGCTCCATCGTGCCCGACCAGGCGCTGCAGCACATCTTCCTCGACCAGAACCTGCCCATCGACCCCTTGCTGGGCGAACAGTTCGTCAAGCTGCTGGGGAAATATCCGCCCGGCACCCTGGTGCGCCTGCGCAGCGGCGAACTGGGGGTCGTCACACAACGGGGCGCCGCCCACGTGCATCCGCTCAGCGACGCGCTGGGCGCGCCACTGGCTGCCGCCGAACTATCGCAGATGAGGCCGCGCGACACGGGCGACAGCCAGTTCGCCATCGTTTCGTCGCTGCATGAAGACGATGCGGGCGTGCATTTCAGCATGCGCAATGTGTGGGGGGATGAGGCAAGGTTGTAGAAAGCTTGGCAGAACTCGCAAAGGTGTTTTTTCAAGCTGACAGCTGGCGTTCAGGCCAAGCCTTCAATCTTCTGCAACCACGCGTCGAAATGCGGGCAATCTTGCCGTATGGCATGCAAGCCGATATCACAGGCGATCAATGGCCCATGGAAAGTCTTTTGGTAAACGTTCATCGCAGCAAGTATGCGCTTCGATGGCGCCGTCTGCGCACTATCGTTAATATCCTCGGGTGCTGCTGCACGCCGCGCCGCACGTAAAGGTTCCAGCACGGCGTCATCATCGGTCCATTGCTGAAAAGCATCCAAATGCACAAATAACAAGGCTTCAAACTCATGCACAAGCAAGTTGGGGATGAAATTGGGCAGCTTGACATCCGCAGCCAATTGCATTTCCAGGAATCGGGCCTTTTGTACGCCACTCGCAGCGGCAGGATACATCGCGCTACTTTTCCCTGGAAAGTCTTTGGGTAGTGCATACAGGTCGAATAGCGTGGTGACGTAAGCCGCCGGATCCTGTTTGCAAAGTTTTTCTATTTGCGGCTTGATCTTCGCATAGCTGACCACGCCACCTTTGTGGCCAGGACTGGTGCTGACGATGACTGCCGTCAGGTAAAGGCCGATGCCTGCATAGTGAGGCACCAACAACTCGTTGACGAATGCCTCTTCGGTCTGCCCTTCCACCAGCAGGTAAACGCGGCTCATCGTCCGGGCCTCCCACCGAGCAGGTTTTTCTTCCACAGTTCGCCCAAACTGTAGTCCTTGAGCCATTCAGCGAGCGTATCGCCGTCGGGGCGCTTGAACGTCGATGATCCGCCGCGCTTGTCGACCACGATCAAATCATCCACATCAAATTCGTTGACCAATTCCACAGATTGTGTCGACACGATCAATTGGTGGCTTTGAGCCGCCGACTTGATCAGGCCGGCGAGCACGCTGATGGCAAATGGATGCAAGCCCAGCTCAGGCTCATCGATCAGCACCGCCTTGGGCATGAACTCCTCCGGCTGGAGCAAAACGGTCGCCAGGCAAATGAAGCGTAGTGTGCCATCGGACAATGCGCTGGCGGAAAACGGCTCATCCTCCCCCTGCTCCGTCCATTCCAGCTGTATCTTCTCTTTGTTGTCGACCGTGGGGCGCAGCAAAAAATCACCGAAAAAAGGAGCGACCAGGCGAATCGCCTTCACAATGCGCAAATAGTGTTCCCCATGATGACTTTTCAAGCGCAGCAGAAAAGCCCCGAGATTACGGGCATCGTCGCGCAAATACTCATTGTCTCCAATGCTGTGAATTTGCTTGACCAATGCAGTGCTGCTGGTATCGTGAAAGTGATACAAACGCCAGCTCAGCATCGCAGGCACAACATAAGCCCATATACGCCCATGCGCCCCCTTTTCCCTGTACTGCGTCTCAAAGTGGCCCGAAGCAGGATGCCATTCACCGTGCACGTTCCACCAGAGTGCCTCGCGATAGAACATCATCCTGTTATCCGCAGTAGGCCGCAGGCGGAAGCGATAACCATTGTTGCCGAAGTATAGCTCCGCCCGAAGCTCCTCGGTTTTCTTGCGTCCGAAGTGTAATACTGCGTCTGGCCCACCAGCCTGGCCGACAGCAACCTGCAACTGCTGATCCAGAATGCGATTAATCAGCCGAAAAAAACCGATAAAGTTGGATTTTCCAGCACCATTGGCACCAATAAGCACATTTAACCGGCCCAACTCCAGATCACATTCGGCGATGGATTTGTAGCCGCGTAGTACTAAGCGAGAAATCTGGTCAGTATCGTTGACTTGTTTGATCATATTTATGCCCTATTATCTTGACAGTATAGCCTCACAGGCAAACTGGCAGATAGGATGCACGTACTCCATCGGATTCAGTGCTCCACTTTTTCCGTACACCATCTGGTATCCGGCGGGCGTGCACAAACCCATGCCACGCGTTCATTTTCCCGACGTCAAGTATGCCCGCAAGCCACGCGTCAGCACAAACGGAAACACGCTCGCATGGTCCTCGTCCTCGAAGACGCGCAAGCGCGTTTTCAAATTCGGGAACTTGCGGGATGTCAGTTTTCCGTCGAACTCGCGCAAGTCGGCCAGCATGTCAGCATCTTCCTCCGAACGCGAACGCTTCTTGCCTGGCGCCAACTTCTCCAGGCCGCCGATGCCGAAGAACACGGACGCGGGCAAATCCTTGTGGCTGGCGGCATACGCCTGCTCGCGCTCGAACATGACGCCGGCGTCGTACCACAGCGACGGGCTGCCGAGGATGTAGTGCTCGAAGGTGCGCGGTTCCGTCAGCAGGAATTGCAGGCCCAGCAGGCTGCCGTAGGAATGGCCGATAAACACCTTGCGCTGCATGTTGACGCGATAGTTGCTGGCGATGAAGGGAAACACCTCGCCCGAGATGAACTGGCCATATGCCTTCGCTTCGCCAAACGCCGGTTGCCGCCCCGGCATGTCCGAGCGGTAGTCGTGCTTGCGCGGCGTGGTGGGCGTATAGTCGCGGCGGCGGCTGTACACCCCGCCATCGCCGTTGGCGTACGACAGGCCGACCACCACCACTTCTTCCATCCCCGCATGCTTGCTCAGGCGCTGCGCGATATTGCGCACGATGGCGAACGCATAATTGGCGTCGACGACAAACAGCACCGGATAGCGCTTATTTCCCTGCCGATAGGAATCGGGCAAGGCGACATATACCTGATAGTCTCGCTTCAGGGCTTGCGCCCGGATGTCGCGCACTTCCGTATTGTCCAGAGCGTAGCTGGCAGGGGCAGCCAAAGCGCCATTGGAAAAAAAGCACACCGCAATGAGCAGGCCTGCGGTAAGGAAACAGGCACCTTCGCATTCATGTCGCACGGCGCTTCCTTTCATGCCTGTTCACGAGCAAGGTCTGCCACATGCAGGGGATGAAACGCGATAAGGTCGCCGTATCTGGCCGCCGTATGCTGTGGATCATTCTCGATGCTGCCGGTGTAGCAGCCTTCCACTTCATCGATACCGGTCACTTGCACCCACATTCTTTCGCACTGGCCATCACCGCGCGCATCATCTTCGGCGGCGAAGCGAAAAACCAGTTTCACGCACGTGCCGATGGCCAGTTGCTCGCGCACTTCCGCGGGCGGAGGCCGGATATCTGTCAAGTACTGGGCAAGCCAGATGGCGTCTTCCAGGTAATAGCCTTGCTCGGCAAACGAGGGAAATGGATGGTCCTTGAAACGTTCCCAGTTTCCCGCGCCAGCATTCCATTGCGCGCTCCAGCCATAGGGCAGGTCATGCAGGTCTGCCAGCAAGTCATTCGTGCCGATCAGACCAGCCAGACTGGCGATCTTGGCCGAACTCGACGCCGTTGCATCGGACGCGCCGTAAAATTGCCAATCCCCTTCGTAATCATGGGAGACATGCACGATGGGAGCACCGTTCAATACTTCCGTGGTCGTGAAGCAGGCAGTGTTGGGAGCATCGTGGAATTTCCAGGCAGTGGTCATCTTGTTTGCGGGATCATCCGCTTCAGTCATGTGGTACAAGTCCATCCCCACAGCCTGCGATGTCGCTTGCGGCGGAGGTGAAAGTGGTGCGCTCGGCCAGCGCTTATTTGGCAGTCGCCGCCGTCAGCTGCACCAGCTTGCGCTCGACAAACGCCTGCAACTGGGGCGACAGGGTTTGCAAACCCTTGGCCCGCTCGAACGCCTGGCGCGCCTGGGCCGGGTGGTTGTCGGCTTGCAATGCTATCCCCAGGCCCATCCACCAGACGCTGTTATCGGGCGCAGCCTGCAGGGCCAGCTGATAGTGTTCGGACGCTTCGCGATAGCGCTGCTCGCGCTGCAGCACGGCGGCCAGAAAGGCATGGTATTCGCCGTTGTCTGCGGCGTACGGCAAGCTGCGCATGAGGGTATCGAGGGCGGCCGCGCCGCCGTTGGCTTTGTCCAGCTGCAAGCGGGCCAGCATCATCGCCTGCGCCGGCTGTTTCGGGTCCAGCGCCAAGCTCAACTGCAATTGACGCGCCGCATCGTCGGGGCGCTGCGCTTCGAGCAGCAGGCGCACCAGTGTTTCACGCGCGCCCTGGTGGCGCGGGTCCAGCTGCAGGGTCTGCTGCAAGCCGGCCAGCGCTTCCGAGACGCGGCCATCCTGCAACAGGCCCAGCGCGCGCCGGTAGTCATTCTCCACGCGCTGCTGCGGCGTGACTTGTTTGCCGTCAACGATGCGTTCGCTGGCAGCGGGCGCTGGCGTCTTCAGCACGGGCGCCACGGCAGGCCTGGCCGGCTTGTCCGTGATGCGGCGCATTTCAGCAGCGCGCAGCTTGGCTGGCGCGACCGCCTCTGCGGCCGGCAACACCGGCTCGGGTGCCACCGGCGCCGTGGCGACCGGCAGCGGCGCAGCGACTGGCGCAGCCGCAGGTGCAGGTACAGACACCGGCACGGGTAGCGGTGCCGCCACCGGCAGCGCTGTGTTGGCCACGCTGACCAGCACGGGCGGCACGGGCGGGCGCTTCCAGTACACCCAGCCCAGGGCGATGGCCGCTGCCGTCAGACCGGCCGCGCCGCCGAAGACCAGCGCGCGCGAGACGCCCCGCTCGCGTTCGGGCACGGAGCGGATGCCGGCCGCGTCGCCGCGCCCATCGGGGGTGCCGCGCGCATCGAGGTCTTGCAACATCTTGTTAATCAGGCTCATCTACAGGCTCATCTTCGTCATCGGTTCAATAAGGTCCAGCTCACGCCGCAGGCGGCGGCCAGCACGCCGGTGCCAGCCAGCCAAGGCCATGGCCGTTGCCAGAAGCGGCGCGGCTTGCTGGCCAGGGTATCGCTGGCGGCCAGCGCCACGTGGCGTCCGCTGACCTGCTGCCGGCCTTCGCCGTACGCCACCATCAGCGCCTTGTGCGCCATGATGTTGATCAGGCGCGGGATGCCGCCGGAAGCCTTGTACAGCTTGCTCACGCCGCCCCGGCTGAACAGGCGCGCGCCATCGAAACCGGCCACGCGCAGGCGGTGCGCCACATAAAAATCCACGTCGTCGCGCGACAAGGGCCCCAGGTGATAGTGAAAAGTGATGCGCTGCGTCAGCTGGCGGATTTCCGGCAGGGCCAGCTTGACGTCCAGCTCGGGCTGGCCGAACAGCACGATTTGCAGCAGCTTGCGCTTTTCCGTTTCCAGGTTCGTCAGCAGGCGCAAGGCTTCCAGGCTGTCGACGGGAATCGCCTGCGCTTCATCCAGGCACAGCAGCACGCGCTTGCCCTGCGCCGCCAGGTTGAGCAAACGCAAGTTGAGCGACTTGAGTAGCTGATGCTGATCAGCATCTTTCTCCAGCAGCACATCGAGGTCGTCCGCCAAGGCCCTGATCAGCGAACGGGGCGGCAGGTTCGGATTCGGGATGTAGGCCGTGACGAAATCCGGCCCCAGCGATTGCATGAACTTGCGGCACAAAAAGGTCTTACCAGTACCCACTTCGCCAGTGATCTTGATGAAGCCCTCGCCATTGCGCGCCGCCACCAGCAAGGTGTTGAGCGCCTTTTGCGACTGCGGGCCGTTGAAGAAAAAACTGGTATCGGGCGTGAGGCCGAACGGCACCTCGCGCAAGCCGAAATGGGCCTGGTACATTTAGCGCAGCTCCGATGGGCGGCGTGGGTCGAGCGCCTCGATGCGCTTGCCTGAATCGAGCAAGTCCTCGTTCCAGCTGTTGGCGCCCTCGACGATGGTGGGCTTGATCAGCACCACCAGTTCGCGCTTCTGTATCACCTGTCCCGTGTTGCGAAACAAGGCGCCCAGCACGGGAATGTCGCCCGCGCCCGGCACTTGCGAGCGGTCCGAGGTGGTGGCCTGGCGCATCAGGCCGCCGATGGCGACGATGCGTCCATCCTGGCTGCGCACCATGCTGTCCATCTCGGAGGTGCTGGAGGCGGCCAGCGGCAATTTCAGCGAACCGGCGCTGCCCAGGTCGATTTGCTTGTTGACGGTGGTGACCTGGCTGACGGACGGATGCACGTGCAGGATGATATTGCCCTGCTCGTCGATCTGCGGCGTCACGTCCAGCACCACCCCGGAAAAGAAGGGCTGCAGGGTGACGTTCGGGCTGGAGGTGGTGCCGCCCGCGGTGCCGGTCGACGTCACGGTGGTGCTCACGCCGGTGACGAAGAATTCGTCCGTGCCTATCTTCAGCACGGCCTTCTGGTTATTCATGGTGGCGATGCGCGGGCTCGACAGCACGTGCACGGCGCCCTGCGATTCCAGGAAGGTAATCATGGCGGCAAAGTTGGCGGTCTGGAAGGCCAGGCCGAACATCGAGCCGGCCGCCGTGGCCGCCGAGCTCAAGCCAAAACCGCTGCTGGCCGTCAAACCGTTGCCATTCGTCATGTTTGGCGGCTGGCCGCCGTTGAACGGCAGCGGCGCCAGGGTGCCGCCCGGCTGGATGAAGCCCGTCGAGATGCGGTTCGTGTGGCCGCTCTTGATGGAGGCAAACGAGGCCCAGTTGATGCCGGTCTGGAAATTATCGTTCAGTTCCACTTCGAGAATCTTGGCTTCCAGGATCACCTGGCGGTCCACCGACAGCTGCGTCGCCTTCAGGTACAGGTCAACGGCGCGCAATTCGTCGGGCATGCCGCGCACGACGACGACGCCGGACTGCGGGCTGATCACCACCTTGCGGCCGTCGGCCGTACCGCCAATGATGGCGCCCAGCGATTCCTTCAGTTCGACCCAGAAATTGCTGTCGGACGTGGTACTCAGGTTGGAACTATCGAGCGCCACCTGGCTGCCGGGCTGACCTGGCTGGCCGGGCTGCTGCGGCTGGCTCTGCTGGCTGGACTGCCCCGACTGGTTATTGCTGGGACCGGCATTCCCCACCGATGTCGATGAGACGCGCAAATTCGACGTGCCCTTGCGGTTGCCCGTCAGGTAATTGACCTGGAACATGCGGGTTTGCATGGTCAGGGGCCGAATCGCAATGCGCGTGCCATCGACCTTGTAATCATAGCCATACATCTCGCGCACGGCGTCGAGCGCCTCGAACAGCGTCACATCTTTCAGGTTGGCGGAAATATTGCCCTGCACATCCGGATGCACGAGCATGTTGTAGCGCGTGCCGTTGACGAGCGAGTGAAAGAACTGGCGTGCCGGGACGTTGTTGAACGCGACATTGAAACGCTCGTCCAGCACGCCGCGCGCCTTGGGCAACTGCGCGGCCAGTGCGGACGCCGGCGGCAGCAGCGCATTTTCCACCGCTGCCGACTGCGCCGCCGGGCTGGTGGTGGCCACTGCGCCTGCCACCTGCTCCTTGATCGCATTGTAGGTGTCGCGCTTCACGGGCGCGACGTTGCAGGCGCACAAACCCGCAGCAAGTCCCAGGACGCTTGCCCGCTTGCTTATTTCAAATATCTTCCGCATTCCCGCCTTGTGTTTATTGGGTGACATGAACCTGTTTCCTTCGTACATGCATTGCATCATTTGCGTCGACCGTCTGCGGATACAGCCGCAGCGTTTCCAGGGTCTTGCCGCGCCGCAGCACCACGCTCGCTTCGCCTATGCTGACGACGACTGCACCGCCCACCTTGTCACCCGCGCGCACGCTGCGGCCATCGATCACGGCCAGGCGCCGCCCGCCAGGCCGACTGGCAATCAGCACCGATTGCAGCTGCGGCCGCGCCGCACCGGCAGAGGCCGCACTACCGAGGACAGGCGCCGCATCGGGCGGCCGCGTGGGATCGGCCAGCGCCTGGGCAAACACCCCCGGCGCCAAGGCCAGCAGCGCGCCCGCCAGGAGCACGCAACGACGGACGCGCATCACAGTGCTATCCATTTCTCGTCCAGGCTGAGCGTGTACAAGGTCAGGCTCAGCGTGGCATTCGGGTACTGCTCGACTTGCATATTGAGCTTGCCCCAGAACACATGGGACGGCATGGCCTCCACGGCATCCATATAATTCACCATATCCAGATAATTCCCACGCAAGACGATTTCCACGCCATGACGGTATAGCACGGCCGGCGCCTTCGCCGGCTCGGCGTCCGCTGGCGACTGCCCGGCAGGCGCGGCGGCAGGTGCGGACGCCGCCGCCTTGCTGGCGACATGGCCGCCCTGCCCCATGGCGCCGGATGGCAAGGTGGCCAGCGACACCAGGCGCAAGTTGGCCTGCTGTTTCAGCAATTGCTGCAGCATCGGCACGATGCGCTCGGGCGCCACCAGGCCGTTTTGCGTCGATTGCAGGGCCTGCCGCATCTGCTGGACTTCCTGCCTGATCCGTTCGAGCCGGATGCGGTCCTGCAAGTTGGGGTCGCCCGCATGCGCGGCCATCCTTTGCGCCATCTCGGCATCGATGGCGGCGACGGCCTGCTGCCGCTGGGCAATCGTGTCGGCCAGCGCCTTGCGCTTGTCCAACTGCGGATTGACGACCAGATACACAAGCATGAAAATCAGCAGTGCGGCACTGGCGCCAAAGACCAGGATCCGTTCGCGCACGCTGAGCGCATCAAATTTCAGCGCAAATTGTTGCCATTGCTGTTTCATTGCTTGACCGCCCCTGCGCCGCTGGCGGGTGCCGCCGACGATTGCAAACTGAATTCGATAAAGCGCGGCGCCGGTGCTGCCACGGCAGCGGCCGGCGCCGACACGGCGGCCTGGGCAGGAAGCTGAGCGGTGGCCATGTCCAGGCGCGCGAACGATTTGCCCTGCAACGCCGATTCCCTGGACAAGGCGCTGATGTACCGGGGCAGCAAGTCCGGCTGCACGACGCGCCCCTGCAAGCCGATCTCCTTGCCGGCGCCGGCGATGCTCGCTCCCGTCAGCCACAAACCATTGACCCTGGCGCGCGCGAAGGCGCGGAAATAATCGGCATAGCCGTGTGTATTGCCCAGTTCGCCGCCCTGCAGAATTTGCCCGGCTTCCAGCAAGGCGCTGCGGTCAGCCTCTGCCTGGCCCAGCGCGCCCGCGATCAGCGGGTCCTTGCCGGGCACGGGAAAGCGCGCGAACACATCCGCCCGCCGCGCCTCGCGCGCATCGAGCACGACCTTGGCGTCGGCCGCCGTCCGCTCCAGCGCGGCCACCTGGCGCGCGCCGAACCAGACCACTGCGGCACTGACGGCAAGGAGCAGCCCCAGGCCCTGCAGCAAGCCCAGCGCCGACAGCGCCTGCTTGCGTTTTTCAAACGCCGGGTTGAACAGATTGATTTGCTGGCTCACGCTGGGGTCTCCTCCTGCCGCAGGGCCGCACCCAGGGCCAGGAAAAAGCGCGCCTGGCCGGCAGCGCTCAACAGGTCCGGCACCCTGGAAAAATCCAACAGGGCCGCGAGATCCAGCGCCTCGACCGGCATGTACAAATTGTCCGCCAGGTAAGCATGCAGGCCGTCGCTGCCGGTCGGCGCCAGGACCAGCCTGGCAACGGAAATAAAATGGAATTGACGGTCGAAATGGTCAAAGGAACGCTGCAATTCCAGCGTGATCCTGTCGTAATACTGCTGCCGCTGGGCGTCGCTGGTATCGGCCAGCTGCGCCACGCTCACGTCGATGCGGCGCGCCAGGTACAGTTCGCCATCGAAGGTCACGGTCAACAGCCCCCCTTCGCCATCGAAAGACAGCATGGCCAGGCCCCGGCCCGGCGTTTCCATCAAGCCCGCGATATTGCGCTGGGCCATTTCCGGGATATCGATGACCGACAGGGTGATCTTGCCTTCACCATATAGCGCCTGGCGCTGGGCCACGGCATTGTTGCGCGCCGCGACGGCGAGCAGCGATTGCGCGCGTCCCGGCCCGTTCTTGTCGGCTGGAATATCGATGACGTCGACGGTGGCGTCCGCCGCCGGAAAGTCGAGCATGTCCTTCAGGCGCCAGCGGACGGCAGTCTTGAGCTCTTCCGGCGGCACGTTTGGCGCGTCGAGCGTCAGTATCTGATACTCGCCCGCGCCGAGCAACGTGGTGTTGCGATAAGACTGGGCATGCATATCGCGATTCATTTTTTCCAGGGTCGCCACGGCCAGCGGCTTGCGTCCAGGATACATGACCGCCGCCTGCACCAGCGGCTTGTCGTCCGCGCGCCGCTTGACCACGGCAGCGCACACACCTTCCGCTGAAAATGATGTCGCCAGCCAACCCTCGTGTTTTTTTGCTTTTGCGAATAAACCCATGCCACCGATCCAGAGAATGAAATGCGACGACAGCGGTGCCGTCCGAATGATGCATTGAATCAATTTTAATTCATAGCAGGTATGAACAGGCTAAAAAAGAAATAATTGACAACATATTTTCAGGAAAACATCACGATTGTCACGACGTGCCGGAAAATCACGCGCCCTTCAATATATTTCGCGCATGAAGAACATCGGCTCGCTCTTGAATGCGCCTATGGTTTCGCGCGCCTGTCCCGGCAGGTACGGTATCAGCGACTGTAGCGTAAGCGTACCTTTTTTCTTCAAGGGTGCGGCGGGTTTAGCCATCAGCACGCTGCCGCCGCCATGCTGCAGCAAGCCACTGTCGAGCGGCAAGGTGCTCGCTGCGGGCAACTGCACATCCGTCAGGTTGAGATAATCCTTCAAGACGAAAGTATTGCGCAACAGGGCCGTGCAATTGTCCAGCGTATTGGCGGCATACGCGCTGCCGTTCCAGTATTGCGCGAGCAGGGGCACCAGCAGCGCACGCTGTTCCGAGCCATACATATTGTTGATGCGCAGGCGGCCATGACGCAGCCGGGTATCGCCGATGGCGACGCTGGCGGCGGGTGCGACCGCCAGGCCATTCACGCTGGAAATGAGCGCGCCGTCGCTGTCGCTGATGCCCACCAGCAGCGAAAAATCGTCGTACGGGCCATCCTGGCCGCTGGCCAGCCGGTCAAAGCTGTGCAGTACCGTGATGCCGGTCGCGCCGCTGGGAATCGCCTGCTGCAGGCCAGGCGCGGCGAGCGTAATACTGCCCGCGCCGGCAGTCCCAGCCTGCACCGTATAGATGGCGGCGTCGCCGCCAAACTTGATCAGTTCGCCCGCCGACAGGCCGCCGCTGCCTGCCACCACCACTTGCGTGCTGCCGGCGGCATACGCGCCACCATCGGTGCTATAGGAACGCCCGCTGCGCCCCTGGTTCCAGGCAAAGGCGGGCAAGGCTGGCGCCAGGCGGCCGATGGACAGTGCCGCGCCGGCATTGCCGGCGCCCACGCTGACGCTTGCGAGTCCGGGATAGGCGCTGCCATAGCGCGCCAGAAGCTGGCTGCCCTTGCTCAATGCCGTCGCGCCCAGCACGACGCCCAGTTCGCGCTGTCCCATGTAGGTGAAATCGCCGCAGGCCGCCGTCAGCGCGCCCGTGAGCGCGTAGTGGTCAGGGAAAAAGCGGCCAAAGACGGGGGCCGGGCTTTGCGCCTGGTTGGCGATATTGCAGCCGAACTTGCCATTCACGGCTGTATTGCTGCTGCTGCCGATGACGCAGTCACCAGGCTGGTCGACGCTGGTGTAGGCATTGTCGAGCACCGCCTCGGGCAGCATGCGGAAGGTGCCGACATCGCCGTATGTCACGCCGCTGTTGCTGGCCAGGCCGCTGGCGAGTACTGCCTGCCCCAACGGAAACGGGCTGGCATTCGAGGCCGACGCGAGACGGTCGGTGTAGTCAGTGACACTGAGGAAGCCGGTGATTTTCTGGCCGGCCAGGGAATTGTCGACCAGCGGCGTGCCGTCATAGCCGGCCGCCGCGGCAGCGCCAAGGGTAAACTGGGCGCCCGCCGCCAGGCTGGGCGTGCCGCTCAGGGCGCTGTTGCTCATGTTGGAACTGAGCGTGAACTGCTGTGGACGCACCGCGAAATTATCGGTCGAACAACCGACATTGGCCGTGCCGCACACGGCCGCGGTGCAAGTGACGCGCACGCGCACATCGCGGTAGGCGCTGTACTTGGGCGCCACGGCGCTGATGGCGGTGGCAGGGATGCTCACATTGGCGCTCGAATAGCCGGCCGTGAATGCCACCAGGCCCAGCGGAATGACCGCCGTCTGAGTGAGCGGGCAGTTATTCGCCCCCAGCGTGACGCCGGTGGCGGTATTGACCAGCAAATCCACCGTGGCCGCGCCAGCGAACGTCGTTTCCAGGCTGGCATCGGTCTTCAGCTTGACCAGGTCGAGCTTGAAGGCCGTGTCGGCCAGCTTGGTATTCAGGCGCGCATAGGTCAGGCTGCTGGTGCTGGGCACGCAACGGGACGAGGTTGCCTCGCAGGCGTTGAAGCGCGCCACCGCGCACGCCTTGATCACCAGCGACTGGTCTTCCTGCTCCGTGAACTGCCCATCCGTCACATTCACGCTGACGGTGGCTGCCGTGCCGCTGCTCAGGCCAAACACGGCCTGGTACTCGCCGTTGAACAGATAGGTCGCCACGCCGTCGTTCAGCGTGCCATTGGAAAGCACGCCATAGCCCGCGATCAGGGCCCAGTCGCCGATGCCGTTCGAGGTACTCAGCTGGATTTGCGTGGTGTTGTTCGGCATCACGATATTATTGTGATTGACGTCATGCGCCGTGACTGTGACCGTGCTTTGCTGACACGTCAGGCCCGACCCCGTATTCGTCACCGCATAATGGTTCAGGCAGCCGGCCTGGCTGAGATTCTGGTCGCGCTGCACCAGCGCCAGGCCGCCCTCATAATTATAGGCACGCAATTCGTCGATGGCGCCATCGGTGGAATTGCCGCTGCCGTTCTGTCCCGTCACCGCGCTGCGATTGTCGCCAATGAACAGGCTGCCGATACGCGGCGAGACCACCGCCGCGGTAGTAAACGCCGACTCCTTTTGCAGCACGCCATCGACGTAGATGCGCAGGCGGTCGCTATTGGCTGCCGCCAGCGCATTGAAGCTCCAGCTCACGGCGATATGCTTCCAGGTGCCGGCGGGTACGCTATTGGCCGCCGTTTCGACCACGCGCACGGTGCCCAGGCTGTCCGTGATGACGAAGCGCAGGGCGCCCGTGCTGCGCCGCACGAGAAAAAACCACTCGTTGTTCATCTGCGTGGCGTCGAGCAGTTGCGCATCGCGCGTGCCACTGCCGGACCAGGCCGTATTGGCCTTGTACCAGAAGGTGATGGTGCCAGCGCCGCCCATGGTGCCGGGCACCGACAGCCCGCTGTCGACCGCATCGATGGCGGCGGCGCTGGTATTGAGGGGGAAACTGGCGGCGCGGCAGACGCGGCCGGCAGCGATCGTCTGCGCGCCGCCCAGCACCGTGCCGTCGCGCCCGTTGCCGCTGGTATCGGACACCTGCCCGGGCGTATTGTTCCAGCTGGGCTGCTCCATGCGGTACTCGACCACGGGACGGGGAATGTAAAACTTGATGGCAGAATTGGTGACCGGAAAACCGGTTTGCGGCGTGTCGTAATCGTTGCTGTCGGCTTGCCAGCCGATCTGCCCCAGCTTGGCGGAAGGTCCTGCGACTGCCGTGCCGTACTGGTAGATGAATTCGCCGTTTTCCTGCAAGATCAATTGCAGGCTGTAAGAGCCAGTGGTATTGGTGCCCGTGGTCCATTCCGGCACATTATTCCAGGTCACCACGAAGCTGCGGTACGGCGCCGTGCCGATGGTGGCGTAGCTGACGTAACAAGTAAGGCGGCTGGCGCACGCGGTACTGTAGGTGGGGACTTCCAGTTTCGAGGTGGGATCAAGATCATTGCCATAGATGCGCATGGTGTAGTTCAGGCTGCTGTCCGGATACGGCAGCGTCTGCACCGGACTGCCGTAGCCGCAGGTGACATTGTTATTGAACTGCACCCGGCCATTCGTCATCACGCGCAAGGTGGTGAAGGCCACGCCCGAATACATGAAGCTGAAGCCGATGGGCAAGGCATCGCTGAGCGTGTCGTCGAGGATGGGCGGCGAGGTACCGCAGCCGGCGGAACCGTTGAAACGGTAGGGCGAGGTGTTATAGCCGAGCTTGGCATGATTGCTGGCGTCGATCCAGCTGTAGGCAAAACTGGTATTGGCGTAGGTTGCCGCCTGGACCGGCGCGCAAGCAAGCAGGGCCACAACGGCTATCCATACGGCGATGATTGCCTGCATATTGTTCCTTTAGAGTAGCGTGTTTAAAACTCCGCCTGCACCACGCGCTGCACATAATCGGGATGATTGGTGGCATTGGCAGTGGCGCAAATGCCGCCCACAGGCTGGTTGCAGGCTGTCGCAATCACCTGGAAACGAGGCAATGCGCCCGCCGCCTGCGTGCAGCGCACGGTGACCCTGAAACCGTTCAGGGCGCCATTCGCCGGCAAGGCAAAATCGCTGCTGGTGACACAACTGCCGTTGACGCGCTGCCGGTACACGCCCCACTCCATGCCGGCGCGGGCCGCCTGGTAGGCGCGCGCGCCCTGCACGTCCAGCGCCGACTCGGCATGCTGCATGGTGGAAATGGAGAGCAGCGCCACGCCCAGCGCGGACAGCACCACCAGCAGGAAAATGGCGGTGACGATGCTGAAGCCGCGCGCCGGGCGGCATGGCCGGCACCGCTGCGGCATGGAGGATAGGGATAGTCTCATGGCGAATTATTGACCTGTGCCTGTTGCACCAGCGTGATCTGGCCCGCGTTGCCGCCGGGCGCGCCCAACGTCAGGCTGACACTGACCAGGCCACGCTGGAGGTTGGGCAGGGTATCGAAGGAAAAGTCACAGTCGGCGACCTGCATGGCCATCAGCGCCGCTGACGGCGCACCGTTCAGCGGCGCGGCGGCGGCGTTCACTGGCTGGGCCGCCTGGATCGTGTAGCCGGCATAGCGCGTCAGCGTGCCCGTGCCGTTCGCATTCGGCGCGCAAAAATAAGTGACCGGCATGCTGACCACCTGGAAACGATAGCTGAGGGAAGGCATGGCAGGCGTTTGCGCGACAAAGGGGTTGTTGACCAGCGTGACATCGTTGCCGCTGATGGAAGCGACCTGGGCCCGGTTGCACTGCCCGCTGCAATTATAGGCATCCACCGGAGGCTGCTCGCCCAGATTGTTGACGACGATAAAGTCGCTGGGAACGATGGTTTGCAAGCCGGACGGCGCGGCGCCCACGATGGTGAACATATTCGGGTTGGCCACCGGCGTGCCGGGATCAAAGGCCAGCACATTGCCCGGCGTCACGCTGAGGTTGTCGTCTTCCGACAGATAGCGCCCGCCCGTCTTGGTCAGCAGCAACTCCAGATACTTGCCATCGGGCGTCACGCGCACGCTGTTGGGCAAGGCCAGGCGCACGTCGCGCGTGATGCGCCGCGATGCCAAATCGGCCGCGTCCGCCAGTTCGGCGCGGGCGCTGACATCCAGGTAACTTTGTATGGGGGCACGAATGAACACCGTCACCATGCCGGCGACAATGGCCGTGATGATGATCACCACGATCAGTTCGATCAAGGTGAAGCCGCGCTGCCGGGGGCGTAAAGAAATCATCATGGGACGGCATTGCCTGCGTAGCGCGTGCGGTAGCCGGCCAGCACGAGCTGTTGATTCGTGGCATAAGTCACGGTGACCGTGATGCGCAAAACATTCATGTTGACAGGCGTGGCGTCCGAAGGCAGGCCGGCGCCGGCCGGCCCCAGTCCCGCGTCGGGGCTGATGGCCACGCTCACCGCATAGCCGGCAGGAAAGCTGTTGCCAGCCGCGTCGGCGGCATAGACCACGGGAGCATTGAAGGACCGCACATAGTCGCTGACATTGTAATACGGCCGCCCCACGGCAGGCACCGTCGCGCTGACGTTTTGCGGCGTATTGCAGCCGGTGGGATTGGTGGCGCTGTCAAACGGTGCGGCATTCGTCGCCATATCGGCGGCCGGATCGGCGAGCGGATCGCAAAACGTAAAGCGTGCCCCTTCGATCTCATCGAGCATGGCTTCCGCGATGGCCAGCGCCTGCTTGCGCAATTGCGGATCGGCGCTGCTGGCCGTGGTGCGGGCGAAAATTTGCAGCAGGCCCACTACGGCGATGCTGACCACCACGATGAAGATGACCAGCTCGATCAGGGTCACGCCACGCTGCCCCGTCCCGCGCGCCGCCATGGCGGCGTTCCTAGTAATGGACATAGCCGGTCTCCCCTTCGACCACGATGGTGCGCGGGATGCCGCCGCCGCTGATGACGATGCTGACGCGCGCAGGAAAGGTCGAGACGGGTTCGGTGTCAGTGGACTTGTAAGGACGGCCCAGGGCATTGAAGTAAAACGCGGCGGCGCCCAAAGGCACGCTATAGCTGATCTTGTTGGGCGCCGCCTCGCACAGCCACGCCGTGGCATTCGCGCAGGCGGCCAGGGTGGCGCTGCGGCCGCTGTTGCCGCCGGCAGGCGGCAAGACGCGATTGGCCGCGTCGCAGGCAGTATTGAAACACAGGGCGATGCGGGTGCCGTCGAGCTGCACGAAGACGGGGCGGTTTTGCGCAATCGCCAGTTTTTGCGCATAGCGCAGCATGCTCACGTTTTGATCGGCAAAACTGCGCGCATCAAAACTGTCTTGCTGGAAGAAACGCGGCATGGCGACGGCTGCCAGCAGGCCACCCACCACCAGCACGACGATCAGCTCGACCAGGGTGAAGCCGCGCTGGCCTCGCCCACGGCTGGCCGGTCCGGCAAACATCAAACCTGCTGGAGACAGCATCGTGGACACCTGTGGCAATGAGCGGCATGCCGGCTGAAACATGCCAGGAAGAATGAAAAACGCCTGGCGAGCCAGGCGGATTGCATGCGGCGCGGATTGTCGCCGCATGCGGGGATCATGCGATTAACAGCCAGTCGTAGGTGCGGGACCCACCACCGGCGCGGCAGTGGCCGTGGCCGCCGCATAGGTGAACGAGCAGGTGGCATGAGCGGCGTCTGCGGCGATCGTTAACGTCCCCGTCACGTTAAAATCCGGTGCCCCGATGCCGGCCGCTGCGAGGATGCCGGTGGCGTCAGCGCTAGGGTAGCCGTTCGTCAGGGTAATAGTGGCGCCGTCCATCGCCACCGATGCAGCACTGGCGACCGCACCATCGACCAGCCACCGTGCATGGGCCAGGGCAGCGCCTGCCTGCACCGAGGCGCGGGCGCCATTGATTTTCGCCAGGCGCGCGTCGGCCGACAAATTGATAAAACGGGGAATCGCGGTGGCCGCGAGGATGCCCAGGATGACGATGACGACGACTAACTCGATCAGCGTAAAGCCCGCTTGAGCACCTTGTTGAAAACGACGAATTGACTGCAGTTTCATGCTGATCTCCAAAAAATCAAAAAAACAATGCTGGCAAAATTTGCCCGCAGAATAAAAAAGCTATTTC
>Ga0075017_100000691_pt1 | contig 19347 bp, 19 predicted proteins | sample AleBraG_ABR_2012_FD_71475 | JGI IMG/M metagenome (GOLD analysis project Ga0075017, IMG submission 71475) | Freshwater sediment microbial communities in response to fracking from Pennsylvania, USA - Alex Branch Run_MetaG_ABR_2012 | ecosystem: Environmental > Aquatic > Freshwater > Creek >... | reverse complement strand
CCGATCGCGGGCGGCCGCTTCCGGGCGATCATTTTGACTGACTCGCCGGCCGGTTGTGGCTGGGGCCTGCTCGTCGCGCCCCGGTCAGTCCGCATCAGGCACTTCACCGGGGCACAGCTGGAAGCGGTCAAGGCACGCCGCGGATTAGCGCAGCGATGCGCCACGCCTCCTCTTTCGCCTCCGTGCTCGGTCCAAGGTGACCGATTAAAGCCCGAACGGCGCCCGATAGTCCGCGCTAGTCAACCCCTCGTCCAGCCACGCGAGAAGATCCGAATCTGGGACTCTTCGCTGCTCAACCCGGGAAGGGATGGTCGGCCCGACCAGGAGCTTCCAGCGCAAATCAGCGCGCCTCTCCCGCTTGCCCTCGACACGGCGGCGACGCGCATTGGGGCGCTGCTGGCAATTCTTGAGCCGCCTCAGCCGCTCCTGGAGCGCGGCAATGCGCTTTTCCCGCGCGCTCATGGCGCTACTGCCGGCTCCACGTCGTCCGCGGCCAATGGCCAGTATCCCACCGCCTCCTGCGTTCGGGCGGCAGGGGAGCGATCGTCCGACAGCCAGACGTTCCCGAGGCCGTATCTAAACTCTGAGCTACAACAAGTTGCCAAAGACCGTGAAACGGCGCTACTTCGACCTTACGCGCCGCATCACTCCCAGTTCAGTCGTTACGGCCGACTAGAATGCAGAAAGCGCCACGCCGCAACGACCAGACACTCGGGGCCGGGACTCACACGATGTTCCTCGCGGCCCACCCGGCGGCGTAGCGCCCATCGCGTTCGATGAGCTCGTGATGGGATCCCGATTCAACAATCTGTCCTTGTTCCATCACGTGAATGTGATCTGCCAGTCTCGCCGTAGTAAAGCGGTGAGTGATGATGATCGCGGTACGGCCTTGCGCGAAACTGCGGAATCGCTTCAGCCATTCGGCCTCGGCCCAGGGATCCATGGCGCTGGTGGGCTCATCAAGCAGGACTATCGGCGACTCGCGCAGGAACGCCCGTGCAAGCGCTACGCGTTGCCATTCGCCGACACTGAGCTCGGTGCCCTTTTCGAACAAGTGGCCTAAAAGGCTCCCGTAACCTTTCGGCAGATCTTGGATAAACGCGTCTGCACCCGCGGCCTTCGCTGCGGCTTCGACAGAAGCGTCCGTCGGAGGCGACGCAAGATTTCCAAGAGCGATGTTCTCGCGAACCGTTGTGTTGTAGCGCACCGGCTGCTGAAAGAACACCGATATGCGTTCGCGCAGTTCGTCGACTGAAAAACGGCGCAGGTCAACGCCGTCTAACGTGATCGATCCTGCTTCAGGATCATAAAACCGGCAGAGCAACTTCACTAGCGTGCTCTTGCCTGCTCCGTTCGGTCCGACAATCGCGATCAGGCGCCCGGCCGGGATACTGAGACTGAAATCGCGGAGTGCTACGTGGCGAGTGTCAGGATACCGGAAAGTCACGCCTGTGAATCGGATTCCCTCGCTCAATTGGGCCGGTACAGCAGCAGGCTCAGCGGGTGAGACAACAATGGGTTTCAGTTCCAAGAAGTCAAAGAAATTGCCGAGAAAGAGTGAATTCCCATAGAGCTGGCCTGCATTGTCGAGCAGCGTGCGTGCTAAGCGCAGCCCTTGCTGGAATGCCTGGTAGAAGAGCGCCAAATCGCCCAGGGAGAGCGTGCCGCGCAGCGTTCTCGCGATCATCCAGACGAACGCACTGGCGGTCGCTGCGAGCGCAACGGCTCCGCTCCCAAGTTCGGCCAATCCTTGCCCGCGAGCAAGCTCGAGCCGCTCTTCGCGCACCCGTTTTCGCAGACTGAGATAAGCAGCTTTGAAATAATCACCCAGCGCGAACAGGCGGACCTCGGGCGCGGCTTCTCCGGCGGTGAGGAGCCAGTCGTAATACCCGGTGCGACGCTCGACCGGGGTGGTGCGCAAGCGGAATTGGTAATGCCGTGCGGCATAGCGAAGCACCACCGCTAGCGCAGGAAGCGTACTCGCGAGCAGTGCCACCGGAAGCCACACCCCATATCGGGCGAGCACCGCCAGCATCGCGACCAGCGTGATGCCGTTCTGGAGCAGGCCGCCGAGCGTTTCGAGCAACACGGTGGGTCGGTAGTCGGCTTCGGCCCGTGCGCGATGGAGGTGATCGTAGAATTCGGGGGACTCGTAGAAAGCGAGGTCGACCTCGACCGACTTGCGATGAATGAGCGAGCGGACGTGGTCTTGCACTAGGTCCGCCTGCGCGGTGCGGACCCAGTGGATGGCGCCACTCAACAGCTCGGTGAGTAGAAGGACCACGCCCATGGCGGCAGCGGGGGCGAGGATGGGTTGCCAATCGCCGCCGGAGCGAACCGCGGCGACCAGGCCGTTCACCACCGGGCGCGTGAGATAGACGGTGGCCACGGGCAGAAAGCCCTGAATGAGGAGGAAGAGGGTCCAGGCGAGGGTCCAGCCGGGGGCGGCTTGCCAGGCGAGGCGGAGCGCCCGCGGCAAATGTGAAAGCTCAACAGCCGCGCGGTGCAGCCGGCTGGCTAGGTATTCCGACACATGCATTCGACTCGCCGGCGGTTCCCCATACAGTTCTCCAAGAGTACACCAGGATCCTAACGCGCTAGCTCAGTACTGACTCTGTTACATCGTCATCTGCGTCAGGCCCTCCCAAGACGGTTGACCCTCTTGGCTGGCCAGTTATGACAAAGATGCGCCTCGAAGCCCGCATTCGTGCAGAATCGGGAGGGGATGCTCCGCGAGGGTTCTGACATGACTTCAAAGTCGCTGCGACTCAGCGTCGTCATTCCTCCCACGCGGAACCGTCCGGAATTGATATCGTGGCTCGTCCGAAGCTTGGAGCCTGAATCCCTGCAAGCTGACGCGCTCAAGATAATCGTGCGTCGACGATGAATCGGGGCCCCCATTTGACTTACATTCGACTGGCTCGGAACCGCCGTTCAAGTGCTCAAATATTTGCCGAAACGAGGATCATGGCCGTACTTAGCACGTCTGACAGGCTTGCAGGCGGCAGGCGGCGAGCGTGTGCGAGTTCTCGATGACGATGTCATCGCCGGACACGAGGTACCCGAGGATCACGCTTCCACGATGCTCGATCGACAAATTGCTCTTGGAGCATCCCTGGGTCTCGCACGGCAGAACAGCACGCCGTACTATCGTTACATGGCCAGCTTCTACGGGCAGTGCAACTGGCACGTCCGCGCTCAAGGCCAACGTGCCGGCTCGAGGACTACGACATTTGCAACTCTTCGGATCAGAGACGTCGCTGCCGGCTCGGCCATGGCCGACTTGTGCTGCAAGCACCCGATCAGCGCGGCCACCTACTGCGCACGGAAGGGCAATTGCACAACCCGACGGTGAGCGCCGTCACGCGAACGCGCGAACTCAATCGAGCAGGCGACACATCGCCTGAACGCCGTGTCGCTAGCTGTTCACGAATATGAATTCGTATGACCGCCGAATGGATGTGATGCTGCGTCGCGTTGGCATATGAAGCCCTCGGTACGTGACCGTGGAAATGTGCCGAATGTCCGCCAAGACCTGGGAAGTCCAAGGATCTGCTGATCAAGGGGCGTGTACCGGCAGAGGCAATAGAGCTGGGTCGCGGCAGCCGGAACACTTATCACAACGCGCTTGAGATCAAGGCCATGTACGATGCGGATCCCTCCCAGTCAGCACTACTCGTGACTTTGGCGACCACATGCCGCGAGCGATGGCGGCGTTTCGGCATGCGGGAATTCCCGTGATCGTCTCGACAACGGATATCTGCATTACGGATGATGGTTCGAAGGGCGTAACCGACTGGGTCCCCGACCCAGATTCGCGCGGAACAACAACCGATGCGATGAAAGGACGGCTCGGGCTCTTGGTCTACAAGATGCGTGGTTATCTGTGACCGGCCACGGCTCCGATAGAGGAGGCCTCTCGGAGAGGACTGCTCCTTCGACTTCGGCTCAGCTCGATGAGCTGATGTGTGCCGCGCTGCGTGGCGAGAGCGTCCCTTGGCCTTTGACGGCCCGCGAGGATTTCAACGAAGCCTTCATTCGTCGGGCTGATTATCAAGGCGTTATGGCACTACTGCATGAGCACGCCTCGCGACTCGCGACGTGGCCGCCCTCTGTCCGAGACGTGATTCGCCGGCACACGCTCGGTCGGGCGGTTTGGGAGCTCCGCCATAGACAACTACTGACCGAGGCGGTGGCCGCGCTTCGGGCAAAGAACATCGAGCCAGTCCTGTTCAAGGGCACGGCGCTTGCCTACGGCCTCTACCCGAACCCGGTTTGGCGGTCTCGTGGCGACACTGACATGATCGTGGCACCCGAGGACGGGAGCCGAGCCTCTGAGGCGCTGGTTGCGCTCGGCTTTCGCCGGGACACAGGCGTCAGCGGCGAGTTCGTCAGCTACCAGGATAGCTATACGAAGGAAATAGACAGCGGCCGACACACGATCGATCTGCACCGTCGGATTAACAACTCCGAACTGCTCGCGCGCCTGTTCTCCTATGCGGAGTTACGGGCCAAAGCTTACTGCTTGCCGGAATTGTGCGACGGGGCCTTGGCCGCCGGCCCGGTGCATGCGCTGCTGCTGGCATGCCTGCATCCCGCGACCCATAAGCAAAACCCCTACTACGTCGACGGCATCGCTTATTGCGGCGGCGACCGGCTGATCTGGTTCTACGATGTGCATCTTCTCCTGCAATCCTTCACGCAGGCGAAATGGCAGGAGTTCGTTGAACAGGCCACGGCGAAAGGCCTGTGCGCGATCAGTCTGTACGCCATCGATCAAGCGGCGGCATGCTACGGAACGCGCTGCCCTGATCTTGCCCACCGGGCATTGACGAAAACACGTGAGCGCGTCGCGACCTATCTCAGCGCGGGCAGGTTGCGCCAGAGCTGGATCGATTTCTCGGCCATTCCCGGCCTTGCAAATCGCCTGCGCTTCGCGTGCGAACTGGTTGTCCCGCCTCGCGACTATATGCGTGCGAAGTACCCTCAATCGCCTGAGGCCGCGCTACCCTGGCTATATACGCGCCGGGTGATTGAGGGTGTAATAAGGCGCCTCAAACCGACTCGTCGAACACACTGACTAACACGAAGTGAGAATCGACAAACTGTGAGTGGTATCGCAGGGATCATCCGCTTCGACGGCGGGCCGGTCGAACGGAACGTCATCGAGACGATGACCGCTGCCATGACCTATCGTGGGCCCGACGGCATTCACCATTGGGTGCGCGGCTCGGTGGCGCTCGGCCAGTGCATGTTGCGCACTACGGCGGAATCGCTGGAAGAGACACAGCCGTTGACCAACGAGGACGAGAGCCTCGTGCTGGTGATGGATGGGCGGGTCGACAATTGGGAAGAGTTACGGCGCGAGTTGCTCACCCGGGGTGCGGTGCTGCGGACCCGAGCCGATGCCGAACTTGTGCTGCGCGCCTACGAAATCTGGGGGCCGGAGTGCCTTTCCCATATCGACGGTGATTTTGCCCTGGTCATCTGGGACGCACGGCGCCAGGAGGCGTTCTGCGCGCGAGACCACATGGGCAACAAGCCGTTCACCTATCACTGGGACGGCAAGATACTGATTTTCGCCTCCGAGGTGCGTGCCATCCTCGGCGTACCGGGCATTCGGAGAACCCTCAATGAGGGTATGGTCGCCGAGTTTCTCGCGTGCGATTGGCTTTCCCGCGACGAGACCGTCTGGCAGACCATTTACCGCCTGCCTGCGGCCCACCGGGCGATCGTTAGTTCCGGCGGACTGCTCGTCGAGGAATACTGGACCCCCGATCTCGACGCGCCTTTGCGCTTTTCAGACGAAAGTGAGATTGTCGGTCATTATCGCGACCTGCTGGAGGAAACAGTTCGGCGAATGTCGCGTAGCCATGCCCCGCTTGCTTGTGAGGTGAGTGGCGGCCTCGATTCGTCGGCGCTGTTTGCCGTCGCTGATGAGCTTTTGAAGCGAGGGCAGCTCCCGGCGCCGAATTTGGACGGCTACACGCTGGCCTTTGATGATGACTCTGAAGCCAACGAGCTGGTTTACGCGCGTGCCGTGGCGCGGCATGTCGGCCGTCCGGTTCAGGAGGTGCCGCCAACGCAGCTATCTATTGAATGGTTTCGACAGTGGGCAATTGTACACCGTGAGTTCCCAGCTTATCCCAATAGCACGATGGGGCTTGGGATAAGAGCCAAGGCGTGCGAACGCGGCAGCCGGGTACTGCTAGTGGGAGTCGGTGGAGACCAATGGCTATGCGGCAGTCGAAGCTACTATGCGGAAGCGCTCGCGGCAGGGCGCTGGGATGAACTACTCGGTTGCATGGATGATGACAGGCACGAAGTGGGACTGCCCAAGACGGTTTGGTGGGTACTCCGTCATGGTTGTTATCCCTTATTGCCCGAGTACGTTAGAACCACGATCCGGTGGATGCTACGGGTCGACAGACTGGGCGGCATTGACACTCGAGCTTGGCTCAGTCCTCGGATGAAGGCCGCCCTCCGTATGCAAAATTACAAACACCGCCGGATGGCCACTCCTCGCTACCAGCGGGTCGGGCAACGCGAAAACTGGCTAACTCTTCTGAGCGCACATTCGGCCAACGCGCGCGAACAAGAAGAGAGCATGGCTTCCAGCGCGGGGATCGAAGTCCGGCGTCCATTTTTCTGTCGAGACATGGTTCAATTTGCTTTCTCGACACCCGCACGGTGGCGCTTGCGCGGAAATACCGACAAGTTCCTACACAGAAGAGCAATTGATGGTCTTGTACCAGATGTTGTGCGCGACCGACAATCTAAGGCAGATTTTACGATAATGTTTTCTAGATACCGTAGCCTGCTGCAGCGGGTACTTACCGGCGACCCGACGTGCATACCGACGGATTGGGTGGTCGCTGGGAGCGCCGAGTGGTTATTTCGCGCAACCGACCTCGAAAGCCCCGTGCATTCGGCAGTGAAGCTCAGAATGATGTGGTCCCTGTTTGCGTGCGCAGCAGTCGACGGCCGCCTCACGGCGTTCCCAAAGCGGGCCTAGAGTGGTAATCTGCGCACTAAGGGTGCTTGCTGGAGAGCATTATGGTTAACGAGAGTTTATCAAAGCAGGTCAACAAGCCTGAGGCCTCGGCAACCAAGCTATTGTATCGGCAGCCAAAAGTTACAGTTTTTGGCAAGCTCCACCGTCTGGCTTTAGGGAGCCACGTGGGCAACAATGATGCTTCTGGGTTTCCGAAAAACACCGGTTCAGATCGTCGTATCAAGGAAAATATTGTACGGCTCGATAGTTACGTCCCAGGAGTAGATCTCTACCTCTTTGGTTATAAGAAAGATTATCGGGATGCGTGGGGCCACGGTCGCCAGTTTGGTGTGATGGCTGACGAAGTCGAACGTGTCTTGCCGCAAGCGGTGTCGATGCATGCGGCTGGGTATAAGTTGGTGGACTACACGATGTTGGGTATCGAGCGTGCTTAAGCACGGCCAGGTAACGACGGCATAGTTTGTTGTGTGGGGGTCCGGCGACGCCATACAAGCCACGTTTAGGACATCTCCCCGATTATTTGCGTCAAGTTGAGGTTAGCCTCACCGGAGATGCCGCCCGATTTCAGCAAGCCCGCGCCGCTGAGCCATTCCATCATTGGGATCTTCCAGACGGTACCCCGTGGGCGAGATTTTACCGCACGGCGACAGGCTACCTTCTCAGCTTCCCCGATCTCGCCGATTTTGAGGTCTCGGCAGACGGGCGGCGCGTGACCTGCGTTCCAGTCCCTGGCATCTCGGACGCCACGATTGAGCACCTTTACCTCAACCAGGTCCTTCCGCTCGCGCTCAGTAAGCGCGGGAAGCTCGTTTTCCACGGCAGCGCCGTCGAGATCGGAGGCGGTGCCATAGCTTTCCTGGGCGAATCCTGTCGCGGCAAATCGACCCTCGCCGCTGCCTTCGCCGTCAATAGTCATCGCTTTCTGACGGATGATGGGTTGGTCCTTGAACCGGCGGGCGGCGTCTATCAAGCCCTGCCGAGTCATCCCTCGCTGCGCTTGTGGGAGGATAGCCACGAAAAATTGCTGGGGAGCGACATCGAAATGGCGCCGTCCTTAGCCTACACGTCGAAAGCGCGGTTTCTCGCTGGATCACGCCTGACCCATTGTGACGCGCCGAGACCCTTGCGGACGGCGTATTTCCTCGGAGATGGCAGTGCCCCCGAGGTGACGGTCAGACCGCTCACCGCAGCGGAAACGATGATCGCATGGGCCAAGCATTCATTTCTCCTCGACGTAGAGGACCGCGCCCTGATCGGTACACATTTCGACCGGATCGCCACACTCGCAAACTCTATGATTTGCTATGAGCTGGATTATCCACGCCGCTTCGATGAACTGGATCGGCTCCTGGCGGCCGTTACGGCCCATGCAACAAATCTGAGCGCTGTGCGATGAACTTGGACAGCGCGTTCGATATTCCGCCCGAGGTGTCAGCCCGCAAAGTCGGCGAGGAGCTGGTAATGCTGGACCTGGTCAGCGGCACCTATTTCGGGCTCGATCCGGTCGGGATGCGACTGTGGGAGCTTCTCCAGGAAGGCAAGTCGCTGCGCCAGGTCTGCGATACGATGATTGAAGAGTTCGATGTGTCACGGGATGTTCTGGAGCAGGATGTTCTGGCGCTCGTGCGTGATCTCGTCGACAAGAAGCTGGTCAGTCCCAGGCCTTAGCGCGCCGGCTGGAAGGGTAATGGACGAGATCAAATGACGCTGTCACGTGAACACTGGAAACGAGATATTTTCCTCTTGATCCGCGTGACGACACTGGTCTGTGCGGTTCGAGTGGGACTGTGGCTGATCCCGTTTCGGGCGCTCCGGCGCATCGTGGCTTTTCTTGCGAACACCAGGACCGGCCGCACGACGCAAGTTTCCGTAGAGGAACTCAGCCACGCGGTATCTGGGGTCGGCCGCTTTGTGCCGCAGGCGACCTGTCTGACCAAAGCCCTGGCGCTGCATATTCTTCTCCGACGCCGAAGGCTCGAATCACTGGTCCATATCGGAGTAGCGAAGACCAAGGGCGGACCATTCGAATCGCATGCATGGGTTGAAAGTGAAGGCCGGGTCGTGATCGGGGATGCCGATTTGAATCGTTTTGCTCCCATAGTGGTGTGGCAGTGACGGTGCAGGAAAATCTCCCGGCACTCAGGCTCATGCCCTGAGTCTGGAAATGGTCACGGCGCTGACGTAGTAGCTACGGGCGATTTAGGCCAGCGTTTCCAGCCCGGTCACGCGGCGTGGAATGGCCTCCGACATTATCGGCGGCCTGGTCTTGAATGACATCGCTGACGGTCGTCGATAGGGACGTCATGTGTGGCACGATACGGAACGTAATGTCGCAGTAGCACGCACGTATGACTGGTCTCGCCAGCTCGTCCGATACCGAAGCCGTCCCGGCTTTCGGCTGGTCGCTTAGGATTTCAAGTTTCCTGGCCAGTCGCCCGTTCGATCTCGGAATCGAATTAGTCGACCACGCTGGCGAGCGCAGTTGCACCGACTCGATGGACGAGCACACTTGGGCACGGATGGGCCGTCACATTATAGAGTCCTGCCATCATACGGCGAGCCGGCTTTGTTATCGCCGACGTACGGTAGGCGCCACAGCGGACGCCGGGATTGCTGGGGCCGAGTGTCACACAATGTCTGAGCGTGCTTCGCCTTCGCGGCGCGTTTCGGCGCAATCGGCAAATGTGCAGCGCCGACATGGGCTGCCGACTCCGGTAAGGGCAGCGCCGCGGTGTGGAATTCGCCGCCGAGCGCCTCCTTGGGGACTGAGCATTCCGGTCTTGGTCAAAGCAACAACAACAACGTCATGTCGTTGATTAGCTCACTCCGATTCATTACCGCTCACCCTCTCAATCGTGGCGATGAATTTCGATCACTCGTACGTTTCGCCAAATGGCAGATCGGGAGCCGCCTCGTCTCAGGCGCGGTCGTGCATGATTGGATCCGCGGCTCGAGATTTCTGGTAAGGACCGGGGAAACCGGTCTGACTGGAAACATCTACACTGGCCTTCACGAATTCGCGGACATGGGGTACTTATTGCATGTCTTGCGCGTCGGCGACTTATTCGTAGACGTGGGCGCCAATGCCGGTTCCTACACAATTCTCGCCTGTGCGGCGGCGGGTGCTCGCGGTTACGCTTTTGAACCTGCGCCGGGTAGCTACAACAGGCTCGTTGATAACGTTCGCCTCAATCACCTCGAACGCAGAGTCACATGTTTAAACGTCGGGGTTGGGGAGGTCCAAGGGGTAGTGGCGTTCACGAGCGATATGGACTCGATAAACCATGTCGTCACATTCCGCGAGCAAGACCCAGCTGCGATTGAAGTCCCCATTTGCACGCTCGACGACATCCTGAAAGACGAATCACCTGCCGTGGCGAAAATTGATGTGGAAGGCTACGAGACACCGGTGCTGGAGGGTGCACAGAACACGTTGGACAAAGCTTCTCTTCATTCGGTGATCATGGAATTGAACGGCAGCGGGAATCGGTACGGACACGATGAATCCCGAATTCTTGAGTTGATGGCTGACCATAGGTTCAAGACGTATTCTTACGACCCTTTGGATCGAAAACTGATCGAGCTGAAAGGAAAGAACGTAGCGTCGGGCAATACTATCTTCATCCGTGACCTGTCCGTTGTCGCGGAAAGAATCGCGAGCGCTGGCAAGGTCAGGATTCTGGGCAAGGAGTTCTGACTCCCCGCATCCTTGCCGGGACGTAGATTTGCACGCTCGACTTCCAGCATTGCGAGCAATAGGCGGTGAGGCCAATAGGCCTGTCGAGCAAGTGGGCGATGTCGGCGAGAAGCAACTATTGGCCGCTGTTGCACAATCGCGGCCCGAATTCGCCTCGTATCTCGTCGTTCTGCGCGACCCATTCCGGGTTCTGAAGTGGTTGGTCCCGTCGCATTGGCGTCCCGACCTGCAGAGGCTTTCTGTCGCTGCAAGAGCATCACAGGATTCTCGCGCGGGACCGCGAGGTCGTTCACGATGTTGACCTGGACAGGCAGTCTGGAATCAATCCTCAATTGCGTCATCGGCGCGGCTTCCCGGGGCAACCGCCAATGGGTCGCAGTAGCGGCTGACCCATCCGATGGCCAGCATGACGACGAGCATCGCCGCGTTGGCCGGTATTTGCAGATTGAAGTCGACTGTCGAATGAATCAGCAGGGCTACGATGGCCATCGTAGCCGCGAAGCCCATGCCCTGCAATAGCTGGTCGCGGCGCTTGAGCTGAGCGCGAATGGCGGTCCAGAGCGAGGCCAATACGACGGCGCCCAGCACGGCCGCGAACACGACCCCGAACTCGCAGGCGAACTGCAGGTAATCGTCGTGTGCATGGCGCGTAAGGCCGGTCACAACGACAGCGCTCGTATACATTGGGTAAACGGCATAGAAGCTTCCCGCTCCGGTGCCCGTCAACGGGAAGTCTCGCAGCATCACCAGAGCGTCGCGATTTGTGTCGGAGCGATCCTCGGGTTGAATCGAGGTCTGCTGGATGCGCTCCGCCACCTTCTCGATACCAAAGAAGTTGCCAACGACGAGCAGATCGATGACCAGCAGGCTGGCGAAGAAGGCGATCGCACGGCCCGAGAGCTTCCGCACGGCTAGCAGGTAGAAGGAGCCCGCGCCGGTCAAGCTTGCAAAGAACGCCGTGTTGCCCATACGCGAGCGCGTGAGCACGAGGCCCGTGACCATGACGACGAGCCCAAGCCTCACGCGCGCCTTGTTGCCGAGCAGGGTCCGTAACAGGCGGCGCGCACTGTCTCGCCAGTTAGCCGCACTCGTGTTCGACAGCTCGGCCAGCATCAGTCCGACGCCGGTCGCGAGACACATCTCGAGGTAACCCGCCAGGTGATTGCGGTTGATGAATGTGCCCGCGGCAACCCCGACGTTTTGCTTATCGATGAAGAACCCGTACTGGAGCCCGGAGAGCGTCATGATCGATCCGTAGGCGGCCTGGAACACGCCGCCCACGATGATCGCCTGCGCCAGCACCTTGATCCGTGGCTTGTTGTTGACGAGCAGCAACGTCAGGCAGAAGAAGAGCAGGTAGGCCAGTGTCTGCAGCGCCGCTTGGCGGGTGGCATAGACGTCGAGCGACAGGCTCGGGTAGCTATGCGTGCTGCTGTGGATTTGCAGGGCCCGCGGCGACAGCAGGCCAAGAGCGCCGGCGGGCAAGGGCAGCGCCTGTACGACGATCCATAGCAGGGTCGCGAACAGGCCCGCTGTCACGGGCCATGCGCGCACGAAAGGCTGGTTTAGCCAGACTTTGCCCCGGTAGTACTGCACGAGCCACACACCCGCGATCAGGAAGACCCAGGCTTCCATGAGCGATGAGGCCCAGGCGACGTTGCTGCCAAAGGGCAGGGGCATCCACAACACAAGCGCCAGGAAGGCATGAAACAGGAAGCGATCGGCGGGAGCCCGTGACGCCATCACCTGCGATTCCCCAAAAAGAAAACGGCGTACGTCCTGCAACGTACGCCGTATGTTCTTGACCGTGGCGATAGGTTCGGCTGTCCTGACCTAATCTCGCCTCTGAGTTCTAGCGCGGTTTGCTTGGGCTCTTCTCGCACTCGTCGCCATGGTCGCCGTGCTCGCCACAATCGCAGTGGCCGTTATGGTCGCGATTGTTACCCTTGTCGCAGTGGTCGTGATTGTCGCCCTTCTCGTCGTCCTCTTTGCGCCCAAAGTTTTCCGCGGTCTGCGCAGCACCACGATCAAGGTTGGAACCCGCGACAGCTTGGCTGAGGCCTGGGTCTAATACGGTCCGTGAATCCGCAACGGCGAGGGGTAGGGCCAACGAAGCCAACACCCCGATCAGGATCAGCCTGATTTTCATGACAATGTCCTCACGCGCCACCGGGTTCGCTTAAGGGTTTGACTATGGTCGCAGCATGCGGCCCTGTCAACGCCGCGCGAAAGACCGCGATTGATAAGAATTATGGCAAACCGGATGCCTCGCAGCGATGCCTGACATGCGCGAACGAGGCGCCAGCGCGGGCGCATAGCGGCCGCCATCGCTCCGTAGCACTGGACAGCCCGGGAAACGACTCGCCATTGCGTTCGAGCGACCGGTCGACGGCGATCAGGACCGCCTGGGCAGCCGCTGGATTCAGGGTCTCCCAGCTGTGGCTGCCCAGTTCGGAAACCCAGTTCTGCACGGACTCCTCCCTCGGGCCGAACTCGATGGCGCGTACCAGTGCGTCCTGATAAACGTCGCTTGTGTCCTGATATTGTTGATATTTTACCAAGGCCAGGTCGCCCCAGTCCCACGGCCAGGTCGGGCGCATGACAAGGGCCGCCCGGTAGTAGCCGGTCGCCGCGTCGCCGTCCCGTGATATCTCCCCAGCATCGAGGCCATCTGCCTCGAGCAGGATGCGATGCAGCCGGCCGAGTTCGCTGAGGTTCTCCGGGTCACCGGGCGCCAATACCAACGCCCGGGTCAAGCTGCCGTAGAGGGCCTGCCACTCATCCGGGGCGACCACCTCGCCCGCGATGCGTTTCCCTCGCAGATAGGACTTGGCGGGCCCGGCGTATACGTCCGCGAGCCCTGTGCGTACGGCGATGCTCAAGGCATAGCCGAGCAGCAAGAGAAGTGCGCCGACAGACGCTCGAACGAGCAGCGAGGGGCTCTTGTCAGGCAACGGCCGCGACCGCACCGCGAAGGATCATCCGGGGGTTCCGGTTGACGAGGTCGTGGGCCGCCTGCTCGCCGATTACCTTGGCCGCGGCCTCGACGCCCTCCTTGAGTGCCGGCCGCCGTCCGGTGAGATTGTGGGCATCGGATGCGAGAACCTTGAAGACATCGTACTCGAGCAACTGAAGCGCCCGTCGTAGCGGCGCCCGGCCGAAATGCCCCACCAGGGCCCCCGCCGTAATCTGCAGGAAGCATCCCATCTCGACGAATGGCTCGATCTTCGACAAGTCCCGCATTACGTCCTCATTACGCTCCGGGTGCGCAATGAGCGGCTTGATCTTGTGCTTAAGCAACCGCTCGACGAGCTTATCGGCCCCGGGCGTAATCTGGGTGTGCGGAAACTCGAGCAGCATGATCCGGTAGCCGTCGAGTTCGCCCAGGAACGGCACTTCGTTCTCGTCGAGCAGCGCAACGATGTCAGACGACAGCCGTACTTCGGCCGCCATCCCGATGTGCAATGCCACGTGAGCCTTGCGTAGCGCCAGCCGGAAGTCCTTGAAGGCCCGCTCGATGGTCGTGCGCGTGTTTTCGTAGCGCCCCGGATGGATGTGCGGCGTCATCACGGAATACGTAATGCCATCGGCTACCGCGACCTGCGCCATCGCGAGCCCGTCGGCCAGCGTCGGCGCACCATCGTCGATGCCCGGCAGAAAATGACAGTGCAGGTCGATCATGCCCTCCACAGCCCCCGCGAATTAGGCCTCGTAAGGCTTCGCAGCATAGGCGTCGTAATAGCCGCCGTAGCCGTAATCTCCATATTTCGAAGCCTTGACGGTATCAAACTGGGTCACAACGATGCCCAGTATCCGCGCATTGACCCGATCGAGTAGCCCAAGTCCGCTGCTGATTTGCGGAATTTTGGTCTCGTCGGACTTTACGACATAGAGCACACAATCGGCGTACCTTGAGAGCATGGCCGCATCGCTGACCGGCAATATGGGCGGGCAGTCGATGATGATGCGCGAATAGCGGTGTGCCAGCACCTTGAGCGCACTACCCAGTCGGGAAGACGACAGCATCTGCAGCGGATCCGGGGGGAGGAACCCCGTCGAAATGAAGTCCAGATCCTTAATGGGCGTGCCGATCACACACTCCGGGAGCCGGGCATTGTCCGTCAAGAGCTCGGTCAGGCCGGGCGCACCCCGCGGCAGCCCGAGCATCTTGCCAAGCGAGGGCCGCCGCAGGTCCCCGTCGATCAACAAGGTTTTCTCTCCGTGGCCAAATGCGACCGCGAGGTTGAGCGCCAGGGTGGACTTGCCCTCGTGCCCGCTCGAGGAGGTGATCAGGATGATCCTATGCGGTTTGTCGAGACTATCGAGCGTGATGGACGTCCGGATTGTGCGCATGGATTCCGCGAAACGCGAATCGGTCTTTCTCGTGTCGTCACTCTTGGGGATCGTGCTGATCAGGCTCAGGGCCTCGTCCCTGAGCAGCGGCACAACGCCGAGCAGCGAGCGCTTGAGCCTATCCTCGACGTCGCTGGCCCTCTTGACGGTGTTTTCGACGGACGCGAGCAGGAAGGCCACCCCGACACCGAACAGCAACGCGAGCACGACGGCGATTGTGACAATCTTCTGCTTGTTGGGCTCAGCCGGAGAGCGGGGAACCATGGCAGTTTCAACAATTCTCGCTTGCGCAGTCGAGAGATCCCCCGTTACCGACGTTTCGCTGAGTCGCTTGAAAAAGAGGTCGTATAGTTGGCGATTCGTGTCCACCGCCCGCTGCAGGGCCTCGAACTTCGACTCCTTGCGACCGACACTCTGGTACTGCTGCTCGGCGCGATTGAGCGCCGCCAAGATCGCCGCCTCTTGCGACTTCGTCGCCTCGTAGTGCTTCCTGATACCCTCAATGACAGTGTTCGCCTGTTTGTTCAGACTTTCATTGGCCTCGGCGAGTGCGATTTGCGCTACGACCATCTTCGGATGTGAAGGCCCATAGCGCTTTTCTACTTCGGCTACTGTCTGCTGTGCCGCGGCTTGGGCCGCCTGGGCACGGCGTACGCCTTCGTCTGCAAGCAGGGCGGGAATACCGAGCAGGTTTCCGCCTTTAACAGCGGTCGGCGTTACCTGCAGGTAGGCAATCTTTGCCGCGGCAAGCGCTTGTCGTACTTCGAGCAGCCGGGCAGACAGGTTGCTTATCTCCGCGGCGGGCAATGCTTTAAGTCCCGCCGCGTCGACAATCTGCTCTTGCTCCCGATACGCCTGCAGAGCAGCTTCGGATGCCTGCAATTCTTTCAACATGCCCTCGACCCGCGCCGCTAACCATCCGGCAGCAGACTTCGTCGCATTGACGCGGGCATTGAGCAAGCTTTCAATGTAGGCCTTGGCATGGGCATCCGCGACTCTCGCGGCAAGTCTCGGATCGGGCGACCTAAACTGGACACGCACCAGCTGCGTGCCGCGCACGGGCTCGATCTTCAACCCGGCGAGGTAGGCCCCGATGACATGTTCGCGGTCGTTCTTCTGCGACGAGATTGCCTTCTTCTGCATTCCGAACGGCAACCAGGACTGCCAGTCGATGTCGATCAGCGACCGCTCCTGCTGCGGCTTGAACACAGCTTCGTCGATCAACCCGAGGCCGTCCACGACGGCCTCGGCTATCGGCCGCCCGCTCATGATCGCGACTTGGGTCGCCAAATAGTCCTCGCGGTTCATGTCGAGGCCGTAGACTGACTGGATCGACACGACGTTGGCCGCCTGCGATTCGAGCAGCAGCGTCGCAGAAGCACGGTAGATCGGGGTCATGCCGGACACGACCAGCATGGTCACAAGGCCCACGGCCAGGGCGAGGCCGACAATCGACCACTTGCGCCGGTTGATGACGTCCCAGTAGTAGCGCAGGTCGATCCGGTCGTCGGTTTCCCACTCCCCCTCGACGGGTGCGCTGAGTTTGGCTTGGCTCATCACCGCACGCGACTAGAAGAAGCTCTTTTTCACGGTGACGATGTCACCGGGAAACACGGGATCGGAGAGTTTGACACGCACAGCCTTGTGGTTCGGATCGCTGGCGCGGATCACCTCGATCTTGCTGCGCGACGCGCGTTCCGTGAACCCGCCCCCGAGTGCGATGGCGCGCTCAACCGTCAATTTCGGTTGATAGGGCATACCGCCCGGCCTTTGTACCTCGCCGTGCAGGAAGAATGGACGATACTCGGCGATCGAAATCGTCACTGCCGGGTCGCGCAGATAGGCATCCTTGAGCCCTCGGGTAATGAGCTGTTCCAGTTCCGCGACCGTGAGCCCTTCTACGACCAGATCGCCGAGAAAGGGGTAGTTGAGCCGGCCGCTGTCGTTTAGCCGAAAATCCATGCTGAGATCTTCTTCGTCAAAAACCTTGATGATGATCCGGTCGCCCGCGCCGAGCCTGTAATCGTTGTCCGTGGACTGGGCGAGTGCGGCCGTGGCCGCCAGCCATAGTAGAAGGGCGAAGGGCCGCCAGCCCCGAATCGCTCGTCTCTGTTTCAAAAGGGGCTCTGCAAGCCGCGAAATCAAAATGATACCCTGGCCCCAATCTTCGCTATGTTCTCGTGATAATTGTAGCTCACGACCTGGCTGTCACGTGATTTGATGTCGACCCCGGCTTCCCAGCGCAGCCAACGCCGCATCCTGTACATAAGGCCGAGACTGTATTGAGGGCTCTTGTCGCGGCGATCGCCTGTGACAAAGCGATATGTTGAGTCGACTTCTGAGACGGCGACCTTCGATTCCAGGCGGCCGCTCCATTCGTGAGTCCAGCCCAACGAGTAGATGGCAGTAACGGTCACGCCCCCACGCAGGTCGACCGGCTCCTCCGTATATCTTTTTGTGGCTAAGTCGAAATGCGAGTACGTGCGGGGAGACCAGCGTATTGCCACCTCCCAGCTCGGACCGGAAAAGTTGGGGCGGACGGAGTCGGCAAACTTCCTCGCGACCTCACCAATCCGCACAGTGCCGGTCGTCTGGCCTGTCGCCTCCCACACGACCCCCAGCAAGTAGACGTACTCGCGGCTATTCTGACTCGCTCCGAACGCCTGAGAATTATCGTATGTGATGTCGCTCGCCCTCACGCTCAACTCGACGGAGGTCTTAGGTTGAACGCGTACACCGAATGTAGTCTGGCCGTAGCTGACTTTTCGGTTGAACGGCTCGGTGCTCGTCAAGTTATTTTGGTAGGTATGCTTCAGCGTGCTCGCCTCTAGCGCTACAAAAGCTCTCGTACCAGAGACGCCATACGTATAGCGGGTAAGGAACTGCCCGTCGGTGAAGCGATTCGGCTCCTGCGGAAAGGCGGCAGAGGCAGGGTCTATACCTAGCGTCAACCCGGCGCCGCGGTTTTCATGCGCGTATTTGTATGACGCCACGAGATCCAGTCCGCTTCGTTCACCCAGCAGTAGGTAGGCCCCTGCATCTAGCGCGTGATCGGTATAGTCATCGGCCGGCGACTTGTCATACCAGCCGAAGTCGCCCGTGTATCCGAAGTCCAGCCGGCTACGGGCAGGTTCGAATCGCATCAGCACGTTCGGCCTCAGCCTCCAGATCAGCGAAGACCGTACATCCGTCGAGCTCTCGAAAATGTTGCTGTTTTCAAGGGCTTCAACGCCGAGCGACGACTCGAGCGTGAAATCCCCCCGCACCAGCGTTGGTCCCGGCGCTTGTTCCGGATCCTGTGCGTAAGCCGGTGCCGATGCAAGAACGCAGGCGCCCAAGACTAGGCCAAGTCCACAACGCAGCGCATCGGTCACCGGCAACCACGAACGGCAAAGGTTAAGTTCAGATGAACGCGGCACGGGGCAATCTGCGGAGGTTCTGCCGCAGACGATATTTAGATTATATTCAACAAGTTGCGTAAGTTGTCTCCAATTCTTCTCTTCGTCGATCTGGGTCGGGGCGACAGCAGTCGGGCACCCCCTTTTGGGGGGCACATTCGCCTTGCCTTGCGGGTCCATTATTCGTGGACAGGCGGTCTTCAGTTCCTAGGCCGTGTTCAGCAGCCGAGTGTCCAAGGCTGCGGCAGATGTTACCTGAAGCGGCGAAAGTGCAGGAGCGTCAGCTATGAGTCCATTCAGGTCGGCGATCCACCGTCGCTCGCGCGAGTCGTACGGGGCACCGATGATCCGTGCTGAGTTGGCGGACGATTACGGCATCCGAGTGGTCGAAAGCGCGTGGCACGGCTGATGAGGGCCGCTGAACTTAGGGACGTCGGGCGGTCGCCAAGATCATCCCGAAGGAAGTCGCCGAGAGAAGATTCGGAGCGCAACGCGACGGCGACAGGCGGTGGAACTCGTGAGGCTGAAGCACAGTTACTCCGAGCGGCGCCTCGGCCGGGCGTTGGGTATCGCGCGAGCGAGTACCGGTACCTGCCTCAGCCGCGCAGCGACGAGGCGCCGCTGCGGGCGTCGATCGTCCGCCTGACGTCGCGATACGGGCGTTACGGCGATCCGATGATCAACGGGCTGCTGAGCCACGAGGGCTGACATGTCGGCATGTCCCGGGTGGAACGGATCTGGAAGCTCGAAGGCCTGAAGGTGCCGCATAGGCAGCCAAAACGTGATCGGCTGCGGCTGGCCGACAGGTCGTGCATCCGGCATCGCCCGCGGCACCGGAACCATGTCTGGAGCTGGAATTTCGTCAGGGATCGTACCGACGACGG
>Ga0075017_100000690_pt1 | contig 19348 bp, 21 predicted proteins | sample AleBraG_ABR_2012_FD_71475 | JGI IMG/M metagenome (GOLD analysis project Ga0075017, IMG submission 71475) | Freshwater sediment microbial communities in response to fracking from Pennsylvania, USA - Alex Branch Run_MetaG_ABR_2012 | ecosystem: Environmental > Aquatic > Freshwater > Creek >... | reverse complement strand
TCGAAGAGCTGAACGCCGAGGCGCTGACTGGGTTGGGACCGATGAGCGGCACGCCCGCGGCAGCGAGGATCGTGTTGATCTGCTGCTGGTTGGCGTTGTAGTCACCCACCTCGGCAACCGTCGCTGAGTTGGCGACCAGGTTGTTCGCGCAGGTGGTCGCCGCGGCGACGTCAGGCACGTCCTTCGAGTCGCACGCGGTGATGACCACCGGGTGGCCCTTGATGCCGCCCGAGGCGTTGATCGCAGCCGCTGCTGCCTTCGCACCTGAGACGACCTCACCCGACGGTGTCGAGCTGGTGATCTCGGAGATCACGCCGAGATCGATCGGCGTGCCCTTCAAGCTTGACGTCGTGGTGCTCGGTGTGGAGCTGCTACTGCTGCACGCAGTGGCAAGCCCCGCCATGAGTACCAGCACCACTGGTACCGCAAGGGTCCGGAGACTCTTCATCGTTGTTTCCCCCTCATTGTTTGATTGGTCTAGACGGCAGAAAAGCTGGTGCCCCTCTGCCGCATTCCCCCCATTAGCAACCCGACTGCGAGCCAACCCTTGCACCCATCGGGACGATCTTGTTTATACCACGTCAAACTTTGGGTTGCGAAGAATAATGACTCAGTACGGTCGATCATTCGGCCGGCACTTTCTTGTTCTCGCCGCCGCCAATTCGCTCGTACAGACCTCGACCGAGTCGACCGCTCATGGGAGCGCTCAACGCGGTGAGCAGGGTTGCTGCTGGGACTTACGCGGCTCCAAGGAAGTCGCGAAGGTTGTCACGCATGATCTTTCGGACCGTCGTGTCATCGAGGCCCTCAAGCGTCAAGACGTACTGCATCGGGTCGGGGATCCCCTCGGAGTGAGGGAAGTCCGAGCCGAAGACGAGCGAGTCGACACCGATCTCATCGATGGCCCGCTGGACGTTCTCCTCGGGGAACGGTGCGATGACGCAGCGCTCCTTGAAGACCGAGGAGGGCCGCCCTGCGAGCTGGCCCCACTTGGGCTTTCGCCCGAGCATCATTGCGTGGTCGAGCTTGCGCAGCAGGTAGGGCAGCCAGACGGTGCCGAACTCAGCGATGAGCACGTTGATCTTCGGGAATCGGCCGAAGAGGTTGTGGAACATCATCGCGGTGACGGTGTCCATGATCGGGCGGTCGCCCCAGTAGCTGACCCACTGGAAGCCGTTAAAGTCCTGGTACCGAGCCTCGGGGTCCTCGCTCCACTCAGCGCCGTAGCGGGAGTAGGGAGCACCGAGGTGGACGGCCACGCGAACCTCGGCTTCGTTGATGCGCTCCCAGAACGGGTCGAAATACGGGTCGAACGGTGAGCGGCCGTTCCAGGCGGGACCAGGGTTGAGGTCCACCATCTTCGCCCCTCGATCGAGCGCACGCTCGAGCTCGGCGACGGCATAGTCGACGTCCAAGAGCGGAATCGGTACGGGGACGATGATGCGACCCTCGTGGGCGAAGCCCCAGTCCTCGAAGAGCCAGTCGTTGTAGGCACGGTTGACGGCGTAGCCCGCCTCGACGTCGCCACGCTTGAACGCGCTCTCCCAACCGGTGCCCACGGCGTGCAGCACGGCGAGATCAACGTTCTGGACGTCCATCAAGGTGAGGCGCGGGTCCTTCATCTCGAAGGCGGGACGCATCTCGCTGTACTTCTCGACGAGCTGCTCGCGGCTGAGCTGGTCGAGGTCGCGCATGGGGTTGAGCTTGTTGAGCATCGCGCCCGGGATCGGGATGTTGCCCTTCATCTCAGGCAACACGCTCAGGTCGACGCCACCGTGGCCACCCTCAGGTTGGGTGTGGACACCAATGGTCTTGCGGTCGTGGTCGAGCTCATCTTCGTCCTCGAAGGTGAGCATGTGCGGCTCGCCAGGAAGCCAGGCACGCTCTTCCATCTCGGAGGACAGGAACCGACTGGGTGCGTCGTAGGGCGCGTAGAGGTGGTGGTCAGCGTCGTAGATCCCATAGGGAAGGCTCTGCTCAAGCTCGGCGACGTAGATCCCTCGGCTTCCAACCTGGGTTCCGTCAGACATGGTTGTTCCTCCTCAGGTGCTTCGAGGCCCTCGAAGCACTCACTAATTGTACGCAGTTTAACTTCAATCGGATTTGTGCGCCAGTCCTCATTCGGACCCTGTCCAACTATGCGCCTCCCGCAAGACCTCGTTGAAGGGCCTGTTCGAGTCGTAGCTGGGCTCGCGTGGGAGACCCAGCACCTTCTCGCTGATGGAGTTGCGCTGCATCTCGTTCGACCCACCAGCGATCGACCAGACCCTGGAGTTGAGGTACTCGATGCCCACGCGCTCCCCCGCCGCATCGCCTGGCTCCCACGAGAGCGGGACCCCTTGGCCGAGCTCCATGATCAGACGAGCCCGGATCGGGTCGTGCACCCCTGCCGCCAGCTTCCAGTACGACGCTATGCCCGCAGCCGGCTTGTCGCCCGTTCGCATCAGCCCTGAGATGCGGTCGCCCAGCTTGACTCGCACGTAGTCATTGGCATGGATCTGACCGATGATCTGGCGAGCCACAGGGTCCTGGGAGCGGCCCACCTGTTCGGCCAGCTGGACGAGCTTGGGGTCGACACCGGTGTCGACAGGCGGCAGGAACGACGGGTCGTCGCGACCCGAGCTCCGCTCGATGAGCAGCATGGTCTGGGTGACCGACCAACCTTGGTTGAGCTCCCCGATCATGTCGTTCTCCGGCACGACCACCTCATCGAGGAACTCCTGGCAGAACTCCGCTTCGCCGCTAATCTCCCTGATCGGCTGGACGGTGACCCCGTCAGCCTTGAGCGACACCGCGAACCACGTCAACCCTCGGTGCTTCGGCGCGTCCCAGTCAGTGCGCGCCAGGCACATGCCGTAGTCGGCGTAGTAGCCACCGCTGGTCCAGATCTTCGATCCCGTGAGCACCCACTGCTCACCGTCCTTGACCGCTCGGGTGGTGATGCCAGCCAGGTCCGAACCCGCGCCCGGCTCAGAGAACAGCTGCACGAAGAGCTCCTCGCCAGAGAGCATCTTGGGGATGTGACGCTGCAAGAACTCATCAGAGCCGTGCTTGAGCATGGTCTGGGCACAGGCGCCCATGCTGGTGCCACCTGCCACACCCAGGTTCGGCATGCGGAAGCTGCGTGCCATCGTGCCGAAGGCACGCTGGTACTCCATGGGGAGGCCTTGGCCCCCGTACTCAGCAGGCCAGCTGATTCCGGCGTACCCGGCTTCGTAGAGCTTCTTCTGCAAAGCGCGCGCTGGCAGGAAGTCTTCAGGCGAGCTGTGCCCGACGCCGCGGACGCGCATCGGCTCGCGGGGGTCCTTCGGCTCCAAGTTCTGCTCGAGCCATGTCCTGGCCTCGGCCAGGTACTCCTCGAGGTTGGGGATGGCGCTCATGATCGTCCCTTCGAGTCCGTCACGTCTCAGAACCCTTCGAGCTGGCAGATCCGCTCACGGTGGAAGGCGGCCGGTCCGTAGAGCGAGGCGTCGGTGGTCAGTCGTCGTAAGAAGAGGTGGAAGTCGTGCTCCCAGGTGTACGCAATGCCGCCGAAGTTCTGCCAACAGGCGTGCGCCAGCTCGACGGCCGCGTCGCTCACGAAGGACTTGGCGATGCTGGCCACCTCAAGGCTGGCCTGGTCACCGACCTGGACGGCCTTGACCGCCGCGGTGGCCGCAGCCTTGCTCATCTCAAGGTTGAGGCTGGTGTCGGCCAGCTGGTGCTTGACGGCTTGGAACGATCCGATCGGTCGTCCGAAGGCGATCCGGTCCTTGCTGTACTCCAAGGTGAGCTCGAAGAGGTGATCCATCGCGCCGACGCACTCGGCGGTGCTCAGCACCGACGCCAGGGCGAGCTGGCGATCGAAGGCCGGTGGTGCAGTGGCGAGAGTTCCCACCTGCGCGTCCGAGCCAAGCTCCACGCCCTTGAACTCGACGTCATAGAAACGTCTCGTGAGATCGAAACACTCGACGCCAGTGATCGTCACCCCAGGGGCATCCGAGGCGACCAGGAACTGGGCGAGCCCGTCGGGACCCTCTGCGGTGGTGAGCAGCCAGGCGGCATCACCGGCCTCGACGACGAGCGTCTTGCGTCCGTCAAGGCGGAACCCGTCGCTCTGTGGGTGCCAGTGCAGTCCGGCACCGCCTTCCCACGCTCCGCCAGGTCCGGCCAGTGCCCACGACGCTCCGGCTTCGCCCGAGAGGAGGGAGCCCACGATCTCGGAGCGATCGACGCCGGAGGTGTCGTTGGCCAAGGTCTCGATGATCACGTTGGTGTCGACGAAGGCCCCCGGCTGGAGGAACCAGCCACGGACTTCAGCGAGCACTGCAGCATCGGCGACTCCCTCTCCCGAGATGCTCCCACCGCCAAGCTCTTCTGATGCCAGCAGGGCGAACCACCCGAGCTCGGCACCCTGGCTTCGATACGCCTCGTCGGCGCCGTCGCCCGATCCGACAAGCGAGCGGACGCTGGCGAGGGGCAAACTCTTCTCGATGAACCGTTCGGTCGTCTCTCGAAGCAGGTGCTGGTCATCGCTTAGCAAAGGATCCACGCGACTTCCTTTCGGGCACTCGGGGGACCACACCGTCGGCGCCCGTCAGATTTGTACTAAGCATAATAACCGTAGGTCGGGGGGCTTGCTTCGGCCCGCCCTGAGAGAAGCCCAGCAAGGGCTCAACAGTGGAAGGTAGGCAGTAATGGCTGGTTTTGATGCATTTCGCTACGACGGCAAGCGCGTCCTGGTCGTCGGTGGCGCCACAGGGATGGGTGCCGCGGCCGCGCAGACCGTGGCCGACGCGGGCGCCGAGGTGACGGTGTTCGACATCGCTCCCGTGACCTACGGCGGCGTCACCCCTGTCGAGGTCGACGTGCGCGACAGGGCTGCGCTCGACGCGGCGATCGATGCGATCGAAGGGAAGATCGATGCGCTCTTCTGCGCCGCTGGCGTCGCTGATTGCCCCGACGTCATGAAGGTCAACTTCATCGCCCACCGTCACCTCATCGAACGCCTGATCGACGCTGGCACGCTGAGTCGGGGCTCAGCGATTTGCATGATCTCCTCGGTGGCCGGCATCGGCTGGGAGGCAGCGCTTCCCACCCTCATCGACTTCCTCGAGTCGCCAGACCTCGAGGCCGCGGACAAGTGGGTCGCTTCCCATGAGGGTACGAACAGCTACATGTTCTCGAAGCAAGCCATGAACGCCTACGTGGCGCGCAACTCGTACCCCTTCTACGCCAAGGGCATCCGCATCAACGCCATCTGCCCCGGACCCACCGACACGCCCCTGGCTCGTGCCAACGGCTGGCTCGACGAGTTCGGCGCTGACTACCGCGAGGCCACTGGGCAGGAGACTGCGCTGCAGCCGAGGCAGCAGGGCGACACCATGGTGTTCTTGAACAGTGACGCCGCCAACGGCATCAGCGGTGTCAACCTGCTCGTGGACACCGGTCACGTCATGAGCTCGATCGGTGGCACCTGGGAGCCCGGCAAGCCCGTGATCGACTTCCTGATGAACCCCCCGGTGTGACGCTGCGGTCGCTCTGCGACTGAGGGGCAGCTCAGCCCACTCGCACCATGACGAGTGGGCAAGCGCAGCTACTGGTTAACGGTGTAGCCACCATTGACGGGATAGGTCTGACCGGTGATCCACGAGCCGCGCCCTGAGGCGAGGAACGTGATGACCCCAGCCACGTCGTCGGGTGTGCCAAGCCGTCGCGTGATGTAGGCCTTCTTCTGCTTGGCCAAGCGCTCTGCCCACTCCTCAGACTCTTCTGCCATCTTGGCCAACCCGATGGTGTCCACCGTCCCCAGCGAGACGCAGTTGGCAGTGATCCCGCTGGCGCCCACTTCTTTGGCGATGGCGCGCATGAAGCCAGCTGCCCCCGCCTTGGCTGCGGCATAGGGAGCCATCCGAGGCTCACCGACGCGACCGGCCTCCGACACGAGGGTGATCACGCGTCCCGAGCTGGTCTCCAACATGTGCGGCAAGACCGCGCGGGTGCAGTTCATGACGCCGAAGAGGTTGACAGCGAAGTAGCGATCCCACTCCTCGGGCTCGGTCTCCACAAAGCGACCGACGCTCACCGAGACGCCAGCAACAGGAGGTCCGGCATTGCCTGCGTTGTTGACGAGGATGTCCACGCCTGGCGCCGCGTCGATCGCGGCACGCACGGCGACGTAGTCAGACACGTCGAAGGGGATCGGTGTGGCCTGTCCGCCAGCGTCGGTGATCTCACCGGCGACTGCCTCGGCGAGTGCAGGATCGAAGTCGTTGACCAGCACGTGGGCTCCCGCCAAGGAGAAGGCCAGCGCCGTGGAGCGCCCCACTCCGTGACCGGCACCTGTGATGAGACCCACCTGGCCGCTGAGATCGATGTCGTAGGTCATGGGCTGCTCCCGATCGCTCGTCGCTCCGTCGGAGGAGCCTGCGGCCCGTCCGATCTGCCCGCCTTGCATAGCAGAGTTTGACAACGCCTAAGAAAGCTGGACCGGGAACAGAGCCCCCTCTCGGCGCCCTTGAGCTCGCCATCACACTCCTTGTGTCGCTCGTTGCCCAACTGCTAGCACTTGGGCTGCGTCAAACACTCTGAGCGGGGGGCCATGTCGAGCACGAAGCGGTACAAGGTGGTCCAGTGGTCCACCGGCAACATCGGTCGCCGCTCGCTCCGAGCCGTCCTTGACCACCCTGACATGGTGCTGGTCGGCCTCTACGTCCATGGAGAGGACAAGCGCGGGCGCGATGCTGGTGAGCTCTCCGGTGGTGAGCCTGTCGGCGTCCTCGCCACCAGCGACATCGATGAGATCTTGAGCCTCGATGCGGACTGCGTCCTCTACATGCCGCTGCGCAGCAACCTCGACGAGGTCTGTCGGATCCTCGAGTCTGGCACCAACGTGGTGACCACCTGCAGCGACTTCCACCGACCAGACAGCATGAAGCCCGCCGAGAGATCACGGGTCGAGGAGGCGTGCCGGCGAGGCGGCTCTTCGCTGCACTCGTCTGGCTCCTCGCCCGGTTTCATCACCGAGGCGCTTCCTCTGGTGCTCACCTCCATCGAGCGGCGTCTCGACTGCTACACCATCACCGAATCCGCCGACTGCTCGTCGCGGAACTCTCCCGACATGCTCTTCACCATGATGGGCTTCGGGCGCCAGGCTGAGGGCTTCGACCCGAGGCGGCTCGAGCGCTACGGGACCGGCACCTTCGGTGCCTCGATGGGCGTCGTCGCCGACGCGCTCGGTCTGAGCTTCGACAGCATCGAGACCAAAGCTGAGGTGGCCGTCGCCACCAAGGACATCGAGATCGCAGCCGGCCTGCTCAAAGAGGGCACCATCGCTGCCCAGCGCTTCATCGTCTCGGGCATGCGTGACGGCCGAGCCCTCATGCGCTTCATCGCCTCGTGGTACCTCACCGAGGCGATCGAGCCGGCCTGGGAGCTTCGCCCGACAGGGTGGCACGTCTCGGTCGAAGGCGATCTCCCTCTTGAGGTGAGCATCGGCTTCCCTGTTCCACCCGAGAAGTGGGCCGAGACCTCGCCTGGGATCACCGCCTTTCGCCCCGTCAACGCGCTCCCCTACGTGGTCGCCGCTGAACCGGGCATCCGCACGACGGGCGATCTGCCTCAGGTCATCGCGCACCTCTGAGCACCGAGCTCCGGAGCTCGGCGCGTGGAGGGCAGACGGCATCGAGAGAATTTAGACGCAGACCACATAATCACAAACTGTGATAGCCAATGTCCTGGCGACAGCGGGACCGCTCTCCCGCCGTTTGATGATCGGGGGACCATGACCTATTCAGTGATCCAGTGGGCAACAGGCGTGATCGGCACGGAGGCCGCCATCGGCGTCGTCGGTCACAAGGACCTCGAGCTGGTCGGCGCGTGGGTCTCCTCCGATGCCAAGGAGGGGCGAGACGTCGGCGAGATCCTGGGCATCGGCCCGCTCGGGTTCACCGCCACCCAAGACAGAGACGCCCTGCTCGCGTCAGCGGCGGACTGCGTCAGCTACATGCCAGCGCGCAGCTGGGCCGTCAACCCCATGGACTCCTTCGGCGAGCTCTTGGCGATCCTCCGCTCGGGCAAGAACGTGGTCAGCCTCTGGTGGCCGACGCTCATCTACCCCAAGGCGGTCAGCGATGAGGTCTACGACGCCCTCCAGCAGGCCTGCCTCGACGGCGGCTCGAGCTTCTACTCCCAGGGCCTCGACCCCGGGTATGGCAGCGCCGGCCTCGCCATCGCCGCCCTCGAGATCAGTCGAGGGGTCAAGACCGTCAACACCTTCGAGTTCTTCAACAACGGGAGCTGGGAAGGCCCCGACGTGGCCATGTTCTTCGGCTTCGGCAAGGAGCACGTCGACGAGACCCCCATCCTCTTCCCGGGGGTGACCGCCAGCTACCACGCCACGACGCTCCACCTCATCGCCGCAGCGATGGGCGAGGAGATCGAGGAGATCGTCGAGGAGCACAGCGTCGGCTATGCCGACGAGACCTTCGACGTCCCCGCTGGCCACATCGCCAAGGGCACCATCTCCATGGTCAACTACCAGGTGAAGGGCCTGATCGGTGGCGAGCCCCGTTACATCCTCAACCACATCGAGACCCTGCGCGACGAGGACTTCCCGGCCAAGGGCTTCCCTGGCAGCGGCTATCGGGTGGAGGTCGAGGGCGACGCCAACGTGTCGCTCGAGCTGGTCATCGACGCGCCTGGCACACCACGAGGCGTCTACGACGGTGTGGCGATCGTGACGGCGATGAGCGTCGTCAACGCCATCCCGGCGGTCTGCGACGCGCCTCCCGGGGTGCTCTCGCTCAAGGATCTCAGGCGCTTCGCGTCGAAGAACCTGCGCGCCCTCTGAGACGAGGCCACCGGCTCTAGCTCGAGGCTTCCTTCGCCTTCATCTCGGCCAGCGCCCTGTTGACGTGAGGCAGATCCGGGAGGCTCGGTCGGCCGCCCTTGAGCTCGTGGAAGTTGTCGTTCTTGAGCAGCCACAGCGTGTGCTCGAAGAGCTCGACGGCCTCGTCGTCTGAGGGCAGCTCGCTGATGACGGGCCCGAACATGGCGCGACCCTCACCGTCGCCGACGCGAAGCGTCGGGACGCCGAAGGCTCCGGTCTCGCGCACGAGGCGGTCGTGCTCGTCGAGCACCTGCTTCCAGGTGGCGTCGTCTCCCAAGGCCCGCGCGCACAGGGCGGGGTCGAGCTGCGCGTCGCCGAGGGCGGCTCGGATGACCTCAGGGTCGGAGAGGTCCTCAAGGTCGAAGAAGTAGCGACGGCTCACCGCAGCATAGAAACGACCACAGGCGGCGTGGCCTTGCGTGTCTCGCACGAGCACCGCCGTGCGAAGCGCAGGCGCCGACGTCGACGGGACCGGGTCGAACTCCTCGTGAGGGCCCTCAAAGTTGTTGAGCTCAAGGCAGAAGACACCCCAGCGAAGCTCGACGTGGCCCAGCTCTTCGAGCCGAAGGGCCCAGCGTGAGGTCTGATAGCACCAGGGACAGCGAGGATCAAAGGAGAACTGGATGACTTCCTTCACGGGGTCATCCTAAGAGGAGCCCTTCGAGCGCCGTTCCGCCCTGAGAGGGGCGTTGACGCTCGATCCCAGCCCTCGTTAGCCTCGCCTCGTTGGCGCTCTGTGCTGACAGGGGGGTCGAGATGGCTGAGCAGCCGAGTCAGAACGCCGAACTCCGTTGAGCTCGCCGGAGCGAGCAGAGCCCGATGAGATGGAGATCCTCCGGGCCAAGCGAGGCGAGGGCTGGGAGTGGAACAAGATCCAGGCAGACCCGTGCCCCCAGTGCGGCGACGATCCCTCCTCGGTCGAGCCGACGGCGCTCGGTGCGCTCGTCATCGAGCGAGCGAACGCCTGGCGTGGGTTCCTGGTCGCCGCTGAGGATGCGTACCTGCGGACCTGCCCTGAGCCAGGGGTGTTCTCTCCCCTCCAGTACGCGGCCCACGTGCGGGGCATCCTGACCGTCTACACCGATCGCATGGTCTTGGGCCTGAACGAGGACCACCCCGTCGTCGCGCTCTTCAACCCCGGCCAAGCCGAGTGGGACAGCTACAACCTGCTCGGTCGCGACGAGGTGGCCGACGAGATCGAGGCTCAGGGGCGCCGCCTGGCCGCCACCATCGACCTCGCCTTCCCTGACGGGTGGTCCAGAGAGGTGATCAACGACCGGGGCGTCTACGGCGTCTACACCTTCAGCGTCGGAGGCCTGGCGTGCAATGCGACGCACGAGACCTATCACCACCTCCTCGACGCCACCGGCACCCTCCAGGCGGGCTCATGAGCGCCGACCGCTCCGACGACCGCTTGGCTGATCTTGAAGGGCGGCTCAGGCTGGTCGAAGACCAGCTCGCGATCCATCGGCTCATCAACACCTGGGGACTGGCCGCCGACACGGGCAACGCGGAGGCCGCTGCCTCGCTCTTCGCCGACGACGGTGTGCTCGAGTCGGACCTGAGCTATCTCATGGGACCTGAGGCAGTGCGCTCGATGATCAACTCTGAGGGCCAGCAGGCCTTGATCGAGCAGGGCGCAGCGCACATCCCCGCCTTCCCGGTGCTCCATGTCCACGGCGACGAGGCGAGCGCCAGTGGCTACACGACGGTCTTTCGCCACACCGAGCAGGGCTACGAGATCTGGCGGGTCTCTGCCAACCACTGGACGTTTCGGCGCACGACCGAGGGCTGGCGGCTCACCAGGCGAACCAACCACGTCATCGACGGAGGCCCAGAGGCGCTCGAGCTCCTCGCCAAAGCCTTCGACGAGCGGCCCTGACGCGGCTCTCTGTCAGGGACGAGCGCCCGCGAACGCCCGCAGCTCTCGAGCGACGTCGGGACCAGAGGCGTTGTACATCACCTCGGCGTAGCCAGCGTCGCTGATCGCTCGCAGCTGCTCGCGGATCTCGGAGGGCTCCCCGACCATCGTGGTCACGTCGATGTGCTCGAGGAGCTGTTCGTCTCGCTCGGTCAAAGAGGTCACGTGGCTTTCGAAGGTCAGCAGGTGGCGCTCCTCGTCACTCGCCAGCGCCTCGAGGGCTGCGCGCCACTGGCGCCCTCCCTCCATGGCGTCGACCTGCTCGGCACCACCCACGGAGTAGGCCGTGTGCCAACCCATCACCCGCCACGGTCCGATCGCCTGGCGGACCCGTGACGAGCCTCGATCCTCTCCTGGGTCGAGGACGGTGCCCGAGACCATGGTGGCTGTCGGCAGACTTGGATGGACCGGTCCTCCGATCGTGCCCTCCGCCACCTCGGGAGCTCGCTCGTTGCCTCGTGGACCCATCACGCTCAGCCAGAGCGGGATCTTGAGAGGTCGGGGTGCGGCCATGGCCGGTTCGTGAAGCATCCGAGTGGGCTTGCCCTCGAGGACGACCGTCTCGCCTTCGAGGAGTCCCCGCACGGCCTCCACGTAGGTGACGAGGCGATCCAAGGAGATCGGCGACTGCCCAAGGGCCTTGCGCGAGGTGTAGCCGGTGCCAAACGCGGCCCGAAGGCGCCCTCCTGAGAGTCGCGCCAGCGTGGCCAGCCCGGACGCCATCGCCATCTCGGAGCGTTGGGAAGGGATGAGCACCGCGGTCGAGAGCCCGATCGTGCTGGTGCGCTCCGCCGCCAAGGCCAGGTGGACGAGAGCGTCCTCCCACAGTGGTGCGGAGTCGAAGATCCACACGCGGTCATAGCCCAGCTCCTCAGCCAAGACGGCGAGATCGGCGAACGCTGGACCGGGCGGAAGCCCACAGGAGAGCTCGAGCGAGCTCACTGGAGGCGCCGTGCCCGCATGCCCACGTGCTCGATCTTCGTGCTCACCGAAGCCCCCTCATCCGCCCTGTGGACGAGTCGACTCTCGTCAGCTCTGCCCTGCGCCTTCTCGATCATGCCAAAGCATGCTCGAGCGCCGCTCCCTCAGGTCGATCTGATCTCGCCTGGAGGAACCGCGGCCTGTGCCACGGGGGTGTGCGTGGGGCGGACGACGCCTCCCGAGCGCTCCGCCGTGATGGCGAACGCCGTCAACGATGAGGTGGCGTCCAGGGTGAAGGGGACCGTGTGGGGATCGTTGCCAAGGACACCGAGCGAGATGGCTCGGCCGTCGATCACGCCCCAGAGCTGATAGGTCTCCTTGTCGGAGAGCGATGCCAAGTTGGCGTTCACCAGGAAGGCCTGGCCCGAGGGCTGGACGACGAGCACCGCCGCGGCCTTGCCTGAGCTCGAGCTGCCCGTCAGGGTGATCCTCGTCGTGTCGGGGTTCAGCAGGGCGGTCTGAACCGCTCGGCTGATGCCCGTCGTCGTGCTGAGCGCGCTCAGCTGGTTGACCTTGCCCTGGAGGTGGTTGATCTGCGCTCCCGCGATCAGTGCGAGCGCCACGGCAGCCGCGGCGACTCCCAGGGCGACGCGCATCGCCCACCCGACACGTCGACCTGAGCGCTCGGCGCGCTCGTGGGAGAGGTCGGCGACCGGTGAGCCCGTCAGGTGCTGGTCGCCACGCGCCACCCCCGTGCTCGCGGCGATCGACTCCCACAGACCAACCGGGGCCTCTCCCCCCACCCCGCTCAGCAGACCAGCCATCTCGTAGTGCTCGGCCAGCTCAGCCGCGCAGCGAGGGCACGCAGCGACGTGCGCTTCGACCGAGCGCGCCTCGTCAGCATCGACGGCATCGAGCGCGTACGCACCGAGCAGCTCAGCGATCTCGTCGTGTGTCACTGCACCTCTCCAATCGGCTCACCTTGCAGGTGGTGGAGGGCCGAGCGCATGCGCTTGAGCCCCGCCCGGATTCGACTCTTGACCGTCCCCTCGGGCTCCCCTTGGAGCTCAGCGATCTCTCGGTACGTGAAGCCCTCGAAGTAGGCGAGCTCGATGGCCGAGCGCTCCCGATCAGGCAAGGTCTCAAGCACGGTCCGCACCTGGTCAGCGGCGGCCAGGTCCCAGACGTGGCGCTCGAGGTCATAGCCCTGGCTGGCGGTCTCACGGGCGCTCCGCTCCTCACGAGCGGTCCTCGCCGACTCCGAGCGAATCTGGTCGACCGCCCGGTTGTGGGCGATGGCGTTCAGGTAGCTGCGCAGCCCGGCGCGTGAGGCGTCAAAGCGCTCCGGCTCTCTCCAGAGGCGCAAGAAGACGTCTTGGGTGATCTCATCAGCCAGTGCGTCGGAGCGCACGACCCGCTTGGTCAACGCCCAGACCGCTCCACCATGACGGCGATACACCTCGGCGAGAGCGGGCTCCTGGAAGCGGCCGATGGCCACCACGAGGGCGGCGTCGCTGGCGGTCTCGAGATCGATCATCACACCCTCTACGGAGCCAGCGGCCATGTGGATGACAAATGTCCGGCGCCCAGAAATCTTCTCACGTTGGTCATCCGCCCATCGGTTCGCCCCGAATAGCACCCGATGACCACCACACGAAAGTCCCCAAGAAGCCCCAAGCGACGGATGGCACTCCTCGTCGGCTCGCTTGCCCTCCCCCTCATGCTCGCCGCCTGCGGTTCGTCCATGAGCGCAGGCTCGAACCCTGGAACCTCAAGCGCGGGGACGTCGGGCACGCCGAGCGTGTCCGACCATCCCACCATCACCATCAGCAACTTCATGTTCAGCCCGATGCGGCTCACGGTCAGGGAGGGGGCGTCCGTGGCGGTGGTGAACAAAGACAACGTCACCCACACGCTCACCTCGTCGAACGGGGCGTTCAACACCCACGACATCCCGGGCTCGGGGACGGTCAGCTTCACCGCTCCCACCAAGCCCGGGACCTACACCTTCATCTGCTCGATCCATCAGTACATGACCGGAACGATCGTCGTCCAGCAGTGACCCTCACGTCACTCGTCCAGCTGTCCCATCAATCCAATCCCCCATCAGGAGGTAGCAACCATGACACCGCAACCGAAGGGTCTCGCCGAGATCGATGAGCACAAGCTCCTCGACCTCGTAGAAGAGTCAGCAGATCTGCACGCTGACTCGATGCGAGGCATCGCCGAGCCTCTCGATGAGTTGGTCGAGCTCGAACACGAGCATCGGCTCGTCCAGCCAGACCCAGACGCGACGAGCGCCTTCACCCGTGCTCGAGACGCCCAGCTCACCAAGGCCTTCGGCGGCAAGATGCTCGTTGCCGCCGGCGCTGGCGCAGCGCTCGTGGGTCTCCTGTCGACCGACGCCTTTGCGTCCTCGCCCACCAACGTCCAGATCCTGCAGACCGCGGCATCCATCGAGAACCTGGCGGTCGCCACCTACGGCGTCGCCCTCACGCTCCCGTTCATCGGGGGCAGCGAGGCCAACCCCGTGGTGAAGACCTTCGCCACCATGACGATGAGCCAGCACCAGCAGCACGGCCAGGCGTTCAACGCCGCCATCGCTCGCCTGGGCGGCACGAAGCAGACCAACCCCGATCCCGCATTGCTGGCGGTCGTCAACCAGGCGAAGCCCGGCTTGACCAGCGCTGGACCCGTCGTGGCCTTGGCGCTGGAGCTGGAGCAGGGAGCGGCAGAGACCTACGTGGCCAACGTGTCGGCCCTCACGGACAACAACGCCCAGGCGGTCACCGCCAGCATCATGGGTGTCGAGGCGCAGCACGCTGCGATCCTCCGTGCGGTCCAAGCGCTGGTCGAGGGCAACGACGCCTCGGCCATCACGTTGCCACCGCCCGTCGCCTCGCTGCCTGCCGCAGCGGGGTCCGTCGGCTTCCCCGACGCGTTCTTCCCCACCAACCAGGCCCGACCTGCAACCGAAGGAGCAGTCAAGTGACCAACGAAGAGCACAAGCCCCAAGAGCTCGGGATCTCCGAAGCTGAGCTGGCGGCCATGACCAGCGACCTGGACCAGATGCACCGGGATTCGTCGCTGCCCGCGCTCAGAGAATCGGTGGGCGAGTGGGTGGACGCCAACAAAGACGAAGAGACCAGTGGCGCGAGAGGTGGCGCCAGTCGGCGCACCTTCCTCCTCGGGACGGGAGCCGCCGCCGTCGGCGGGCTGCTCCTCGCCGCCTGCGGCTCGTCGGGTTCGAGCTCGTCGACCACCACGGCCGCTGGAGGCTCGACCGGAGCCACGTACCCGGCGAACCTGACCGGTGATCTCAAGGTCGCCGCCCTAGCCGCGAGCTTGGAGAACCTTGCGGTGTACACCTACACCGCAGGGATCAAGGCGGCGACCGCGGGGAAGCTCGGTACCGTACCGCCCGCCATCGTGACCTTCGCCACGACGGCGCGCAGCCAGCACATGGATCACGCGGCAGCGTGGAACGCCGTGCTGACTGGTGCGGGCAAGACCAAGGTGACCGAGACCGACCCTGTGCTGACCCCGGTGATCCAGAAGATGTTTGCCAAGGTGACCGACGTGACCGGTCTCGCCGAGCTGGCCCTCGAGGTCGAAGAGGGAGCAGGCGCCACGTACCAGAGTGGCATCGGCGCACTCACGTCTCCGAAGGGCGTCGCTGCGGCGGCCAGCATCCAGCCGGTCGAGCTCCAGCACGCGGCGATCCTGCTGTTCGTGCTGGGACAGTACCCGGTGCCCAATGCGTTCAGCCCGACGAGCCAAGCAAGGCCGCTCACCGACCTGAACACCTGAGAAGCACCCCCTCCTCGGGGCGGAGAGGCCCAGGATCTGGCGAAGGCCAGATCCTGGGCCTCATCTCGCGTCATCGGGTAATTTCTTCATCCAGATCGACACAGGCGGCGTATCACTCATATGACTGCGACCAATGACACACTGTTCCGCCGATCAGGGCGGCTCGAGGTCTCTGACCTCGACTTTGATGCGTTCGCCGAGGCACCCCTCGACGCCGACTCGCTGCGCTGCCTGCGCTACATGCACGATGTGGAGCACCACACCATCTGCTATCTGCGTGATGTCGTCGTGACCAGAGCCCACTCCGACCCGGAGATCACGGCGTTCCTCTCTTGCTGGGCCTATGAGGAGCTCTGGCACGGCGACGCCATCGGCCAGGTCCTGGCTGCCCATGGCGAGCCGGGCGGCGAGGATCGGATCGCGCCCCTGCGCAAGTCCCTTCCCAAGCGCGACAAGCTGCGACCCTTGGCCTTCAATCTGGCCTCTGCGGCCACACGCCACATCGTGGCCGTCCAGATGGCGTGGGGGGCCGTCAACGAGTGGACCACCCAAGCTGCCTATGGCCGTCTGGCGTCTCAGGCCAAGCACCCGGTGCTCTCCGAGATGCTCAAGCGGATCATGAAGCAAGAGGGCCGGCACATCGACTTCTACTCGCGTCAAGCCCGCGACAGGCTCAGTGCGAGCAACCGGGCCCGCAGGCTCACCCGCTATGCCCTGTCCCACTTCTGGGGACCCGTCGGCTCAGGCGTCATGCCAGACGAGGAGGTTGCGTTCATGGCCACCTATCTCTTTGGGGACGACGCCGGCAAGGCGGCTGCAGCGAGGGTCGACATGCAGATCGATCGCCTTCCGGGTCTTGACGGGCTCGAGCTCCTGACGAGCTCCGCTCGAGCCAGCTGAAGGCCGAGCCCGAGAACCCCCAAGATTCTCCGACCTCTCGTCATCCATCTCTTCGATCAGCGACGTATCGCTTGTGATGGTCGATGACCGTCAAGCGTGTGGCGACAACCGGTCGCTGCGCTTGAGCACTGGAGGCTGAGATGGTCGCAGAAATCTTCGGCATGGACGGCGTGATCGTCGTCATCGTGGTGGCAGTGGTGCTGTTCGGCAGCAGTCAGATCCCCAAGCTGGCTCGTTCGCTCGGCTCAGCACAGAAAGAGTTCAAGAAGGGCATCGTTGACGGTTCGACGGAGCAAGCAGCTCCGACGGTCGTCATCGCCGAGGTCACACCCACTGACCGCTGAGACCAGGGCAGAGACCGAATGTTCCTCGACCCGACCAAGCTCTTGGTGATCTCTGTCGTCGCCATCATGGTGCTCGGTCCCGAGCACCTCCCGACGATGGCACGCAAGTTCAGCACCTTGCGCACGCAGCTGTCGTTGGTGAACAAGCGCCTGGAAGCAGAGGCGAGAGCACTCGTGCCGGACCTCCCTGACATGAGCGGTCTCGGCTCCGCCCTCCGTTCGCCGTCCGCCCTGCTTGATCACCTGTCCGCAACTGTGGAGACGCCAGAGGCCCTGTCGCCGAACGCTGCCGTGGAACCGACCTTTCACACCGAACCGAGCGCCCGACCTGCGCCCGCGGTCGATCCCTTCGAGAGCTGGCCCCGCAGCCTCAGCGATGAACCAGGGGCTCCCTCAAGTCCACCACGCGATGACGCTGCCAGCACCGCGTCGCTCACCTGAGAAGGTCTCATGAAGCTCGGCACGATCAGGACGACTCACGCGGACGCATCAGAGCCTGTGGCGATGCCGCTCGGCGGCCACCTTCGAGAGGTCCGTCGTCGCTTGGGCTTCATCTTGCTCGCCTTGGCTGTCTCGGGAGTGGTCGCCTTCATCGCGTACCCCGCCATCCTCCATGCGCTCGAAGCTCCCTATTGCCGAGTGAGCAACCACTGCCGTCTCTACGTGACGGGACCGCTTGACGGTCTGGCGCTGCGGATCAAGATCGCCGCCTACGGCGCCCTCGCGCTGTCACTCCCGATCATCTTCTGGCAGGGGTGGCGCTTCGTCGCCCCGGGTCTGACTCAGAGAGAGAAGCGCTCGGTCCTCCCCTTCGTCGCCGCCTCGATCGTGATGTTCTCGGGTGGCGTCCTCATGGCTTACGTGATCTTCCCCCACGCTTTGGCGTTCTTAGGCTCGGTCGGAGGACCGTCGCTGGGCCAGCTCTACAACCCGGTGAGCTACCTGAGCCTGATCTTGGCTCTGATGCTGGTCTTCGGCATCACCTTCGAGTTCCCCGTGGTCTTGGTGGCCTTGGAGCTGACGCGCGTCGTCACCCCTCGCCAGCTGGCCAAGGTCCGTCGCTTCGCCCTCGTGGCCATCGTCATCGTGGCCGCCGTGGTCACGCCCAGCGGCGATCCACTCTCGATGTTCGCGCTGGCCGCACCGCTCTACGCCTTCTACGAGCTCTCGATCCTCATCGGGCGCCTCGCCCTCCGAGAGCCCTCGATCACCCCACGCGAGGCTTGATCAGGCGAACGACAAGAAGCCTGAGGTGATGCAGAGACCGAAGGCGTCAATCACCAAGAAGCCGACGATGATCAAGGCGACCAGCGCTCCGGGCCACGACCCCGAGCGCGTCGTCCTCGGTGCTGGCATGTACCAGTCCGGGAGCAGATCAGGAGTCCAGCCCGCATGGGGCGTCCAGGCCACCGCATCGGGGTCGAGCGGCGCACTGGGGTCAGCGGCCATGGCCAGGGCTTCGAGCTCCTCGTCGGAGATGAGCACCATGTCGGCACCTGCAGGCTCGTTGGGCATCGTGTCCTCCTGACCTCTCGAGCGATCTTGCCAGACCTGCTCGGCCCGAGTCGGTCGGGGAGGAGCTCGCACTGGCTCTGGGAACCGCTGAGCTCCGGCCTACGTCCCCGGTACCATGTGGCCACGCCCGGCCACCACCTTGGAGGACAGCCGTGAGGGATCGACGACGGACCTCGACCTCGAGCTTCGGCGTCTCGGGTCGCGAGAGCCACGATGCCTCCGCCTTCTACGACCGCTTCCGCCCACCGGAGGTCTCCGACGATCGAACGATCCCTCCACCGGCTCGCGTCGCGGAGCCCTTCCAGCGCGGCGACGCCCGGGACATGGGTGCCGTCGACGATGGCTCAGTCGCCCTGGTCGTCACCTCGCCCCCCTACTTCGCCGGCAAGGTCTACGAAGCGGAGCTCGAGCGAGATGGGGTCCCCTCGTCGTATCTCGAGTACCTCACCCTCCTGACCGAGGTGTTCACCGAGTGCGTGGCCAAGCTCGAGCCCGGTGGTCGGATCGCCGTCAACGTGGCCAACCTCGGCCGGCGTCCCTATCGAAGCCTGGCCTCCGACGTCATCTCGATCTTGGAGCGCGACCTCGGCTTGCTGCTCCGCGGCGAGATCATCTGGCAGAAGGGCGAGGGGGCCAACGGCTCGTGCGCGTGGGGCTCGTACCGCTCGGCGTCCAACCCCGTGCTGCGCGACGTCACCGAGCGAGTGATCATCGCCTCGAAGGGCCGCTTCGATCGCTCCCTTAGCGTCAAGGACCGTTCGAGCAGACAGCTGCCCAGCGAGTCCACGGTGTCGACCGATGACTTCTTGGCGCTCACCTTGGACGTCTGGTCCATCCCGCCTGAGAGCGCCCGGCGTGTGGGCCATCCCGCTCCGTTCCCCGTCGAGCTGCCCGCCCAGCTGATCCGGCTCCTCACCTTCCGCGACGACCTCGTGCTCGATCCCTTCATGGGCTCCGGCAGCACGCTGGTCGCTGCCTCGATGCTCGGACGCCGCTACATCGGCTACGACCTCGACCCCGAGTACGTCGAGCTGGCGAGGACACGCGTGGCCGAGGAGGGCACGCCCC
>Ga0075017_100000688_pt1 | contig 19375 bp, 16 predicted proteins | sample AleBraG_ABR_2012_FD_71475 | JGI IMG/M metagenome (GOLD analysis project Ga0075017, IMG submission 71475) | Freshwater sediment microbial communities in response to fracking from Pennsylvania, USA - Alex Branch Run_MetaG_ABR_2012 | ecosystem: Environmental > Aquatic > Freshwater > Creek >... | reverse complement strand
GCCATCGCGATGGCCGGCAACCCCTGGATAGGAGCGGCGACAGGTCGACCTGGCGCCGCCGATGGAGATGCCGCACTGCGCGACATCTATGCGCGCGAGACCAGCAGTCATGTGGCGACCGTGCGCCGCTGGTTGGCACGCGAAGCGCCGCACGCGGCGCCGCACGTTTTGATTGAAGAGGTATACCGCGCCTGCCATACCCTGTCCGGCAGTTCAAAGATGGCTGAGGCCCGTCACGGCATCCGGCTTGCCGAGCCGCTCAATCATTGGCTGCGGAAGTCTTTCGACAGCGGCGTGGGTCTGGACGATGCCGACTTGGCACTGCTGGGCGATTGCATGACGGCGATGGCGTCGGTGGCCGGTCATCTGGATGAGGCCACGGGCTACTTCATGGTGCACGACACCCTGCGGGCACGTCTGGCACGTGCCGAGGCGGAGCTGGATCGCCGCGTTGCCGAGGCGGCGGAGCACAGTGAGCGCACCGGCATACACGCGCTGCCGCTGATGTCCTCGCCAGCGTCGCCGACCGCGCCGGCACCGCCCGCCCCGTCCATGGCTCCGGCGCCGCCCTTGATGCTGCCGTTGGCGTCCACGGTCGATTTCGATCCAGAGGTGGCCGCGATCTTCTGTGAGGAAGCCAGCGAGCTGCTGGAGGCCGCCCAGTCGGCCCTGCAAGCCTGGAACGCGGCGCCCGGCTCCTCCGAGTATTTGGCGGCCTTGAAGCGTGCCCTGCATACATTCAAGGGCGGCGCGCGCATGGCGGGCATTGGCGCCATGGGAGACCTGTCGCACGAGTTGGAAAGCCTGATCAGTCAGATCTCGCACGGCACCGCGGCCGGCGACGAGCGTGCTCGTGTGGTGGCGCAGGAGGCCGTGGACGAGTTGGCACGCATGCGCGAACAGGTTTCCGCCGGCCGCGCGGTGATGCCGGCGCAAGCGCTCATTGGCAGAATTCAGGCGGTCGCGCACGGTGTCGAGCCTGCGGCATTACCATTGCCGCCCGAGCCGCCGGGTCCAGCGCTTGAAGCGGTGGTGTCGACGTCGGCCGCGACTTCGGCACCGATAGAGGTGCCGCGTAGGCTCGAGTCCGCGCTCGGCGAAGTCTTTGCACATGACACCACCGTGGGCCAGGAGCCAGCGCAGGCCGGTGAATTGCAGCCGCAGACAGCGCCGTCGCTCCCAGAACCCGCTCCGCCGGAGCAGGCCACGCCTGAGTCGTTCATGCCGGAGTTGTCGGTGCCGCAGTTGCCGCCCGCAGCGCTCCTACCCGCGCCCCAGCCGGTACCGCCCGGCCGTGAACCGGTGGCCGGTGCGGAGCGCGGCGAGATGGCGCGGGTTAGCGCCGATTTGCTCGATCAGCTGCTCAATAATGCCGGCGAGGTCAGCATTTCGCGCGCCCGTCTGGAGCAGCAGCTCGGATCGGTGGAATTCAATCTGGGCGAGTTGTCACGCACAGTGACGCGCTTGAAGGAGCAGCTGCGGAAGTTGGAAATGGAGACTGAGGCCCAGATCCTGCACCGCCACGATCAGGAGCCGGGCCACCGTCAGGAATTCGATCCACTCGAACTGGACCGCTATTCGTCGATTCAACAATTTTCGCGGGCCTTGGCCGAGTCGGCCAGCGACGTGGCCAGTCTCCAGCAATTGCTCGAGAGTCTGGTTGCCGAAGCGCAAAGCCAATTGCAGCTGCAGTCGCGCACCGTGACCGAATTGCAGAACGGTCTGATGCGCACCCGCATGGTTTCACTGCAGCGCCACGTACAACGGCTGGCGCGAATCGTGCGCCAGGCGGCGGCCGACAGCGACAAGCAGGCCGAACTGGTGGTGGAGGGAGCGGCCGGGGAGTTGGACCGGCAGGTGCTCGAGCACATGTTGCCGCCGTTCGAACATCTGCTGCGCAACGCGGTGGTGCATGGCATTGAGGCGCCTGCGGTACGGCTCCAACAGGGCAAACCCGCGGCCGGACAAATTCATCTTAACCTGCAGCGCGAGGGTGCTGAGGTAATCGTCGAAATCCGCGATGATGGTGCGGGCATGGACCTGGCGGCCATCCGCTCCAAGGGCCTGTCGCTGGGACTCATATCCGGCGACCAGGTACTGTCGGACGAAGACGTGATGCAGCTGGTCCTGGAACCTGGATTTTCAACCGCGCAATCGGTGACCCAGCAGGCGGGCCGCGGCGTGGGTATGGACGTAGTGGCCACCGAGATTAAGAAGCTTGGCGGCGCGCTGCACATGGACAGCAAGCCGGGTGCGGGCACACGCTTTACGATTCGCCTGCCGCTGACCTTGGCAGTCAGTCACGCGTTGGTGGTACGGACCGGCGATGAATTCTACGCGTTGCCGCTCCCGACGATTGAAGGCGTGGTGCGCCTGCCGCGCGATGAAGTGGCCGCGCACCTGCGCAGCGATAGCGCCACCTTCAGCTACGGGGCGCACAAGTATCGGCTGCAACCCTTGGCACTGTACGTCGGTATGGAAGCCGCCCCACTGGCGGAGACCGACGCGGCCATACCGGTGGTGCTGGTGCGCGCCGGCGAGCACTCCACCGGCTTGGTGGCCGATGAACTCATCGGCAGTCGGGAGATCGTGGTCAAGTCGGTGGGTCCGCAGATTTCTTCGATTCGCGGCATTTCCGGGGCCACGATCCTGAGCGACGGGCGAGTGGTGATCATTTTGGACATTGTTGCGCTGGTGCGCGCGGAGTGGCGCGGCCGGGCCGCGCCCACGGTACTGCGCGAGCGCGACGATCGACGGGTGTTCGCGCTCGTGGTCGACGATTCCATCACCGTACGGCGCGTCACGCAGCGACTCCTGGAGCGCAACGGCATGCGGGTGATGACGGCGCGCGACGGCATGGACGCGGTAGCGATACTTGCCGAACACGTGCCGGACATCATTCTGCTGGACATAGAGATGCCGCGCATGGATGGCTATGAGGTGGCGGCGCAGGTGCGCGCGGATCCGCGCCTGAGTTCCATACCCATCATCATGATCACCTCACGCGTGGGCGAGAAGCATCGCGCGCGTGCGATTGAGCTGGGGGTGGACGATTACCTGGGCAAACCCTACCAGGAGAGCCAGCTGATCGACGCCATCGCACCCTTGGTGGCGCGCAGCCGTGCGGCGCTGGTGGCCAGCGGTTCCGGACGATGAACGAAACCGGCGGCGAGATTTACAGTCTGTTGGTGCCGCTGGCCGGCAGTCGCTTGTTGGTGCCCCGCGCCTGCGTGGCTGAAATCGCCGGATACCAGCCGCCGACGAGCATGCCCGGCGCACCTCCCTGGTATTTGGGTGTGGTGAGCTGGACCGGCCGGCAAGCCCCTTTAATCTCCTTCGAGGGCCTGTGCGGCGATCCGATCCCCGAGGTCAGCAGCCGCACGCGCATCGTATTGTTTCATGCCATTGGCGAGCGACTGGACTCGGGTGTGTTCGGAATCGTGGCGCAGGGCTTCCCGCAGCTGGTGCGCGTGGGACAGGATGTGATCCGGCCGGACGCAGCGTACGCCGTGCCCGCGCAGGATCCGGTACTGTGCCGGGTGCGGATGATGAATGAGACGCCGCGGATACCTGATTTGGAACGGATTGAGACGCTGATTGCCGATGAGACCTCGGCCACGCCGGCTTAGGGTCAGGATAGGGTTTGGCTGCTACGTGGCCAGATCGCCCGCGAGCGCCTGCAATGCGGCCAATGCCGCCAGCGGCGCCGTTTCAGTGCGCAAGACCCGTGGACCCAAGCGGCAAGCGTGGAACCCGGCGCGCTGTGCCAACAGTTGCTCGCGGCCGCTAAGCCCGCCTTCGGGCCCCACCAGCAAAGTGACCGTGCGCAGGGGCGCCCCGTTCCCGGCAGCGGGGTGGGCGCCGCTGCGCGTCAGCCCACCCAGCGACTCGGTGGCTTCGGGCACCAGCATCAACAGTAACGGTTGACCATCAGGCGGCCCGGGCGCAGGTTCAGGCGCCGTCGCCGTCGTGGACACTGTCCCTGTCCCTGTCCCTGTCCCTGCCACTGTCCGTGTCGCGGCGCACGCGTTCTCCAGCGTCGCGATCTCCTGCACGATAGGAGGACGGTTCCGTCCACATTGTTCACAGGCGCTGATCGCCACCGCCTGCCAGCGTTCGCGCCGCCGCGCCATGGCATGGGCCGCCAGACGTACGACGCTGAATTCGCACGCGAGCGGCACGATCTCGGTGACGCCAAGTTCCGTAGCCTTTTGAATGATCAGGTCCATGCGCTCACCGCGGGCGAGACCCTGCAGCAACGTAATGCGTAGCGCCGATTCGCGCTCGATTGCATCGAAGTCGAGCAGGCGAACACGAGCACTGCCGCGCTCGCTGGCCAGCAATTCGGCGGTGAACTCACCCCCCTGACCGTTGAAAAGCGTCAGCGCGGCGCCGGGACGCAGGCGCAGCACGCGCAACAGGTGCATGGAGGGGGCCAGGGGCAACAGCAGATCGCCACCTGTGGCCAATTCGAGCGCCACATGCACGCGGGTGCGGCGCACCGGATCAGGCCAGCCGCGGGGCGCGGGCGGACACAGTCCGTCCGGCGGCTGGAATGTGGGCCGAGCCTGTCATCGGGGGTGTTACCTCCTGCCCGCGAGAGTGTCGCGCAGGCGTAACTTATTCGCTGGCAGCTAAGACGTCCACACATTCGCCGGCCACGTCGATCATCTGATCAATCTCGGCAGGGGTGATCACGTACGGCGGCATGCAGTAGATGACGCCACCCAGGGGGCGCAGCAAAATGCCGCGCTCGATGGCATGGCGGTAGGCGCGCAGGCCACGGCGCTCCTGCCAGGGCCAGGGTTCACGCGAGTCTTTGTTACGTACGGTTTCGATGGCCAGAATCATGCCGGACTGGCGCACCTCGGCTACGTGCGCGTGGTGGGCAAGTGGCGCGGCACGTACCGCCATGCGCTGGGCCAGCGCGCGATTGCGCTCCAGCACTGGTTCATTCGCAAAGATGTCGAGCGTGGCCAACGCCGCTGCGCAGGCCAGGGGATTGCCGGTGTAACTGTGGGAGTGCAGGAACGCACGCTGCGTGGCGTACTCGGCGTAAAAGGCGCTGTAGATTTCCTCGCCCGTCAATACCACGGACAGGGGCAGGTACCCGCCGGTCAGTCCCTTGGACAGGCACAGGAAATCGGGGGCGATGCCGGCCTGTTCGCAGGCGAACAGGGTGCCGGTGCGACCGAAGCCGACAGCGATCTCATCGGCAATGAAATGTACCTGGTGCCGATCACACGCTTCCCGCAGCAGCGCCAGGTACGAAGCATCGTACATGCGCATGCCGCCGGCACATTGCACCAACGGTTCAACGATGACCGCGGCCAGCTCATGAGCATGCTGTTCGAGCATCGCTTCCATGAATGAAAATTGCCGGCGGCTGTGATCCGCCCAGCTCACCCCCGGCGCGCGCTCGAAGCAATCGGGGGAGGGCACGGTCAGGACTCGCAACAACAGAGGGTCGTAAATCTTACGGTACAGCGGCACGTCGCCAACGCTCAGCGCGCCCAGCGTTTCACCGTGGTAGCTGTTGCTCAAGGTCATGAAGCGCTGCTTGCCCGGCTGACCGCGATTCTGCCAGTAGTGGAAGCTCATCTTCAGCGCCACTTCGATCGCTGCCGAGCCGTTGTCGGCGAAGAAGCAGCGGCTCAGGCCCAGCGGCGCCAATGCTGTCAAACGTTCCGCCAGAGAAATTGCCGGTGCATGGGTGAAGCCCGCCAGCAACACGTGCTCGAGCTGCGCGGCCTGGGCAGCCACCGCGCCGCTGATGTGCGGATGGGCGTGGCCGAAGAGGTTGGTCCACCACGAGCTGATGGCATCCAGATAGCGCTTGCCGTCGAAATCTTCCAACCACACACCGCGCCCGCGGCGCACGGGGATGGGTGGGAGCGATTCATGGTCCTGCATCTGGGTGCACGGATGCCACACATGACGCAGATCGCGCGCCGCCAGTTCGGCGTTGGTAGGCGCCGCACGAGCATGCGCGCCGGCGCCCGGCGCGGCGTCGCTCGGACCGGCGTCGTTATTGGGGGTTATGTCCACGCCCGCATTTTGGCATCATGGCCGCCATTGTGCAGTCTCCGACTTCCATTCACCCTGCCACGGGACTCCTGCTCGGGATCCGTCAAGTGCTCTCGCCCCACTGGGACGAGCGTCCGGCGGGCGTGTTGCCCGAGTTGATCGTGATACACGGCGTTAGCATGCCGCCCGGCGAATTCGGCGGGCCGTGGATAGAGCAGCTCTTTACCGGGGGCCTGCGCCCGGAAGCACACCCGCACTTCGCCCTGGTCGCGAACTTGAGAGTTTCGGCGCACGCACTGGTGCGGCGCGGAGGCGAGGTGGTGCAGTTTGTGCCCTTTGGGCGTCGCGCCTGGCACGCGGGCGCGTCCAGTTGGCAGGGGCGCGCGGCGTGTAATGATTTTTCCGTCGGTATAGAACTGGAAGGGACGGACGAGTTGCCCTACGAAGATGCCCAGTACAGCGTCTCGGCCGCATTGATTCGCGCCCTGTGCAGCGCCTACCCCTCGCTGGCCCTGGCGAACGTGGTGGGTCACAGCGACATTGCACCGGGCCGCAAGAACGATCCGGGCCCCAGCTTCGATTGGCCTCGCCTGCGCAGCCTGCTGGACGGGACGCGCGCTTAGCGGTTTGTGGGCGTGGCAGAACGCTCGCGCCGCCAGAGCACTTCGTCGCCGCCGGCGGAGCGAGCCAGCACGCGCGCCAGCACGAACAGCAGATCGGAGAGGCGATTCAAGTAATGCAAGGCGTGTGGACCGAGCGCCTCGGTGCGCGTGAGCGCCCAGCAGCGACGCTCGGCGCGTCGACAGATGGCACGCGCCATGTGGCAACTGGCCGCGGCCGGACTGCCGCCGGGCAGGACGAACTCACGCAGTGGTGGGAGCGCGGCGTTCCAGTGATCCACCGCGGCCTCCAGCTTTTCCACCTGCGGGGCACGAATCAGCACGCTGCCGGGAATGGCCAGCTCGCCGCCCAGGTCGAACAGATCATGCTGTATATCCAGCAACATGGCCGGCACAGTTTCGGGCAGGTTGCTGCTGGCGATGAGCACACCCACGGCACTGTTGAGTTCATCGACCGTGCCGCAGGCCTCGATGCGTTCGCCGTCCTTGGGCACGCGCTGCCCGTCGGCCAGACCGGTGGTGCCGTCATCGCCGGTGCGGGTGACAATTTTGGAAAGCCGATTGCCCATGGCGGCACGCTAGCGCAAGTTCAGGCGTATTGCGAGTGCCTGGGTGCGCAGCGCCGAGACGCGCCGCAGCCGTGCCGCAATTCACCGTGCCGCAATTCACTTGACAGTGAAGCGGCGCGACTCGCACTATGCGCGCCGTCAGGTGTTGGATTGCATGGCAATCCAATTAAACGGGAAGTGGGTACGCGCAAGGCGCAATTCCCATGCTGCCCCCGCAACGGTGATCGAGTAAAAGTCTTGTCAGTCGCGCTTCTTAAGTGCGGCAACCACTGAGTCCTTAATTGGCTTGGGAAGGTGACGAGGCTGCCATGCGATGCATGAACGCTCGTAAGCCCGGAGACCGGCCTGGCAATTCACCGTGATGCGGAGGGCATCGGGCGGCGCCCGTGCAGTCCCGCACCGGCCACGCCTTTCACCTCCACATGACGGCCCGTTGACCGTAAGCGAGCCATACGGGCGTGTATGGCGTGGAGAATTGCCGATGAGCGTACTCACAATAAGGCGCGCATTTACCGCGTCGCTGCTGGGCTGCCTGAGCCTTTCAGCGGCCCTGGCAGGGGCACCGGACGAGGGTGTACTCGATGAAGTCGTGGTAACCGCCACCCGCGTAGCACAGCCGCTGGCGCAGGCATTGGCGCCCGTGCTGCTGATCGACCGCGCGACGCTGGAGGATTCGCTGGCCGGCGATGTGGGCGACGTGCTGCGCTTTCATGCGGGTCTGGATCTCGGTCGCGCCGGGGGCCCGGGTCAACCCATGTCACTGTTCATTCGAGGCGCCAACAGCGATCAGTCGATCGTGATGATCGATGGAGTACGTATCAACTCGGGTACCTTGGCGCTCGCGCCGCTCATGAATATTTCGCCGGAGTTGTTCGAGCGCATCGAAGTCGTAAAAGGACCGCGATCGGCGATCTACGGCACTGACGCCATCGGCGGGGTGGTCAATCTCATCACCCGCACGGGCGGGGGCACGGGCGGGGCCGTGATGCTTGACTATGGGCGGTACGACACGCTCGAATTCGCTGCCGACGGACACTACACGGCGGGCGACAGCAGCGCGCAGGCGGCGCTCACCGGCCAGCAGAGCGCGGGCTTTCCGACTTTCGCGGCCGACTCAGTGGATCGCGGCTACAAGAACCTGTCCGGCACGGTGGCGCTAAGCACGCGGATTGGCGGGGTGGAGCTGGGCGCGCGCTATTGGCAGGCGACGGGCAGGTCGGACTACGCAAATCCTCCGGGATACGACAGCGCCGGCAACTTCATTCCCAATTACACGCCGCTTGACGAGGCCTTCTCGGACAGCGCGCTGGCGGCACACATCGGCGGGGATTTAAGCGGCAATTGGCATGCGCGCGCCAGCTTGAGCCGCGTGGTCGATGACCTGCAGCAGCACCAACTGGATGGCTACAACGTGCCCCCGATCCCAGACTACGACCGTACCCGTCGCGATACTCTCGATGTGCAGAACGATGTGAAAGTTGCCGGAGTAAAACTGAATCAGCTGCTCACCTTCGGCGCCATCGTTGCCAACGAAAGGACCGATGCGCTGAGCTTCGGAACCGGCTACGCCATTGATACTCATACGCAGGTTTATTTTCTGCAGGATCAGCTCGAAGCGGGACGGAGTCGCCTGCTGCTGGCAGCGGGGGCCGCGCACCACCCGGCATTTGGCGATCATACGACCTGGAACGTGGAATACGGCTTCGCACCCGCGCCCGCGCTGCTGTTGACGATGTCGGCCGGGACCGCCTTTCGCGCGCCTTCGGCCACCGACCGTTTCGGCTTCGGCGGCAATCCGAACCTGTTGCCCGAAAGCTCGCGCAACTTCGAAGCTGGGTTCAAGGCACGTGTGTCGCGCCACCAGGAAATCAGCTTCGCGGCCTTCCAGGACACGATCACCGGACTGATCATTTCAGTCTATGACCCCACTCCTGCTGACCAGATCTATTTTGGATACCAGAATGAGAATATCGACCGCGCGCGTATTCGAGGTCTCGAGGCCAGTTGGGAGCTGCGGGTTGAACCCTGGTCGGTACAGGCAGAAGCCAGCGTCCAGGACCCCCGTGATCTGGTGAACGATACACCGCTCTCGCGACGCACCAAACGCAGTGTGAGTTTGAGCGGCACACGGGTGATCGGGCGAGGTGAAGTGGGATTGGATCTGCTGCAGGCCGGAGCGCGGCCGGATATTGATGTTAATACTTTGAGTGCCGTGCAGGACGGTGGTTACCTGCTGGTGGCGCTGCGCGGCAAGTGGAATCTCACGCCGGCCTGGTCGATCGACGTCCGGCTCGACAATGCGCTCAATCGCCAGTACCAGCTTGCCAACGGCTACAACACGGCAGGTCGGGCCCTGTCGGTGGCCACCCGCTACGGATTTCACTAGCCCCGTTGCGACCGGCCGGACGAAAACCCTTGCCGAATGGCGCTGCCTTTGGCGAAATGCGAGGGGCTTATACAGCTACTACGGGCGGATACATCAGTGGCATCCAAGGAACTTGAAGCGGCTCTGGCCGCGGCGCGGGCCGCGGCCGAAGTGATCCAGCGCTACTACCGGCGCAATGTCGCCGTGCAGCTCAAAGCCGATCGCTCGCCGGTAACTGAGGCTGATGTGCAGGCCGAGCAAGTCATTCGTGAGGTATTGACGGCGCGCTTTCCGGGGTACGGGTTTTATGGCGAGGAAACCGGCCAGTATGCCATGGACGTCGAGAATGTCTGGCTGGTGGACCCGATCGATGGCACGAAATCCTTCGTGCGGGATTGCCCCTTCTTTTCCACGCAGATCGCGCTGCGCAGAGCCGGACGCCTGGTGCTCGGGGTGTCGAGCGCACCGGCGTATGGCGAGTTGGCGTGGGCGGAAATCGGCGGCGGCGCCTATTTGGACGGCAAGCCCATCCACGTCAGCGCAGTGGGCGAGCTGTCCAACGCCATATTGTCGACTGGGAATCTGAAAACGCTGGCGGCCTCTCCCAGCGGCTGGTCGCGCTTCGGCGCGCTGGTGGGGCGCGTCAATCGACTGCGCGGCTATGGAGATTTCGTCCATTACCATCTGCTGGCACGCGGCGCGCTCGATGTGGTGATGGAGTCGGATGTGAATATTCTGGATATTGCGGCGCTGGTGGTAATCGTGTCCGAGGCCGGCGGTGTGTTCACGGCGTTGGACGGATCGGCCGTGGACTTGGATACGACCACGGTGCTAGCGGCCAATGCCGCCCTGCATGGTGCCGCGCTCACTGCCCTGCGGCCTTGAGCGCGCCTTACGGCCCGGGAATCCAACCTATTTCGCGGGCGCTGGCTGGACCGATGAGCACGTCCTGCAAGGTCTCGGGCATCGCTTGCGCCGTGGCACTGAGCGCCATCCGACCCGCCATCAGTTCGGCGCGGTACTGTGGGTAGAGTGGCTCGAGCTCGGGATCGGCGTACCCTTGTGGAAACAGCGGGGCGTCACTGAACGGCGAGTACTTGTCAGTGGCGCCGAAGGTATGCAGCAATTCGTGCGCCGTGACGATGGCATTCTGCGCGCTTTGGCGCGGGTCGGCGTACAGGTGAACCACCCCCATCAGGCCGCGTTGCAGGCCCAGAGAGTGGGGCAGATTGACGGCGTGCGCCGGATCGTGGAACAGCAGGAACAGCACAATCTGCGGGCGGGCGCGGCTGCGATCAAGATCGTGCAGGGTCTGCCAGCGGTAATATCGCAACCTCAACACGAACAGCACCCGTGACAGCACTCCGGCACGCGGTGGCAGCGTCGGCGGCGAGCGCTCGAGGGGCGGATACAGTTGCAGATTGACCGGCTCGGCCGTCTGCACGCCGTAGCGGCGCGCTTCGTGGGCGACGAACGCGGCGATGGGGGTCAACTCAGACTGCTCCAGCGCCCCGATGTAGGCTGCGCAGGCCGCGCTGCCGTCCGCGTTGACTGGGAAGGCGCCCACCCAGACCGTGTGTTGCCAGGAAGTGGTGAGGTGGCGATCCAGCCACGTGCTCACCCCGACCAGGAACAGCGTGGCCAGCAGCACAGCGATGCGGATCGTGCGCCACATTGATTGCGCGAGGTCAGGGTTGTAAGCGCGTGGCCGTCCAGGCGCCCGCATCGAAGCGGTTGCCCTGCGCCGTCAGGGATCGGCTCCAGCGGGCGCGATCGTGAATACGCGCACTGCCCTCCACCCATAACTCCACGGACTGCGCCCACAAGTGGTATCCGCCCCAATGCGGTGGGCGCGCGATGCTGCGCCCCGGGTCAGGCGCCTGCTCGTCGGCGGGCGGGGATGGCAGTCCGAAGCGCAGCGCGGCCTTGGCCACCGCTTTGTAGAGCTCCAAGCGTGAGGCCACCGGCTCGCTTTGGCGGCTGGCCCAGGCGCCGAGGCTGCTTTGCCAGTTGCGGGTGGCAAAGTAAGCGTCGCTCTCAGCCGATTCGGCCTTGACCACCGGACCGTCGATGCGCAGCTGGCGATGCAGCAGGTCCCAGTGCATGACCATGGCAGCGTATGGATGGGCTTCCAGATCGCGCCCCTTGCGGGACTGGTAGTTGGTGTAGAAGGTCACATAACCCGGGGAGGGAACGATCTGCTTGCACAACACCACCCGCGCAGAAGGCAATCCGGCGGCGTCCGCCGTGGCTAGCACCATGGCATTGGGATTGGGGCTGGCGGCCAGGCGCGTAGCCTCCGCCAGCCAGGCGCAGGCCGTGGCCAGCGGCTCGGCGGGCAGCGGGTCGGGCAGATGTTCGCGAAACCAAGCCATGGAGCGTCCATGGTACGCCATTGCAAAGCGCAGGCATTCCCCTTACAAGAGCGATCGGTGTTCCAGCCTTTGGATTTGACATGACCCTGGATGAACTTCGCCGCCGCCTCGATGATCTGGATGGCCGACTGCTGGAGCTGATTGCCCAACGCCAGCAGACCAGCCGCGACATTGCCCACGTCAAGCGGGCCACGGGCCATCCGACTCGCGATTACGGGCGCGAGCGCGAGGTCATCCTCGCCGCGCGCGCGCGCGCGGCCGGCGTGGGCGTTCCCGCTGATGTGGCGGAAGCGGTCATGCGCTGCCTCATACGCTCTTCGCTCACGACACAGGAGCAGGTGAGTGTGGTGGCGCAGGGGCAAGGTGGAGGGCGGCGGGCGTTGGTGATTGGCGGGGCGGGCAAGATTGGCGGTTGGTTTGCTGGGTTTTTGGCCTCGCAGGGCTTCCTGGTGGAGGTGGCGGACCCCGCGGCCAAGGGCACGGGCGAGGGCACGAGCCTGGCCGATTGGCGCACCAGCGCGCTCGATCACGAGCTGATTGTCGTTGCTACGCCGTTGGGAGTGACCGAGGGCATCCTGCTGGAGCTGGCGACGCGCCGGCCCGTGGGAGTGGTATTCGATGTGGGTTCGCTCAAGTCGCCCCTCCGACGCGGCTTGGCGGCCTTGCGTGCTGCCGGCGTGCGGGTCACCTCGCTCCACCCGATGTTCGGTCCGGATACCGAGCTGTTGTCCGGGCGACACGTGATTTTCATCGATCTGGGCGCGGGCGATGCGCTCGAGAAGGCGCGCGCACTGTTCGCGGCCACGATGGTGGAACAAGTGGTGATGGGACTTGAGGACCATGATCGACTCATCGCCTATGTGTTGGGCTTGTCGCATGCGCTCAATATTGCGTTCTTTACCGCCCTGGCGCAGAGCGGCGAGGCGGCGCCACGACTGGTGCAGATGTCGAGCACCACGTTCGATGCACAGTTCGACATCGCCAGCCAGGTGGCGCAGGAGAGTCCGGAACTCTATTTTGAGATCCAACGTCTCAACGACTACGGTGGGCAGGCGCTCGAAGCGCTGGCCGGTGCCCTGGAATCGCTGCGCCGCACGGTCGGGGACAACGATCCGGCGGGTTTTCGCGCACTGATGGAGCGAGGACTGGAATACACCCAGGGTAGACGGGATGTGCGCGCGCGGCGCGCGTGAGGGCCACCCGCGCGAGCCGAAACTGTGCCCGCCGTATCAAAAGCGGCCCCAAAAAAGTCGATTGAGTACCTATCAGAGTCATTGCCCTTGAGCCGGGCAGCTCCCTCAGGGTACTTTGGCGCGGCTATGGGGGACGTTATTGATCGAGATGGCTTCCGCGCCAACGTGGGCATCGTGCTGATGCGCGACGAAGGCCAGCTATTCATCGGCCGGCGTGTGGGCGGGCGGGGTTGGCAGTTCCCGCAAGGCGGCATGCAGCAGGGCGAGCAAGCGGAGGAATCCTTGTATCGCGAACTGAACGAGGAAATTGGGCTCACCCGCGAGGATGTGGCCATCGTCGGCCAGACCCGCGGTTGGCTGCGCTATCGGCTGCCGGCACGATTGGTGCGCCGCGAGTCGCGCCCGATGTGCATAGGGCAGAAGCAGCGTTGGTTCCTGCTGCAATTGCGCCACGCCGAGGCGAATTTCCGCTTCGACATGACCGGGGAACCGGAATTTGATCGCTGGCGGTGGGTGGATTACTGGCAGCCGGTCCGCGAGGTCATTTACTTCAAGCGAACAGTGTACACGCGTGCCCTGCACGAACTGGGCGGGTTGGCTTTCCCGCAAGGGCTTCCCCCTTACCCCAGCTGGTGGCATGCGCCCAGTCGCAGCGGCGCCATGGCGGCGGGTAAGGACTGATTGCATGGAGATTCCCGGCAAGCTGGTGGTCCGCACCTACGCGCCGGCGCGACGCGTGACCATGTTCGCCTCACTCCTGTTGCTCGGTGCGGTGGCGCTGTATCTGGCCTTTGAACTGGGTCGCAAGAAGGCCGGCTTCGACGGCATTGCCGCCGCGCAGGAACGGGCCACACTGAATGACAAGATCACGCAATTGGAAGGCACCGCGCGTGATACGCGGGTGCAGCTGGCCGCGGCGGAATCGGCGCAGATCGCGCAAGTGCGTGAGCGCTCGGAGGTGGCCCGCACCATCGGGGAACTGCAGGCGGAGCTCGGACGCGCCCAGCAGGACTTGGAGTTTTACCGCGCCATCGCCAATCCCCAGACCAGCAGTGCGCAGGCCAGCGCCACGCAGAATGTCACCGTGCGGGTGCAGCAGTTTCATGTGCTGGCCGTCAACACCGAGGCGCGTCTCTACACCATGCGCTTGAGCCTGAACCGGCCGATTCGCCCCGAAGAGACCACCACCGGCACCGTGGGCGTCACGCTTGACGGTGAGTTGCACGGCGCCGCCACCAGCATCGATCTGGCGGCGCTGACCGGCGGCAAGGTCAGTCAATTACCCTACAACTTTCGTTACTATGCCAACCTTGAGCAACCCATCACCCTGCCGGCCGATTTCAAACCCGAGCGCGCCAGTATCGAGATTCGACCCGCGCACAAGGGCGTGGCAACCTACCGACAGATATTTGTCTGGAATCCGGATGCGAGTTAGAACCCACCATGTTTAATCGACAACAGAAGACCGCCGCCAACATTGACACTTTGATCGGGCGCTCGGCCAGTGTGCACGGGGACATTGAATTTGCCGGTGGCCTGCACGTGGACGGCCGCGTGACCGGGAACGTGAGGCTGGCCGACGGTGCTACAGCCTCATTGTCGGTGAGCGAGCACGGGGTCATCGACGGCTCGGTGGCGGCCACGACTGTGGTAGTCAATGGGACTGTCAATGGGGATATCTGGGCTGCGGAAAGTGTGGCGCTGGGCGCCAGGGCACGGGTGCGGGGCAATGTCAGTTATGGCGTGATCGAGATGGCCATGGGCGCCGAGATCAGCGGCAAGCTGGTGCCCGGCACCAGCGAGGGCAACGCACCAGCGGACGCCCCGGCGGGCTGATTTTGACGCTTGAGCAGCGTGCGCCTACACTGCCCCCTATGGACGGAAATGTAAGCCAGACTCCTGGCGGCGAACCACTGCTGGTGTTTACCGACGCCGCGGCCTCGAAGGTCAGCGACCTGATTCGCGGCGAGGGGAACCCGAAGCTGATGCTGCGCGTGTTCGTGCAGGGCGGGGGTTGCTCGGGCCTCCAGTACGGCTTCGAATTCGATGAAATACTGCAGGATGGGGACACCTGTGTGGAGAACCAAGGCGTCAAGTTGCTGGTCGACCCCATGAGTTTTCAATACCTGGGCGGAGCGGAAATCGATTATCGCGACGGCCTGGAAGGCGCGCAGTTTGTCATTCGCAATCCCAATGCGGTGACCACGTGCGGTTGCGGCTCTTCATTCACCGCGGCCTGAACGACGCGTGAGTCGAGTTGCCCGCACCGTGCCCGACGTGCTGGCAGCCGTCGATCTCGGTTCCAACAGTTTCCATCTGGTGGTGGCCCGCTACTCACACGGCCAGCTCGTGGTCATCGACCGCATGCGGGAGATGGTGCGCTTGGGCGCTGGGGTCGGCGCCGACGGGCGTTTTGACAAACTGGTGGCTGCTCGCGCCTTGAGCTGCCTGGAGCGGTTCGGTCAGCGGCTGCGGGACATGCGCGCCGCCAGTGTGCGCGTGGTGGGCACCAATGCGCTGCGCATCGCGCGTCGCAAACAGGCGTTCCTGGAGCGCGCGCGCGAGGCGTTGGGTCATCCAATCGAGATCATCTCCGGCATGGAAGAGGCACGGCTGATCTACTCGGGTGTCGCACACACCTTGCCGGCGGAACCAGGTCGCCGTCTGGTCGTGGACATCGGCGGCGGTAGCACGGAGCTGGCCATCGGGGAGGGCTACGAGCCGCAATTGCTCGAGAGTTTGAAGCTCGGGTGCGTTTCATTGAGTCAACGCTTCTTCGCCGACGAGCGGCTGTCGGCCAAGCGCGTGGAGCGAGCTCGGTTGGCGGCGCGCCTGGAGATCGAGCCCATGCAGGCCGCCTTCCTGCATCGCGGCTGGGTCAGTGCGGTGGGCAGTTCGGGAACGGTACGCGCCATTGACGAAGCGCTGCGCGAGCGTGACCCAGGCGCGATCGCCATCACGGCCGAGGGGCTGGAACGATTGGTGGCAGAACTGGCGGCAGCCGATCATTGTCGCGATCTGCACCTGGCGACCCTGACCGAGGAGCGTCGACCGGTGTTTCCCGGTGGCGTAGTCATTCTCGCGGAAATCTTTGATGCGCTGGGGATTGAACAGATGCGCATGGCCGAAGGCGCGCTGCGCGACGGCTTGCTCTACGACATGATCGGCCGGCTTACCGACGAAGACCCGCGTGAGCGCACCGTGGGTTCAATGATGCGCCGCTATCACGTCGATGCTGCGCAAGCTGCGCGCGTGGAAGCCAGTGCGCTGGATTTTCTGGGGCAGGTGGCCGCGAGCTGGGAACTGACGGACCCGGCGGCCGAGCTGGCCCTCAAATGGGCGGCTCGCCTGCACGAGATCGGGCTAGATGTCGCGCATAGCGGCTATCACCGGCACGGCGCCTATTTACTGGAAAATGCCGATATGCCCGGGTTTGCGCGCGAGGAGCAGCTGCTGCTGGCGCGGCTGGTGGGCGCCCACCGACGGAAACTTGCGCTCACCGGTGTCGAAGACTTGATTCCACCGTGGGATCGATTGGCATTGCACCTGATCGTGCTGCTGCGCCTGGCCGTGGTACTGCACCGTGGCCGCAGTCCCACCGCGTTGCCGCCGGTGGAGTTGCAGGCCCGTGGCCGCACGCTCGAGCTGCGATTTCCTGCCCGCTGGCTCAAAGATCACGCGCTGTCGGTGGAGGATCTGCACCAGGAGATCGAATTCCTGCGCATCTCCGGGTTGAAATTGCGGGTCTATTCGGGCAGCCGCGCTGCGGCGGCATAGCGTTCAAGCAATTCGGCCTGGGCATCGAACGGCGCTGCGGCGCTGACGCGCAGGTAACTGCCATCGCTGCGCAGCTGCCAGGCGTTGCTGCTGTCCTGCAGATAGCGCTCCAAGTCCTCTCGGATGCGATGGCGCAGTCGCGCGGTGTGCACCGGAAAGGCGACCTCGATGCGCCGGAAGAAATTACGCTCCATCCAGTCGGCGCTGGCCAGATAGAGCTGCGGCCGCCCGGCATTTTCAAACCAGTAGACCCGCGAATGCTCAAGGAAGCGACCCACAATGGAGCGCACCGTTATATTTTCCGATACTCCGGGGAGCCCCGGGCGCAGCGCACACACGCCGCGCACAATCAGGTCGATGCGCACGCCGGCCGTGGAGGCCCGGTAGAGATTTTCAATGGTCAGTGGATCGACCAGGGCGTTGAGCTTGACGATGATGCGGGCGCTCTTGCCGGCGCGGGCGTGGGTGATCTCCCGCTCGATCAACGCCTGCACGGACTCGTGCAGTTTGAACGGCGCCTGCAGCAGGCGGCGGAGCTTCGGGGTCTGGGTCAGGCTGGTGAGTTGCAGGAAAATCTCATGCACGTCTGCGCCGATGGCCTCGTCGCAGGTGAACAGGCCGTAGTCGGTGTAGGCGCGAGCTGTGCTCGGATGGTAATTGCCCGTGCCCAAGTGGCAGTAGCGGCGCATGCCCTCGGGCTCGCGGCGCACGACCAGGGTCAGTTTGGCATGCGTTTTGTAGCCCACCACGCCGTACATGACGTGGACACCAGCCTCCTGCAACCGCGTCGAGAGCTCTATGTTGGCCTCCTCGTCGAAGCGAGCCCGCAGTTCGATGATAACCGTCACATCCTTGCCGGCCTGAGCGGCCGTGAGCAGCGCGTCGACAATAGGGGATTGATCACCGGTGCGATACAGGGTTTGCTTGATGGCCAGCACCTGCGGATCGCTGGCGGCCCGGCGCAGCAAATCGGTAACGGGCGCAAAACTCTGGAACGGGTGGTGCAGCAGCACGTCGCGCTTGCGAACCACCTCGAAGAAGTCGTGGCCCGCGCCGAGCGCATCGGGCAGGCCCGGCGTGAAAGGCGGGTACTTGAGTTCTGGTCGTTGGACCAGGTCATAAATTGCGGAAAAACGGTTGAGGTTCACGGGCCCGGGCACCGAGTACCAGGCGAGCGCCTCCAGCGCGAATTGCTGCAGCAGAAACTCGATCATGTCCTGCGGGCAATCCGCACCGGTCTCGAGACGGACGGCTGCGCCGTAACGACGATGCGCGAGTTCACCTTCGAGCGCGCGGCGCAGATCATCGACTTCTTCGTCGTCGACGAACAAGTCGCTGTTGCGGGTGACGCGGAACTGATAGCACCCCAGCACCTGCATGCCGGTGAACAGGCGCGGTACGAACGCCTCGATGATGGTCGAGAGGGGTATCAAGCGCTGGCGGCCGGTGCTGGTGGGCACCACGACGATGCGCGGCAGGGAGCGCGGCGCCTGCACAATGGCCAGGTCCGTGTCACGACCGAAGGCATCCTTGCCCGCCAACCGCACGATGAAATTCAAACTCTTGTTCTGAATGCGCGGAAACGGCCGGGCCGGATCCAGGCCCAGCGGACTCAGCACCGGCTCGACCTCGCTGACAAAGTGCTGCTCCAGCCAGGCGTGGGTATCCCGGTCCCAGCTGCCGGCGCCGAGGATGTCGATGCCCGTGCTCTCCAGTTTGCCCAGCAGCACTTGGTTGAGGCAGGCATATTGGTCGCGAATCAAGCGCATGGCGCGCTCATGAATCGCCCCCAATTGGTCGGCAATACTCATCCCATCCGGACCCACCTGGGCCGTGCCCAGCTCCTGCAGCTGCTGGAGTCCGGAGACCCGAATCTCAAAGAATTCGTCCAGGTTGGCTGAGCAGATGCACAGGAAGCGCAGCCGCTCGAGCAGCGGCACGCGCTCGTCCTGGGCCTGCGCCAGCACCCGGGCGTTGAATTCCAGGGCGCTGAGCTCTCGGTTGATGAAATTGGGTGGCGCGCGCAGTAGCGGTTGGTCCATGCCGGCTAGATTAACTTGGGATGCGGGGCGTTGCGATGAACGTCTGACTGCCGGACCCTGTGGTTTCGAGTTCATTGGGCATCTAAATTCGCTTCATAAACAAACAGTTAAGCGGTTGCTGAAAAGATTTCTTACATTTCGTTGACAGGGCTGCGCCCAGCCCTATAATGCGCGCCCTCAGGGCAAGTGACCGCGTCGCGGTTTCTCGCGACGATGGACCTTAAGTTTTTACTTATTTGACGGGGAGAGCCTTAGGGCTATACTCCTCGGCCCTTTCTGCGGCCCTAGTGACCGCAGTGCTGTTTAACAATTTGGCAGGTAATTTGTGTGGGGACTCGCGTCGATACATCCTTTTGGGTGCCATTGACCGAGTGACCAAAAGTCCAGCGATGGGCCTTTGATTCACT
>Ga0075017_100000687_pt1 | contig 19408 bp, 18 predicted proteins | sample AleBraG_ABR_2012_FD_71475 | JGI IMG/M metagenome (GOLD analysis project Ga0075017, IMG submission 71475) | Freshwater sediment microbial communities in response to fracking from Pennsylvania, USA - Alex Branch Run_MetaG_ABR_2012 | ecosystem: Environmental > Aquatic > Freshwater > Creek >... | reverse complement strand
AGCGCCGCCTCGGCGACGTCGGCATAGGTGCCGACCCGCCCGAGCATCGTGGTACGTGCGATGGTCGCATCGAGAGCGGCAGCGTCGAAATCCGGCGGCAGAGTGGAGACATCGTCCGCTTCCGGGCGCACGGTTCCGACCAGCAGGGTGTTGCAACGAATGCCCGCTGCCGCGTAGTCGTTCGCGACCTGCCGGGTCAGCGCCTCGAGCATGGATTTGGACAGGGCATAGCCGCTGAATCTGGGCAGGGCGCGGACGGCTGCGATCGCCGAAATATTGACGATGGCGCCGCCGCCGCCCGCGATCATGGCCGGCAGCGCGTATTTGCAGCACCAGAAGGGTCCGTAGGCACCGACTTTCATGGTCCGGTCGAAGGTCTCGCTGGACAATTCATGGAGGGCGCCGATGCCAAAATCATCGCCGTTCGGGCCGGCGTTGTTGATCAGAATGTCGATCGCACCGAACTCGGCCGCCGCCCGATCCATCAGGTGGCGCACCTGCGGTTCCTGCGAAACGTCGAGGTGTATGTAGGTGGCCGGTGCGCCGCCTGCCCTAAGCACCCCTGCCGCAGCCTGCCCGCGTGTCGTATCACGGCCCGAGACGACGATCGACGCGCCTTCGGCGGCAAAGCGACGCGCGATGGCGAAGCCAATGCCGGCACCGGAGCCGGTGATCACGGCGACTTTGCCCTTCAGAACCGCATTCATCCGCCCGCCTCGCGCATTGGACCCCTGGGACGGACGGATTTCAGCCGCAACGGCCGGCTACCGTCCGGTCCACTGGCCCGCGCGCTTTTCGACGAACGCACTCATGCCCTCGGCCTTGTCGGCGGTGGCGCACAGTCCGTTGAAGAGCCGCCGCTCGAACAGGATGCCCTGCGCCAGCATGCTCTCGAAGGCGTGATTCACCAATTCCTTGTTGGCGATCGCGGCGAGTGGCGGCATGGCGGCGATCAGCTGCGCCGCCTGCAGGGCTTCCTTGACCACGTCGGCCGCCGGCACGATGCGCGCGACCAGCCCGGCACGCTCCGCCTCCGCCGCGTCCATCATCCGGCCGGTGAGGCACAGGTCCATGGCCTTGGCCTTGCCGACGGCGCGGGTCAGCCGCTGGGAGCCCCCCATGCCCGGGGCCACCCCCAGCTTGATCTCCGGCTGCCCGAACTGGGCGTTGTCACCCGCAACGATGAAATCCGCCATCATCGCGAGCTCGCAGCCGCCGCCGAGCGCAAAACCGGAAACCGCCGCGATCCACGGTTTGCGCGTCGCCGTCAGTCGCTCGAAGCCGGCGAAGACGTTCTGCCCGTACATCTGCGCAAAGCCCTGGTCCTGCATTTCCTTGATGTCGGCGCCGGCCGCAAAGGCCTTCTCGCTGCCCGTGACGACCGCGCAGCGCTGCGCCGGATCGGCCGAGTAGATTTCAAAGGCGGCCAGCAGATCCGCGAGGACCTGCGCATTGATCGCATTCAGGGCCTGCGGCCGGTTCAGCCGCACCAGCGTCACGGCACCGTGCTGCTCGACCAGGAGCGTGGCGTAACTCACGACGCCTTGGGCGGCTGCATGCGCGCGATCAGCTCGCCGACGGCGACCGTGGTGGGCGTGTGCGCAAAGAAGCCGCCGTCGATGGGCAGCAGCTGGCCGGTGATGAACGAGGTATGCTCGGAAGCCAGGAACGCGACCATGCGGGCGATATCGAGCGGCTTGCCGAGCCGCTGCACCAGCTTGTTCTGCCGGAAGACTTCGCGGATCGGTGGCGGCAGCGAGGCCTCGAGTATGGGCGTGCCGATCAGCCCGAGGATCAGCGCATTGCAGCGGATGCCCTGGGCGCCGTACTGGGTCGCGATGTAGCGCGTCAGCGTGTTGATGGCGCCCTTGGAGCAGGCATAGGCGGTGGCGAACATGTCGCCGGCCATCGAAGTGCCTGAACTGATATTGATGATCGAGCCCCCGCCGCCGGCGATCATCAGCGGCAGCGCGTGCTTGCACATGAGCATCGTGCCGCGGGCATTGACCCGCATGATCCGGTCCCACAGATCGGCGTCCATGGCGTCCACCAGTCGGTCTTCGGGCTGGCCCTGGCTCGCGGCATTGTTGTCGAGAATGTCGAGCCGCCCGAACTTCTGGCGGCTGAAGGCGATCAGGCGCTCGATGCTCTTCTCATCGCCGATGTCGGCGACCATGGAGACGACGTTGAGCCCTTCCGCGGCCAGCGCCGCCGCCGTCGGCTCGAGCTGCGTGCCGCCCAGGTCCGCGACGATGACGGCGGCGCCCGCCTGCGCCAGGGCCCGCGCGGTCTCCGCACCGACCCCGCCCGGCGATGCCGCGCCGGTGACGATGGCCACCTTACCGCTGAGGTCCACTCCGGCCGGTGTCGACATGATTACTTCTCCCCGTGCCACATTACTCTCCCCCTGCGACGTTTGAACCGGCCCCGTTTGAACTGCGGGCGCCCGGCCGGTCAGCCGGGCTGCTCCAGCAGGTTGACCGTGGTCTCCGGATCACCCACCAGGATGGCATGGTCGCCCTTGACTTCGCGCACCTTCCACCCGAGCTTGCGGGCGCGCTCATGCATGGGCTTCATGACCGTGTCCGACACGGCGATGTAGTCGACCGGCGCCTTGATCGCTTCGGCCCCGACCGCCACGCTGCCGGCGGCGGCGATGGTCGGCATGGTCGACAGGTGGGCCAGCATCCAGGCCTGGCGCTCGGCGCTCATCAGGTAGGGCTTTTCCTTGGCTTCCGCCCGCTGCTGTTCCGCGACCGGCGAATAGATCGGGATCAGTCCGGCGCGCACACCGGCGGCCACGCCACGCGCCTGATCGGCGCTCATGTAGCCCATCGCCTCGGCGACGCTCTCGCCCTGCCGCACGACCAGCGCGTCGAGGTACACCACGCGCCGGATGCGCTGCGGCGCGGCGGCGAGCACTCCGGGCGCCACGGCGCCGCCATAGCTGTGCGCCACGAGCACGCCGTCGTCGATGTCCGCGAACTCCATCGCATTCAGCACATCCACCACGTGGGTTTCGACCGTGCTGGCCGGGCTGACCAGGTGGCGGCGCTCCGCAAAGCCGGTGAAGGTGACCGTATGGACCTCATGGCCGCGCTGGCGCAGCAGGTCCGCCGAGTATTTCCAGATCCAGGCGCCGGCGGCGCCGCCGTGCAGCAATACAAAGGTCGTCATCGCGAGTGTCCTCCGGCCAAGCTATTGCACTTCGAAATTGGTGATGAAATCCTCGGGCGGGAAAGGCCCCCAGAGGAACATGGAGTCCTCGGGCGGCCAGTCCTCGCTCGGCCAGTCCATGCCGCAGGGGATGTAGTCGATGCCGGCCGAATATTCGCAGTAGCTGCCCCACGGGTCGCGCACGTAATGGAAATAATTCGATCCGAGTACGTGGCGCCCGAAGCCCCAGCCGGCGCCGTGGCCATTGACCGCCATCTGCATCAGCCCCAGGCCCACATCCTGGGGCGTACCGACATCCCAGCTGCAGTGGTGGAATCCCGGACCCGGTGATTTGACCAGCGCCACCATGTGGTGATCGCTCCCGTGCACGCCGTGCATGAAGGCGACCAGATCACGCGAGCGGTCGGACAGGCGCATGCCCAGTATGGCACTGAGGAATTCGATGCTGCCGCCGACATCGGCGGTGTACAGCGCCACGTGTGACAGGCGGCGCGGGTGAATCGTGGGCGCCGTGGCGCGGCTGAAGGTAGCGCGCAGCGGCGAAGCGGGCGCGTCGAGCCCGAACGCCGACTTCTCGTCGGGCGAAGACTTTTCCGCCGCGCGGATCTCGAACAGGTGTCCCTGGGGGCTATGAAACCAGATCCCGGTGTCATCCTCGCCGGGAGGCGCCTTGAGCCGCTCGATGCCGTGCTTCTGCAGGTGCTCGGCAAAGCGCGGCACATCATCGGCGAAGGCGCCGAAGGACAGGTACTGCAGCTGTTTGCGGGGTCCCTCGACCAGCCGGCCCCAGCGGTGCGGGTGGCCGGCGGTGTACAGGCCAAGGTGACGGCCGTCTTCCTGCGTCGTGAGCCCGAAGGTGTCGTAGAACTTCCGGGCCGCACCGAGATCCGGAACGGCGATGGAAAAATGGTCCATGGAATGGATGCCCAGCACACCCGTGCGCCGATGCTGCTTGCTGGCGGATTGCATGTCTGAAAGCTCCAGTGACTGACGGAAAGGGATCAGGCGGCCTCGTCGGCGACCGGATTGACCAGCGTACCGATCCCCTCGATCTCCACCTCGCACACGTCGCCGGGCTTCATGAACAGCGGCGGCTTGCGCGCGAAGCCGACGCCCGCGGGTGTGCCGGTGACGATGACGTCGCCGGTCTCGAAGGTGAAGGCCTCGCTGAGCAGCGAGACCAGCGTGGCCACATCAAAAATCAGGTCCTTGGTCGACGTGCTCTGCACGACGGTGCCCTGCAGGCGGGTCTGCAGCTTCAGTCCGGTGGCGCCGCGCGGCAGCTCGTCGGCCGTAACCAGCCAGGGGCCGAAGGCGCCCGTGCCGTCGAAATTCTTGCCGATGGTCCACTGCGGCGTACGCATCTGGTAGTCGCGCACCGAGGCATCGTTGAAGATGGAGTAGCCGATGACGTGATCGAGCGCCTTGGCTTTCTCGATGTGGCGCCCCCCGCGGCCGATGATGGCCACCAGCTCGCCTTCATAGTCGAAGGCCTGCGAGACGCGCGGTCGAATCAGCGGCTGCCGGTGCCCGATCAGGCTGGAATTGAAGCGCCCGAACACCGTCGGATACGTGGGCGGTTCAAAGCCGCCTTCGCGTGAATGATCGGCGTAATTCAGGCCGATGCAGACGATCTTGGGCGGCTGCTCGAGGGGGGGCAGTACGACGATATCCGGGTCGTCGATGGCGCTGCCCGCGAGCAGGCGCTTGCCCGCGGCGGCGAGCGCGTCCGGACCGGCGGCGATCAGGGCCGCGAGTTCGCCCGGAAAATGCGGCTCACCGGCCATCAGGCCGCGCAGTTGTCCGCCACTGTCGGCCACCGCGAGGCCCCGCTGTGTACCGCGCCGGAAGGCTAGGAAACGCATGTTTGAACACTCCCCTGCAATTTACCGCAGTCTTATCGCTGATCATTTATTTGTCAAAGAATAATACATTATTATCGACCCGCGCGCTGGCAGCGTTAGCATCGATCGCCGGACCGGTGGCAGAATGCGCGGGCAGCGGCCATCCACACCAAGAGCGACGCGGTTCAGCCATGCCTCGAAAATCGAGTCGAACACAGCTCGCCTACGAGCGATTGCGCGCGGATCTGCTCGCCTGCAGGCTGAAACCGGGCGAGCCGCTGCGCCTGGCGGAGTTGTGCAAGCGACTGGCGGTGAGCCTGGGTGCCGTGCGCGAGGCGCTGTCGCGCCTGACCTCCGAGGGCCTGGTGTCCGCGGAGCCGCAGCATGGATTCCGCGCCGCGGCGGTCTCGGCGCCCGACCTCAAGGACCTGGCCGGCGTCCGTTCCGAGATCGAGGGCGCCTGCCTGCGGCGCGCCATCGCGGTGGGCGACCTGGCCTGGGAGGCCCGCATCGTGTCCGCCTACCACCAGCTGTCGCGCACGCCGGTGCAGGCCGCTGACGATGCGGAACGCCTGAGCGATGCATACGCGCTCGTGCACGCGCGCTTTCACGAAGAACTGGCGTCCGCCTGCGACAGTCCCTGGCTGTTGAGGCTGCGTGCCATGCTGTTCGCGCAGTCGGAGCGCTATCGCCGCCTGACGCTGCCGCTCGAGCGACATGATCGGGACCGCAATCGCGAGCACCGTCAGCTCATGGACGCGGTACTGGCACGGGATGCCGACCGGGCCGTCAGCCTGATGAAGGCGCATGTGGAAAAGACCACGCAGATCCTGCTGACGGGCATCGTGGGCCTGGACAAGAGCGGCGACCGGCGGCGCGCGGTAGCCGCGCGCCGCCGCACGGCCAGCCCGGTTCGCCGCGCACGACCGGTCAGCCCCGCCTGAGCGGGGCCCGGCCCTGATGCCGTACCGCACCGGCCGGCGATCAGATCTGCCGTTCCGGCAGCCGCACGATGAGTCCATCGTAGTCGGCACGCACCTTGATGCCGCAGCTCAGACGGCTGTCGGGACTGCGGTCGGAGACCGTGTTGTCGAGCATGGCGTCTTCGTCCGGTCCGACCGGGGGGAGCCGGGATTTCCAGGGTTCGCCGATATAGACGTGGCAGGTCGCACACTGGCAGGCGCCGCCGCACTCGCCCACGATGCGGTTGACGCCGCCGCCGATGGCCGCTTCCATGAGAGACTGGTCGACGGTGGCCTGCACGACCTGCTCGGTTCCATCCGGATTCACGAAGATGATCTTGGGCACGATGCTTCCTGTGATGGCGGCCAGCAACGGCGGCCCGCTGGCGGGTGACATTATACGGATGCGGCGCGGCCACCGCGTCAGGCACGGCGGTCCGCGGGCGGTTGGCCCAGGGCGCGCTCACTGCGCGCCCTGCTGACCACCGCGGAATCCACACCCCAATCGACCAGCACGGCATCGGTGTCGGCACCGGCCGGTTGCGGCGGCGCCTTGGGCGCAGCGGCCGGCGTGCGCGAGAATCGCGGTGCGGGCGCGTTCTGCTGCACGCCGTTCACATCGATGAAGGCCTGGCGCGCCCGGTTGTGCGGATGGCCGGGCGCTTCCGCCAGGGTCAGCACCGGCGTGACGCACACATCGCTGCCGGCGAACAGTGCGCACCAGTCATCGCGTGTCCTGGTCTTGAACAACCGGATCAGTTCGGCCTTCAGTGCCGGCCATTCCCGCTCCGTGACCTGCGGTTCCAGGGCCGGATAGCCCGCCGCACGCCAGCGCGGCAGGTCCAGCCCGATTATTTCGAGGAACGGCTGATAGAACTGCGGCTCAATGGGGGCCACCGCCAGGCAGCGCCCATCCGCGGCCTCGTAGACGTCGTAGTAGTGGGCGCCTCCGCCCAGCATATGACCACCGGTCCGGTCCGAGAACTGCCCGATCTCGCGGTAGCCGAAGAACATCGCCATGAACGACAGCGCGCCGTCCAGCATCGCGGCGTCGACCACCTGGCCGCGACCCGATTGCCGTGCTTCGAACAAGGCGCAGACCACGCCGTAGGCCAGCAGCAGCCCCCCTCCGCCGAAGTCCCCGATGACATTCAGCGGCACGACGGGCTTGCCTCCCGTGGGTCCGATCTGATGCAGCAGCCCTGTCAATCCGATGTAATTGAGATCGTGGCCCGCGGCACCGCTCAACGGACCGGTCTGACCCCAGCCGGTCATGCGGCCATACACCAGGCGCGCGTTGCGCGCCATGCAGGGTTCGGGTCCGATCCCAAGACGTTCGGCGACGCCGGGCCTGAAGGCCTCGATCAGCGCATCGGCCTTCGCCGCCAGCGCGAGCACGACCTCGCGCCCCGCGGGTTGCTTGAGATCGACCGCCACGGAGCGCCGATTGCGCAACAGGGGGGAGGCTTCGGGCGTGTCGCGGCTGCCGCCAATCCGCTCGACACGCACCACCTCCGCGCCCATGTCCGCCAGCATCATGCAGCCATAGGGCGCCGCCCCGAGCCCCGCGATCTCGAGGACCTTCACACCGGCGAGCGGCCCGCTCATGTGCCGCTCCCGTTGGCGAAGGCGCGGCGCAATGCTTCAAGGCTGTCCCGATCGGCGGCCATGGCAATTGCGGCATTCGCCGCGAGTTGAAAGCCGTGAAACGCCCCCGGGTACACATGCAGCTCCACCGGCACGCCCACGCGCAGCAGGCGCCGGGCGTAGTCCAGGTTCTCCTCCAGGAACAGATCCAGCGCACCCACGGCGATGAAGGCGGCGGGCAGGCCGCTGAGATTCTCCGCGCGCGCCGCGGCGGCGTAGGCCGGGATGTCCGGTCCACCCGGATCACGGCCCAGGTAGCACGACCATCCGAATCGATTCGTCTCCGGCGTCCAGAGGTATTCACCGACATAAGGATTCTGATCGGTGCGCAGGCAGCTGCGGTCATCCATCATCGGGTAGATCAGATGCTGGAACAGCGGCGCGAACTCGCCGCGATCGCGCGCCAGCAGGGCCAGAGCGGCGGCCAGCCCTCCCCCGGCGCTCTCCCCGGCCATGCCGATGCGGCGCACATCCACCCCCAGTTCCCCCGCGTGTCGGAACAGCCAGGACAGCGCCGCGTAGCAGTCTTCGAGCGGCCCGGGATGGGGCGTTTCCGGCGCCAGACGGTAATCGACCGAGCAGATGAGACAACCGAGGTCGGCCGCCCGCCGCAGATTCGCCGCCGCCGACAATTCCGGTGTCCCCAGCACGTAGCCGCCGCCATGGATGTGAAACAGCGCCGGCAGCGGGCGGACGGCCTGGGTGGGCGTATAGAGCACGACGCGTACCGGCGGCGCAGCCCGGGGGCCCTCCACGATCCGCTCCGCGACCGTCACGGGCAGATCACTCGGGAGGGGAGCGCCGAGCGGCCCGGAAGCGGCGGCGGCACGGATCGACGGCAGCGTCTCGCGGCTCAGCTCCAGCGGCGGGAACATCTCGAGCGCGGGCAGCAGTTGCGGATCCACCAGATGGGCACTCTTCACAGGTTCATACCCCCGGTCAGCGGAATGACGGCGCCGGTCACGAAGCTGGCGGCGCGCGAGGCCAGGTAGATGACCGTACCCACGATATCATCGGCGCAGCCGACACGGCGCCGGGGCACCGCGGCAAGAATGCCGGGCAAGGCCTGCTCGGGAATCTGGGTCATGCGCGACGGGAAGAAACCCGGTGCGATCGCGTTGACGGTGATGTTTTCGGGGCCGAGCCGCTTGGCCAGCGAGCCGGTCAGGTGATGCAGGCCCGCCTTGGCGGCCTGATAGGAGTAGTTTTCCTTCGGTCCCACGCGCAAGGCGCCCACCGAACCGATGTTCACCACGCTCGCCGGGGCCTGCTCGGTCGCCGCGGCACGCAGCGCGGGCAGCAGCTGCTGCGTCAGGAAGAACACCGACTTCAGATTGACGTCCACGACGCTGTCCCAGCCCTGCTCCGAGAACTCGGCGATCGGCGCGTCGTACATGGCGCCGGCATTGTTGACCAGCAGGTGCAGGGCCGGTTCGCGGGCGCGAAAGGCCGCGGCAATCGAGTGCACCCCGGCGTGCGTCGACAGATCGCCCGGCAGCGGCAGGCACACGCCGCCGGCCTGCAGGCCGGCGATGTTGGACAGCTCCGCCGCCGCGGCGGCGCAGCTGGCCGCCTGGCGGCCCACGATATACGTGCGTACGCCATGCTTCACCAGACCCTGCGCGATCATGTAGCCGATGCCACTGGTCCCGCCGGTGATCACGGCCACCCTGCCCGCCAATGAAAAGAGCTCGTTCATGTCCTGCGTCCCACCTGTCTTCAAGAGTCCTGCTGCGAGCATCCGGCTGCGGCCTGGCGCCGCGCCAGCGTGTCCCTTCCGCCCCGTCCGTTTACCAGGCGACCCGGCCGCCGTCGACCACGACATTGGCGCCGGTCATGAATGCGGCATCGTCGCTGGCGAGAAACAGCGCCACGCCGGCGATGTCCTCGGGCTGGCCGACACGCTTGATGAGGCTGCGCGCCAGCAGCAGGTCACGCGCCTGGGCATCCGCAACCAGGGGCGCCGTGGCCGGAGTGTCGATGAATCCCGGGCTGATCGCGACGACGCGAATGCCGTGCGGCGCGCCCTCCATGGCCAGCTGCTTGGTCAAGGCAATCACCGCCCCTTTGGTGGCCGCGTGCGCGGCGCCACCGGGACCGGAGCCGGCGATTCCCGCCACGGATGCGGTATTGATGACCACGCCGCCCCGTTTCTGAAGCCAGCGCCACGCGCAGCGCGTGACATAGAACACCAGGTCGAGCTCATTGCGCACCGTGTACTGCCAGTCTTCGACCGGGAAGCTCTCAAAGGGCGCGAAGCGGGCCGAGGACGCATTGTTGTAGAGAATGTCGATGCGCCCATGCAGCGCTGCCGCCTCCTCGATCCAGCGGCTGGCCTGCGCGGGATCCGCCAGGTCCACCGGTTCCATGCCGACCATCACGCCACCAGCGGCGTGCACCAGGGCCAGCGTCTCGCGATTGCCCGCGCTCTTCAGGTCGCAGCCCACGACGCGGGCGCCGGCGGCCGCGAAGCGCAGCGCGGCGGCGCGTCCCTGACCACCCCCGGTGCCCGTGATCAGGGCGACCTTGTCCTGCAGAATGGGTTGGGGCTGTACGGTCGAGTTCATGGCGCGGCTCCTGGCGCTACTTGTAGGGATCGACCGGCAGCTTGCCCGGGTCGATGACGCCCACGGAAATCAGCATGCCGAGCACATCGGCGATACTGAAGATCCGCAGGATCCGCTCGTCCCTGAAATTGACGATGGAGAACCAATGCACGTTGATTTCCTGGCCCGCCGGCGCGATGCCCATGTAGTTGCCGCCGGTGAGTTTCCCATAGTGATGGCAATACACCCAGATCTCGTCGTCGGACCGGGCCGTCGCGGAAATCGTGCGATAGGCGCTCGGAGGAAAGCGCCTGTACAGTTCCATCGGCGAACTCTTCCAGGATTGATAACTGCCGAGGTCCGGCCGGCTCGGGTTGCCGTAGGTGAAATCGGCATGAAAGAAGGCATCCATGGCCTCGAAATCGCCGCGATTGAGCGTTTCCTGCAGGGCAATCCAGGTGCGCACGCGTTCCGCCTGCTTCGCGGTCAGGGGCGCGCAGATTTCGCGCTTGCGTGCCTCGCTCAGGCTGAACAGACTCATATCCACCATGGGCTTCCTCCCGTGATCCGGGCAATCATGCGCAGCGGCGTTTCACCGCCGGATCCGGGAATTTCGCCCCGGCTCCCGGCGGGTACACCTATCGCGCGACAGGCGATGCAGCGTAGGGTGATTTCCCAGTGATGCGTCGGCATCGCCAGGGGTGAGTGGCAGTGACTGAATATGGCGGCGAGCCTGACGGCTCTGCAGGACGGGGCGCGTTGCGACGCCACTACCTCCTCGCGGTGCTGCTGGTGGTGCTGATTCTCCACCACGTTGATCGCAACGTCCTGCTGGTCCTGCTCGAGCCGATACGCCGCGAGTTCGGGCTCAGCGATATGCAGCTCGGCGCGTTGTCCGGTATTGCCTACGCGCTGCCCTTCGCCCTGGCCGGTATTCCGCTCGGCGCCCTCGCCGACCGCCTGAACCGGTCCCGGCTGCTGTCCACCCTGCTGGCTGTCTGGAGTGTCTTTACGGCGTTCGCGGGCTGGTCGCGCAGCTACGCCGCCCTGCTGGTGGCGCGGGCCGCGGTGGGTGCGGCGGAATCCGGGGCTCCGCCGACGATGCTCTCTCTGATCGCCGACGCCTATTCGACCCGGTCGCGACCCGCCGCGCTCTCCCTGCTGTTCGCCGGTCCCCTGATCGGCCTGCTGCTCGGGTCCCTGATCGGCGGGGCGGCGGCGGCGGCCTTCGGCTGGCGCGGCGCGCTCTGGACGGTGGCCGCACCGGGTATCGCGATGGCTGCGGTGGTCTGGCGGACGCTGCCCGAGCCCACCCGGGGCCGCTTTGATGGTCCCGACGCACTGGGTGGCCATGACACGCGGGATGGCGCCCAGGCGCCGCGGCACGCGAGCGTCCCGACCGTGCAGGTGCTGCAATTCGTACTTCGACACGCCGCCATCCGCGCTGTCGCGCTGGGCATGTCCGCCGCCAGCATCGTCTCCATCGGGATCGCCAGCTGGATCCCGGCGCTGCTGATGAGGGACCACCGGCTGCCGGTGCAGACTGCCGGCGCAGACACGGCGCTCGCGGTGGGCCTGAGCGGCGGCCTGGGTGCGCTCGTCACGGCCTGGATCGCGGCGCGCTACGGCCAGGGGCGGCCGGATCGCCTGCTGCGCATGTGCGCGGTGGGCCTGTTGCTGTCGATACCGGCAGGCGTGGCCGGGGCGCTGGCCACTTCGGTGCCAGGGACCGTGACGAACCTGGCCTTGTGGGCCCTGGCCAGCACCCTGTACATCGGCCCCGGTCACAGCCTGTACCTGGGCTGGGTGCCATCGCGCATGCGCGGGTCGCTGGGTGCGATCATCATCGTCGGTTGCAACCTGCTCGGCACCGGCATCGGCCCGCAGCTCACCGGCCTGGCCAGCGACCTGCTGCGCCGGAGCGGAGACGCGCGCTCCCTGGCGCATGCCCTCGCGCTGCTGGCCCTGCTGGGCGCCGTGCCCGGCCTGATTTTTCTGTGTGCATCCTTCAGGCCGATGCCGGAGGCGCCGCAGGACCTGCCTTAGGACAGGTGCGGGCGCGCTGCGGAGCGGCAACTGTCGGCATGAACCGAACCATCAAGGGGGCACCGCCAATGCGTCTGGGTTCATGCCATCTGTGGGGTGACAGCCTCAGCGAATTCCGCAACGAAGTCCGCACGGCCAGTGAGCTGGGTTACGAGGTCGCCGCAATCGGCGACTCCCCGGCGGCCTGGCACGAGCTGTATGTGTCCATGATGATCGCGGCCCAGGAGGCGCCCCGATCCATCATCACGCCGTACGTGACTTCGCCGTTTCTGCGCCACCCGCTGGTGGCCGCCAATTCACTGTGCTCGATCGCCGATGTCATCGGCGATCGCGTGCATCTGGGCGTGGCGACCGGCGGCAGCAACATCATGGCGATCAGCCACGCGCCGGCGACCCAGGTGGAGATCCGCGACTACCTGCAGTCGATCCAGCAGCTCTTCAAGGGCAACACGGCCGTGTATGAAGGGCGCCCGGTCTCGGCGCTGCGGCACGCGCGCCGCGTGCCCATCTACTACTCGGCGTTCGGTCCCAAGGCGCTGCAGCTGGCGGGGGAAATGGCCGACGGGGTGATCCTGTTCACGAACCAGAATCTCGAGGAACTCGATCGCAAGCTCGACATCGTGCGCACCGCCGCCCGGAACGCCGGACGCAACCCAAAGGATGTCGACGTCTGGGTGACGGCCTATACCGCGGTGCGTCCCACGCGAGCCGAGGCGCTCAACGATCTCAAGGCCTTCATCGTGGTCAACGGCATGGCGATCCGCACCCCGCAGGCGATGGCGCGGGTGCCCGAGAAATACCGCGGCGCCGTCGAAGAACTGCACCGCCGCTATGACCCCACGGAACATGTGGTGGTGGGCGGCAAGAACGCGGCGCTCCTGGACCAGCTGGGTCTGACGGAGTTCCTGGGACAGTTCGACACCGTGGCCGGATCGCCCGCCGAAGTGCGCGGCGTGCTGGAGGGTCTGGCTCAGCGCGGCGTCTCCACGTTCATCCTCAACCTGCCGGGGCATGCCGACAAGCTGGGCACGCTGCAGCGCCTGAAGCAGGCGTTGAGCGCTTAGCGCGCGCGAGCGCAGGCGCGCGGTCGCGCAGGCGCGGGAGCCTAAGCCCGGCTCGGCGCGCGGCCTCGGGGCGCGGTTTCCCTGACGGCCAGCACGACGATGATGCCGAGCGACATCCCGACGATGGCCACGTAGGGGATGTGCGCGATGCCGAAATGCTGCGCGACAAAGCCGCCGATGGCCGGCGCGATGGCGCCGCCGACGACTTCACCGGTGCCGACGACCATCCCGGAGGCTGTGGTCATCAGCCGCGCCGGGACCGATTCCACCGTGAGCGGGCCTACCGTCAAGGTCACGTTGGCAAACACGCTCCACATCGTGAAGAACACCCACAGGAACAGCGGCAGCGGGTGCGGGCCCGTGCGCGCCAGGCCCACCAGGCAGGCGACGCCCACCACCACGCCGATCGCGAGCACCGGACGCCTGCCAATGCGATCGGACAGGCCCGGCATGACCAGATTGCCCGCGCTGCCGCCGAATCCGATCGCGGACATGACGAAACCCATCTGCGTCAGGGTCAGGCGCAGGTGATCGGTCAGGTAATTGGGCAGGAACGCGCCGATGACGGTGACGACCGTGAGCCAGCAGAACATGCCGAACATGTTCAGCGGTACGTTGCGGTATTGAAAGATATCGCTCCAGCGATGCCTGGCGGCATCATGCGTCTGCGTGTGCCCCGCGGCCTGACGCGCATCGACGTTGCGAATCACCCGGTACATCAGGTATGCGGCCAGGAATCCGGGCAGGCTGACCAGCACGAAGATCCAGCGCCACGAGGGCAGGATCCGCAGCAGCTGTGTCACCAGGATGGGCGCGAGCCCCAGGCCGATCAGCGCGACCATCGTCTGCTGAATGCCCAGATTCCGCCCGTGCCGCTTCGGATGCGAGGCCTGCAGCGCCGCGACGATGCTCGCCGGCGTGAAGGCGCCTTCGGAAACGCCCATGATGGCGCGCATCACCAGCAGCGATGCCAGGCCCGTGACCAGTCCGGTGAGGCCCGCGAGCGCCGAGAACAGGATCGTGGCCGGTATCAGAATCTGCCGATGTCCGAAGAGGTCCGCAAGCCAGCCGCTGCCCATCGCCGAGACGCCCCAGGCCAGCGCCAGAATGCCGGAGATGAAACCGAGATCCTGATAGGACAGACCCAGGTCGTGCATCATGACCGGAAACAGTGGCTGGATCATGAAGCGATCCAGGCCCACGAGGCCGAAGCCGACGGACAGCAGGGTCACCGCCCGCCATTCATACCGGGTATCCCAGTCCGCCTTCATCCGATCCCCTGCGGCACCCTGAACACTCATGAGCAGCTCAGGGCCAAGCATAGGCATTCCGAGGCGCCGATGCCACGGTACGGGCGCGGCCGTCATCCGCGCGGGTCAGAAGCTGACGCCGGGCTGCCTCCGCGGATCATCCCCGCGCATGGGCTGGGTGCTCACTATCGTGTACAGCACCCCGGTGGTCGGAGCGCCGGCCAGGGCAGCAGGCCGCTGCGTGGGCAACTCGAGCGCAACCCGGCGGTAAGCCTGGAAAGCGGCGTCACGCCGCCTCGCCAGCATCGCGTCGCGCGCTGCCGTCCCCGATCGGCTCTGGGCCCTCTGCGCCGCAGCCAGGGCGCGCGCAGCGGCTGCGGCCTTGCGCAGCAGCGGCACGGCGCGGCCTGAGTGCAGCGGATCTGCCGACACCAGCCGCACCCCCGCACATCCGGCCCGCAGGCTCACCGCCCCCAGGTCATCCGCAGCCTGCGCCGCGGTCAGCGCGGCCCGGATGGGATTGCCCGCTCGCTTCAGCCGGACCGCCACATCCAGGCTATGCTGGTAGTCGAGCACGGCCGTCCGCAGGCCATCGCCGGCGCCGTCACTGCAGCCCTCGATCGCGCGCACCTGACCGGGCGCCACGCCGATCACGCCCAGCAGCACGGCAATACCGATCCATCGCCCGATCATCATGGTCCTCCGCTGCGGCCTGCGATGCCACAGGCCGACGCCTCAATGCGTGTCGTGGTGCTCCTGCCATTGCTTTTCATGGGCCTCACGGGCCTTCTCATGCGCCGCGCGTGCCTGTTGCTCTTCCGCGAGAATGGCAGGAATCTTCGCCTGCTGCGCCGGCGTCAGCACGCCATACACTTTCGTCCACACGTCCGCATAATGCTGGACGCGCGCCGCCGCGTTGGCCTTGGCCGTCTCGACCAGCGCCCCGAACTTCGGATCCTGCGGTGACAACCCGGCGAGGCTCTCATGGGTCGCGCGATTCTTGTCCTGCAGAGCATGCATGTCGGTCCGGCTGCGCTCAAAGATCGCCTTGATCTGCCCTTTCTGGGCCTCGCTCAGATCCAGCTTGTGCAGCAGATGCTCGAGTGGACCACGATGGTCTTCGCCCCAATGCCGCGCGTGCTCACCCCAGCGTCCATGTGGACCACCCGGACCATCGTGACGGTCCATGCCAGCGCCCTCCGCGGGCGGCGGCGGTGGCGGCGACGCCGCGGGTTCGGCGGCCGCGACGCCGACCAGCGATGCCGAGCCGAGCGCCGCGGCGAGCATCAGCGCCGGCAGCAGCGCATGACGGGTCTTCGTCGGGCAGTTCTTCATGGTCGCATCCTCGAGGTGATGATGATTGATGTGATGTCGATGGGCTGATGGTGAGCAGGTGATCCTGCCGCTTCGTGTCAGCGGCCGCGGACATTGTTTCAACTGAAACGCAGCAGATGCGCAGCTGTCGATCACCAGGCAGGCCGCGCGGGGAACTCCTTGCGCACATTCAATCTGATCGTTCCGCGGCGCATGGTATCGACGACTCCATAACGTTGAGGGTTGCACGGGAAGGTACAGGGCCCGCTCAGCCCGGGTTCCTTGGACTTGACGGCCAGGCTGTGTCAGAAACCACGTCCGGGGTTTCAGCTGACACAGCGGCAGTCCCGCCGCGCAATACGGGCAGGTGGAGCGGCGCCCACAATCCGGGCGGTCCTGAACGCGATTGCCCGGCAAACCCGCGCCACTTGCAGATAAAATCGTAAGATTGCCCAACAGATGGGCCCTGAACCGTTGGGCCGTGGACCGTTCCACGCGTATCTGCCCGCCACCGATTGCAGAGAATCCGGAATGAATGAGCCGTCACCGACTCCGTCCAGCGTCGAACCCGCCTTTCCGCCACGCGACCCGCTGCGCCCTCAGGGCAACGGCCGGCGGTGGACGATTGCGGTGATCGTGGTGCTGCTGCTCATCGCCGCGATCGCCTGGATCGTGCACCACGGCCAGCAGACCCAGGTGCCCGGCGGTTTTGGCGGCCCGGGCGGTCCGGGCGGGCCCGGTGCGGCGGGCGGGCGGTCCGGTGGCGGTCCGGTCGCCGTGGCGATGGCCACCGCCGTCAGTGGCGACATCCAGGTCCGGATTCCGGCGCTGGGCACGGTCACGCCCACGGCGACCGTCACGGTGAAGACGCAGATCAGCGGCCAGCTGCAGCAGATCGCCTTCAAGGAGGGCCAGGTCGTGCATCAGGGTGAATTCCTGGCGCAGATCGACCCGCGCCCCTACCAGGCGGCGCTCCAGCAGGCACAGGGGAATCTGGCACGTGACGCGGCGCAGTTGGCGAACGCGCGGCTGGACCTGAAGCGTTACCAGGACCTCATCCGCACGAACCTCGTCGCGCAGCAGCAGCTCGACGCCCAGGCCGCGCTGGTCGGACAGCTCGAGGGTACGATCGTCGGCGACACGGCGCAGGTGCACACGGCGCAGCTCAACCTCCAGTACGCGCACATCGTCTCGCCGGTCGGCGGACGTGCGGGGCTGCGGCAGGTGGACCAGGGCAACTACGTGACGCCCGGTGACCCGAACGGCATCGTCGTCGTCACCGCGCTGCAGCCCATCACGGTCATCTTCCCGATCCCGGAAGACAATGTCTCGGCCGTCATGAAACGCTTCCGCCGGAGCGAAGCGCTGGAAGTCGACGCCTATGACCGCGCCAATACCACGCTGCTGGCGCGCGGCAGGCTGATCACGGTCGACAACGTGATCGATACGACCACCGGCACCGTGAAGCTGCGCGCGCAGTTCGACAACCAGGATTACGCGCTGTTTCCCAACCAGTTCGTCAATATTCGGCTGCTGCTGCAGACCGAGAAGGACCAGGTGGTCATCCCCGTCGCGGCGGTCCAGCACGGAGCCCCCAACGGTGTCAACAGCACCTTTGTCTACCGCATCAACGCCGATCGCTCGGTGTCGGTGGTGCCGATCGCGCTCGGGGTGGTGGATGGCGAACGTGTCGCCGTCGGCCGCGGGCTGAAGCCGGGCGATCGGGTCGTCACCGAGGGCGGAGACCGGCTGCGGGACGGAGCGCAGGTACTGCTGCCCGCGGCGGACTCCGCTGGCGGCGGCCGCGGCGCGGGCAGCAACGGGTCAGGGCCCGCCGGCAACGCGGCGCCCTGATGCCCGTCCACGTGTGCTGCCGCCGATGACACGCCGCCGATGAACCCGTCGCGTCTCTTCATCCTCAGGCCGGTGGCGACCTCGCTGCTGATGATCGCGATCCTGGTGGTCGGGATCGTCGCGTTCACGCAGCTGCCGCTCTCCGCCCTGCCCGAGGTGGCCTACCCCACCATCCAGGTGCAGACCTTCTATCCGGGCGCCAGTCCCGAGGTGATCACCTCGGCCATCACGGCGCCGCTGGAAAAGCAGTTCGGCCAGATGCCCGGCCTCACCCAGATGGGCTCGACCAGTTCGGCCGGTGCCTCCGTCATCACGCTGCAGTTCGATCTGGCACTGCCGATCGATGTGGCCGAGCAGCAGGTCCAGGCCGCCATCAGCGGCGCGCAGAACCTCATCCCCCAGGACCTGCCGGCCCCGCCCATCTATGCGAAGGTCAATCCTGCCGACGCGCCCGTGCTGACGCTCGGCGTCACCTCGCGGGTCATGGCTCTGACCGCCGTCGAGGATCTGGCCGATACGCGCATTGCCCAGAAGATCAGCCAGATCAAGGGCGTCGGCGTCGTCAGCATCAGCGGTGGCCAGCGGCCGGCGGTACGCGTGCAGGCTAATTCCGCCGCACTCGCCGCCTACGGGCTCAATCTCGACGACCTGCGCACGACCATCAACGTGGCCAATCAGAATGGACCGAAAGGTACCTTCGACGGACCGACCCGCGCCTACACGATCAACGCCAACGATCAGCTCAAGAGCGCCGATGAATACGGGCGCATCGTCGTGGCGTATCGCAACGGCGCCCCGGTCCGCCTCAGCGATGTCGCCACGCTGCTGCCGAGCGCCGAGAACACCAAGCTGGGTGGCTGGATGAACAACACGCCCGCCCTCATCGTCAACGTCCAGCGTCAGCCCGCCGCCAACGTCGTCGACGTGGTCGACAAGATCAAGGCACTGCTGCCCAGCGTGCAGGCCGCGCTGCCCGCGGGCGTGGACATCGCCGTACTGACCGACCGCACCACCACGATCCGTGCCTCGATCACCGATGTGGAATTCGAGCTCACGCTGTCGGTCGCGCTGGTGGTGCTGGTCATCTTCCTGTTTCTGCGCAACCTCCCGGCGACCTTCATTCCCAGCCTGTCCGTGCCGCTGTCGCTGATCGGCACCTTCGGGGTGATGTATCTGGCCAACTACAGTCTGAACAACCTGTCGCTGATGGCGCTGACGATCGCCACCGGCTTCGTCGTGGACGACGCCATCGTCATGATCGAAAACATCTCGCGCTACATCGAGCAGGGCGAGCGGCCCATCGATGCCGCCCTCAAGGGTGCCGGCCAGATCGGCTTCACGATCATCTCCCTGACCGTTTCGCTGATCGCAGTGCTGATACCGCTGCTGTTCATGCAGGATGTGGTCGGGCGGCTGTTCCGCGAGTTCGCCGTGACCCTCGCGGTCACGATCCTGATTTCCGCCGTGGTGTCGCTGACGCTGGTGCCGATGCTGTGCGCCAAGCTGCTGCAGCACCAGCCGGACGCCGGCGCGCCGGGCGCGCAGCGTCGCACCGGGCACGAATCGGGCCGCTGGTTCACCGCGCTGCTGGACTGGTACGGACGGCGGCTCGGCTGGGTGCTGGACCATCAGCGGCTGACACTCGGGGTGGCGCTCGGCACCCTGGTGGTGACCGCCCTGCTCTACATCCTGATCCCCAAGGGC
>Ga0075017_100000686_pt1 | contig 19408 bp, 15 predicted proteins | sample AleBraG_ABR_2012_FD_71475 | JGI IMG/M metagenome (GOLD analysis project Ga0075017, IMG submission 71475) | Freshwater sediment microbial communities in response to fracking from Pennsylvania, USA - Alex Branch Run_MetaG_ABR_2012 | ecosystem: Environmental > Aquatic > Freshwater > Creek >... | reverse complement strand
GATCGGCAACATCCCGCCCGCCGAAGCCGAAGCCGCCTACTACAAGGCCCTGGAGGAGCCCGCCAGACTTGCCGCGTGACTCAAACCAAACAGCCTCCGGCGAACCCGGGGCGGTTCACACCACGCTTCAGGTGTCCGGATCGTCAATTAGCAAAACCATCACGACGACCACTGGCCATGATTTGCTTCTCGATCATGTCGTGGGCGCTCTCAGCACGACGCACACTTTCGGTCCGGGTCAGACCCAAACTTACATGGGCTCGTTCGCGGCCAATCCCCTTGGCGAAGACAGCCAGAGTTTCCGACCGGCGGCAGCAATCGCTGGCAACGAAACCATGAGCCGCAGCTTCTCACCGAACGACAACAGCGACGATCTCCTTGTCCTTGCGGTCAAGCAACTGGCCGGCAGTTCGACGCCCGCATTTACCTGGACGCCCTACCTGCAGTCGTACATCTACGATGCGCTTGGCAACATGCTCTCACTCACGAGCGGCGCAACGACGACGCCGTATCTCAATCCAACCATCCTCGACACGCTCCCTGTCACCTATCGCAACTTCGCATCGGTGACGAACGACAGCTTCACCTACACGGTGCCCTCGGGCGGCAGTAACAAGATGCTGATCGTGCAACTCGCACTCGGCGGCGGACGCACACCGACCGTGACGCAAAACGGCTCGAGTGTGCCGATGACGCAAATCAGCGGTAGCATCACGCGCGCCAATCACTGGTACGGCTATCTGGCGAACCCCTCGACAGGAACATTTTCGATCAGCTGGACTGGTGGCGCGAGTGGCGTCCAGTACTCGGTGATGACGCTCGCCAATGCCGCTCAATCATCCCCGATCGACGCATCAAATGTCACCGACCTGACCTCGTCCGGTTCGACCATTTCAACGAGCGTGACCACGAGCGCCCCCTACGACCTCCTTCTCGACGAATGCGCGGGCGCGATAACTACCACACAGACCTATGGCACCGGGCAAACGCAGGTGCATCCACCGGGCGGCACCGATCCAATTGGCGAAGACACCGGGAGTTACAAGCTCGCGCAACCAACGCCTGGCACCGAAACGATGACGCGCAACTTCTCGCCGAATGACAACAACGACGACCTCGCCGTCATTGCGGTCAAAGGCATCGCGCAATCGAACACCGCATCCACGTCGGTCTACACCTATGGACAAATTGGGAACGCCGACCCTGATGCCGTCACGCAAATCGCGACCGGATATTCAACCACTACGTATAGCTACGATCAAAACGGCAACCTCAAGCAACAAGGTGCCACGACGTACCTCTACGACTATTTGAACCGCATAACGTCCGTTGGCTTTGCGAACTCCACGTCCACCTACGGATACGATGCAAATGGCTCACGCGTCTTCCAAGCGGGCACGACCTCGACGACCACGTACCCCAACAAGTTCTATTCGATCATATCTTCGAAGAGCGGTGCGAACACGCTCGCGACATCGACGATCTTCATCTGGAATGGCGACACGCTCATCGGCACCGTTGACCAACCGCTTTACAATGGATCGGCAACGAGCACGGCGCAGGTGCGCTACGTGCATCCCGATCATCTCGGTAGCACGAATGTCGTGACTGATAGCCAAGCAAACTTGGTCCAGACACTTGATTATTATCCGTACGGAGCAAGCCGTATAGCCGTTTCGACAAGTACGAACGAAGCCAGAAAGTATATCGGGCAATTCTCGGACCAGAACGTCAACCTCACCTTTTTGAACGCTCGCTACTACGACCAGAGCCGCGGCCAGTTCCTCACGCAAGATCCGGTGTTCTGGGGAAAGCAAAATCTCTCCGACCCGCAATCGATCAACGTGTACTCGTACGCGAACGACAATCCGATAACGAGAAAAGATCCGCTCGGTAAGGGTGTATTTGAGGGAAGCTTCAACTTCGGCGTCTGGTATGCAGGAGGCAGCCTGGGCCTTGACGTAGACACGACTCACTGGGGCGCCCAATTGGTATTGGGCCCAAGCGCAGGACCAGATCTCGGAGGCCACATTCAGGGATCATGGGATCCCAGCCCAAATGCCACCCTTGATCCAGGGGGTACTTATCTCTCGCCGAGGGCAAATGCCTCCTTGATTGTCGGCCGCTCACTTTCATCGCAAGCGCCAATCGATCTCGCCCCGTTGTCTATCACGGGCCAACCAAACATGGGTCAATTCTCTTCTCCGACTTGGAATTGGTCATTTGGTCTTGATATAGGAGCAAGCGTTGCACTCCTATATAAGACTCCCGCAGTTTACGCCTCCGGGAACAACCCAACCCCCCCGCGATCCTCAAATTCGTTTTCCATCAATCAATATAACGCACAACTGACGCGGGCCGTTGTGAGTTACGCGAACAACCAGTCCTCCAATCTGACAAATCCACAATTCGCCGCCGCGTTAAAGTCGATCAACGTTGCCAGCGCTCCGTGGCTCTCCAATCAATCCATGAGTATTTCGACGCCAAACAAATTAAAATAATTATTCAATGTCAATTATATCTGTATGAATCAACAATCTCCGATCGTTTGGCTTGCGGTCGTAATTTTTCTCGGCGTTGCAACGGTGTGTGTTGTTTGTAATCGACAACTAGCTGAATATTTTGCTGAGAATTTCCTCAAAATACTTCAATTCGTGTTTCCGCGCAACTTGCTCTTGAAACATTATTTGCTATGGGGTTATCGAATACTACTTTACGTCGCCGCTGCGTTTTGTGTACTGGCTGTTGCTATCTACTTATTTATATGACTCTGCCTCGCGTTTACGGTCAATTCGCCCGCAGCATATGACCCCCGATCGATTCGAAGAGTTGAAAACTAATGAGTCACTTCGCAAGCGCCTTGCGAAGTTGATGGCGCTCCAGTGTTTTCGGAATTCCGAACTTGAGGATTTTCACGCTGGTGTCTTCCCGACCACTCACGTTGGCGATTTCTCAGACGTGTCAGTTGTGTCCCCTGCAGGCGAAATTCCATGGAACGACCTCTCCCGATTGAACGACCAAGAAATGCAGTCACTCATGATCGACGTCGTGAACCATTGCTACGCGTTCCTATCCGACCTCTTCAATGATAAGAAGGGTAGAGCACTATTCGAAATGCTCAAGCAAGGCGATGAACTTCCCCACCGGAACGATCCTCAACTCCCATCAATGCGAAACCAAGGGTGAGCTCGCGTTAGACTCCCCAAGCCATTTCTCCCTGGTCAACCCACCCTTCACAGTCGTCCCGGCTGGCATCAGACGTCCTTCCTCAGAGAATATTCTTCGCGGCCTTGTGTGAAGACGAGTAGTGTCGATTTCACCTTCGATGCAAAAATCGATGTTGGTAACATCCCTGGGTTGTCCGTCGAGCAGGACAGGTACCGAGCCATGTAACTCCACGTGGTATTTGCGATACACCACTTTTGATAAGTGACTGAGAAGGTACCGTCGCTCGCATCAAAATCCGCTAGCGTATCGAAGCCAGCTCGAGCTCTGTCGCAGAATGCACAGATAGCTGCCGTAATGATCTCGTGCCTACTCAACCGGCCCTTGCTCAATTCAACTTTCTGGAGCTTGAGGCGGTAAAGCTCTGCATCCATCTCTACGTTCTGCTTCACATACTCGTCCTTTGACAACCGCTCCGACGCGTAGATTGAAATGAGCTGCTTCTTCTCCTTCTCGACTGATCGCTTTCGCTGCTCCAAGCGTCTCAACCTGTGCAACATATTGCTGCGATCACGTCGGCTGTTTTCTTCCGGAAGGCCCATCCACTCACGCAACCTCTCCGGATTGAGCATGTTATCTCGGATCAACTCGAATACGCACTCCTCAAGCAGGTGCGTCGCAACCTCTGCGTTCCTGCAACACTTGTACTGTTTTGTCGCGTGCATCCCCTGGCTTCTTAGTCGATTGCATGCGTATGCCGCTTTGTGATACACGCGAGGTCTACCGACCACCATCTCTTTGCTAATGTACCTCCGATACGACGAGTACTTTGCGCCACATTCGCCGCATTCTACGAGTTGGCTCAGCAAGAACCGTGTTATAGGATGCCGATATAGGTCATTTGCATGTCGCATTCTCTCCTGCACTCGATCGAAGAGTGCCTGCGAAATGATTGCCGGCACCTTTACCCCGAACCACTCCGAGCGATCTCTGCGACGATAGCTCCCACGCTTTGATCGCAACTCGCCTGAACCCTCTTCGTACAGTGTCATCGAATTGAAGTAGCGCGTACCGGTGTAGGTGCAGTTCTTCAGCATGTACCTCATGGTCGCACCTCTCCAGAGCCTTTTGCCTTTGCGCGTTTGTACTCCTTGCTCTTCGAGTGAACGCGTGATCCGCATCAACTTATCCCCATTCGCATAGCGCTCGAAGATCGAGCGCACGACCCTTGCTTCCACTTCATTGATCACCAAAGCGGCTGACGATGCGTCCGACTTTTTTACGTACGTGTAGCCGTACGTGCAGTGACCATGGCTCGCCAACTGGCCGGCCCTTAGGCGGTGGAGTTCTCCCCTCTTCATGCGTTCGGCAATCTTCGCTCGCTCGAGTTCGGCGACGGCACCGAGCACTGTCAACGTAAATTTATTTTCTGGATTGTGAATGTAGTCGACACCGTTGATGATGATTTGCTTTTTCTGCTTCAACATTTCGCCGATGATGATGTTCTGATACACCACGTCTCGTGCGATGCGATCAGTGTTGAGGAAGTAGACCGCTTCGTACAGACTGCTCCTCGCATCCGTTCGCAACTGCTCCAACGCTGGTCGATCCAGTTGCGCCCCGCTATACCCATCGTCGATGTATTCTTTTACGAGCGCGCAGCCAGCCCGCACGATTTGCTTCTTGAGTTCAACGACCTGGCTCTCGATGGTCCCTTCCTTCTTCTGTGCATCAGAGCTCACGCGCGCGTACAATACTGCCCTCTTCATACCCCTTAATTGATTCCAGAATTGTGCCTGATTTGCCAGTCCCATCGCCGAACCACGACGATTCTTCATCGTCGTCAAGCTGGCGGGGGTCATGTCAAGCCGATGCGCCGAACAACATCGGCGGCGTAGTCGACTCTCCTAGGTGCAACTTGACTCGGCGGCCGCTTCGGGCAATTTTCGCGGCATGGTCCGCTATCTGGCGGTCAGCGGAAGGTCGCGGGACACCATCTACTTCGGCATCGGGTCACTTGCGTCGGTCCTCGCTCGAGTGATCCGGAGCTTGTGCTTCGACTGCTCATGGTAGGATAGCAGACAATCAGAAGGAGCCACAGGGAAGGTGGAGGCAGTGACCCGGAGCGTTTTGTGGAAAATATTCGCGGCGATGGTGTTGTGGACAGCTTGCCCACTGCTGGGCTATGGCGCAACCGTAACTGTGGTCGAGGAGCCATACAAGGAGCCTACCGTTGTTTTGAAGGGGCCGCTCATACCTGGAGACGCCGCGACGACTATAAGAGCCCTCCGCTGCCCGGAGGGAGCTGGGTGCCTCCCAACGTTACCAACGCTGTCCCTAGATAGCCCAGGTGGTTCATACGAAGAAGGACTTCTGATTGCAAAATTCGTACATGAAAATCGAATACCGACGACTATTTCGGACGGAGCCGCCTGCTTTTCCGCGTGTGCCATCATTTTTATGGCGGGCCTCGTCGATGAGGATGGAGACATCCATTTGGATCGCAGGTTGAACATCCATGGGCATCTCGGGTTTCATGCTCCGTACGTGCCGTCTGGCGCGGGACAACTCGATAGCGCAACTTTGGCCAACGCCTACCAAGCAGGGATTGTTGCAATCGGACGATTGTTAGACACCACCAGGAGAAGCCGACTCAGGGATAAGAACGCTGTGTTCCCCCTACCGCTGCTTGCTGAAATGCTAAAGCGTGGTCCCGATGAATCGTTTGATGTCGACACAGTCAAGAAAGCGCTCGAATTCGGAATTGACCTCACTGGAATACCGAAACAAAAATCTTTAACTAAAGAAATGGTGTGCAATATTTGTAACGCAATGCACCCATTGTATCCATATCATGCTTGCCGGAACGACGACTACGTGCGCATTAACGAGAGCGATGGGTCGGGGACGTTAGATACAAGAGGATATGGCGAGACAACTATCAAATGCATCGTCCAAACTACTGGTAGAGACGCTGACGGTTCTCTTTCAGATATCTTTCTTTACGTTTTTAAAGATGATAATAATGTGTACGCTAAGGGCTCCACTAGGCTTGCCGCGTCGATCAACCCAGCACTGTCTTTAAAAGATGTTGACAACTTGTCACTAAAACCTCTAGCGGACCAGCTTAGATATCTGAAGCCGTTTCAAGAGAGATCTGGATATACCATACCGAAAACTGGCCAAGGAACTTCCGACTACCAGAGCCACGAGCTGAGTGAAATTCCTTGGGCTACATTTTCTCGTTGCGAATTGATTTGCTTGACTGACGATCAATGTCAATCTTTCGCATATGACAAGAGCAATTCAAATCTTTGTAGAACCTTTGATTTTGTCGCAAATTTTGCGCCACAGCAAGGTTCAGAAGTCGGAGTGAGATGATTTGAGTTGAATTGAGACTGATCGCCACGGGTCGACCAACTTTGACTTCATCACTGGACTGGGCTACCAATACCCAGCAAGATGATGGTATGGGGGCTATCTATGCGTAGGCGGAACTTCCTTCGCCTTGTGGCGGTTGCGGTCGGGCATGCATTCGTGGCACCTGGTTCTGCGCTGGCGAAGACTTGTGGTGACCGCTTCTCAGGTCAAGTCGTCGAAAAGTGGCTGGACGATGGCCGCAACATGCAGCTTGCCGAGTCGTTCGAATATATAAGTTCTGATTGTCGGCGTTGGCCTGTGCCGAAGGGCGCGGTGACCGATGGCGCTTCGATACCGCCGGTTTTCTGGTCGGTGTTGGGAGGCCCTTACGAAGACAAGTACAGGACTGCAGCAGTCATTCACGACTACTATTGCGACGTCCGTACCAGAAAATACACGAGCGTCCACAAGGTGTTCTACGAGGCCATGCAGACCTCACACGTAGATTCGACCCGTGCTTGGATCATGTACCAGGCGGTCTTGAGGTTCGGTCCCCGATGGCCTGATCCACCAATTGACGACCCACGATGCGATGCCGTAGACGCCAAATACGACTTCACGCTTTGCGCCCAGAATTCCGCCAAACCACCGGTGACTTGGCCCGTGCTCGACCAACAGAGGGGGCAAGCGTTCCTCGATGAGATCAAATCACGCGCATCCACTAGCGACCTCCAGGCGCTCACTCGTGCAGTCTCGAAACTTCAGTAGCATTTTGCTTGTTTTACTGCCGTGCGTCTTACTCTCTATGGCTGTGACGGTCGCTACGGCTAGGGTCACCGTAGTTGGCCATGGCAAGTTGAGTGCCGACGACACCCACGAATGCGACATTCTGATCGACGGAGCGATAACTGAGAGCGATGCAGCTAACTTTAGCCCAACAGGATCCGAAACAGTTTGTCTGGATAGCGTTGGCGGTTCATATGACGCCGCACTCAAGATCGCCGAGATACTGATAACGACCGGGACGAGTACCGCGATCCCGGCCAAAGCCAAGTGTTACAGCGCTTGCGCCATCATCTTTATGGCCGGGTCGGCGCAGGGCGAGGGCGGTCTTTATATATCGCGCAAGCTTAGCATCTTGGGACGACTGGGCTTCCACGCCCCATTTATCGAAGACGGCGGCCAGAAGGTCGACGCCGTCACTGCAAATCGCGCCTATCGGGCCGCAATCACAGCGGTCGGCCGCTTTCTTGCGATGGTGAATAGAAGTTCTGCGACTCCGAAGGAATGGGTCTTACCTCTTCCGCTCCTCGCTGAGATGCTTTCTAGAGGTCCCGATGAGTTCTACGAAATTACTTCGCTTCGAGAAGCGATGCAATACCATATCGACCTCACAGATTACGAGCAACCACGCCAAGTAAGCCGAGAGACGGCTTGCATCGCTTGCTTCAATATAATAGGGCGCCCTTCGACACTGCCTTGCCGTACCGAGCACATGGATTCGAAAACCGATGGCGATACGACTATCTTCAGCTACAGGTTCATCCTGTCTGAGGAAACTCAGGCCTTTTGCAACATAATAGCCGCGCACGCTGTAGTCGGCGACCATGGGCTCATTCTCGAGGGTGGGATTAACGAGAAAGTTCAAGCTTATGATTCAGACTTGAACTTCCTTTATCTATATGGATTTGATCGGAAACTTATGGACTTGCCGCGAGCCAAGAAATAGCGACCAAAGATTGCGCAAGGATGACCCCATGCGATTACAGAACATAGGCGTGGTTTACCTTAGCGCGTCGCTTTCGTTAGCATTGTGCTGGACGGTATTTTTGGTGCTCACATCGTTTCCAAACCCACTATCGTATTCTGGCGTGGCTACGGTTGTATTTCTTTTCAATACAGGTGCTCTGTACTTGTTATCGATTATTTTCGTCTATACTTGGGATATCGAACGACTGACTCATTCGGCGGAGTTGATATTTAGCAATCTGCTTAGTAGTTCGCCTGGAGGCGATGGGTGCGCGCCGGATGAACGTGTGCTCCCCGGAATTTTGAAATTTCGTCGGATATACGTGGGGAAACTCGCGGACCGCTTGTGGCAACAGTTCCAGAAAGAAGGAGTGGCGAAGTTCCCTCTAGCCAACGCCGACAGGGCGATCATAGAAATGCGGAGGTTTGTTAGCGTGGGGCTCAGCGCTGCGGGACTCCTAGCGGCAGCAATAGCGACAACTCAGTTTGGTGGCAAAGCGGCTGAAGCCGAAATGATGCTGCGAAGTAATGTATACGTTGATATCGGTCGAAGCCTACATATCCGGCTCGTGAAGCGCTTCATGCTGTGGGCGCTAACGCTACTACTTGTTGTCGTCGCAAACGTTTATGCCACCATTGTTACATGGTCTTCAATTCGGCCAGACATTGTTGTGCCGCGCATGACAAGTTTTGAGGGGGTGTCTGCATATCAGCTTGACCTGATATCGCGCGGAGCATTATTTAACTTATTGGATTCGTTCGGCATTTCTCTGACCCGACACGAGACTAATCCCGACAAAGTCGACTTTTCATTATATATTTATTCGTTCAAACTGTTTTGCTCGCTGATGGTTGTCGCTACTGCGGTCAAGATCGTCAAGATTCTTTGGAGAAACAGAAATGTCGCATGAATGATGACGGCGGTCTTCAACCTGACCGCTCACGCTTAGGCCTGTTATTCTACGCGATGCTCGAAAGCGTACACGGTCGGAATTGACAATCATCCCCATAGCAACTCCTGGTTCGGGTCACGAGCGCTGATTCAAGCCGACCCTACGACCTGTCGCGACCAGCGGTAAAGCGCAAAAGAACAGACCCGCTTGATCTATAATATGTCGTATTTTCAGAACGTCTTCGCATAGTGGCCCCTTATCCCCATACGCACCCCCCTTTCCTCGCTTCTCAACGTACAATTACATTGACGCATGAAAACTCTAGTCGCCCATCCCGGCCGACAGCGTTCCCTCACCGCAATGTGGCAAGCACTTCCTGCGGCCCGATCCTCAGTCGGCGAGTTGTCTTACTACGACTGCACGGGGAACTTGGTTCAGATGCAAGATTATTTCCCCTACGGTGCATCACGGGTTGCGACAGCGACATCGACCAACGAGAAGCGAAAGTACATCGGACAATTTTCGGATGACAGCTCCGGCCTCGATTACCTAAACGCCCGCTATTATGATTCCGCCCGCGGTCAGTTTGTCACGCAAGATCCCGTCTTCTGGGGCAATCAAAACTTGACCAATCCACAATCCTTAAACACCTACTCCTACTCGAGCGATAATCCGATAACAAGAAAAGACCCGAGTGGGCTACAAGAGGTCGTCACTGACACTATAGGAGTTTCGGTTCTTCTTGCCCGCTTCGGTCCAGTTATCGTAAACCTCGCACGAGCTGCGGTCATCAGCGGTGCCATCAGTACCGACATCGGCATCGCCAGCAACATTTCTGACAACGCAATATCAAATGGCCAACTGCAATTTAACGCACCTCCAGGTGCACTGATCAGTGATTTCGGAAAAGGAGCGATTGTCGGAGTGGCCGGTGAGGTTGCAGCACCAGCTCGACTTGTTGCAAATCCGCGCCTTGCGGCTCTGCTCAAACTGGCTCAAAAATCGGCTTCGGCCGGTGCCACGCAGGGGCTGATAGACATAACCAATGGCCAAACCGATCCATCCCAAGTTACTACAGACGTAGCGGCCACCACCATCTCGTCATTTGTTGTGGGTCGTGCTGTTGGTTCTCAAATCGGCAGACCCGTCCAATCGTTCTCGTCATCCCTGCTATATGGCGGACGACAGACGGTACAGGCTGGCAACGGCGCGATCATCTCCCAGAGCCTTACTAGCCAGTATCTGACCCTCCAAGCCGCCTTCAACGCTTACGTTGCTTCCACCAAGTCACCGAGTGCGAAAAGCAAATCTCAATAATATGAAGTCGATTTATCGAATGTCCATGGGTGTGATGATTATACGAATCCTTTTTCCTTTCGCTTTGATTTTGCTCTACGCGCCCTTCACCCCAAATCCACTGTTTACGATCGTCGTGCTAGAACTTCCATTCATTGTTGCCGTTATTTACATTTGGTCCGCCAATACTGTTCAGATCACCGCTGACAGCATCATTAACACGCGCTGGATAATATTCGGAACGACCACTCACCTCCTAAGTGAAGTAAAGAGAATGCAGTTACGAAAGGAAGTGGACATATTCTCTTTGCTGCCCTGGGTCGAAATTGATTTCGTGCACGGCGAGCCGATTGCTCTCGTTTCATTTTCTGTTGACGACGTGCGCGAGATCGTAGGTCACGTCCGTAAATTCGCGCCTGACGCAATTGACCCTGCCCTCGATAAGCTCCTTGCTACCGGCACAGGCCTATAGGTGCAACTTGACTCGGCGGCCGCTCGGGGAAATTTGCTCAGATCTTATCTCAGCACAGCTGCTTTCGAGAGCGAGATGTCTGCTGACGTGGGCGCCTTGAGCCGCCAGTACGTCCCCGTCTTAATAGTCACCGGCTCGAACTCAGGGCTTCGTTTGTCGGGTGGCCGCGTGCCGGTGTCAATGAGACGCCGCATATCACCGACCAGTGTCGAGTTGGTGGCGTAAAGGTCATGGTTTAGGCTGAAATAGAGCCCCGTATTCGACACGTCGAGCGTATCCTCTCCTGCCACGATGAGGGGCGTCGTTTCTGTGAATCCTGCTCGCACAGAGAAGAAATGCACAATGGAGCTCGCAAAAAGGGCAGCATCGTTGCTGGATGCATAAAGCGTGAAATGTGGCTGGCTCCCGCCAAGTGCTTTCCCGATAGTCGCAACAAGCACCTTCATTTCCTTTGCGTCAACATCGGGTGAAGCATCAATGATTTGACCGATGACTCCTGCGGCCGTGGGATCGTCCGAAAGTAGCCCTTTCAGGGCATCAAGCAGTACGACATTGCCCATACTGTGAGCGATGAAGTGGATCTTCTTCACATTGGTTTCCTCGATCATCCGGGCGATGAAATCCTTGAGCGCCGGTGCGGCTTCCTTGGCGACTTTCGCATCGTCCCAATAGCCGAGAAGCGTGTGCTTCGATGGCCAAGCAAAGGTGAGAACGGGACCATCGAATCTTAGGTCATAGGCGATTTGCCCGCCACGGCGCAGTGAATCTTCGAAACTATTATTGTAGCCATGAACGAAGATAAGCGCCTCGCCGGCATTTACGCTCGCGTGGGCGATCCTATCGCGTATCGCTGCCAAGGTCGACGCGGCATCGAGAGTCTTCGGACAGGTAAGAGCCAAACGAACGACCTGGCTCACCTCGACCTCAGCTACCTTCCGCTGCGCGAACGATCCGAAGCGCATTAACGACTCTTCGAAGGGCACGACAACGGAAAGTGCGCCGAACGTCAGCTCTGTGTTGCGTTCACCGAGAAACCCCAGCGGGGACTTGGCCTTTTCATCTGGTTTGCGGTCGGTCACAAACAGGAGCGGTTGCTCCTTCTGCGACGCACTTCCCAACGTCTTGGCTGCGGTGAACAGCTCTTCGGCTCTAGTGCAGTCGCCTCTGATCCGCGCGATATCCCCAAGCTGGACAAGGTCCGGAGCGGTCTGCGGGCTGGAGTCTCCAAATGCTTTCCTTTTCGCCTCAAGTGCCTTTGCGATTAAGGCTTCTGCCTGTTGTTCACGGGCGCTCAGCAGATAGAGGGCGCCCAGGTTCTCCTGGGCCATTGAGGTTCGTGGGTTGTCAGCGCCAAGCGCCCTCTCCTCGATGCTTAGCGCCTGCTCCAGCAGCGGCTCGGCTTCTGCCAGTCGAGATTCGTCCACATAAAGCGTGGCGAGGTTGTTCAGGGCGGCGCCAAAGGTGGGGTGATTGGGACCCAGAGCCTTCTCGATGGCAAGCACGCGCTTCAAGAGCGGTTCTGCCTCCGCAAGTCGGCCCTGCTCCCGATAGAGCAGGGCAAGGCTGTTTACATCACCGCCAACGTCCGGGTGATTGGGACCCAGCGCCTTCTCGTCAATGGCCAGTGCCCCCTTCAGCAACGGCTCCGCCTCGGCTAGTCGATGTTGTGCGATTAACAGTAGAGCAAGATTGTTGAGTCTCGTTCCAACCGTGGGGTTGTTGGGACCGAGCGCTTTCTCGGTTATGGCAAGCGCTTTCATCATTAGCGGCTCCGCCTCAGCGAAACGGCCTTCCCCCTTATAGAGTTCTGCTAGGTTGTTAAGGTCCCTGCCAACATCGGAGCGATCGGAACTAGGTACCTGCTCGTCGATGGCGAGCGCGCGCTTCGTCAGCGACTCGGCCTCCACCAATTGCCCTTCATCCTGAAGGAGCGCGGCGAGGTTGTTTAGATCTCTGCTGACATTGGGGTGATTAGCCCCCAAGGCCTTTTCGTCGATGGTCAGCGCGCGCCTCATTAGGGGGTCGGCCTCGGATAGCCTAGCTTCCGCCTGATAAACCTGAGCAAGATCGTTGAGTCGCGTTCCAACTTTGGGGTCATCAGGACCAAATGCTTTCTCCGCTATCGGAAGCGCTCTCAGCATCAACGCCTCAGCCTCAGCAAGCCGGCCCTGAGCCAGATAGATCCGGGCAAGGTTGCTGAGCTGCGCTCCGACAGTTGGGTCATCGGGGCCAAACGCCCTTTCATTTATGGCGAGCGACCGCATCACCAACGGCTCGGCCTCTGTCAGCCGCTCCTGTGCTATGTAAAGCGCCGCGAGGTTCCACAGCGCCCCGCCGAGATTTGGGTCATCCGGTCCCAAGGTCTTCTCGGCGATATCCAGTGCACCTTTCATCGGCGCCTCTGCCTCCGTAAGCCGGCCTTCTGCCTGAAAGAGGTGGGCAAGGTTGTTCAGATCTCTGCCGATATCAGGGTTATCGGGACCCAGGGTCTTCTCATCGATCGCGTACGCTTGCTTCATCAGCGGCTCGGCTTCAGTATACCTACCCGCACGGTAGAGCAAGATTACATGCTGATTTAGCGCCTCGGCGAATTCCTTCGAATCTTCGCCAAACTGCGCCTTGGCGAGTGCCTCCCACTGTGCTGCAAGCGGAAGAGCCTCGTCGTAGTTACCAAACCCTTCCAGCGACTCAACTTTGAACCGCAATGCCGCAATATCGTCGGCAGCAAAAGCGGTTGTACTAATTGTCGCAAAAACGACTAACGTGATCCAACGCAGACACGGCCCCAACACACGCCCCCTGAGCTAGCTGATAATGTGGAATATCACCATAGGCGCATCAGCAAAACATGCAAGTTGACCGTTCGTCCGCTGGCGTCATAATTGACTAACCGAGACAGCATCGCATTTTTACCCAGAACCGAGAAGTTGCCCGAGTTATGGGGAAGCCACTGATGGCTTTAGTCTCCAAAATGTTCCATCCGGGGTCGTCACAGGTTCGAAATCCGAATTTCGCTTGCTTGGCGGACGGTTGCCAGACTCAATTAGTCTCCGCATGTCATTAACTAGCACAGAGTTGGTGGCGTAGAGATCATGGTTGATATTGAAGTATTGTCCAGTATTTGATACATCTAGTGTGTCCACGCCAGGCACGATTAGTGGCGTCGTTCCAGCGTATCCAGCTCGAACAGAGAAGGAATGCACAATCGCACTTGTAATCAACGCGGTGTCGTTGCTAGACACGTACATAGTAAAATGCGACTCGTGATCGCTAATTGCGTTATTAATTTCGGTCACTTGTTTCGCAAATTCCTTGGCGTCGACGTCAGGTGACGCAGCGATGATCTGCCCAAGTACTGGCCCAAGTGCTGGGTCATCCGCCAGCAATCTCTTGATGGCATCCAGGAGTATGATGTTACCCATGCTATGAGCGATAATGTGAATTTTCTTGACGCCCGTCTCCTTAATAATTGCGGTCAGAAAATCCTTTAAGGTCGAGGCCGCCTTTTTTGCAGATTCCGCATCATCCCAATAACTAAGAAGTTTGTTTTGCGAAGGCCATATGAAGGCAAACACGGCCCCGTCAAAGTGCAAATCATAAGCAATCTGCCCAGCCCTCCGCTCGGCGTCATCGAATCCATTGTTAAATCCGTGAACGTATATTAACGCTTGGTCGGGAAAATGAGTTGCCTTTTGTAACCTAGCGCGCGCTGCGGAAAAAAGCTCCGCCTCGTTGACCGCATCGATGCACAAGAGGCTGACACGCTGGGCTGTACTGACAGGAAGCGAGGCCGGACCGAGGCCCGCAACTATGCGGTTAATTGCCTTTAGTTTGGCGCGCGCCTCGTCGTCGGGCACAATGACGGAAGTACGACCGAAAGTGAGGATCGAAGCTGCTGAGGAGGTAAAGACCGTCCCAGCCTGCTTGGTATCCCGAGCCCGATTGGTTGCGAAGAAGATTGGTTGTTCGCTTAATGTTTGCCATCCCTTAGCGCTCGCTCTGGCATAGTAGGTTTCGGCCTTGGAGCATTGATTCAACCTGCGGTAGAGATCTCCAAGATTGATCAAGAGTTCCGGATTGTCAGCTTCGTTCAAAGCCGACAGAAGCATTGGTTCAGCAGCGCCCAAGCGATCCCAGGAGAGATAGAGCAAACCCAAATTGTTTCGAATGCCAGCAGCCATTTCACGATCTGACGCCGCCTCCGTAATCGTAAGTGCGCGAGTGAAGAAGCGCTCGGCCTCGGCGTAGCGCCCCTGCTTCCACATTAGCAATCCAAGTTCATTCAATATTCGCGATTCATTTGTGTCATTATCGCTCGCAGTAAGCTGTAATTCTGAATTCAGTAATTCTTCAGATTCTGGGAAGCGCCCTTCAGCCGAGTAGAGCGCAGCCAAATTCACGCGCTCGACCCGCATATTTGGATGGTTTCTACCAAGCGTCTTCTCAGTAATTTTGATCGCACCGAGATATAAAGGTTCTGCTTGCGCAAATCGACCCTGCTGACGGTACAAATCTCCGAGGTTACTCATTACAATGCTCAAATCTGGATCGTCAGCCGAAAGGATCTTTTGATCAACCGCAAGAGCTTCTCTTATTGTTGATTCGGCCTCTGCAACTTTACCTTCAGCTAGAAGTATCCCACCCAAGTTGTCTAGCAATGTACCGACGTTTCGACTTATGGGTCCTGGAACCTTTTCGGTAACTGCAAGCGCCCGCCTGACAAGCGGTTCGGCATCGGCGAAGCGGCCTTGGGCCTTGTAAAGAACAGACAAGCTATTGAGGGCATAACCAATTTGCGGATTATTTGGGTCCACCTTTTCGCCAATCTTCAAAGACCGCTTTAGCAGAGGTTCCGCCTCAATATAACGGCGCATCGCCAAATACAGGTTAGCAAGATTGTTCAAATCAGAACTAACATACGGGTGCTCAACCCCATAGGTGCTCTCGTCCATCTTAAGTGCTCTTTCGGCTATTGGTACGGCCTCTGCGTACTTACCCGCAGCGTAGAGCGCTCCCACTTGCTGCGCCAACGCCTCAGCTCCTTGGTCTCCGCTATCAACGCCCTGACTACTGGCGCTTGACCCCACCTTCGATTTCACGATCTGCAAGCCGCCTGACGAGGCCCACCCGGACCATTGGTTCCATTTAATGGGGCACCATTTGTATCTGCTCGTGCCGTCATCTGGGTCGACGCACTGACCAGTTAGGAGAACATCCGTTTCGGCAGGAACAGCCACAACTATTTCATGATTTTGACCTGGTCCAATCCTCATGTTCAACACGCCAGCGGAGACATTCGGTGCCACCCGCAATTTATCGCTAGATTGTTGGTCAAAGGCATACGTGGCGGCTGCGATCCAAACTCCAATCGCAAGTAAAAGCTGTCTTTTCCCGATGAGCATTGTTGTCCCCGACTTCAGAAGATCTCCACGAGTAGAATTCCCGTGGGTACATGAGCAACTTTCCAATTGAGGCACGGCGCTGCTCAGGCTCCTGACTGCCGAGCCACCAGACGCGATTATTCTTCAAATATTGATCTTTTGCCGGTAGCGTCGCCTGCCTTCTGACTCGGTGATCGTAACCAGACACTCCCGGGCTACGCAAGCTCTGACTCACAACGTAGGCGCTCACTCATTGAGCGTTGACTGTACGGAGCCTATGACCCGCCCCGATCCGAGGTAAAGCCCAAATGCTGAACTCCGCTCATCATTGAAACGCTAACGGAACACGACCCCCAGCCGAAATGGAGCGAACCGGAAGTGATGGTGTTTTGAGGCGCGCCTCAAGCGCCGCCTTGCTGCCCCTGAGAGCGCTATTCAATCGGATCGCGGCTCTGTCGATCTGGTCCTCAATCCGGAATGGAAGCTGAGCTTCCGCGATCGTGCCGACAATTGCAATACTTCCGTGGCTGAAAATGATCGCCTGAATGTGATCGCGCAGAAACTGACGTGTGGCATCCATGTCGGTGCATCCCTCGAACCGTGCACGGGCTGTCGCGCAGAAATCCCGGACAATCGCCTGCACATTTTCACCGAGCCCTTGGGCTTTCGTTCGCTTAACAACACCTCGGCCGCGATAAAAAAGCAGTTCCCACACGCGCACGACGACAACGAGCGTCTGTTTACCGACACGACATCCGCGATCCACCCCCATTTTATAACAGTTGAAATCGCTCGGCCGCCGGTACCCGGAATACTTGCGCATAGGCTATGATAGCCATATCACGAAACCCAAAAGATCCTCGCTATGACACCCCTCCCCAAGGAATTGGAGCCAATCCGCAACGCGGCACGTCAAGCACTCGGGCGCTTGAAGCCAGCAGACGATGCTACTGCCGACCCGCAGGGCTTTCTGTTTAGCGCCAAACGTAGCGAAGCCGGGAGGCAGCTGCCGCCTTATTACCTTGTATACTTTCTTCTTGTTGACCTCCTCACTTTCAAGAATATTGGCAAATTTGAGAAGATCGCGTGGTCAGTTCCTATCGACCTCGATGGAAGAGCGTTCCTTATCGAGCATCGCAAATTCGGACTTGGCATATTTGCACAGAAACTTCCCGACGACGAACTACCCGCTGCGGAGATAGCTCAACTCATTACTAAGGCTGCAAAGCAAGCGACCCCCTATTTCGAGTGGCGCGCCCGTGAAGCCGCTGCGGCATCGGCACTGAATGTGCACAACCTTAGCGCTGAACTTCACGCGCGATTTCAATATTTCGTTGATGCGGCAGCCGCAAAGGATAAGGAAGCCGAGGCGCGAAAGGATGAAAGCATCAAAACCCCTCTCGGTCCCAACAGTTATTCGCTTCGGTTTCCGGCTCTCGCGCTGTCGCGGGAATCTCGCTGGCTCCGACTGTCGGCCGTAGAACATTTTTACAGCTGGACAGAGCACGTCTTTATTCACATAGCCATTTTGATGGGCAAGGTCACTACGGGCAACGCCGTCGCGAAACTGGCTAATGCGAACTGGGGCGACAAATACAAAACTGCATTCGACATTGCCGAACCGACCTCGAAGCGCCTTTTAGATGAGCTTCTGATCTTGCGGCGTCAGGTTCGCAATTTCGTGGCCCACGGCTCATTTGGAAAAGACGGCGAAGCATTCAGCTTCCATTCGGGCGCAGGAGCTGTCCCCATGCGTTTCTCCGAAGACCGAACAAAGTCCCAGCTCATCTTCGGAACCGGTCTCGACTTCAACGGTGAAGCTGCGCTCGAACTCATCGACCGCTTCATTCAGCATTTGTGGTCAGGCCCTCGTGCGCCTGCCAGGATCTACATACAGGATAGTGCCTTACCTCTCATTCTCTCGTACGCATCCAACGGCATCTATCGTGCAGCCATGCAATCCGAAAACGACATGGCCGAATTTACTGATGGTCTTGCCGAGGAGTTCGATCGTTCGGCCAATATGGACTTTTAGCGCGCACCTGCACCGTTACCCACAGCCCACCCAGCTAACCCTCTTGCTGCCATGTACAATGGCAGTGTTCTCCGGGTGGTGCTTATTCCCCCATGAAAATCATCGATACAGTGGGTCACTCTCCTTCTCTCAACGCTATGTGGAGTGCTTTCCAACGATCACCCGGTCGATCTTTCGCGACGACCACTACTGTCGGCCGTGCATTTCTGAGGAGCCCGAGCAAATATTTATTCGTCGGTGCACTCGGCAACGACGATTCAATACTTGTCGATCTGAATTCAATTAGATTCTAGTGCGCCGATAAAAAACATCATACCTTATGTCCCGCGTTAAATTATTAGCAGCCTTATCAACTAACAAAATATATATGCAAAAGCAAATCGCATCGTCAGCAACCATCATCCTCTTGTTCGCAGTGATCGCCGTAGTCGCGACAACCAGCCTGCAACACGCAAGTGCTCTCATCACATCGACTTCATCCAGCCCGACACAAACAGGATCATCGCTTCCCCCGCTCACGCTCGTGAACCCGGCCGGCACTGCCTACATCGATACTTTCTCGGATGGCACCAAGACCTACAGTTTTCCCGGGGATCCCACGATCGACAGTCATTTCCACGAAGCGAATGCACCGATCCCAAAGCGTCCAGGCCTGACCTGGACCGGTTCTCAGGGTTACGATGCCTACAACACCCCGAGCGGCAAACTTGAGATCGGCGACTACACACAGCAAGCCGACGGAACCTACTTGGTCCACCTTCCCGCGCAGACCTACACGGACGCCACGTCCACCTCACAGTGGCCGGATCGCTACGTCGTCATGACCTCAGATCCTACAGCGACACCGGCGCCCGCCTTCTCTCCTGCTCCAACGCCGCCAACTGCCGCACCGACGACAACCACCACGACGTCAACGCCGACTACGGCCCCGACGACCTCGACAACTACTGAGGCCACCTCGGCTCCAACGACATCACCAACGACAAGCACCCAGGCAACTTCGACCCAATAAAATCTTCGAAAGAAGTATTCATCCGACCGTGGGGCCAGCAAATGC
>Ga0075017_100000684_pt1 | contig 19444 bp, 18 predicted proteins | sample AleBraG_ABR_2012_FD_71475 | JGI IMG/M metagenome (GOLD analysis project Ga0075017, IMG submission 71475) | Freshwater sediment microbial communities in response to fracking from Pennsylvania, USA - Alex Branch Run_MetaG_ABR_2012 | ecosystem: Environmental > Aquatic > Freshwater > Creek >... | reverse complement strand
TCTTCATCGACGAGATCGACGCGGTCGGCCGCCACCGCGGTGCCGGCCTCGGCGGCGGGCACGACGAGCGCGAGCAGACGCTGAACCAGCTGCTGGTGGAGATGGACGGCTTCGAGGGCAACGAGGGGATCATCGTCATCGCGGCGACCAACCGCCCGGACGTGCTCGACCCGGCGCTGCTGCGCCCGGGGCGTTTCGACCGCCAGGTCGTGGTGCCGCTGCCGGATGTGCGCGGGCGCGAGCAGATCCTGCGCGTGCACATGCGCCGCGTCCCGCTCGGCGACGACGTGCGGCCGGCGCTGATTGCGCGCGGCACCCCGGGGTTTTCCGGCGCCGACCTGTCGAACCTGGTCAATGAGGCGGCGCTGTTCGCGGCGCGGGCCAACCTCAAGCTGGTCACGATGGAGCAGTTCGAGCGTGCCAAGGACAAGATCATGATGGGCGCCGAGCGCCGCTCCATGGTCATGACCGACGCGGAAAAGCGCATGACCGCCTACCACGAGGCGGGGCATGCGATCGTCGGGGTCACGGTGCCGGAGCATGATCCGGTCTACAAGGTCACGATCATTCCGCGCGGCCGTGCGCTCGGCGTCACGCAGTTCCTGCCCGAGCAGGACCGCTATTCGCTGAGCAAGCGGCGGCTGGAGAGTTCGATCGCGACGCTGTTCGGCGGACGCATCGCCGAAGAGATCGTGTTCGGTGCCGACGCCGTGACTACCGGGGCTTCCAACGACATCGAGCGGGCCACGGACCTGGCGCGCAGCATGGTGACCAAGTGGGGCCTGTCCGACCGGCTCGGCCCGCTGGCCTATGCCGAAGAGGAGGGCGAGGTCTTCCTGGGCCGCAGCGTCACGCAGCACAAGAAGGTGTCGGAGAAGACCGCCCACGAGATCGAGGAAGAGGTGCGGCGCGTGATCGATACGAACTACGGGCACGCGCGCGAAATCCTGCAGACCAACCTGGACAAGCTCCACTCGATGGCCGAGGCGCTGGTGAAGTACGAGACGATCGACGAGTCCCAGATCAAGGACATCATGGCCGGACGTGCGCCCAAGCCCCCCGAGGGCTGGGACGATGCCGGCGGCGGCGGCGCGGGCGGCAAGCCCGTGGTGGCCGAAGCCGGCGAGCGGGCGAAGGCGCCGCTCGGCACCCCCGCGGGGCAGCACTGAGCGATAGCGCTGGCCATGGGCGGCTGGCGTTGCGGCACGCCCGCGGCACGCTGAACCTGTCCGAGCCCGTGGTCATGGGCGTGCTGAATGTCACGCCCGATTCCTTCTCCGACGGCGGCCGCTGGCGGGACCCGGCGCTCGCGCTGGAGCGCGCGCTGGCGATGGCCGCGGAAGGTGCCGCGATCATCGATGTCGGCGGCGAGTCGACCCGGCCGGGAGCGCACAGCGTCCCCCTGGACGAGGAACTGCGGCGCGTGGTTCCGGTCGTGCGCGCCATCGCCGCGCGCAGCCCGGTGCTGATTTCGGTCGACACCAGCCAGCCGGAGGTGATCGAGCAGGCGGTGGCGGCGGGCGCCGGCATGATCAATGACGTGCGTGCCCTGCAGCGGCCCGGTGCGCTGCAGGCGCTGGCGCGCACCGGCGCCGCCGCCTGCCTGATGCATATGCGCGGCGATCCCGTATCCATGCAGGAAGCCGTGCATTACGCCGATGTGGTGGCGGAAGTGCGGGCGATGCTCGCAGGGCGGCTGGCAAGCTGCCGGGCGGCCGGTATTGCGCCCGAGCGCCTGTGCCTGGACCCCGGTTTCGGCTTCGGCAAGCTCATTGCCCATAATCTCGAGCTGCTGCGGAACCTGGGGGCGCTGCTCGAGCTGGGCCGCCCGCTGCTGGTAGGCCTGTCCCGCAAGTCGCTCCTCGGGAGCCTGACCGGACGTGACCGCGATGCACGCCTGGCGGGTAGTATTGCGCTGGCCACCGCCGCCGTGCTGAACGGGGCGCTCATCGTGCGCGCCCATGACGTGGCGGCGACCGTCGATGCGGTGCGCGTGGCGGCCGCCCTGCGGCACTGACGACAAGCTCGGGTCTTCAAGGGGATCGAAACAGCGTGAGCAGAGTCTACTTCGGCACCGATGGCATACGCGGACGCGTCGGCGAGCACCCGATGACCGTGGATTTCGCCCTGCGGCTGGCCAGTGCGGCCGCGCGGGTGCTCGCGCCCCACGGTGGCACGGTCCTGATCGGCAAGGACACGCGGCTTTCGGGCTATATGTTCGAGTCGGCCCTGGAGGCCGGATTCGTCGCGGCGGGCGTCAACGTGCTGATGATGGGGCCGCTGCCGACCCCGGGCATCGCCTACATGACGCGGCGCCTGGACTGTCACCTCGGCGTGGTCATCAGTGCTTCACACAACCTGTTCGAAGACAACGGCATCAAGTTCTTCGACGGCAGCGGCGGCAAGCTGTCGGATGACCTGGAGGAAAAGATCGAGGTCGAACTGGCCGGCGACCCGGTGACCCGCTCTTCCGGGCAACTGGGCCGTGCCCGCCGCGTCGATACCATGCGCAATCTCTACCAGGAGTTCTGCCGCAGCACGCTGCCGGCCGGCATGGACCTGGCCGGGCTCAAGATCGTGGTCGATTGTGCCAATGGCGCCGCCTACAAGGTGGCGCCGCGCACGCTCGCGGATCTGGGGGCCGATATCGTGCCGATCGGATCCTCCCCCAATGGCCGGAACATCAATGTGGGTTGCGGGTCCACCGCCCCGGAACTGCTGCAGCTCACGGTCCCCGGGGTGCATGCCCAGGTGGGGATCGCTCTCGATGGCGATGGCGACCGCCTCATGATGGTCGATCACCTGGGGCGCATCGTCGACGGCGACCAGCTGCTGTTCATCATTGCCTGCGCGCGCCATGCGCAGGGCGAACTGCCCGGGCCGGTCGTGGGAACGCTGATGAGCAACCTCGGGCTCGAGCTGGCGCTGCGCCAGCGCGGCATTGCCTTCGAGCGGGCGGCGGTGGGTGACCGCTACGTGCTGGCGCGGCTGCGTGAGACGGGCGGCGTTCTGGGGGGTGAAACCTCGGGGCACATCCTCTGCCTGGATCGCACCACGACCGGCGATGGCATCGTCAGTGCGCTGCAGGTCCTGGCCATCATGCGCCAGTCGGGCAAGTCACTGGCGGAACTGTCGGCCGGCATGGCGCGTCTACCCCAGGTCATGCTCAATGTCCGCGTGGCACAGCGCTTCGATCCGGCCTCGGTGCCGGCGATCGGCGCCCTGCGGCGGCAGCTGGAAGCCCAGCTGGGCGGCCGCGGCCGCATCGTGCTGCGCGCGTCCGGGACCGAACCGCTGATCCGGGTCATGGTCGAGGCCCAGGAAGAGCCGCTGGCGCGGGGCTGCGCGGAAACCCTGGCTGCGGCCGTACGCGCGGCCGGCGGCGCCTGATTCGCGTTGCGCCGGGACAGGCGCGTCGCTATGATCGCGCGCCCCGGACGGGCGCCCCAGACGGGCGCCCGTGCCACCGCTTCAGGTCCACAGCTCCAGGCCCATTCCATGCGACGCAAGCTCGTAGCCGGTAATTGGAAGATGCACGGCTCGCGTTCTGAAAACGCACAGCTGATCGAGGCGATCATCGCCGAGCTCACCACTGACCGGGTCGATTGCGTCGTCTGTCCCCCGTTCGTATACCTGCACGAGATCTGGCGCCAGCTGCGCGGCGGCGTGGTCGCGCTGGGCGCCCAGGATGTGTGCGCCGAGGCGGTGGGTGCCTATACCGGCGAGGTGTCGGCGGCGATGCTCAAGGACGTGGGCTGCGAATACACGCTGGTCGGCCACTCCGAGCGCCGCGCACTCTACGGCGATACCAACGATCTGGTGGCACGCAAGTTCGGCGCGGCGCAGAGCCGCACGCTGATTCCGATCCTGTGCGTCGGCGAGCAGCTGGCCGAACGCGAGGCCGAGCGCACCTGCGAGGTCGTCGGCGGCCAGATCGACGCGGTGGTGCAGCTGTGCGGCGTGCGGTCGCTGGCCGGCGCCGTCGTCGCCTATGAGCCGGTATGGGCGATCGGCACGGGCCGCACGGCCACGCCGGCCCAGGCACAGGAGGTCCATGCGTTCATACGCCAGCGAATCGCTGAAGAGGATGCTAAAATCGCGGCCGGGCTGCGCATCCTGTATGGCGGGAGCGTCAAGGCGGGCAATGCGCGGGACATCTTTTCGATGCCCGATGTCGATGGCGGCCTGATCGGCGGCGCGTCGCTCAAGGCGGAAGAATTCCTGGCCATCGTCGCCGCGGCGAGTGGCTGACCGTACCGTGGCGGATTGAACCAAGTCATGTTGCACACCAGTCTGATGATCATTCACTTCTTCGCGGCGGCGGGCATCGTCGCGCTCGTGCTCCTGCAGCGTGGCAAGGGCGCCGAGGCCGGCGCCGGCTTCGGAGCCGGGGCTTCGGGCACGGTTTTCGGCGCCCGCGGAGCGGGCACGGCGCTCTCGCGGGCCACCGCGATACTCGCGGGCGTGTTCATGATCACGAGCCTGTCGCTGACCTACGTAGGCTCGCGCGCGGCCGCGCCGCCCGCCAGCGTCCTGGATCGACTGGCGCAGCCGGGCAGCAGCCCGCCGGGCAACGCGTCGCCGGCCGCACCGGTGTCGTCGCCGGCCGCGTCGTCGCCGGCCGCACCGGCACAGTCGCCGGCGCCAGTCCCGGTGCTTCCCGCCAGTCCGGCCCCTGCAACCCCCGCGCCGGCGAGCCCGGCCCGCTAGGCGGCGGCAGGGGCGACGGACGGAAGCGAAGTTTGCCGACGTGGTGGAACTGGTAGACACACTAGCTTGAGGGGCTAGCGCCGCAAGGTGTGGGAGTTCGAATCTCCCCGTCGGCACCAATTCTCTCGTAGAATTGGCGGGGCAATCGGGGGCGGATGGGAAACTGTCCGCCTTCTTTACGTCGCGTGGGTTTCAGATGCTCGACAACTACCTTCCGGTCCTGATCTTTCTGACGCTGGCCACGGTGCTTGCCGCGGTCCTGCTCGGCCTGGGCGCGATCTTCGGCCGGCTCGGCGCGCGGGCGCGCGGCGACGCCGCAAAGATCTCGGCCTATGAGTGCGGATTCGAGGCCTTCGAGGAGAGCCGCGGGCGGTTCGACGTGCGCTATTACCTGGTGGCCATCCTGTTCATCGTCTTCGATCTCGAGATCGCCTTCCTGTTTCCGTGGGCGGTGTCCTTGAGCCATACCGGGCGCCTCGGCCTCGGGGTCATGGGCATCTTCCTGGCGATACTCGTGGTCGGCTTCGTCTATGAATGGAAGAAAGGGGCGCTGGAGTGGGACTGACCGCGGCACCCGCCACCGGACTGGCCGTGCCGGGCGACGCCGAGAGCTTCGCGCAGCGCGGCTTCCTCACCACGCAGCTCGATAGCCTGGTGAGCTGGGCCCGTACCGGCTCACTCTGGCCCATGACCTTTGGCCTGGCCTGCTGCGCCGTCGAGATGATGCATGCGGGCGCCTCGCGCTACGATCTGGACCGCTTTGGCGTCGTCTTCCGTCCCAGTCCGCGCCAATCGGACGTGATGATCGTGGCCGGCACGCTGGTCAACAAGATGGCGCCGGCGTTGCGGAAGGTGTACGACCAGATGCCCGAGCCTCGCTGGGTGATCTCCATGGGTTCCTGCGCCAATGGCGGGGGCTATTACCACTATTCGTACGCCGTGGTGCGCGGCTGCGACCGCATCGTGCCGGTCGATGTCTACGTTCCGGGTTGTCCACCCACCGCGGAAGCGCTCCTGTACGGCATCATCCAGCTGCAGCGCAAGATCGCCCGCCACGGCGGGGCCTCGATCTCGACCCTGCAGCCGGTTTAGAAGGCCAGATGGGGAGCGCGTCTTGAGCCCGGCTGCGGACACCCTGAGCAGCGATCTGCGCGCTGTGTTTGGCGAGCAGCTGTCCATTCATGCCGCCGCCAACGGTGAGGTCACGGCCGAGGTGCCCACGGCGCAGCTGCTGGCGGTGGCACGGCAGCTGCGCGCAGCGCCGGCGCTGGATTTCGCCCAGCTGATCGACATCGCGGGCGTCGACTACCTCGATTATGGGCGTGCCGAGTGGCAGGCCGAGGAGGCGACGGCGAGCGGTTTCAGCCGCGGCGTCAACCGCGCCGCCGGCCATACCCTGCGGGGCGGGCGCCGCTACGCGGTCGTCTATCAGCTGCTGTCCCTGAGCGCCAACCGCCGCCTGCGTGTGCGCGTCTGGTGCGACGGGGAAGAGGAGCCCGCGGTGGATTCGGTCACCGGCATCTGGGCGAGCGCCAACTGGTTCGAACGGGAAGCCTTCGACCTGTTCGGCATCCTGTTCCGCGGCCATCCGGATCTGCGCCGCCTGCTTACCGACTACGGATTCATCGGTCACCCGTTCCGCAAGGATTTCCCGCTGATCGGCAATGTCGAGGTGCGCTACGACCCGGTCCAGAAGCGCGTGATCTACGAACCGGTCAGCATCGATGCGCGCACGCTGGTGCCGCGCGTCATCCGTCACGACAACCGCTACGAGCCGGCACTGCTGCGCAACCCCAGCGGAGGCGGCGGTGCCTGAGATCCGCAACCTGACGATGAACTTCGGACCGCAGCATCCGGCTGCGCACGGCGTGCTGCGGCTGGTCCTGGAGATGGACGGCGAGACCATCCAGAAGGCCGATCCGCACATCGGCCTGCTGCACCGAGGCACGGAGAAGCTCGCCGAATCGAAGCCCTTCAACCAGTCCATCGGTTACATGGACCGGCTCGACTACGTCTCGATGATGTGCAACGAGCATGCCTACGTGCTCGCGATCGAGAACCTGCTGGGCATCCGTCCGCCGCCGCGCGCGCAGTACATCCGCGTGATGTTCGACGAGATCACCCGCATCCTGAATCACCTGATGTGGCTCGGCGCGCATGGCCTGGATATCGGCGCGATGACCGTGTTCCTGTTCTGCTTCCGCGAGCGTGAGGACCTGATGGACTGCTACGAGGCGGTCTCCGGTACGCGCATGCACGCGACCTATTACCGGCCGGGTGGCGTGTATCGCGACCTGCCCGAGACGATGCCGCGCTACCAGGCCTCGCGCTGGCGTTCGCAGGCCGATGCCAGCCGGCTCAACCGGGCGCGCTCGGGATCGCTGCTGGATTTCATCGAGGACTTCACGCGCCGTTTCCCCGCCTGCGTGGATGAATATGAGACGCTGCTGACCGACAACCGCATCTGGAAGCAGCGCACCGTGAATATCGGTGTCGTGAGCCCGGACCGTGCGCTGCAGCTGGGCTTCAGCGGCCCGATGCTGCGCGGCTCGGGCGTCGAGTGGGACCTGCGCAAGAAGCAGCCCTACGAAGTCTATGAGCACATGGATTTCGACATCCCGGTGGGGCGCAACGGCGACTGCTACGACCGCTACCTGGTGCGCGTCGAGGAGATGCGCCAGTCCAACCGCATCGTCCAGCAGTGCGTCGCCTGGCTGAAGGCGAATCCCGGCCCGGTCATCGTCGATGACCGCAAGGTGCGCGCGCCGCGCCGCGAGGAGATGAAAGGCGACATGGAATCGCTGATTCATCACTTCAAGTTCATGACCGAGGGCTACTGCGTGCCGGAAGGCGAGAGCTATGCCGCGGTGGAGGCGCCCAAGGGGGAGTTCGGCGTGTACCTGGTTTCCGACGGCGCCAACAAGCCCTACCGGCTCAAGTGCCGGGCGCCCGGATTCGCGCACCTGGCCTCACTCAGCGAGATGGTGGAGGGGCACATGCTGGCCGACGTGGTCGCCATCATCGGCACCCAGGACATCGTTTTCGGGGAGATTGACCGCTGATGAGCGCCGCCGAGGGCCCCCAGGCCACGCTATCCGAACACACGCGCCAGCAGATCGATCACTGGGTGGCGCGGTTCCCGCGGGGCCGCCAGCGCTCGGCGGTCATTGCGGCGCTGCGCGCGGCCCAGGAGCAGAACCAGGGCTACCTGACGCCGGCGCTGATGGACGCCGTGGCCGCCTACCTGCAGCTGCCGCCGATCCAGGTCTACGAGGTGGCCAGCTTCTATTCGATGTTCGAGACCCATCCGTGCGGGCGTCATCACGTCAGCATCTGCACGAACATCTCCTGCATGCTGCGCGGCGCCGACGCCCTGGTGGCGCACGTCGAGCAGCGGCTGGGCATACGCGAGGGGGAGAGCACGGCGGATGGCCGCATCTTCCTCAAGCGCGAGGAAGAGTGCCTGGCCGCGTGCACGGGCGCGCCGATGGTGATGGTGGACCATGTCTACCACGAGCACCTGACGCCGGCAAAGCTCGACCAGATTCTCGACGAGCTGACGTAGGGCTGGAGGGCGCGCATGGGAGCATGGGACGACAAGATGAACCTGGTGTGCTTCGAGCCGCTGAAGTACGAGCGCCCGTGGACGCTCGAGGTCTACCGGCGCATCGGCGGTTACGAGTCCTGGCGGAAGATACTGGCTGAAAAGCAGCCCCGTGAGCAGATCATCGAGGCGGTCAAGGCCTCGGGCCTGCGTGGCCGCGGCGGCGCCGGCTTTCCCACCGGCGTGAAGTGGAGCTTCATGCCCCGCAATGCACCCGGGCAGAAGTACGCGGTCTGCAACTCCGACGAGAGCGAACCGGGCACCTGCCACGACCGCGACATCCTGCGCTACAACCCGCATGCGCTGATCGAAGGCATGGCGATCGGCGGCTACTGCATGGGCGCCACGGTCGGCTACAACTACATCCGCGGCGAGTTCCTCGGTGAGCCGGTGCCGCGCTTCGAGGCCGCCGTCAGGGAGGCCTACGACGCGGGGCTGCTGGGCACGAACATCCTGGGTTCCGGGGTCGATTTCGATCTGCACACCTTCGTCGGTGCGGGGGCCTACATCTGCGGTGAAGAGACCGCGCTGCTCGACTCGCTCGAGGGCAAGCAGGGCAAGCCGCGGTTCAAGCCGCCGTTCCCGGCCGCCTTCGGGCTCTACGGCATGCCCACGACCGTCAACAACTGCCAGAGCTTTGCCTCGGTACCGACCATATTGCGCAAGGGCCCGCAGTGGTTCGCGGCGCTCGGGCCGCAGAATTCCGGGGGCACGAACATCTTCTCGGTCTCCGGACACGTCAACAATCCCGGGAATTTCGAGGTGCCGCTGGGCATTCCGTTCGCCGACCTGCTCGACATGGCCGGCGGCGTGTGGCAGGCGCGCCATCTGAAGGCGGTCATTCCCGGCGGCTCGTCGGTGCCGGTCCTGCCCGCGGACATCATCATGAAGGCCAACATGGATTTCGACTCGCTGAAGGCGGCCGGATCCAGCGTCGGGACCGGAGCGGTCATCGTCATGGACGAGACCACCTGCATGGTGCGTGGGCTCGAACGCCTGTCGCGCTTCTACATGTCGGAGTCCTGCGGCCAGTGCACGCCCTGCAGGGAGGGTACCGGCTGGCTGAACCGCACGCTCAAGCGCATCCTTGCCGGCCAGGGCACGCGTGAACACCTCGGGCTGCTGCTCGATGTGGCCAACCGCATCGAGGGACATACGATCTGTGCGCTCGGCGATGCGGCCGCCTGGCCGGTGCAGAGCTTCCTGCGGCATTTCCGGCACGAGTTCGAATTCATGATCGATCATGGCGGGCGCAGCATCGTGGCGCCGGACAGGCGGGCGGCATGAGCGTGGAAACGGTCAATATCGAGGTCAATGGCGTCGCGGTGAAGGCGCCGCGGGGCGAAATGATCATCCGCGTCACGGACGCCATCGGCGCCTATGTGCCGCGCTTCTGCTACCACGACAAGCTGCCGATCGCGGCCAACTGCCGCATGTGCCTGGTCGAGGTGGAGAAGGCGCCGAAGCCGCTGCCGGCCTGCGCGACGCCGGTGACCGAGGGCATGAAGATCTTCACCCGCTCGCCGCGCGCGATCGCCGCGCAGAAGGCGACCATGGAGTTCCTGCTGATCAACCACCCGCTGGATTGCCCGATCTGCGACCAGGGCGGGGAGTGCGAGCTGCAGGATCTGGCGGTCGGATTCGGCCGCGATATCTCCCGCTACACGGAGCGCAAGCGCGTCGTCAAGGACCAGAGCCTTGGGCCGCTGGTGTCGACCGACATGACGCGCTGCATTCACTGCACGCGCTGCGTGCGCTTCGGCCAGGATGTGGCCGGCATCCAGGAACTGGGCACGACCGGCCGCGGCGAGAACATGCAGATCGGCACCTTCATCGAACACAGCGTCGACCATGAACTGTCGGGCAACATCATCGACCTGTGCCCGGTCGGCGCGCTCAACAGCAAGCCGTTCCGCTTCCACGCGCGCGCCTGGGAGATGACCCAGCAGCCGCTGGTATCGCCGCACGACGGCTTCGGTACACGGCTGTACGGCCACGTGCTGCGCGGCAAGCTGATGCGTGTGGTTCCGCAGCCCTGCGAGGAGATCAACGAGACCTGGATCGCCGACCGCGACCGCTACAGCTACGAGGGGGTCTACAGTGACGACCGGCTGACCACGCCGCGCCTGCGTGCCACCGACGGCAGCTGGATCGATGCCGACTGGGATACGGCGCTTGGCGCCATGGTCAAGGGCCTGCGTGACGCCGGTGCGCGCAACGGCGCCGCCGGCCTGGGGTTTCTCGCGCACCCGTCGGGCACCCTCGAGGAGCTGTATCTGTTCGGACGCCTCGCGCATGGCCTGGGCAGCTCGAACATCGATCATCGCCTGCGGCAGCGTGATTTCCGCGATCAGGGCAGCGACCCGGGTACCCCCGGTTTGGGCGTGGCCCTCAGGGACGTCGATGCGCTCGACGGACTGTTCATCATCGGCTCCAATCTGCGCGCCGAACTGCCCATGCTGGCGCACCGCGTGCGCAAGGCGGCGCGGCGCGGTGCGCGCGTCAGCCTGCTCAATCCGGCGGCATTCGAACTGCTGTTTCCGGTCGCGGCCACGCTGGTTGCCAGTCCCGCGCGGATGCTGCGCGAGCTGGCCGCCGTGCTGCAGGCGGCGCTCGATGCCGGCGGCGGGGCGGCCGCGCCGGCGCTGGCCGCGCTCGTGTCCGCCGCGGCCGTGAACGACACGCACCGCGCCATCGCCGCTTCCCTCAGGGAGGGCCGGCGCGCCATCTGGCTGGGCGCGCTGGCGCTGCGCCATTCCGCCTACGCCGAGCTGCGCGTGCTGGCGCGGGAGCTGGCCCGGGTCACCGGGGCGACGCTGGGTGAACTGCTCGAAGGAGCCAATGCAGCCGGTGCCTACCTGGCCGGCTGCATTCCCCATCGCACGCACGCGGGCGCGCTGCGCTCGGTCTACGGACAGAACGCCAGGCAGATGCTCGAGCAGCCGCTGCCCGGTTACCTGCTGCTCGGCACCGAGCCATGGGCCGACGGCGTGCAGCCCCAGGCCATGGCCGCGCTGCAGCGCTCCGCCTTCGTGGGTGCGATCAGCTCGTACGCGTCGGCGCCGCTGCTGGAGGTCGCGCACGTGCTGCTCCCCGCGGCCACCTTTGCCGAGACCTCCGGCACCTACGTGAATCTCGAAGGCCGCTGGCAGAGTTTTGCCGGCGCGGCGCGTCCGCCGGGCGGGGCGCGCCCCGCGTGGAAGATTCTGCGCGTGCTCGGCAACCTGCTGGAACTCGCCGGCTTCGACTACCAGTCGTCCGACCAGGTGCGCGACGAACTCAGGGCGGCGGCCGACCGCGCGCCGCGGCTGGGCTACGAGGGTGGCTTTGCGCCCGGTGCGCCGGCGGCGGTCGAGCCGCTGCGCGACGTGCCGATGTACCAGGTGGATCCGGTGCTGCGGCGCGCGCCCTCGCTGCAGAGGACGCGCGCCGGTCAGGCGGCGGCCGCGGAGTACCCGCCTTGAGCGGCCTGTCCGCCTGGCTGGCCGCGCAGTGGGGCGCGCTGCCGGCGTACGCGCATTCGACGGTGTTCATCGTGGTGCTGACCGTGGCGCTGATCCTCTGCGTGGCCTACCTCACGCTCTGGGAGCGCAAGCTCATTGGCTGGATGCAGGTGCGCCGCGGCCCCAATCGCGTGCGCCTGTTCGGCATACCGCACACCGAGTACATCGGCCAGCCTTTCGCCGATGTCGTCAAGCTGCTGATCAAGGAGGTCGTGACTCCGGCGCGCTCCAACAAGCTGCTGTTCCGGCTGGCACCGGCGATCGCACTGATTCCGGCGTTCGCGACCTGGGCCGTCATCCCGCTGGCGCCGCGGTTCACCGTCGCCAACGTCGATGCCGGCCTGCTGTACGTGCTGTCGCTGACCTCGGTCGGGGTCTACGGGGTCATCCTGGCCGGCTGGGCTTCGAATTCGAAATATGCCTTCCTCGGCGCCATGCGCTCGGCGGCGCAGATCGTCGCCTACGAGATCGCCATGGGCTTCGCGCTGGTCGGCGTACTCATGATCGCCGGAAGCCTGAACCTCGGCACGATCGTGGCGCGGCAGCACGGCGGGTTCCTCGCCTGGAACTGGTTCTGGCTGTTCCCGCTGTTCATGGTGTACTTCATTTCCGGGGTCGCCGAGACCAATCGCGCGCCCTTCGACGTGGCCGAAGGCGAGTCCGAGATCGTTGCGGGATTCCACGTCGAGTATTCCGGGATCGGATTCGCCGTGTTCTTCCTGGCCGAATACGCCAACATGATCCTGGTCACGGCGCTGACCTCGGTGTTCTTCCTCGGCGGCTGGCTCAGCCCCCTCGACGGCTATCTGCCGGCCGGCAGTGCTGTGCGCCGCGTGCCGCTGCTGGGCCTGGCGCTCGGGGACGGGCTGCAGTGGCTGGCGCTGAAGATCTTCCTGCTGCTGTGCGTGTTCCTGTGGCTGCGCGCGACGTTTCCGCGCTATCGCTATGACCAGATCATGCGCCTGGGCTGGAAAGTCCTGATTCCGGTCACGCTGGTATGGATCGGCGTGGAAGGCGCGCTCGCATGGTTCCGGATCGGCCCGTGGCGAACTCTGGGGTGAAGCAAGCATGAGCGTCGCAAGTACCATCAAGACCTTTGCGCTCTGGGAACTGCTGCGCGGCCTGTCCGTGACGCTGCGCTCGCTGTTCAAGCCGAAGGTGACCATCAACTACCCGGAGGAGAAGACGCCCCAGTCGGTGCGTTTCCGCGGGCTGCACGCGCTGCGCCGTTATCCCAATGGCGAGGAGCGCTGCATCGCCTGCAAGCTGTGCGAGGCGGTCTGTCCGGCGCTGGCGATCACCATCGATTCGGACGTCGCGGCCGACGGCACGCGGCGCACCACGCGCTATGACATCGATCTGTTCAAGTGCATCTACTGCGGCTTCTGCGAGGAAGCCTGCCCGGTCGACGCCATCGTGGAGACCCGTATCCATGAGTACCACATGGAGCGCCGCGGCGAGAACATCATGACCAAGGACAAGCTGCTGGCGGTGGGTGAGCGCTACGAGGCGATGATCAGCGCCGACAAGGCGGCCGACGCGCGCTACCGCTAGGGTCTTTCGGTCACAGGGGAACAGGTCAATGCTGGTATCGGTGCTGTTCTATGCGTTCGCGACCATCCTGGTCGCCTCCGGCGTCGGCGTCATCACGGCGCGCAATCCCGTGCACGCCGCGCTGTGCCTGGTGCTGTGCTTCTTCACCAGCGCCGTGCTCTGGCTGCTCATCGAAGCGGAGTTTCTCGCCATCGCGCTGGTGCTCGTCTACGTCGGGGCGGTCATGGTGCTGTTCCTGTTCGTGGTCATGATGCTCGACGTGCAGGTCGAGGAACTGCGCAGCGGATTCACGCGCCATGCCTGGCTCGGGTGGATCGTGACCGCGGCCGTGATCGCGGAAATCGTCGGTGTCATCGCGCAGCGGCGCCTGGGGCTGGACGTCACCGGCGGCGTCGCTGCGCTCCCGGCCGGCTACAGCAACGCCACCGAGCTGGGCACGGCGCTGTTCACGCGCTACGCCTACGCGATCGAGATCGCTGCCATGCTGCTGCTGGTGGCCATCATTGCCGCCATCGCGCTGACCATGCGCCGGCGCCGCGGGCTGAAGGTCCAGGACATCGCCGCGCAGGTGGCGGTGCGCGCCGGCGACCGCGTGCGGCTCGTCAAGATGAAAGCGGAGCCGCGACCATGATCACACTCGGTCACATGCTGACGCTGTCCGCCGTGCTGTTTGCGCTGTCGGTGGCCGGCATCTTCATCAACCGCAAGAACGTGCTGCTGCTGCTGATGTGCGTGGAGCTGCTGCTGCTGTCGGCCAACTTCAATTTCATCGCGTTCTCACGCTTTCTCGGCAACCTCGATGGCCAGGTGTTCGTGTTCTTCATACTCACCGTAGCGGCGGCCGAGTCGGCCATCGGCCTAGGGATCATCGTCGTGCTGTTCCGTGAGCGGCGCAGCATCAACGTCGAAGACCTGAACACCCTGCGCGGCTAGCCATGAACCCAAATCTGCTCCTGGCCATACCCCTGCTGCCGCTCGGCGCCGCCGTCATTGCCGGCCTCGCGGGCCGCCTGGTCGGGCGGGCGGGGGCCGCACTGCTCGCGATCGCCGGTGTCGCCGGCGCCTGCATCCTGTCGGTGCAGGTGCTGAGTGCGCTGCTGCACGGCACGCCGTCCTACAACGCGCCCGTCTATACGTGGCTGGTCAGCGATGGCGTGCACATGCAGGTCGGCTTCCTGATCGACCGGCTGACCGCCCTGATGATGGTCGTGGTCAGCTTCGTGTCGCTGTGCGTGCACGTCTATACGATGGGGTACATGCGCGACGATCCGGGCTACCAGCGCTTCTTCGCCTATATCGCGCTGTTCACCTTCGCGATGCTGATGCTGGTGATGTCCAACAACTTCCTGCAGCTGTTCTTCGGCTGGGAGGCGGTCGGGGTCGTGTCCTACCTGCTGATCGGCTTCTGGTATACGCGGCCCAGTGCGATCTTCGCCAACCTGAAGGCGTTCCTCGTCAACCGGGTCGGCGACTTCGGCTTTCTGCTCGGCATCGCCGGCATCCTGTATTACACCGGATCACTCGATTACCAGGTGGCCTTCAACCAGGCGCCGCAGATTGCCGCCCAGACGCTGCACGTTGCGGGCACCCATGGCTGGCCGGCGCTGACCGCGATCTGCATCTGCCTGTTCGTCGGCGCCATGGGCAAGTCTGCGCAGGTGCCGCTGCACGTGTGGTTGCCCGATTCGATGGAGGGTCCGACGCCGATCTCGGCGCTGATCCACGCCGCGACCATGGTGACGGCGGGCATCTTCATGGTGGCGCGCATGTCGCCGCTGTTCGAGCAGTCCGACACGGCGCTGTCCTTCGTACTGATCATTGGCGCCACCACGGCGCTGTTCATGGGTTTTCTCGGCATCGTCAACAACGACATCAAGCGCGTGGTGGCCTATTCGACCCTCTCGCAGCTCGGCTACATGACGGTGGCGCTGGGCGTGTCGGCCTACAGCGTCGCGATCTTCCACCTGATGACGCACGCGTTCTTCAAGGCGCTGCTGTTCCTCGCAGCCGGCGCGGTCATCATCGCCATGCACCACGAGCAGGACATGCGCAGGATGGGCGGCCTGCGCACGCGCATGCCGGTGACCTACTGGACCAGCCTGGTCGGGGCCCTGGCGCTGATCGGGACGCCGTTCTTTTCCGGTTTCTATTCCAAGGACGCGCTCATCGAGGCCGTGCACGCCTCGCACCGCGCGGGGGCCGGGTACGCCTACTTCTGCGTCACCGCCGGCGTCTTCGTCACGGCATTTTACACCTTTCGGATGATCTTCATGACCTTCCACGGGCCCTCGAGACTGGACTCCCACGCCGAGCAGCATTTTCACGACGTGGGCTGGGACATGAAGGGCCCGCTGGTCGCGCTGGCCATTCCGTCGCTGCTGATCGGCTACTTCACGATTCAGCCGGTGCTGTTTGGCGGCTACTTCGGCAATGCCATCCACGTGCTCGATGCCAACGACGTGCTGGCGGAGGTGGGCCGGGATTTCCCTGGCGCGTCGGCCTTCGCCGTGCATGCCTTCGCCAGCCTGCCGTTCTGGCTGGCGGCGGCGGGCGTGGCCAGTGCCTGGTTCTTCGTGCTGCGGCGCCCCGACCTGGCCACTGCGATCCAGGGGCGCCTGAGCTGGGTGCACGGACTGCTGGTGAACAAGTATTTCTTCGACTGGTTCAACGAACAGGTGCTGGCGCGGCTGAGTCGCGGCCTGGGCTGGACGCTGTGGCGCGGCGGCGACCAGGGTCTGATCGATGGCGTGCTCGTCAACGGCTCGGCGGGCGCCGTCGGCTGGATCGCCGGACGCGTGCGCGGGATTCAGAGCGGGTACCTGTATTCCTATGCGTTCTGGATGATCGTTGGCCTGGTGCTGCTGCTGGGCTGGTTGCTGGTGCGGATCTAGCGCATGCACGGCATCGACATACTCTCGACGCTCATCTGGCTGCCCATCGGGGGCGGTGTGGTCACTGTGCTGCTCGGCGATCGCAACGCGCGGCTGGTGCGCTGGTGCGCGCTGCTCACCGCGCTCGTGACGGCGGCGCTGTGCCTGCCGCTGTGGCGGGGTTTCGACGCGGCGACGGCCAGCTTCCAGTACGTCGAACGGCTCGCCTGGATCGGCCAGCTGCACGCGGACTATTACCTTGGGGTGGACGGCATCTCGCTGCCGCTGATTGCGCTGACGGCCTTCATGACCGTGCCGGTCATCATTGCCGGCTGGGGCGTGATCGAGAAGCGGCCGGCCCAGTATTTTGCCGCGTTCCTGATCCTCGAGGGCCTGATGATCGGGGTGTTCAGTGCGCTCGATTCGCTGCTGTTCTATTTCTTCTGGGAGGCGATGCTGATTCCGATGTTCCTGATCATCGGCATCTGGGGTGGCCCGCGGCGTGTCTACGCCACCCTCAAGTTCTTTCTGTACACTTTCCTCGGCTCGGTGCTGATGCTGGTGGCGCTGATCTACCTGTACGTCAAATCCGGCGACTATTCGATCGCCGGATTCCAGTCGCTGCCGCTGTCGCTGGCCGAGCAGCGCTGGATATTCCTCGCCTTCCTGGTGGCTTTCGCCGTCAAGGTGCCGATGTGGCCGGTCCACACCTGGCTGCCAGACGCGCACGTCGAGGCCCCGACCGGAGGGTCGGTGATACTGGCGGCGATCATGCTGAAGATGGGCGGCTACGGCCTGCTGCGCTTCAGCCTGCCGATCACCCCGGATGCCTGCCGGGAGCTGGACTGGCTCGTGATCGGCCTGTCGCTGATTGCCGTGGTCTACATCGGTTTCGTCGCGCTGGCGCAGACCGACATGAAGAAGCTCATCGCCTATTCCTCGATCGCGCACATGGGCTTCGTGACGCTGGGTGCATTCCTGGCCTTCGATATCCAGGGCTCGACCGGGGCGCTGCGCGGCGCCATCAACGGCCTCGACGGTGCAATGGTGCAGATGATCTCCCACGGCCTGATCTCGGGCGCGCTGTTCCTGTGCATCGGCGTCATGTATGACCGGCTGCACAGCCGCGAGATCAGCGCCTACGGCGGCGTGATCAACGTGATGCCGAAATTCGGCGCGTTCATGGTGCTGTTCGCGCTCGCCAACTCGGGTCTGCCCGGGACCTCGGGCTTCGTCGGCGAGTTCTTGGTGATCCTGTCGGCGTTCAAGGCGAATTTCTGGTACGCATTCCTGGCCGCGACCACGCTGATTCTCGGGGCGGCCTACACGCTCTGGCTGGTCAAGCGGGTGATCTTCGGACCCGTGGGCAACGAGCATGTGGCGGCCATGCAGGACCTGAATGGCCGCGAATTCCTGGTGCTGGCGGTCCTGGCGGTCGCGGTCCTGGCGCTGGGCCTGTGGCCGGCACCGCTGGTTCGCGTCATGGAAGCCTCGATGCAGCACCTGCTGCAGCAGCTGACCCTGACCAAGATACCGGTGGGCTGAGGCAATGAACGAATCCGTCATGACTTTTGATGCACTGCGTCCGGCAATCCCGGAAATCGGGCTGACGCTGAGCATCTGCGCCATCCTGCTTGCGGATGTCTTCGTCGGGGCGTCCCGCCGGCAGTTCACGCGCGTCCTGACGCTCGTGGCCCTGGCGCTGTGCGCATCGCTGACGCTGGATTATGGCGCCGTGCAGGATCGCACCGTGCTGTTCGACGGCCTGTACGTCGCTGACCGGCTCGGCACGCTGCTGAAGATGGCGGCATTCCTCGCCATCGGCCTGTCGCTGCTCTATTCCCACGCCTACCTCGAGCGGCGTGCCATACGCGGCGGCGAGTACCAGGTGCTCGCGCTGACCGCACTGCTGGGCATCTGCGTACTGATCTCCGCCAACAGCCTGCTGACCGTGTATCTGGGCGTGGAGCTGCTCTCGTTGTCGCTGTACGCGCTGGTGGCCTTCGATCGCGAATCCGGCGTTGCCGCCGAGGCAGCCATCAAGTACTTCGTGCTCGGTGCCATCGCCTCCGGTGCACTGCTGTACGGCATGTCGATGCTTTACGGGCTGACCGGCACGCTGAACCTGGACCGCCTGGCCATGGTCAGCGCGGCTCACGGCGCCGGGTTCGTGATCGCGGTGACCTTCATCGTCGTGGCGGTGGCCTTCAAGTTCGGCGCGGTGCCATTCCACATGTGGGTGCCCGATGTCTACGCCGGAGCCCCGGCCAGTGTGGCACTGCTGATTTCCACGGCGCCGAAGATCGCCTCGTTCGCACTGGTCATGCGGCTGCTGGTCTATGGGCTGGGCGCCGATCCCGGCCTCTGGGTGCAGATCCTCACCGTGCTGGCCGTGCTGTCGCTGGTGGCCGGCAACTTCATCGCGATCGCCCAGACCGGCATCCGCCGCATGCTGGCCTATTCGGCCATCGCGAACGTGGGCTTCATCCTGCTGGGTTTCGTGACGGCGGAACACGAGGGCTACCGCGCCGCCCTGGCTTACACGCTGGTCTATGTGCTCACGACCCTCGGCTCCTTCGGCGTCGTCCTGCTGGCCGCGCGCGGCGACGGCGAGGCCGAGGAACTCGACGATTTCAAGGGACTCGGCAACCGCGACCCGCTGCTCGCGCTGCTGATGCTGATGCTGATGTTCTCCACCGCCGGCGTGCCGCCTTTCGTGGGATTCTGGGCCAAGCTGTGGATCATTCAGGCGCTGCTGCACACGCACCATGTCTGGCTGGCCACGGTCGCGGTGCTGACCTCCGTCGTGGGCGCCTATTACTACCTGCGTGTCATCTGGTACATGTACTTCGATCCGGGGCGGGCCCAGACACCGATCGAGAGTCAGCCCCTGACCCGCGGGACGCTGGCCCTCAATGCCCTGGCGGCACTGGGGCTGGGAATCAGCCCAAACGTGCTCCTGGCCCTCTGCGCCAGCCTCTTGGGCTAGGCTGGCGGCTGCTTGCTTTCTTTTGGGGGAGGCCACCGCCAGAGCGGCCGCCAGACCGACCGCCAGCCCGGCAGTGCGGCCGGGAAACGACCGCTTTTCATTCCGCCTCTTTGGTGTAGAATGCCCGGCCCTTCTGGTGCGGGGTGGAGCAGTCTGGCAGCTCGTCGGGCTCATAACCCGAAGGTCGCAGGTTCAAATCCTGCCCCCGCTACCA
>Ga0075017_100000683_pt1 | contig 19497 bp, 13 predicted proteins | sample AleBraG_ABR_2012_FD_71475 | JGI IMG/M metagenome (GOLD analysis project Ga0075017, IMG submission 71475) | Freshwater sediment microbial communities in response to fracking from Pennsylvania, USA - Alex Branch Run_MetaG_ABR_2012 | ecosystem: Environmental > Aquatic > Freshwater > Creek >... | reverse complement strand
CATCTGGTAAGTCCGATGATGGCGGCGGCGGCGGCCATTGCGGGGCACTTTACGGATATTCGGAATTGGAAATTTCAGTAGGAGCGCGCAAGATCCCTCGCTCCGCCTGAAAAGCGGCTGCGCTCGGGATGACGGCACCAGGATTACCCTATGAAACCATTTACTGTGCATCGCGGGCGCGTGGCGCCGCTGGATCGGGTTAATGTCGACACCGACCAGATTATCCCCAAGCAGTTTCTCAAGAGGATCGAGCGCACGGGCTTTGGGCAATTTTTGTTTTACGACTGGCGGTTCGGAGCGGACGGGAAGAAGAACTCCAGCTGCGTGCTCGACGAGCCGCGATATGAAGGCGCGAGCATCCTGGTGGCGGGGAAAAACTTTGGTTGCGGATCGTCGCGCGAGCACGCGGTTTGGGCGCTGGCGGATTTTGGGTTCCGGGCGGTGATCTCGTCTTCCTTCGCCGACATTTTTGCCAATAACGGCACGAAGAATGGGTTTCTCGCCGTTCGGTTGAGTGAAGTGGAAGTTGCGACTCTGATGCAGCGAGCGCAGGGAATCGACGATTACGAAGTTACGATTGACCTGGAGCAATGCGAGGTGCGCGACGAGCAGGGATTTCTGGCGAAGTTCGCGCTCGACGAATTCGTGCGGCATTGTTTATTGAACGGGCTCGACGACATCGGGCTCACGCTGCAGCATGAGGCGGAGATTGCAGCGTACGAAGAGCGGCATCCCGCGCCGGCCGCGCTGAAAGTCTCCTGAGCGTAACGGAAAGTCAAAACGAGTAAAGATTTGTAAAACCTTCGCCCCGGTCTTGACCTGCCGCCGGGGCCCGGTTGATGCTGGTTTTGCACGGTTTGTGCCGCTGCAACGGCGTTCCGGTTCCTGCCTGAGCCATTCTCGTGGGAGGCCCCCCTTGGCTAACAAAATTTCCTGCCTCCCGGGGTGAGTTGCTGAAACCGAGCCTACAATGCTTACGTCTAATACCTGTGCCTCATGCCGAGCCAGCGCGAAAACATTGCAACGGATTGACCTCTTAATATGACTAACCCAAATCATTCTCAACGAACATCCTGGGCGGGGCCGGTTCTTGCTACGCGCAGCATTTTGCTTTTCGTCATTGCGGCGGTTTGCGCATTCTTTCTGAGTTGCACCAGCAGTGCCGACTCGAAACAGCAACAAGCGCAAGCGGCCGCGCCGCGCTCCGTTTCCGTTGCGGTCGCGACGGTGCAGCGGCAGGATGTGCCGGTCTATCTGTCCGGGCTGGGAGCGGTGACGGCGTTCAACACGGCCAACATCAAGAGCCGCGTCGACGGGCAGATCATGAAAGTGAACTTCCGGGAAGGGCAAGCCGTCAAAGAGGGAGACTTGCTGATCGAGATCGACTCCCGTTCCTATCAGGTGCAGCTGGATCAGATGCAGGCGCAGTTATTTCGCGACCAGGCGCAACTGCGCGACGCCAAACTGAATCTCGATCGCTATACGTCGCTGATTCCTTCCGGCAGCATTGCGCAGCAGCAGGTGGACACGCAGAGGGCGCTGGTGGACCAGTTTGAGGGCACGGTGCGCACCGATCAAGCGCAGATCGACAGCGCGAAGCTGCAGATCGTGTATTGCCACATCACGGCGCCGTTCAGCGGGCGCGTGGGACTGCGGCAAGTCGATCCCGGGAACATCGTTCACGCCTCCGACAATACCCCCATGTTGATTCTCACGCAGCTGCAGCCGATTGCGGTGATATTCACGTTGACCGAAGACGTTTTGCCGACTGTTGCGAAACGAATGAAGCAGGGAACGCTGGAAGTGGACGCGTTCAGCCGCGACGATCAGACCAAGCTAGCGTCAGGGAAGTTGCTGACCATTGACAACCAGATTGATCCGACGACCGGAACAGCGAAGCTCAAAGCTGTGTTCGACAACAAAGACAACCAGCTCTGGCCGAACCAGTTCGTGAATGCAGACCTGCTGCTGGAAACGCGAAAGAACAGCACGGTGGTGCCGACGGCATCCATTTTGCGGGGGCCGCAAGGCACGTTCGTGTATCGAGTGAATCCTGACAAGACAGTGGAGGATCGCGCGGTTACCGTGTCGCTCACCCAGGGCAACGCGACGATTATCGCCAGCGGGCTCGATCCCGGGGATGTGGTGGTGACCGACGGTCAGGACAAGTTGCAAAGAGGCAGCAAGATTGAACCGCGGAACACCAGCCCCAACGCCGCCCGATTCAGTGGCAGCCACGGGGAGGCTGCGGGGAGTCGAGATTCAGCTACCCCATCTCCTACTAGCCCAGTTTCAGGTAGCCCTGCTTCAGGCAGCTCAGGTTCATGAGTCCTTCGCGAATATTCATTCTCCGGCCGGTCGCAACCACGCTGCTTATGGTCGGCGTGGTTCTTGTGGGCATGGTTGCGTTCATCCAGTTGCCGGTCTCGGCCTTGCCCGAGGTCGACTACCCGACCATTCAAGTGGTGACGTTTTATCCGGGGGCGGACCCCGACGTGATGGCGTCGTCGGTGACGTCGCCGCTGGAGCGGCAGTTCGGGCAGGTGCCGGGCCTGAGCCAGATGACGTCGACGAGTTCGTTTGGCAGTTCGGTGATCACGCTGCAGTTTGGCCTCGATCAGAATATCGACGTGGAAGAGCAGCAGGTGCAGGCGGCGATCAACTCCGGCTCGACGTATTTGCCGGCCGACCTGCCGAATCCCCCGATCTATAACAAGGTCAACCCCGCCGACGCGCCGATTCTCACCCTGGCGCTAACCTCGGATTCGCTGGCGCTGTCGAAGGTCGAAGATCTCGCGGATACTTCGCTGGCGCAAAAAATTTCGCAACTGCCCGGCGTGGGGCTGGTTTCGATCAGCGGCGGGCAGAAGCCGGCGGTGCGGATTCAGGCCAACCCCACCGCGCTGGCCAGCTATGGGCTGAGTCTGGAGGACTTGCGCGCGGCCATGGTTCAGGCCAACGTGGATCAGGCCAAGGGCGTGATCGACGGAACGCGGCAGTCCTACACGATCGGCGCCAACGACCAACTTTTTTCCAGCGATCAATACAAGCCGATCGTGGTCGCCTATCGCAACGGGGCTCCGGTGCGGCTCAGCGATGTCGCGAATGTCGTCGACGGGACGGAAAATACCCGGCTTGCGGCGTGGATGAATCTGACCCCGGCGGTGATCGTCAACATTCAACGCCAGCCGGGGGCAAACATCATCAGCGTGGTCGACCGGATCAAGAAACTTCTGCCTCAGTTACAGGCGTCGTTGCCTTTGGCTGTGAAGGTGCAGATTCTCACCGACCGGACGACCACGATCCGCGCTTCCGTGAAGGACGTAGAGTTTGAATTGATGTTGACCATCGTGCTGGTGGTGATGGTCATCTTCCTTTTCCTACGGAATCTTGCAGCGACGGTGATTCCCAGCGTGGCGGTGCCGCTTTCGCTGATCGGAACGTTTGGGGTGATGTATCTGCTCGGCTACAGCCTGAACAATCTGACGCTCATGGCGCTGACCATCTCCACGGGATTTGTGGTGGATGACGCCATCGTCATGATCGAAAACATTGACCGCTATCTCGAGGCGGGAGATTCGCCGCTGGATGCGGCGTTGAAAGGATCGGGGCAGATCGGGTTCACCATCGTGTCGCTGACCGTCTCGCTGATCGCGGTGCTGATACCGCTGCTGTTCATGGGTGACATTGTGGGACGGCTGTTCCGCGAGTTTGCGGTGACGCTGGCGGTGACGATTCTGGTGTCGGCGGGAGTCTCGCTCACGCTGACGCCGATGATGTGCGCCAAACTGCTCAAACATCGCAAGGAGGGCGAGAAGGGCCGCTTCTACGACGTCACTGAAGATTATTACAACCGCATCATCGCTTTTTACGGACGTACCGTGAAATGGGTGCTGAAGCACCAGACCGCAACCCTCTTCATAACGTTCGCAACTCTGGTGCTTACTCTTGCTCTGTACGTCATCGTGCCGAAGGGGTTTTTCCCGGTGCAGGACACGGGGGTGATCCTCGGAGTCTCGGAAGCGCCCGATTCCATCTCGTTCGAAGCGATGGCGAAGCGGCAACAGGAACTGGCAAAAATCATTCTGAAAGACAAGGACGTGGACAGCCTGTCGTCGTTTATCGGAGTGGATGGCACCAATACCACGCCGAACTCGGGGCGCATTCAGATCAACCTGAAATCGCGCAACGACCGCACCGACGACGCTTCGGCGATCATTCGCCGATTGCAGCCTGAGTTAGAGAAGGTCGAGGGCATCACTCTCTACATGCAGCCGGTGCAGGATCTCACGGTGGAAGACCGCGTGAGCCGCACCCAGTTCCAGTATTCGATGGAAGATGCGGATGCGCAGGAACTGGCGCAGTGGACGCCGAAGCTGGTAGCGAAGCTGCAAACGCTGCCATCGTTGCGCGACGTGGCTACGGACCAGCTCAATAACGGGCTCAAGACCAACATCACGATTGACCGGGACACAGCGTCGCGGCTGGGGATTTTTCCGCAGGCCATCGATAACACGCTCTATGACGCTTTCGGACAGAGGCAGGTGTCGACCATCTTTACGCAGTTGAACCAGTATCACGTGATCCTCGAGGTTCTTCCGACATTCGCGCAGAATCCCGACGCGCTGAAGGATATTTACATCCGGCCCAGCACCGTGACGCAAAACTCGGGCGCGCCTACGGCTAACGGCGCAGCGGTGGCGACCAGCGGTGCGCCGGTTCCGATCTCGACTTTCACGCGGATGCAGTCGAGCAGCGCGTCTCTTGCGGTCAACCATCAGGGGCAGTTTCCCGTGGTGACGCTCTCGTTCAACCTGGCGCCGGGAGCGTCGTTGGGCGATGCTACCAAAGCGATCCAGCAGGCGGAAAAAGACATCCACTTGCCGGCCAGCATCCACGCGGCGTTTCAGGGGACGGCCGCGGCGTTTCAGAACTCGCTCGCGTCCGAACCCTATTTAATTCTGGCCGCCGTGATCACGGTCTACATCGTGCTCGGCGTTTTGTATGAGAGCTACATTCACCCGATCACGATTCTCTCGACGCTGCCTTCGGCGGGCGTGGGCGCGATTCTGGCACTGATGATCACGGGAAACGACCTGACGGTGGTGGCGCTGATCGGCATTATTCTGCTGATCGGCATTGTGAAGAAGAACGCCATCATGATGATTGACTTCGCGCTCGAGGCAGAACGCGAGGAGCACAAACCGCCCGAGGAAGCGATCTTTCAGGCGTGCCTGTTGCGGTTCCGGCCGATCATGATGACGACCATGGCGGCACTGCTCGGCGGGTTGCCGCTTGCCCTGGTGCCGGGAACCGGCGCGGAATTGCGGCGGCCGCTCGGCATCACAATCGTGGGCGGATTGCTGCTCAGTCAGTTGCTTACTCTGTATACGACGCCCGTGGTGTATTTGTGGTTTGACCGGCTGGCACAAAGGTTGGCGCGTTACAGGGTCGGCAATCCGATTCCGCACGAGCCGATGTCGGCGGATTAGAGATCACTGATTAGAGCATGAGTATCTCGGCTCCATTTATTCGGCGACCGATTGGCACGTCGCTATTGGCGGCGGCGCTGCTGCTCTCGGGAATCCTCGCCTTTAATTTTCTTCCTGTGGCCTCCCTGCCAAAGATGGACTTTCCCGTCATCAGCGTGGGCGCGGGCCTGCCTGGAGCGGATCCGCAGACCATGGCATCGGCGGTCGCGACGCCGTTGGAACGGCAGTTCGGACGAATTGCAGCTGTGAATCAGATGACTTCGTCGAGCCAGCTAGGTAGCACTGGAATCGTGTTGACATTTGATCTGAACCGGAATATCGATGCTGCTGCCCGCGACGTGCAGGCATCCATCAATGCGGCACGGAGCCAGCTTCCGGCGAACCTGCCGAGCAATCCCAGCTACCGCAAAGTGAATCCGGCGGACTCGCCCATTCTATTGATGGGATTGACCTCCGACACCATGACCGTGCCGCAGATGTACGATGCTGCCGACTCAATCCTCTCGCAAAAGCTGGCGCAGGTGGGGGGAGTGGGGCAGGTCTTCGTTTGGGGCTCGTCACAACCGGCGGTGCGCGCGGAAGTCAATCCAACCTTGCTGAACAAGCTCGGAGTCGGGCTGGATACAGTGCGGAGCGCGCTCAATGCAGCCAATGCGAACCGTCCGAAGGGGCAGGTTTCCGACGGCACGACGTCTTACTCCTTCACGGATACCGATCAACTGTTTACCGCGGACCAGTACCGGTCATTGATTGTGGCCTACAACAACGGCGGGGCGGTACGACTAGGGGATGTAGCGGAGGTCAGCGATGCACTGGCCGACGTGCGCAACCTCGGGCTGGTCAACGGCAAGCCGGGGATTGTGATGCCTGTGTTCCGGCAGCCCGGCGCCAACATCATTGAGACGGTGGACCGAGTGCGGACACTGTTGCCGTATTTGCAATCTTCGATTTCACCGGCGATCAAGCTCTCGATTGTGATGGACCGGACGACCACGGTTCGCGCGTCGGTCAAGGACATTGAGCGAACCCTGCTGATTTCCATCGCGCTCGTGATTATGGTCGTGTTTTTGTTCCTGCGCACGGTGCGAGCCACGATCATTCCCAGCATCGCCGTGCCGCTCTCCCTGGTGGGCACGTTCGGAGGAATGTATCTGCTGGGCTACAGCCTGGACAATTTGTCGTTGATGGCGCTGGCAATTTCGACGGGGTTCGTCGTGGATGACGCGATCGTGGTGCTGGAGAACATCACGCGCTACGTGGAGCACGGCATGGACGTCGTGCAAGCAACGTTCAAAGGAGCGGCGGAGATTGGATTCACGGTTCTTTCGATGAGCGTGTCGCTGGTCGCGGTTTTCATTCCGCTGCTGATGATGGGCGGGATTGTCGGACGTTTGTTTCGAGAATTTGCGGTAACGCTGAGCATGGCCATTGCAGTCTCGCTGGTCGTTTCGCTGACGACCACTCCGACCATGTGCGCGAAGTTTCTAAGGCCCTCAAAGACTGAAAAGCACAATGTGTTCTATCGCGCCAGCGAGTGGTGTTTCGACAGCCTTCTGGCAACCTATACGAAGGCTCTCAGATGGGTGCTGGCGCACCAGCCGGTGACGGCGGTCGCAACCGTCCTGGTGGCCGTGCTGAGCATTTACCTTTACTTCAAGGTGCCGACCGGGTTCTTTCCCCAGCAGGACACAGGGCGCATTCAGGGCACGGTGATTGGAGCGCAGGATATCTCGTTCCAGTCCATGAGCGACAAGATCAAGCGCTACGCCGCCATTGTGCTGAAGGATCCGGCGGTCGACACTATGGGTGGGTTTACGGGTGGAGGGTCCGCTCTGAACCAGGGCCGGTTCTTCGTAATGCTGAAACCGCTGGAGCAGCGCGGCCCGTGCCAGAAACAGCACTTCTGGGAGCCTTGCAAGTACGTGACCGCCGACGATGTGATCAACCGTCTGCGCGGCAAACTCGCGGTGGTACCCGGGGCGACGTTGATTCTGCAGTCGCAGCAGGAGCTCACGATTGGCGGGCGGTATGGCAACGCGCAATATCAGTACACGCTGCAGAGCTCCAACCTGGCCGACTTGAACAACTGGGCGCCACGCTTGCTACAAAAGTTGAGGAGCCTGCCGGAACTGCGCGACCAGAACTCGGACCAGCAGGACAAGGGCCTGCAGGCCAAGTTGGTGATCGATCGCGATACGGCCAGCCGGCTGGGCATTTCTCCACAAACTTTAGACAACGCCCTTTACGACGCATTTGGACAGCGGCAGGTTTCGACCATGTATCGTCCGCTGAACCAGTATCACGTAGTTATGGAGGTTGCGCCGCAGTTCCAGCAGACTCCGGAAGCGTTGCAGAATATCTATTTGCGATCCACGACTGGAACGCCCGTGCCGTTGGCGGCTTTCACGCATTACGAGGCGTCCAACACGCCGCTGGCCGTGAATCACCAGGGACAGGTGCCTTCGGCTACGATCTCGTTCAACCTGGCGCCGGGGGTTTCTCTCGGGCAGGCGACGGACGCCATTGAAAAAGCCGAGCGCACGATCGGCTTCCCGCCGACCATCCAGGCGAGTTTCCAGGGAACGGCCGCTGCTTTCCAGGATTCCCGTTCCAACATGCTGATCCTCATCATCACCGCGGTGGGCGCCGTCTACATCGTGCTGGGTATGCTGTATGAGAGTTACATTCATCCCATAACGATTCTGTCCACGATCCCTTCCGCCGGAGTGGGGGCGCTGCTGGCGCTGCTGTTGACGCACAACGAGCTCAACGTGATTGGGATGATCGGCATTATCTTACTCATCGGATTAGTGAAGAAGAATGCGATCATGATGATCGATGTGGCCCTCGACGTCGAGCGTACACAGGGGAAGAAACCGGTGGAAGCCATCTACGACGCATGTCTTCTGCGCTTTCGGCCGATCATGATGACCACCATGGCCGCGCTGCTGGGCGGGCTGCCGCTGGCTTTGGGAAGAGGAACGGGTTCCGAATTGCATCGCCCGCTGGGGATCACGATTGTTGGCGGGCTGATCGTGAGCCAGATGCTGACGCTGTTTACCACTCCGGTCGTGTACGTGTATCTTGACCGGTTGCGGCTGGCGTTGCGCGGCGGAGAAGACAAGGCCTTGCCGGAAACCTCTTCGCCGGGAACTCCGCGTCCAAGTCCCGCGCACTGACCGGGAACCGCTTACTCTCGATGAAACCAGTCCTGATCGTTCGCTTCCCGAGGAACAAGTCGTCTACACTAAGAAGCTTGTGCAACCTCACTGGAGAAATCCGGCATCGCAGGAGCTAAGGCAAGCGCCTCGGGGAACTGACCGGGGAAATCATCCGCGGCCGAGGAACAGGCTCAGGATGCGGCCTGTGGCTGCGTAAGAGCAGCTAGTCCCGTATGATAGAAGCCAAAGGCACTACTGCTTGAGAGCAATATTCGACCTGGGTTGATGCCGGGCAGGCCGGTGTGTTCCCAATTTTCGTTTCGACAATCTCTTTCAGGAGTTAGGGATGCTAAAGAAAGCAGCGGCTCTGTTCCTTGTTTGTGCGAGCATGGCCCTATGGGTCGGCTGTGTAAAGACGTCCAGCCGTTATGTGTACGCGGCGCTCCCGACGTCTAACCAGATCGTAGCCTACCGCGAAGATCCGAACTCGGGCGTACTGACCACGTTGAACTTGAGCCCATATCCGGCGGGCTCGGCGGTGGAGTCGGTCGTAGTTCATCCGTCGGGCAAATTTCTGTATGCCGCGAACTCCGGCGCAGCAGATAACGACATCTCGTTGTTTACGCTTTCGGGCGGCATACCCACCGAAGTGACGCCGCGCACGCCGACGGGCAGCGCTCCGACCCTGCTGGTCATGGACTCGGCTGGAAGCTCTCTCTACGTCGCCAGCATTGGGACGAACAGCGTTTCCGTCTTTTCCATCAACGCTAGCACGGGTGCGCTGACCGCAACGGGCTCTGCGATTCCGATCGGAACAACTCCGCTTAATATGAAACTGTCTCCGTCGGGCATTCTCTACGTCAGCGGCTCGACGGGCAACGGCGCAACCGCACAGGGCGTGGTTGAAGTGTGGAACGTCGCCACGTCTCAACTGATTCAGGTAGCTCAAACCGGGGGAGTGACTCCTCAGGGGCTGGCGATGGATCCTGGCGGGAAATTTCTCTACACGGCCAACTTCGGGAGCAATACGATTTCGGAATTCTCCATCGGATCGGACGGCTCGCTGACCGCGCTGTCTTCGTCGCCGCTGGGCGAGACATACTTTGGGCCGCTTGGCCTGTTAGTGGACAACTCCGGCAAGTATCTGTACGTCGCGAATAAAACCACGGGCAACATTGCCGCGTACTCGATAGGGTCGGATGGATCGCTCACGCTCCTGACCAACTCGCCGTTCGCCACTGGATCGAGCCCGAGCTTTATCGCCAGCGATCCCAGCGGGAAGTACATTTTTGTGGGTACGCAGGCCACAAGTTCGCAGATTCAGTCTTTTAGCCTGGATAGTGGCAGCGGGACGCTCACGTCGGTGGCCACGTACACCGTCGGCACTGCGCTGAGTTCGATCGCCGTCTCACCCTAGGCAGGAAAGGTGTAGGCAGTCGAATCCCGCCGAGGCCATCTTTGATTTAACAAGGGTGTGACAAATCAGGGCAGGGGCGTTGGGAAAATAGACATCGGAAACCTTATGAGGATTGCCAGCGCCGCGAGCGCTTTCCCCGAGCATTACTACTCACAGAAGTTCCTGCTGGAAAAGCTGCAGGAGTACTGGGGGGACCGCCTCCGCAATCCGCAACTGCTGGCGCGGTTGCATCGCAACGTCACGGTGGAAGGCCGCTATCTGGCGTTGCCCACGGAGAAGTACTACGACATTACGACCTGGGGTCAGGCGAACGATGTCTGGATCGAAGTAGCGCAGAAACTCGGCGAACAGGCACTCTGCCGCGCTCTGCATCACGCCGGACTGGAACCGCGCGACCTGGGCGCGCTGATCTTCACTTCGGTCACGGGCATTTCCAGCCCCTCGATTGATGCGCTGCTGATCAACCGCATGAAGTTGCCGGCGAACATTCGCCGCGTGCCGATTTTTGGGTTGGGGTGCGTGGCGGGCGCGGCGGGAATTGCGCGGTGCGCAGATTACGTGCGCGCTTATCCTTCGCAGGCGGCTGCGCTGGTGTCGGTCGAGCTTTGCTCGCTGACGATCCAAAGGGACGATCTCTCGGTGGCCAACCTGATTTCCTCGGGACTGTTTGCGGACGGCTCGGCCGCAGTGATCGTCACCGGCGACCAGATGAAAGCAACCGGGCCCGAGATTCTCGCGACTCGTTCGATCTTCTATCCCGATACCGAGGAAATGATGGGATGGAAAGTGACCGAGAAGGGCTTTCGCATCACGCTCTCGCCGGAAGTGCCGGTGCTGATCCGGGAACATCTGGGACACGACGTGGACTCATTTCTCGCCGATCACGGACACCAGCGCAGCGACATAAGAAGTTGGGTGCTCCACACAGGCGGTCCGAAGGTACTGGAGGCGACCGCGACGGCGCTGGATCTGCACGACGGACAACTCGATGCCTCCTGGGATTGCCTGAAGAGAGTGGGGAACCTGTCGTCGGCTTCGGTGCTGGTGGTGCTCGAGGACGTGATGAAGAACCGGCGCCCCGAGCCTGGAACCTTGGGGATTCTGGCGGCGATGGGGCCGGGGTTTTGCTCGGAGCTGTTGCTGCTGCAGTGGTAGGTGCGGGACATGAGTCAGGGAACGCCAAGTGCGACCGACGTTTTTGTGATTGGGGGCGGCCCCGCCGGACTCGCAGCTGCGATCGCGGCGCGACAAAGAGGATTCCGCGTGGTGGTGGCCGACGGCGCGCAACCGCCCATTGACAAGGCCTGCGGCGAGGGCTTGCTGCCCGACGGGCTGGCCGCGCTGGAGCGACTGGGGATTCAGTTGCCGGTGGATGTGGCCCATCCGTTTCGTGGCATTCGCTTTGTGGGCGCCGCGTTGTCGGCGGATGCGCTGTTTCCGGGAAATGGTTGCGGGCTCGCGGTGCGCCGCACTTCCTTGCATCGCGTCATGAAGGAACGCGCGACGCAACTGGGCGCCGATCTGCTGTGGCGGACCGCGGTCACGGGCATTTCTCCGAAAGGAGTTAACGTCGGGAACAGCGTGGTTCGCGCCCGCTGGATTATTGGCGCGGACGGCTCCAACTCGCGCGTGCGGCGCTGGGCCGGTCTCGATCGTGGCTCGCGCTTTCGCTATCGGTACGCGTTCCGGCGGCATTATCGCGTGGCGCCCTGGACCGACCACATGGAAGTGTACTGGGGCGACAGCTGCCAGGGGTACGCCACCGCAGTCAGTGACGAGCAGGTCTGTGTCGCGCTGGCATCGCACGATTCCAATCTGCGGTTGGAGCAGGGTCTGCGGGCGTTACCTCGCCTGAGTGCACGGCTGCGCGGCGCGGAGCCGGCGTCGGCGGAAAGAGGGGCGTTGACTGGGAATCGCAGATTTGGGCGCGTGTGGCGCGGCAACGTTGCGCTCATTGGAGATGCTTCCGGAACGGTGGACGCGATCACTGGGGAGGGGCTTGGCCTGGCGTTCAGTCAGGCCGTGGTGCTGGCGGAATGCCTCGAGTCCGGCAACCTGGATCGATATCAGGCTGAACACCGGCGGCTGGCGATGCGTCCGCTGGGGATGGCGCGGCTGCTGCTGACTCTCGATGGGCGACCCTGGCTGCAGCGGCGAACGCTGCAAGTTTTTCAGAATCGCCCGGAAATCTTCCGGCGGCTGGTGGCGCTGCACGTGGGAGCGCTTCCGCCCACACAACTTGTTTGGGATGGGTTGAGTTTGGGATGGGGATTGTTAAGGGCATGAGTGCAACCAGTCGTTGGGGCACACGAATGATTGCGGTTCTGGCGTTGCTGGCCGTCGCCAGCTCTTCGTCCGCGACTCAGGAGGCTCTCGATGTTGATCCAGCGCAGACGACGGTGAAGTTCACACTGGGTGACGTGCTGCACACGGTGCACGGAACTTTTCGGTTGAAGCACGGAGCGCTTCAGCTTGAGCCGGGCTCGGGGAAGCTTTCGGGAGAGATTGTGGTCGACGCCAAGAGTGGCGAGAGCGGCAGCGGCATGCGCGACCGCAAGATGCATAAGGAAATCCTGGAGAGCGAGACGTATCCGGAGATTTCGTTTCGTCCCGACAAGGTAGAGGGTACCGTCACTAGCCAGGGAAAATCCGCGGTGAAAGTTCATGGGATGTTCCGCATTCACGGCGTGGACCGCGAAATCATGGTCCCTGCAGACGTGGAGATGTCGGGCGACCATTGGACTGCGGCGGTTCATTTCACGGTTCCGTATCAGAAGTGGGGGATGAAGAATCCCAGCACGTTGTTCTTGCGGGTGAGCGATTCGGTGGAGATTGATCTTGTGGCCGCCGGAAGCGTTGTGCAACAGAAGGCCGCAACTCGCGAACCTGCTCAGTAGCCGTCCTGCGGCGCGATTCCTTTTCCTTCGGTGCAATCGTAGCGGCGGCCCGCGGCCAGGTTCTTGTACTCTTCGGTTCGGCCACTGGGCCACTCGATCACTACGCGGTCAATCCGGTCGCGTTTCTCCAGCCCGAAGGTCACGGGCAGTTCGGATTGCGACAGGTAGCTGGAACCGCCCTTCACCATGCGCGACTGGGTGATGCCGCCGGCAAAGACGCGAACGATCGCGCCAATCGCGTCGCGGTTTGACTTTGTTCCCAGCAAGCGAAAACGGATGCTGCGGTTGCCGGCCAGCTGATCGTTGCGATATAGATAAGCAGGTCCATTGTTGGTGGTGAGCAGTAGATCGAGATCGCCATCGCGATCGAAGTCGGCATAGGCAACGCCGCGGCCGACTTTTGGTTGATCGAAGCCTCCGCCGGCCTCGGCCGCAACGTCGCGAAAGCTGCCCTTGCCGGAGTTGAGAAAGAGCTGGGGCGGCTGCGCATAACCTACATTGCCGCGAATATTGCGCACGGTCTCGTCGATGTGGCCGTTGGCCACGGCGAAGTCGAGCCAGCCATCCAGGTTGACGTCGAAAAAGATGCAGCCAAAGCCCAGGCTGTTCTTGGAGGCCATGCCTACTCCGGATTGCGGTGCAATGTCTTCGAAGCTCTTGCCGTTGGCGCGGTACAGGCCGATCATTTCGTTATCGAAGTTCGTGATCGCGACGCCCGGCACGCCCGAATTCTCGAAATCGGCCACGTCGACTCCCATGCCGGCCCGCGCCTTTCCCTCGCTGCTGAAGGCGAGCCCGACTTCCACGGCCGCGTCTTTGAACGTGCCGTTGCGCTGGTTGCGATAGAGCTTGTTGGGCTGGGTGTCGTTGGCCACGAGCAAATCAGGCCAGCCGTCGCGGTTGTCGTCGAGCAGGGCCACTCCCAAAGACTTGGAACTGCTGTCGAAGATTCCGCTGGAGGCCGTGACATCTTCGAACGTGCCGTCGCCCCGATTGTGAAAGAGCCAGCAGGTGGCTCCGCGGTAGGCTTCGGGGGTGCAATACGATTTGTGTTTTCCGTCGAGGCTGCAGAAAACATCGTGGTCCGGCGACCACTTCACGTAGTTGCAGACAAACAGATCGAGCAGGCCGTCGCGATCGTAATCGAACCACAGCGCCGAGGTGCTGAAGCCTTCGCGCTTTCCCAGCCCGCTGGCATTAGTCACGTCGATGAATGTGCCCTTGCCCGTGTTGCGGAACAGCCGGTTCTGTCCGACACAAGTGACCAGAATGTCAGGAAAGCTGTCGTTGTTATAGTCGCCGACGGCCACGCCCATGCCGTAGAGTTCGACGTCGAGGCCGGCGCGCGCGGTCACGTCGGTGAACGTGCCGTTCCCGTTGTTGTGGTAAAGCCGAAGCGTGGTGCGATTCTTCTTTTGTCCGAGCTGGTTGTGGCCTGGCCAGTCAGCGCCGTTGATCAGCAGAATGTCCTGCCAGCCGTCGCGGTCGTAATCAAGGAAGGCGCAGCCAGAGCCAAGAGTCTCGGGTAGAAATTTTCCGCCGAAGGCTCCGCCGTTGTGCTGGAATTCAATTCCCGCCTGGCTGGTCACATCGGAGAATCGAAAGCCCGGCGAAGCCGCCCCCGCCTGCGCCGCCAGAGCATGCAGAGAAGGCAACTGCGAGCACGACGCCAGCCCCGCCATTCCCCATAAGAAAGACCTGCGATTCACGGAACGTTCACCAGCCCGGCGCGAATCGCGTATACCACCAATTCCGCAGTCTTGTGGATGCCCAGGGTGTTCATGATGTTGGCGCGGTGAACCGCTACGGTATTGGCGCTCAGGTCCAATACGACGGCAATTTCCTTGTTCGACTTGCCGTCGACGATCATCTGCAGGACTTCGAGTTCGCGTTGCGTGAGTCCAGCGTTGCGCTCGCCTTTCAACGCCGAACGCTGCTCGATCTGGGGATCGAACACGGTTTCTCCGGCGGCGACCTTACGAATGGCCGCTCCGAGTTCCAGATCCAAGGCATTTTTCAAAACGTATCCCTTGGCGCCAGCTTCGATGGCTTGCCGCACCCACGTGCTCTCCGTGTGCATGCTGAGCATGAGCACGTTGATGCTCGGGGAGTCTTCAAGAATTTGCCGCGTGGCGTCCAGGCCGTTCATGCCCGGCAGAGCGCAGTCCATCACTACCACCCGAGGATGATGTTCCTTCGACAGTTTGACGGCTTCTTCGCCGGTGCCCGCTTCGCCGATTACTTCCATGTCGGACTCGTCTTCCAGCATGCGACGGAAACCGCGCCGGACCAGGCTGTGATCATCCACCAGCAAGACTGTGATCTTCTTTTCCATAGGACTCCGCTTTCTCCCGGGGAATGACAAGATGCATCAGGGTGCCACCTTCGGCCGGGCGCGAGAAAACAATCTGCCCACCCATCAACTCGGCACGCTCGCGCATTGCGACCAGGCCGATCCCCTGTCTTTTCGGCCGCTCCGTGAACCCGACTCCATGGTCTTCTACTTCGAGTTCCAGAGCACCGGGCAAGAAACGCAAACGCACCCACGCCTGCTTCGCGCTGGAATGTCGCGCCACATTGTTCAACGCTTCCTGCAGCACGCGGTAGACGTGTACTCCGGCGCTGCCGTCCACGAGAAACGGCTCGCCCTGCTTCACATAGGATATGGCAATTCCGGTTTGTCTTTCTATGGTGGGGATGTACCAGTCGAGTGTGCTTTCCAGTCCGGCCTCGTCGAGCATCACTGGATGCAGGGCCTGCGAGAGACTGCGTACGCTGTCGAGCGTGGTCTGCACGGTCTGAAGAACTTCCTGCAGATCAGCGCGCAGCGACGAACCCTCGGGGGCGTGCGTTCCGGCGCGGCGCAACATCGAACCGACGGCCGTGAGAATCTGGCCAAACTCGTCGTGCAGTTCGCGCGAGATGTAGCGCAGCGTGGATTCCTGGGTGGCGATCAGCTTCTGCGCCAGTTCGCTGCGGCGCTCGGAAATTTCAGCCAGCCGCGCGAACAGACGCCGGTTCCAGCGAATCAGGGAGAGACCGTTCAGCAGGATGGCCAGGAGCGTCGCCGCCAGAAAAACGTACACTTGCCGCTGGACCCGGTCGTAGATTTGCACGATGCGCAGGCCGGCTTGCTCCTCGTTCTCGCTGTTCTGCACCAGCAACCGGGCCACAGCAGTACTCAGCGCCGCCTGCCGCTCCTGCAGCGAAAGCTGGATCTGCTCGCGCGCCTCTTTTTCCTTGCCATCGTGCGCGAGGAGGAAAACGCGGTCGACCGCATCCCAGAACTGGGTAAAGGAACTGGTCAGAAAAGCGCTCTGCTCGGGAGTCCGGCTGGCTGCGGCAAATCCCGCCTCCAGACGAATGGCGTCGTCGAGGTCGGTGCGAATGCGTTGGAACTGCGCTGACCATGCGGTAAGGGGATAAGGCTCGTCACTGCTCACCATGTCGCGCATGGCGACGGCGAGCAGGTTGAGATCGTTCTGAATTCTCAGCAACTGCAGTGAATCCCGGCGGTTGCGGTCCACCAATTCGGCCTGCAACTTGCGCAGGCCATTCACCTGCCACGTCATGTACGCCGAATACGCGACCACTACGGTCAGCGTAATGAGGAGGCCCAGCAACAGGCCCAGGGTCGGCGAACGGTCCGGGGAAGACGGGCGGGACACGCCCCGAGCATACAACGCGGGGATGGCGGCTGTCACAGGGCGGCACTCAATCAATAGATGTGTGACAATGCAGTAATAATGAAGCGAAAACAGGCCCAAGGGAGTCAAACAGTAGATTGAGTACTCTAGCGAAAGAAGCCGCGAAGCCCCCGAAACTCCAGCGACTGAAGGCAGTCTGGCCGGAAGTTTGGAAGCTGATGAGCCCGCGCCGTCGGCTGCTGGGGCTGGGCTTCGTGTTGATGGTGATCAACAAGGTCGCCGGATTCGTGCTGCCGTACTCCTCGAAATTCCTGATTGATAATGTTGTAGGAAAGCATCAAATCGGACTGCTGCGGCCGCTGGTTCTGTCGGTTTTGTTGGCCACGCTCGTTCAGGGTGTGACTTCCTTTTCCCTGACGCAGTTGTTGTCGAAGGCGGCGCAGCGTCTGATTGCAGACTTACGCGAGCAGGTGCAGACGCATATCTCCCGGCTGCCGGTGGCCTTCTACGATGCGAACAAGACCGGTGCCCTGGTGTCGCGCATCATGAGTGATGTGGAAGGGGTGCGCAATCTGCTGGGCACCGGGCTGGTGGATTTTTCTGGAGGCCTTGTGGCCGCGGGCATCGCATTGGTGCTGTTGCTGCGCACGAGTGTTCCGCTCACGTTGATCGCCATAGGTTCCCTGAGCTGTTTTGCGTTGGCGTTGAACAAGGCCTTCGCGACGATTCGTCCGATTTTCCGCGAGCGTGGCAAGATCAATGCCGAAGTTACGGGACGGCTGACGGAGTCGCTGGGTGGGGTGCGGGTGATCAAGGGATATCACGCGGAAGCGCGCGAAGAAAAGATTTTTGCCACCGGCGTACGCCGCCTCCTCGACAACGTGATGCGCACTCTGACCGCCACCTCGCTGATGGGCCTTTCTGCCAGCGTGCTGCTGGGAGTCGTGGGAGCAGCCACGATGTACATCGGCGGACATCAGATGGTTGCGCACACTCTGACGCCCGGAGGTTACATCTCATACAACCTGTACCTGGTGTTTTTGGTGGCACCCATCATGCAGGTGGTTTCGATTGGCACTCAGATCACCGAGGCGCTGGCCGGGCTGGAGCGCACGCAGGAGATCATGGGAGAACGGCCCGAAGATCAGGACCCGAAGCGCACTGTCGCCCTGCGCGACATCGTGGGGACAGTCGAGTTCGAAAACGTGAGCTTCAGCTACGACGCAACTCACGAAGTTCTGCACAGTATCTCGTTCCGCTCTGAGCCGGGAACGGTGACGGCGCTCGTGGGCTCTTCAGGTTCAGGAAAATCGACGACGATTGGATTGATATCGGCCTTCTATGTGCCTGCCAAAGGCACGATCCGAGTGGACGGCGTCGACCTGAGCACGGTAAGGCTGGACTCGTTCCGCACGCGCTTGGGAGTCGTGTTGCAAGAATCGTTCCTGTTCGATGGAACGATCCGTGAGAATGTCGCTTTCTCGCGACCCGACGCGAGTGAGGAAGACCTTATGCGCGCCTGCCGGATCGCGCGCGTTGATGAGTTCGCCGAGACGTTCTCCGACAAATATGACACCGTGGTCGGAGAGCGCGGCGTGAAGCTCTCGGGTGGCCAGCGGCAGCGCATCTCGATTGCCCGCGCCATTCTGGCGGAGCCGCGCATACTGATTCTGGATGAAGCCACTTCCAGCCTCGACTCGGAGTCGGAGCAGATGATCCAGCAAGGGCTTTCTTATCTCATGCAAGGGCGGACCACGTTCGTGATCGCGCACAGGCTGTCGACCATCCGTCGTGCCGACCAGATCATGGTTATGGAGCAAGGGCAAATCGTGGAGCGGGGAACGCACGCCGAACTCTATGCCGCACGCGGGCGCTACTACGATTTGTACACGCGGCAGCATGGGGTCGAGAATAATTTATTCCTGGCTCCGGGCGAGGGCGACGCAGTCGCGGTGCATGGTAACGGCGCAGAAGGAAAGAATGGCGACGAGAAGGCGGGCGACGCCTTGCGCGTGCTGCGAGGAGAAATGCGTTAGGCCCAACGCGCTAGAACTATGACCACCGCCCCTGTAGTTCCCACCGCAACTGCTACCGTCGCCATCCGCAGCGAGAATCTTTGCCGCCACTATCGCATGGGCGACACTCTGATCCGCGCGGTGGATGGCATCTCGCTCGAAGTTCGCGCGGGAGAATTTGTTGCCCTGCTGGGTAGTTCCGGCTCCGGCAAGTCTTCGGTGTTGAATCTGATTGCGGGGCTGGATCGTCCCACGTCGGGCAGCGTCGTCGTTCAGGATCGCGATCTGGCGAAACTGTCGCGCGAAGAATTGGCCAAGTACCGGCTGCATGTTGTCGGGATGGTCTTTCAGTCGTTCAACTTGATTTCGAGCATGACGCTGGCGGAGAACGTGGAACTGCCTTTGCGTTTCGCGGAAGTCGAGCGCAGCCAGCGCGATAGTCTGGCTCGGGAAGCTTTAGAGCGGGTCGGTTTGCGGGCGCGCATGAACCATCGCCCCAGCGAGCTTTCGGGTGGCGAGCAGCAGAGGGCTGCGCTGGCCCGCGCCCTGATCAATCGTCCTCAACTCCTGCTTGCCGACGAACCCACTGGCAATCTCGACAGCCATACCGGAACTGAAATCATGGATCTGGTTCGGGAATTCAACCAGCAGTTGGGAATGACTGTCGTTATGGTGACTCACGAGCGCGCTCTGGCCGAGCGCTACGCGCAGCGCATGATCTTCCTCGCGGACGGGAAGTTGAGCGACGATCGTACGAATGCGCCTGCTAGCGTTCCGGGAGGACAGTCGTGAAGATTCCCGATCTCACCGAACTCGCCTTGCGCAATCTGCGCGAGTCGCTGCTGCGAAATTCGCTGACCACGATTGG
>Ga0075017_100000682_pt1 | contig 19511 bp, 10 predicted proteins | sample AleBraG_ABR_2012_FD_71475 | JGI IMG/M metagenome (GOLD analysis project Ga0075017, IMG submission 71475) | Freshwater sediment microbial communities in response to fracking from Pennsylvania, USA - Alex Branch Run_MetaG_ABR_2012 | ecosystem: Environmental > Aquatic > Freshwater > Creek >... | reverse complement strand
CGATCCGGCGGACGATTTCGTTCCAGAGTCCGGAAGGCAAGAGCTATGCGCTGGCGCCGAAAGTGGCGACGCTGTTGGTGCGTCCGCGCGGCTGGCACTTGGTGGAAAAACATTTTCTGGTGGGTGGCCAGCCGATTTCGGGATCGCTGTTCGACTTCGGTCTGTTCTTCTTTCATAACGCCAAGGAGCAGATGGCGCGCGGCACCGGGCCTTACTTCTATCTGCCGAAACTGGAGAGCCACCTGGAAGCCCGGCTGTGGAACGACGTGTTCAATTTCGCCCAGGATACGCTTGGCATTCCGCGCGGAACCATCCGCGGCACGGTGCTGATTGAGACCATCCTCGGCGCGTTTGAGATGGACGAGATCCTGTACGAGCTGCGCGAGCATTCCGCCGGGTTGAACTGCGGGCGCTGGGATTACATTTTCAGCTTCATCAAGAAATTCCGCAATCATCCGCGGTTCATGCTACCCAATCGCGCGCAGGTGACCATGGAGGTGCACTTTCTCAACTCCTATGTCCAACTGCTGATCAAGACCTGCCATCGTCGCGGGATTCATGCCATGGGCGGGATGGCGGCGCAGATTCCCATCAAGAATGACGCGGCGGCCAACGACGCCGCCATGGCGAAGGTGCGGGCCGACAAGCTGCGCGAAGTGAAGGCCGGGCATGACGGCACGTGGGTGGCACACCCGGGGCTGGTGCCCATCGCTAAGGAGATTTTCGACGAGCACATGAAGACGCCGAACCAGCTTTCGCGTCTGCGTGAGGACGTGAACATCCAAGCCGCCGATTTGCTGGCCGTGCCGAAGGGCGACATCACCGAAGACGGCCTGCGCATCAACGTGGATGTGGGTTTGCGCTATCTGGCTTCCTGGCTGGCGGGCAACGGGTGCGTTCCGATTTACAACCTGATGGAAGACGCCGCCACTGCGGAAATCTGCCGCGCGCAGGTGTGGCAATGGGTGAAGCACGGCGCCAAGATGAGCGACGGCCGCGCCGTGGATGCAGCGTTGGTGAAGCAGGTGATCGCTGAGCAGATTGAGAAAGTCCAGCAGGAACTGGGCGCGGAGCAGTTTGCCAAGACCAAGTTTCCCAAGGCCAAGCTGCTATATGAGGAGATGATGACCTCCAGCGATTTCCCGGACTTTCTCACGCTGGGGGCATACGACAATATCGATTAATTGTGGCACAGGCTTTAGCCTGTGCTGCTCAGACTGAAGTCTGTGCCACCAAATGATGGAGATCACTCCCGCATTTCTCGACGACTTGCGGGACGACCTTGTCTTCCGGCGCATCGGCTGCGGAATGCAACGCCTGGATGCGCACCGGGACCTGATCGAACACTTTGACGCCGCGGCGCCCAACGCGGTGCCGTTCTTAAGTTACCTGGCGCAATGGGTGGATGTCGGCTACGGCGACGCCGAACTGGTGCGCAGGCTGCTCGCCTGCTTTCCCCAAAGTCGGCGGGTGCGGCTGACGCTGAGCGACTACATCCATCTGCGTATGGTCGAAGGCTTGCTGGCGCTGTCCAGCGAAGACGCCGACGAAGCCATCACCCACCTGCAGTTTGTGCTCGAGTTGCAAGCCGACGTGGAGAATAAGGAACTGCTGGCGATCGCCAATTTCTGGCTGGGCCGCTGTCATCGCAAGAAAGGCGAGTACGACAGCGCATTGGAGCACACCATCAAGGGGCGCGATCTGGCGCTGGAACTGGGTTATCCGCGTATGGCGGCAGTGATGCGGGTGCTGGAAAGCTGGCTGTTCTTCCAGAAGGACAAGACGCGGGAGGCGGTGCGCATCCTGCAAAACGCCGAGTCCGTGCTGGGCGAGACGGACGACTATCTTACGCTAGGCAACATCTACAGCGCGCACGGGCGCATGGCGCAGCGTGAAGCCCGGTATGAGGAAGCCACGGCGCATTTTCAGCGCGCCATCGATGAGTTCAAGAAACGCGATCCGCAGCACCGCAATCTGGCGCGGTCGCTGGCGAATCTGGCATACAACGAGAGATTGATCGCGCAGCAGATCGCTCGGCGGATCGATGCGGAGATGCATCGGCGGCGTACCGCCGGGCAACGCAACGCCAGCGTGCCGAGCCGCGAACGGCTGGAGCAGGTGCGGGCCAGCGCGCTGGAACATCTGGACCAGGCCGCGGCGATTTATGCGGGCCATCCGCACCAGCGCGGGGCGGGAACCGTACACGTCAATCGCGGCCTGGTGTTTCTGGACGCCGGGGAATGGGACCGGGCCGGAGCCGAAGCGGCCAAGGCCTTTGCCCACGGCGAGCCCAAGCGCGACTACATTCTGATGGCGCGGGCGCGCCTGCTGCAATGCATCGTCGAAAACGCGAAGTTCGATGAGGAAGTGGAAGAGCGGACGGATCCGCATCATCACGCGCAAGCCGCGCAGAGCTTTGCCACCGAGGCGCTCGAATTCGCGCGCCACACGCAGAACCGGCGCTTGCTGGCCAGGGCGTACATCTGGTGCGGTCTGACGCTGGCCAATGAGTTCTTTCAAAACGCCGAAGGCGCAGGCGAATGCTACGACCAAGCCGCGAATGCGCTGCGATCGGAACCCCATGACCAGCTTTGGGAAGAACTGCAGTTGCTGAAGTCGCGCATCTCCCGCTCGGGAAATATCGACGCCACGCTGCGCGCCTGGTCGCAGGGCGCCGTCGGCAATAAAACATTTCAGCAAATGACCGAGGAGTTCGCGGAGATGATTATTCCCAAGGTGTGGGAGCGCGAAGGCCGCAAAGTCTCGCGCGTGGCCACGCGGCTGTCGGTTTCACCGAAAAAAGTACGGCGCATTTTAAAGCAGTCGGGACTGCTGAACGGAGATGGGGCTGAAGAAGAGTGAAGGACTCAGTTCTCTTCCGCCACGTAAAGATTCACCCGCTCCGGCTCCCACTCGATACTCCGCTCAAAATGCATTCCGATTTTGGTGATCACGCGAATGGACGCGCGGTTTTCCGGATGGATAATGGCGATCACACGGGGGTGGCCCAGTGCTGTCCTGCAATGTTCCAACGCGGCGCGGGCCGCTTCGGTCGCGTAGCCGGAGCCCCAATACGTCCGCGGGAACGCATACCCCAGCTCGACTTCATTCACCTTGTCGATCAGCCGGAACATGGGCCCGCACAGGCCAATTAATTCTAAGTTGGTTTTCAGCGTAACGGCCCAGCGCGCGAAACCATGGCGCTGTTGGTGCTCGACGGCATCTTGTATCTTTTGCCGGACTTCCAAAGGCGTTTTCGCGCCGCCGATAAATTGGTGCACGCCCGGATCGCTCCACATCCCGATCATGAACTCGACATCGTCCATGATCAGCGGACGAAGAACCAGCCGGGCGGTCTCCAAAATCACATGGATCGGCCGGAGCTGCTCGCGTTGATCCAATCGTCGACATCGCGGTGCAGTTTTTCGCGGGCCTTTTTGTCGATGTACATCATATGGCCGGCTTCATAGTAAGTGAAGCTTACGTTCTTGCGGATGGGCGGCTCCAGCATCATGTGCGATACCGTGTGTTCGATGCCGTTGAACGGCGTGGCGAGGTCGTAGTAGCCGCAAACCACCAGCAACTTCAAATTGGATTGCTGCGTCATAGCCGAGCGCAAGGCCTCCGCCACCGCGCCGGGTTGGCCTTGATCCCAGGGGCGAACGTTGGCGGTGATCGTGTAATAAGCGTCGCTATTCCATTTCAAGTCGCGCCGCACGTAGTCCTGGAACATGGCCGCATACGCGCCTTCATAAGATGCTTCGCTCGGATCGTATTCCTCCCGCTCTCCCGCCGCATCCACATCCATGCCTTCAAAGCGCGCGTCCAGCCGTCCCGTGGTGCGGCGCTTGTCGCGCTGCAATTCCTTGAACCAGCGCTGCGGATTGATGCGCAGATTGGTTTCTTCAATGTACTTGGGCGACAAAGCCGTCAGCCGCGCCAGATCCTTCACTACCTTCTGATATTCCGCGGGCGGAAGCTGGTCGCCTTTCTCCAACGCCGCGGCGTATTCGCCGTGGGCGAATTCCCGCGCCTGCTGGGCGATCTGTTCCATCGTCAGTTTCTGCAAATCCGGAGCGAGCAGGTGGTGATACCAGGCCGAAACAACGAAGGTCGGCAGAAAGAACCGCGTGCGGTCGTCGCGGCCCCACTCGGCAAAAGCGACGGACGAAATCAGAGCCACGCCATTCAAGTAAATTTGATGACGCTGCTGCAGAATGTTGGATAATTGCGCCGACCGCGTCGTACCATAACTTTCGCCGAGCAGAAACTTAGGCGACGCCCAGCGCTCATTGCGCGTCAGGTACTGATAGATGAAATCCGAAAAGAAAGTGGCGTCCTGCACAATACCGTAAAACTGCGACGGCGCCTCGCCCGGCACGGGGCGGCTGTAGCCGGTGGACACCGCATCGATGAACGTGAGATCAGTCGCGTCGAGAAAAGAATCGTTGTTGTCCACCACCGAGTAAGGCGCGGGCATGCCGTGGCCATCGTCGGTGAGCAAGATGCGCCGCGGGCCCAGGCCCATATGCGTAAAGAGCGACCCGGAGCCGGGGCCGCCGTTATAGACAAACGAAATCGGCCGCTTGGAAACATCGCCAACGTCGTCCTTGGTGTAAGACACGAAAAAGAAACTAGCCTTGGGAGTTCCGTCGTCGGCCTTGATCACGTAATTGCCGGCGGTGGCCGTGTAGCTGATCGTCTGGCTGCCGATGCGCGCCTGATGGTGCGTCACGGAAGTCTTCTCTTCCGGCGCCGGCCCGCGCGGAGCGGTCGCGGCGGGCGGGGCGGGAGGCGTGGCTGGCTGGAGTGGCGGATTTTCCCGCCGCCCTTGCGCCAGCGTAATCGAGGACAACGTCAACAGCAGAAGAGTTAGTCGATTCATATCGTAAAAAAGGGGCCGATTGCTCGGCCCCACTGCTTTCAAACGGTTTTTACACTGCTAAATCTAGAACCGGATGCGCAATCCAAACTCCACGGCGCGGGACTGCGCGCCGTTGGGCGTCGTGAACTGGTTGGTGACCACGCCGAACGTGGACGGGTTGTTGAGGTTCAAATTGTTTGAACTGGTGCTAGCTGGGTCCTGCGGTTCAAAGTGATTCAACACGTTGGTGAACTGGATGATGAGCGTGGCTCCAATGTGTTCCGTCGCACGGAAATCCTTGGAGATAGTGGCATCCAGGTTCCAGAATCCGAAGCCGCGAATCACGCCGGCGCCGCCGGAGCCGGTGTCGAAGCCCAGAACTGGCCGGCGAAATTCGGCAAACACGGCTGCGGGGTTAGAGAAAATATTAACACCCGAACCGCCCGTCGCCGGATTACCAGCCGATCCAGCACCGGTGGAAGTGACGTTATAGTTAGCCGCGCTGCCGCCCGTGTAAGGTGCGGCCCCGGCGGCTTCCTCATAGTTGCCCGAGTTGCTGCCGCCGTAAATTTCGCCAAACGCCTGAGCGTTATTGCCCACGTTGATGCGCTCCGGCAAACCACTGCGCCAGGTGAACAGCGGCGCGATGCTCCAGCCGCCCAGCACGTGGCCGAGGATACCCTGCTGGCTCTTGTAGTAGGGAACTTGATAGAGCATCAGCAGGCTGTAGACAAACTTAACGTCGAAAGGCTGCACGCCGTAGGTTCCGAAAGTCTTGAAGTTATAAGGATCGGGGACCGTGACGGAACTGCTGGCCTGCACCACGCTTCCGGTGCCCAGCGCTTTGCTAAACGTGAAGTTGTTGCGCGCCGTGAGCCCGTGCCAGTCCTTAGCGGTGAAGGAGAAGAACGCGGCATTATAACTGCCGTGTCCCAGCGAGTTGATGAACTCGAGCGACGAGATTTGGGCCGCGAGATTTCCGCCCAAAGCCGGCGAGGCCGGCAGCGTCCGCCCCAAAGTCCAGCCTGGCGCTTTATTGAGATCCGACCACAGTGTATATACCTGCGTGGTGGTGAAGTTCGTTTTTTCGTTAGCGGCCACGGCAGCGGTACAACTCGTGAACTTGGCGCAATAAGCCGAGTTGGCGCCACCCATGGCCGACTCAAAGAAGGCTTGCGGGGTGACGGATGCGCCGGTGGTGATCTGTTGATACACCTGAGCGTATGCGTTGGCGAACGTCTGACCGCCCAAGGTGGTCATGTAAGGCACTGCGTCGATGTTGATCTCCTGGAATTCGTTGCTGATCTTGCGGCCCATGTAGCCCGCTTCCATAATCAACTTGTCGGAGAAGGAACGTTGAATGGTGAAGTTGAACTCGTCGGAATGATTGGGCCGGAGATTGGGGTCGAGCACGGAACCGTCTCCCGCCGCGGCATTTCCGTTCAAGCCGGGAGTATAGGGCTGGGCCAGAGTCTGCGAAACGGCTGGCAGCGGAGCGCTCAGCCCGTCGGCCCCAATGCGGAAGGCAGTTGTGGGTGTGACGCCCGAGGTGCCCAGGCATTGACCACCGGCGCTAGCGCCGATGCACTGCACCGCCTGCAGCAAACCAGTCCCGAGCAGCGGTACCAGCACCAGGTCGACACCGTTCAGCCGCCCGTAAATTCGCGCGTACCCGCCGCGCAATACTGTCTTGCCATCGCCGAACGCTTTGTTCAGCATGCTGTTGCCAAAGCGCGGATTCCAGGCGATGGAAGCGCGCGGGCTGAATCCGCCATAGAACGGCTTGTAGGGATATTTTTGATTGGCGTCGATGTTGCGGATGTTCTCAAAAGCGAGTGTCGGGTTATAGACCTGCCCCGCCAGAGCTGCCGCCTGTTTGGTTTGGAAATAAGACTTGATGTTGAACAGGTTGCCGGCGTCATCCACTAATTGCACTTGCTTGCCATTGATCTCATAGGGCGGCATGGCCAAGCCCCAGGCCAGACCGTAAGTCACCGTCAAATCCTTGCGCAAATGCCAAGTGTCGGTGACATAGAGATCGTAGGAAGGAATCACGCTCTGGTCAAATCCAGGCGTTCCCACCGGGTTCAACGTCAGGTTCGCTCCGCTACGGGAGTACATGACCTGGGGAGTAGAGACGATACCCAGGATTTCGGCGTAGTAGTTGGTGTAGTTGGTGAGCTGCGAACTCGGCAAACCGGCTGGTGTGGGATAAGAAGAAGTCGAGAGACCGCTACCACCCACGATTTGATACGTGGGCGAGGTATCCACGCCAACACCGTTGTCATTTCGTCCATGAAAATCGAAGTTTCGCTGGTAGCTGCCGCCGAATTGGAAGAGGTGGTTGCCTTTGAGCCAGCTCAGACCTTCATTGATGAAGTAATCGTGTCCATCCCAGAAGCGCTGGCGCGTGTTCTGTGAGTCCACGTTCGTCGGCTGGAGCACGTTGGTCGCGCCGGTGGTGGTAGATTCTCCGCCGATTTCCAGCGCGCCACCCAAGCCGGCGAATTGGGGTTGGCCGGCGGCGCTGCCCCACTGCCAGAAGTTCCGAAGAAAGCTGAAGCGAAAGTCGCTGGTCAGGTTGGATGTGATGGTGGTCGTCAGCCCAGCCACCAAATAAGATGGCTTCTGCGGACGCAGCGCATCGGCGACGAACCCACTGTTCGTCATGGTGGTCTGTACGCTCACCGCCTGAGAAAAACTGTAATAACGGTAGCTGGACATGAACTTCCACTTGTCGCCGAAATCATGATCGATTCGGATCACTCCGAAATCTGCCTTCTGCGGTAGGGCGAGACTTCCCAGAAAGCCCTGGGCGTTGACGCCGTCCGCCGCGCCGCCCACATATTGGGTGTCGTTGGGGAGAGGCATCTGGCTCCAGAGTTTGGAGACCAGCGGATTCAGGCCCAGGCCGCGAGGGTCGCACAGCGCGCCGCCGCACATTGCCGGCTGATACGTAACTCCGCCCACCGTGACAGGATTCGGATTGAGGTTATAGGAGACGCCGGACAACGTGACTACGCCCGCTCGCAGCAGCGCGGTGGGCGTTGCTCTTTCAAACGTGACCGTATTCGGGAAGCGCATGCCTTCGTAGTTGGCGAAGAAGTACGTTTTGCCGCCCCAGAACTTCGGTGCCAAGGGCCCGCCGAAGGCGCCGCCAAACCGGTTGCGGTGCGTGCTGGGAAGCGGCGTGGCTTGTCCATTCAGCAGCGTATGGTTGTTCTTCCACAGGTTCGCCGCGCCAACGTTGCTTCCGAAATAGTATTCGTACAATGCGCCGTGGTAGCCGTTGGTGCCGCGCTTGGTGACCATTTGCACCTGGCTGCCGGCCGCGCCGTTGAAGTCTGCCGACTGGTTGCTGGTTCCGACTTTGAACTCCTCAATGCTCTCGATGGGCGTGGGAATTACACCTGTTGGCGTGCCGCCAGTGGAACCGGTGCCGCTGTAGCCGTTGCCCGGCGTGTACGTGGTGTTGGTTCCAGCCATGTCGTCGCTGTTGTTGCCCCCGTCCAATTGGAATCCGTTTTGGTCCGTTGCCGTGCCGCCGACATTACCCGACGGCGAGACGCCGACCTGCAAGATCGAGAGGGACGATGCATCGCGGCCCAGGTTGGGCAGAAGGTTTAACGATTCATTGGTGATGGTGGAACCGATGGTCGCGTTCAGTGTCTGCAGTTCCGCGCCTGCCGCCGCCTTTACTTCGACTGTGGTCGCCGTCGCGCCAATCTGCAGCGCCATGTCGAGCGTCAACACCTGTCCCACTTCTACCTTTTGACCGGAGAGCTTGGCGGAAGTGAACCCTTCCTTGGCAACCGTCATATCGTAGACACCGGGCGCAACGTTCACGATGGTGTACCGTCCCGCCGAATTCGTGACCGCCGTGAACGTGCTAGTGGTGTTTGTGTCCACCAAGCGAATCTGCGCGCCGGCAATGGTCGCGCTTTGTTGGTCGGTGATTTGGCCGGTAATGGTTCCGGTTGCCGCCTGGGCCAAGGCCCGTGGCGAAGTGGAATCGAGTACCATGCAAACGCCGATGGCGAAGCAGAAGCTGAAGACGAGTGACCGAAAAGTATTGAGTTTTGAGCTCGATTGCATAAACCTCTCCCTGTGACTTGACCCGAAAACAAGCGAACGAAGTGTTTGCTAAGTATAGGGCTGACTTGTCCGGAGTGTCAAGAAGTAGTTACAGCCTCTTGTGGCGTTGTCAAGACCAGACTCGCATGTCTTTGTAATTGTTTGTGTTGCGAAGCCCATCGAGCCATCGCCGGGGCGCTGAATCGCTTACAAGATGGATAGGTTTCTTGAATGGTACTGCTAGTAGCGCTTCTTCCAGTAGTTCGCCATCAGCTCGGTCGCCCACGCCGGTTGGCGAACTGATCCCTTGACTCCGAACTCCTGGATATAGGGCTTGAGGTCGAGCACCGGCGTGCCGTCGATCGCGTCCAGTCCCTCAACAACGATAGTGAGCTTCTCCGCCGAGACCGAGACAAGCGGGCAGAGGGAGACGCCGATCCGGTTGGGCCGGTTCTTGGCGCGCTGCGCGAAGATCCCTGTCTTCGGCCACGCCGTGTTTCCCCGCGGATGCCGGGCGCCGGTGTGGACGTCCGCATCCTGCACGCGATCAAACAAAAACACCACTTCGACATGGGAGAATTCTTCCAACCCGGCCAGGCAGTCGGGCGAATAGCGGGATCGGTCCAGCTCGATCCGGCAAGTGGTCCCACCCCAGACGTCGTCCAAAGGTTCAGTGATGGTGCTGTGGACCTTGCCGATCGGACGAACGGTGAATTCCTGGTCCATCCCCGCCTACTTGGAAATCGCCACCATGGTTTGTGACGTGACGCCGTCTTGAGTGGAGACAGTGAGGTAATTGTCCCCGGCCGTCAATCCGCTGGGAACCACGAAGTTGATCTGATACAAGCCCGCGAAGCCCGGCGCGAGTCCGGCAAACGCAACGCCCGCATTGGTAAACAGCCCGCCCACCTCAACCCGCAGTTGTTCTTTCACTTGACTCAACGGATTGCTGCTCGCCGCGGCGCCGTCCGCCGGGGCGTTAGTCACCGCGCCCAGTCCATTCAAGAACAGCAGCACGGTCTCTCCCGCTTTGGCTGGGTTGGCCGCCGAGACCGGCGCATAATTGGCATGCAGCACCGCCGCCGGCCCGGTTCCGGTCTGATTGACGGCATAAATTCCCGGCGCGCTGGCCGCCGAGAAGAGCGTCACGGTGTTTGACTTTATGCCGTTGTTGACAACCTGAAAGGTAGCGAAGGGAGCATTCATCACATCCAGTCCAAACGGGACAATCGCATTGATCTGCGTGTTGCTGACATATTGTACCGGCATGGGCGCGCCGTTCACCAGAACTTGAACGCCGCCCAAGTTGGTGTTGAGTGGCAAGCTCTGAGCCTGCACGGTTGCGGCCGCCAACCCGGTGCCAAACAGCGAAACGAATTCACCCGGCGCCACGGAATTAGTCACCGGCGCCAGGTTCGCCGCGTTCACAATGCCTAGCGGATTAAGATAAACGCCGCTGCCGGAATATTGCGCAGCGTGCAAGCCCAAGCTCAGTTGGTATTCCGCTCCGCTGCCCACCACCAGAAACGCCTGTCCGTTCAGCCCGAAAGAGTAAGTTACCGTCGCTTGATTGATGCTGCCGTTGGTGAAGCTATATGGCACATCATATGTATTGTCATAGCTGCCGTTGAACGGAGAGTTGACGCGCAAGTGCCAGAGAGACTCGCCGGCGCCGGTGCCGTTGACGGAACCGGCAAAAGCATCAAAGTTGCCAGCGCCGGTAACGTTGGTCTCCAAGCCGGTCACGAAATATACTCCGGAGAATGTGGCGTTGGTGGCGGGCGTTGCCGATGCCCGAATGCCGATCATCAGGTCAAACGTGCCGGCCCCACCGGCAAGGATGAAGTTCCCGTCGGCGGAGAGATAGAAAATCTTGCTTCCCTGCACCAGATTGCCGCTGGGCAGATTCAGCGATCCAGTGCCGTTGCCGCTGAAAGAATACGAAGTTCCAGTCACGCTTTGGGTGACGGTGGCATTGTTCTGATTCGCGGCCGCGCCAGTGAGAGTGAAGGTGGGGACCGCGCCGTTGCCATCCGGATTGAGAGTGAAATAGCTATCGCGCGCACTAAAGCCGGGTTGCAGAAACTCGATCGTGCCGAAATTGTAAGCGCCCCTGAGACTCGCATTGGTAGAAGTGGTTCCCGCGGGAATCGCCACCAGTTCGTCGGTGTAGACAGCGCTTTCGGTCGAACTTCCGGAAAAAACGCCTTGGGCGACCGCGCCGAAGATGTTGGCGCTGTTATCCAGCAGGCTCTGCACCGCCGCGATTCCATTGGATTGCACCGAGTAAACGCCGCTAACGCTATAGGCTGCCGGGGCGGCAGCGGCGCTATCCGCAAGTTGCCCTTTGAAGGTGTAATTCCCCTTGCCGTCAAACGTGATGGCGCCGTAGGCACTGAAGGCACGATTGACGCTTCCCGTGTTTGGATCGACCGCCAGAGATATCTGGCGTATGAAATAATTGCCGTTGAGAGTCGCGTTGCCGCTGGTATCCATCTTCTGAGCGGCCGCTCCGCAAAGAGAGAGGCAGGCTGCTGCCATGCACAAGATTGATTGTTTCATCGTGATCGGGTCCAGCGGAGTCTCGCCGGGATTTCGGCTCTACTGTCAGTGTAGTAAAGGTTCCAGCGGCGCCATCGTCTAACCCGCAACGCCATCGTCTAACGGTTAGGACGGAGCTGTCTCCGGCTTAAAGCCGCTGACGTTGCCCCGCCCTTCTTTGTCGTCCGTTGTCGCCCGACTCCTCGCCGAACGGCAATAAGGCGAGCAGGGGTTTCAAAACTGACCAACTACTGAATGTTCGTGTCGAGAAAGACGGCGCTACCGGTCGTCAGGGCCATAAATGTCTTCGCGGCGGAAACTCATCGCCTGATCAGCCAAGCGAATGTAAATTCAGTGTTTTCAACAAGCCCTTCCGGTGCCAGAAATGATTCCGCAGCCTTGGTCGGCTTGTTGCTCGCCTCGAGTCCAGTTGTTAATGAGACAGCGACACTAGACCGCCCTAGGGAACAGAAAGATGAAGCCACCAAATCCCTATTGACAGCGGCACACGACGAGCGTACTATCGACATAAATATGGCAGTAATTCGGACAAAGACGAAATCTGGTGGCGATTGCGTTGTGACCGTTTGGCCGTTATATTTTGCACTGATGTACCGAGGAGCGTTATGACCTTTCTTCGAATTCTCTCGCTGTGCTTGGTCGCGAAGGCCCTTATTGCCCAAGACAGCCCAAGTACCGCCGTGTTACTATACTTGCCCTCACCACAAGGGGCCGCCGCCTTCTCGGGCACCTACGCCGGGAACGGCCGGATCAGCTTTGCGAGCCTGCCTCCGGTTTCGCCGAATTTCGACACTGTCCGCCTCGGAGACTTCAACGGTGACCGGATCACTGATGTCATCTTTTACAATTCATCCAATGCCGCAGCCTATCTGGGGTTAGGGACCGGCAATGGCGGGTACAACTTCTCCGGCTTGTTTTGGAGTCCTGGTTATGATTTTGTCGTGACCGGTGACCTGAATGGCGATAAGGTAACCGACGTCGTGCTTTACCACTCTGCCGATGGCACCATGTATACAGGGATCAGCAACGGCAGTGGTGGATTCCAATACCTATATTACCTCATCTCATCTGGCTACACCAAGGTGGTGGTCGCCGACTTTAGTGGCGATGGGAAAGATGACATCTTCTTGTACAATGCGTCCAACGGGCTGGCGTGGCTGCTCGTGAGCCATGGCGACGGCACCTACCATTACAATGGCGTCTCAGTTGCCCCTAATTACACATTGGGCAAGGGTTTCGACACCGTGGTAGCCCGAGACATCAATCTCGACGGAAGGCCTGATCTGCTGTTGTACAACAGCCAAACCGGAGTGATGGTTGTAGGTATTGTCGTGTCACCGCCGGGCACAAATGAAGGCACAAACGACCAAACGAATTTCACCTTTTCTACATTAGCGAACCCTGTGCCAGGCTATAGTTCGGTTGTGTTGTTCGACTATAATGGCGATGGGAAGGCCGACATGCTGCTCTACAGCAAGGCGAATACCTACGCCAATCTTGTTCTTGGCAACGGAGACGGAACTTTCTCATCCGGCACCTCGATATCCTTGCCATCCTCTGGGTACGACAATGTGTTCGCGGCGGATTTGGACGGTGACGGCCTGGGTGACCTTCTGTTTTACAGCAGCACAAACGGAAACGCCGTCGTTGGAACGCATCCAAATGTGGGAAGCTTCACGATCACAGCAGACTATTGGGGGACTTCCAGGATAATGCAGGCCTTTCAACCGTTCAATCAGCCTTGGCGAGACCTTCAGAGCTGCGTCAATAATCCCAATAATACAGTGTGCAGCCTACCAAATCCACCAGGGACCTACCACCTCACACTGGGCGATACAATTGGCGTAAACCGACAAAGTGGAAATCCTCTTACGATCGACGGTGTGGGGTCGATCGTCTACACCGACGGAAGCACAGTATCCGGTATTATGAAGATCGCTACCAAAATACCGGTCAAAATCCAGAACTTTCAGCTGTACGATCCAGCAGGTTACTGCACTAAGGGGTACAACCCGAACCCCGCGCCGAAGATCTTGGCAATACATCAAGCCGACATCAATGCTTGGCCCGCCAATCCGAACTCTTACAACGGACCGTACGCGGTGGAAGTGTACAACAGCGCTTTCAACTGTGGGCAAGGTGGGTCGTATAGGGACGCTGCCGGTATCTATGTTGACACCTCCCAGGGCTATTCGAACGATTTGTATATTCACGGAAGTTACTTTAACTGGTCGACCGTCGGCGTAGGTGGGGGGAATGTTTCCGGGGCTTTTCAGTCCGGCCTTGGATGCGATGTTCTTAGCACTTATCCCAACTCAACTTCCGTCACGAACCCTCGAAATATCGTCGTCGACAAGAATTTCTGGTATCACACAGGCGAAGGCTCGCTTACGGTCTCCCATGATCGCTGGGTGAGGATTTCCAACAATCAATTCGCGGACGATCAGTACGTACATAACAGTGGCACCGATCAGGGGGGCATCATTTACATAGATGAGTGCGCCGACACCGTGAGTGTAGACGGGAACACGATGACCGGCCCCGGCGGGACCTCGGCTTGCTTGAACCTGAACAACTGTATTTCGCGAACAGGAGCGATCGAATTGTATGGGCGAAACGTGAGCGTTGGGACCACGGCGGCCAATACAATGTCTAATTACTATTACGAGGGCGTTTCCGGCGGAAACTTCTACAACTTGAACATCTCCAACAACACGTTCAAAGATAACGAGTGGAGCGGATTTCTTCCCTACGGCCACATCAAGGCCTGGGATGCAGCCCAGCCAGACGGAGCAAACTACCGGCAGGGTTCCGTGCTTACGATAACGAACAACAAAATCTCAAATCAGGCCCTGCCGTCAACGGCCTACGCCATCACGTTCCCTGTAAACGGCCAAGCGACTCCGATTCTGTCGACCGGGATCTCAATCTCCGGAAACACGGTTACGAACATAAATCCACAATGCTACGAGTCGCCGTTCAATTTCTCGGCAGTCACGTTCGATCAGTTTTCTTCGTGGCCGGTCTGTCCGCAATAACAGCGGCGCTCGGCGGAAACAATTGTTGGTTTCTCGCCGGGCCGAGCGAAGCCTATATTGTGGGGTCGGCGCATGGGCCACGCTTCGAAGCCTGGCACCTAATTCCTGCTGTTTGAAAGTCACGATTTCGCTGACCTGTGGCAGGTCGGTCCTGCACCGCAGTCGCTCGCTCGTACGCATGCATGAGCGCATGAGTGAGTTGGTTTTCAACGGGCGAGCAAGCAATCCCTCGGACCACACTTCGGAATCTCCGGATGAAGTCTCCACTGATCCCCGTGGCCAGTGGCGTCGGCGGGCCTGCGTCGAGCGACTTCATCCAACTTGCCTGCCGCCGTTGCGCGAAGAGATGCTTTCGGGGACACTTAACCTAAAGTTAATGTTGAGGTTAGCTATGCGTATCGTTCTGTCTCACTCAACGCACGTGGTGTGTTTAGTTAGACGAGCCGACCGGCTGCTAAAATATCTACAGAACCAACGATACGGACACTGGGAGGTGGATGTTCCGAAGTCCCTGCTTTAATCACTGAAACGGTTAGCGGGGCCATCAAACGCTCAGTGCCGATTCTCAGGCTGCAAAACGCCGGCTACCGAGCGCTAGCATGGCTAAACAGCAACCCCCATCGCAGGCCATCGCAGGTTCCTGAGGTTGTAAGGCGCGAACCTTTGGTATGATCCTAATTGCAGCTCTTAAGGCGTGCGCCGGCGAACGTCGCAATAAGGGGTACGGACGGATTAATGACAGGCAGCGGGAAACGCGACCGGAGCATTATTATGATAGCTGTCGCGTTATTTGCGCTAGTCTGGATTGTCCACCGAGCCTACGTTCAGTCGATTACCCTCGACGAAGCGGATACGTATAAGTTTTGGGTTGCTCCTCCGGCGCCAACGCTGTGGGAACCACACTCAAACAACCACGTCCTGAACTCAGCGCTTATGCGCTTGTCCGTCTGGCTGTTTGGCCTTAGCCCCCTTACCCTGCGAGTCCCTGCGCTTCTCGGTGGTCTTATTTTCATCGTCGCCTCATTCCTGTTGTGCCAGTTGTTGAGCGATAGTCTCCCGTTGCGGGCGGCACTGTTTATGTGCCTTGTTTACAACCCTTTTATCATGGATTATCTCGTCGCAGCGAGGGGTTACGGACTAGCACTCGGATTTTTGAATCTGGCGATTTACCTGCTTGCCAGACTCCTGGTAACCGTTGAGCGAGATGTCGGCGGACGGCCGGTTCTGGCGTGCGCGAGCGCGATTTCTGCCTGCACCGGCCTTTCTGTTTGCGCAAACCTGTCGTTCTCTTATGCCGTTTTTTTCTTATTGGTGGTTACGGCGGTGATCTCAGCCGGCTTCATGTGGCGCAAGAAGCATGGGCCTTGGGAGCTTGTGAAATTAGGACTCGCATGCACGATGCCAGCTCTTCTGGTGCTTTTGGTATTGGGGGGCTCGGCCGTAACTCGATTTCCTCGCAGTCAATTATTCTGGGGCACACACTCACTGCCGGAAGCTTACATCGAGATTCGGCGATCCGCCTTCACAGAAATCAACCCCTTCTTAGTCAACCCGTTGGTAGCCACGGTACTTCGGGCCTTTGAGGCACGCGCTATAAGGCTTCTGTCAATACCATGCATTGTGTACTTCGCCCTGCTTTTTTTCATCCGAAGACGGCGGCGCGATCAGTCTACACGATGGCGCTTTCGCTTCTCCGTCTGTTTGACGGCGGTGCTGGTCATTACGATAGGTGCGCACTGGCTTCAGTTCAAGTTGCTGGGAATCCCACTACCGTTGGAAAGAACCGGCCTCTGGATAGTACCGCTCTTTACGGCTCTGCTTGGGAGTGCCCTTTCGGAAGCCCCGTCAGACGCCGTGGAGCGATTGATCCGAGGTGCCGGAATTGCGTCGCTTGCCGTAGCGGCGTTCTACTTCGTGGGTGAGTTGCGCGATTCATTCTTCAACGAGTGGAGAAGTGGGGCTGAGATCAAGATGGCGTTTCCAGTGGTCGTTGAGCTGTGCCGTAAGGCCAACGTACGCGAGGTTCCGAGCAGCTTCAATCTCACGCCTAGTCTGAATTTCTACAAGACGCTCTACAAACCGAACGACATCGATGGCTTTGTAAATATCGATCCCATGCCCGCAAATCGACCGATTTATGTATTGGAAGAGTCGCTTTATGCAGATTTTATTCGTAGTCAAGGCCTGCTGATAACATGGCATGGGTCGATTTCGGATGTTGTAGTCGCGATTAGGCCAAATACGCCCGGTTTGGCGATCGAGAGTGGAGTGGCCCAAAGTGGACAACATTAGCTAAAGTTAGCCGAATTGGGTCGCGTAAAATGTGGCCGCAGAATAGACCGTTGGTTCAAATGAAGAAGTAACCGAAAGCGCCGTGGCCTGGAGAGCCGGAATGACCGAATTTTTCGGCAAACGAACCGATATCTTCTGAGCGGCTCAACAACCGCAGCCTTGTCCCACGGATTCGTCCACACCTCGTCTCCAACTTGGCGAGCGGAAACCGGCCTCCTCTCCCAATCCCGGTCACAGCACTTGAAAATTTCCTTCAACCCCAACAAACGCCAACCACTTCCTCCTCGTCCCGCCATCCCCGCCAAGCCGTTTTTTACCCCTCGCCTGCTATCGTCGAAGCAGGAGATAAATTATGCAAACCGGTCCGCGCACTGCCCAAGGCAAAGCCGCTTCCTCTATGAACGCCATGTCCCATGGCCTCACTTCCAGCAAGGTAGTTCTCCCCGGCGAAGACCTCGCTCAATTTCAACATCTGCGCCATTCTCTCCTCAGAGAGCATCGGCCCAACACGCCCACCGAAAAACTGCTGGTAGAAGAAATGATCCAAGCCCATTGGCGCTTGGATCGGGTTCGCCGCCGGCAGGACCAGGCTTTCGAGTCCGACACGCTCGACCCCAAGCTCCTCGCCATCCTCCTGCGCTACGCCACCAGCTACCAGCGCACCTTCCACAAATCGCTGGAAACGCTCAAGAAACTCCAGCGCGAGCGCCTCGCTCAACCCAAGCAACCTTTCGTTTCGCAAAAAGCTGAACAGGCCGCCATGTTCGCCATGTTCGACGCCATGACCGCCCCGCCCGCGCCGCTTCCGCACGTCGAAGATATCGCCACACCGGGTGCCGCCTGACTATAATCGGACTAAAGAGGGGCCCACTTGAAACGTCTATTGACCTGGATATGCCTGTTTGCGATCGCCGCGGGTATCTGGCTGGGCGGCATGGAGAATATCCTTCGGCACGATGGCTACGCGGCGCGTTCCGCACTCGCCGCCTTCCTCGCCATCCAGGCCGTGGCCACATTGCTCTTCCTCTGGTCGAACCGCGCAGGCTCGGTCCTTCGTATTTTGGTCATGGCCGGCGCTGCCGCAATCATCCTGCTCGGAGCCTCGGCCACGCTAAGAATTCTGCGAGCGCAACACTTTGAAGGCTTCGTCCTGATCATCGGCCTCGCGTTGGTTCTGCAGGGCGCATTGACTCTTGCCGCACTGCTACCCCAGCGGCTCACTGAGGCGTAAAGCCGCCCCCGGTAGGACTCAAGAATCCCCGCGCTTTTGCCGATGAAAGACCAGTGGTCCGCCGCCTTACTCTTTTTGTGCTTTTCGCCGGAACGTCTTTTGCGGCAACGGTTTCGCAGGCGCGGACCAGCACGTGGGTAGACGAGCAGTCCTGCGCCGCACCCAAGGAGACTTCGGTCTTCGCCAACACCCAGCGGCAGGTGTTCTTCTGGTTCTTGCTGCAACACGTTCAGGCGGGCGACCGGCTGAAGATCGAGTGGCTGGAGCCGGGCGGAACGGTGTCGACGGCGGCCGATTATGGCGAACTGCCGCACACACCTTCCGTTTGCATTCCTAGTCAGTTACCCGTCGCCGGTTTTGCGCCGGCTTCGCAGCCGGGGACTTGGACGGTTCGGGCGCTGGTCAACGGCCAGGCAGTGGTCGAAAAACGCTTTCAGATCACCGGCGATCGGTCGGCCGGGGGGCTCGAAGTCACCGCTGTGTCCTGGCCCGGCGGCAGTCAGCCGGGAGTGGATTTCGCAGTTCAGGGCAACGGATTCAGCGCCGGTTCGGTGGTTCACATCGCCCAGTACACGCGCGCGGGCGGCTGGGTCTACCTGGCCAGCGTGCCTCCAAAGACGGTTTCCGAGCACGAGATCGTGGCGCACTATTCGGGTCTACCCGCAGCTGAGTATCTGGTGATCGTGCAGACTCCCGACGGGCGAGTCAGCCGGCCGGCGCCGTTCACCATTACCAGCAGTCATGGATACAAGTTGCCGCTGGCGGCCGGGGAACCCTGGGTTCTCACGCAGGGGCCGTACGGCACCTTCTCGCATTGGGGAAACAGCCTGCAAGCTTTCGATATCGCGCCCATCAATAGCCGGGCGATCGTCGCCATGCGCGCCGGCGTGGCATACACCTTCGACACGGGTCAGCAACAGGACCACCAGCACCGCACGTTCGGCAACTACATCACCATCGATCACGGTGACGGAGAGTTCAGTCACTACGCGCACCTGCAGACCGGAACGTTCCTGGTCGCGAATGGCCAGTACGTGCGACAGGGCCAACCGCTGGCCACCGCCGGCAACAGCGGCTACACCTTTGGCGAAGGTGGCGGCCATCACGTGCATGCGCATGTCACGCGGTCCTTCTCGATCTCGGCCCAGAGTATTCCTTTCGAGTTCGAAGATCTCCCAGGCGGAGCGCGCGGAGGCTTGCCCAAGACGATTGTGTCGTCCAACTATCCCTCCACTGGCGCCGTTCCCACCACCAAGGTGGCCGCTGCCAAGCCGCCCGTGAAGCCGCAGTTTCAAGCGGCCGTGGCGGTTGAGCAATGGTGGAACAGCCTAATCAGCGTGCCCAGCCGCGCCCGCGAGTTGGAAGTCAGCTTGTTGTGGAAGGACACCAACGCCAATCTCGATCTGCATTTGGTGAGCCCGAGCGGACGCCACTACGCCTGGTACACCGA
>Ga0075017_100000681_pt1 | contig 19517 bp, 23 predicted proteins | sample AleBraG_ABR_2012_FD_71475 | JGI IMG/M metagenome (GOLD analysis project Ga0075017, IMG submission 71475) | Freshwater sediment microbial communities in response to fracking from Pennsylvania, USA - Alex Branch Run_MetaG_ABR_2012 | ecosystem: Environmental > Aquatic > Freshwater > Creek >... | reverse complement strand
GCGAGAGTTGATGATCCCTAATCGGGCGCCAGCAACACCTTGAGCACTCCTTTCTGGGCGGCACGGTCGAAAGCAGCCGCGGCTTCTTTGAGCGGCATGATCTCGGAAATGAGCGGTACGACGTTGACCTTGCGCGACTGCAAGAGGCGCAAAGCGGGCTCGAATCGGCCACAGCGGGAACCGATGAGAGTGAGTTCGTTGACGATGACTGGCGCCGTGTCCACCGGCACAAGACCATGCACGGTGCTCTTGAGGATGAGCGTGCCACGAGGTCTGGTCATACTCACGGCTTGCCGCAGGCCATCGGGCGAACCCGTCGCATCGACCACGTAGTCGTAAGTAGCCGGCTTGCGCGGTGTCTCGATGCCGGCCGCGCGGGAGATTTGCAGCTTGGCCTGGTGCCGGCCAAAGTGATGAACCTCGGCGCCAACGGCGTGCAGCGCCTGGGCAACGAGCAAGCCGAGTTTGCCATCGCCCAACACCGCCACAAGTTCGCCGCGCACGATGCTGACCTGATCGAGAATCTCACAGGCGGCGGCGAGCGGCTCGAGGAACACGGCATGTTCGAGGGGGATCGATTTCGGGATCACGTGCAGGTTGCGCTCCGGCAAAGTCAGAATCTCGCGAAATGCGCCGGGATGTTTTACGATGCCGAGCACGGTGCGGGTTGGGCAGTGACGGCCCAGACCACGCGCGCACCACTCGCAGCGGCCGCAGGAGAGATTGATTTCTCCCACGACATGCTTGCCGATGAGGTCCGGCGTGTCGGCCTCAATCACCTCGCCGACGAACTCATGACCGGGCGTGCCGCGGAAGCCGTAATAGCCACGCCGCAGTTCGAGGTCGGTGTTGCAGATTCCGGCATAGAGGAGGCGGATGGACGCAAAACCTTCCGGCCGGCGCGGCTTGGCCATGCGTCGCACGGCAACCGAGCCGTTTTCCAGATGGACAGCAAGCATACTTCATACTAAGAGCATGTTGAGTGAGTTGGTCTGTTTCGAGCCAAACTGCCGCGCTCGCTTCCCGATTGCGGAAGTCATTTATAACTGCCCGGGGTGCGGCGGCCTGCTCGAAGTGGAGTTGACCGGAACGCTGCCTGCTGATATGAAATCCACCTGGCGCCAGCGGCGGCTTTGCAACACGCCCATCGACCAAAGCGGCGTCTGGCGCTATCGGGAACTGCTTCCGTTCGGCGATGGGGAGTACGCGGTCACTCTCCGCGAGGGCGATACGCCGCTGCTCAAAGCACCGCGAGCGGCTGCCTATGCAGGTCTGGATCAGATCACCTTCAAGCACCAGGGATACAATCCAACCGGTTCCTTCAAAGATAACGGGATGACGTGCGGGGCAACACAAGCGGTGCGGCTGGGCATGCGTCGAGTGGCCTGCGTGTCCACCGGAAACACTTCGGCTTCGATGGCGGCGTACGCGGCAGCGGGCGGCCTGGATGCGATCGTCTTGATTCCGCACGGCAACATTTCCTATGGCAAGCTCGCCCAAGCGCTGGAGTACGGAGCGCGGACTCTGCAGGTGGAAGGCGCCAACTTCGATGAGATTCTGGCCCTGGTGCGGATGCTGGCGGAAAAGCTCGGCATCTATCTGCTCAATTCCATCAATCCGTTTCGCATTGAAGGGCAGAAGACCATCGTGTTCGAAATGATGGACCAGCGCGACTGGAATCCGCCGGATTGGATCGTTCTGCCGGGCGGGAATCTGGGCAACACTTCGGCGTTCGGCAAAGCGCTGCGGGAACTGAAGGCTCATGGCCTGATCTCGCGCTTGCCCCGGCTGGCCGTGATTCAGGCGGAAGGCGCCGCGCCGTTCCACGAATACTGGCGAGGCGGTCCGTACCGCAAAGTGGCGCATCCAGAAACGCTGGCGACTGCCATCAAGATCGGAGATCCGGTCAGCTATCCCAAGGCATTGCGCGAGGTGGCAGAAACACAGGGCGTGGTGGAGAAGGTAACCGAACCGGAAATTGCCGATGCCAAGGCAACCATCGGACGGGCGGGGATCGGTTGCGAACCGGCTTCCGCCGCAACCCTGGCTGGGATCAAGAAATTGGTGGCCGCAGGCGTGATGCGGAAAGATGCCGACGTGGTGGCCGTGCTCACCGGGCACGTGCTGAAAGACCCGGATTACATTTACCACTACCACACGGGTCAATTGACTGCTGCCGGAAATATAAAAATCCCCTCGAGGTTGGGAAATCAGCCGGTGGTTGTACCGAACGACGCCGCTGCCATCGAGAGGATTTTAGAAGGTCAGTAAAAAGCTGTTGGCTACCAGCGGTTGCGATCGCCGCCACCACCGCCGCCGCCACCGCTCCGGCGATTGCCGCCGCCACCGCCGCTGCGATTGCCGCCACCACCGCCGAATCCTCGACCGCCGCCGCCTTCGCGAGGCGCCATGGGACGAGCTTCGTTCACCACCAACGCACGCCCCATCAGATCGCGGCCATTGCAGGCTTCAATCGCATGGTTGGCGGCTTGGTCGTCGTTAATTTCTACAAACCCGAATCCGCGAGCCTCGCCGGAGAACCGATCCCGCATGACATTGACAGTATCCACGGTGACACCAGCCTGAGCAAAAAAGTTTTGCAAATCGGCTTCAGTGGCCGTGTAGGGGAGGTTCCCCACAAACAATTTCATCATTGGAAACACCTTGCACTTTCTGAGGAGGAGGGAGTCTTAACGACCGGGGACCCACTGTGACTACGACGTGACCGAGCGGAAATGACCAATCTCTCCAAACTTCACCTTTAGTGTTACAGAAAGTTTCAGGGCTGTCAAAGCCCTTTTGTGGTTAGCGATACGGGGAATTGGCAGGCCCGGCAGCTTCTACACCCGATGGCGGTATTTGCTGCTCCGCTACAGCAGTTGTCTATGCGGCTCGGTCGGTTTCGGCTCGCCGGATCCACTTGGCAATTTCAGTTGCGGTGGCGCCGATGGTCAGCAGCGATCGCAGCATGAGGTCGAGTGACACAGAGCGGTCGCCCGCTTCCATCTTGGCCACGCGCGATTGACTCGAACCTAGCAGATCTGCGAGCGCAGCTTGCGTCAGCCCCCTTCGTTCCCGAAGTTCGCGCACTCCGGTGGCGAGAGCGAGCTTCAGTTCGAGAAAGCGAGCCTCTTCGTCTCTCAGTTGCAGAAACTCGGTTGCGTCGCCGACGACCCAGCCGGCCCGTTCCAGACGTTTTTTCTTGACACTGTTCATAATTACTCCTTATCGGTCATCGCTCGTAGGTAAGCACCCAAGCGCTTCCGGCAGACTTCCAAGGTCTGAACGGGAGTTGCCTGGGTCTTCTTGCTGAATACGTCGAGGATGACGATTGCCTCCAGGGCGACGTGGTAGACAATCCGCCAGGTCTGGTCACGATCGCCGATTCGCAATTCATGGCATTGCCCACCAATCGCCGGCATCGGTCGCGAATGCGGAAGGCTCAGCCCTTGCCCTTGCTGAAGGCGCCTGAGGAACAAGCCAGCCTCCAGGCGAGCCTGCTCGCTGAACGGAGGAGTTTTCACTTCCCCCTTAAGCCAAACCAGCGGTTTGTCGCCACGAAGCGCCATGCTGCATCTATGTCCAATATGACATAATCGCTGGGCCATTTGTAGGCAGGGTTTGGATGTGGGCAGGAGAGCGGCTCGGGATGCCCAGTGCTAGCGGGCAAGGGCCCAAAAGACTATTCCGAACGCTACGGGATTTTCTTTAAGAACCAACCGACACTCCTGGCGCTTCGTTGTGTTCACAGTCACGTGAGGCAACGATGATGAAACTGGCTTGTTGTGTGATGGTCTCATTGGGGCTGCTGGCCGCGGCCAATCCGCCCTTGCCGGACCGCGCCGCGGCGCGCTTTCTGGATCAGGCTACCTGGGGGCCGACCCCGGCTACTATTTCTCAACTGCAACAGCAAGGTTTTGATGCGTGGCTGCAGGCGCAATTTGCGTTGAAGACATCCGATTTGCCCGACCAGCCGATCCTGAATGCGGCAGGGAACGCCAACGGAAACCTGACTCCGGTGCAGAGCGCGTTCTTTCAAAACACGCTCACCCAGCCGGATCAACTGCGGCAGCGTGTCGCCTTCGCGTTGAGCCAGATCTGGGTGGTGTCGGCGGAATCCGGCGTACGGTACGCTTATGCCTTTCCTCCCTATTGGCGGATTTTTCGCGACAACACGTTCGGCAACTATGCCGACATCATCAAAGCCGTGTCGCTGAGTCCGGCCATGGGACGTTACCTGAACATGGCCAACAACAACAAGGGCAATCCCGCCAAAGGGACAGCGGCCAACGAGAACTATACCCGGGAGCTGATGCAGCTCTTTACCCTGGGCCTGACGCAGTTGAATCCCGATGGGTCACCGGTACTCGATCAGAACCACCAGCCAGTGCCCACCTATACGCAAGCGGAAGTCACCAGTATGGCCAAGGCGCTTACCGGTTGGACCTATCCGACCGCGCCGGGGGCAACGGCCAAAGCGAACAACCCGGAATACTACATCGGACAGATGTTCGCCGTGGAAGCCAATCACGACACCAGCGAGAAAACGATCTTCGGCGGAGTCATCATTCCGGCCGGCCAAACCGCGGAGCAGGATCTGGCTTCCGTGATCACTGCTTTGATGAATCAGCCCACGATGGCGCCCTTTGTGAGCCAGCAGCTCATCCAGCACCTGGTGACCAGCAATCCGAGCCCGGGTTATATTGAGCGCGTTGCCAGCGTGTTTACGAACGATGGCAACGGTGTGCGTGGAAACATGCAGGCGGTGATCACGGCGATCCTGATGGATCCCGAGGCGCGCGCCGCTGACGACCCGAATGCCACACCGGTTGCCAATTTCGGCCACTTGCGGGAACCGATCCTGTTGATGGCCAATCTCCTGCGAGGCTTGAACGCGACCTTGAGCAGCACCAGCGCTATTTACAACGACTCGGCGAACATGGGCCAGAATCTGTTCTACCCACCCAGCGTGTTCAGTTACTTCTCGCCCCAATACCGCACCGAACACGGGTTGCTTGGTCCGGAGTTTCAGATTTACTCCACCAGCACTGCGGCGCAGCGTGGCGATATCGTGAACTCGATTTTGTACGCGACGCTTGACAAGGGCACGAAAGTGAACCTGCAGCCGTTCCTGCAACAGGACGGCGACTTTCCCTTGATGCTCGACTACATCAGCTACGTTTTCCTGCATCACTCGATGTCGTCAGACCTGCAAAGCGCGGCGATGGAAGCCGCCAGAGTACAGACAACATCGACGGCGCAGGTGCAGGCGGCGCTCTACATCGTCCTCACGTCCGGCGAATATCAGGTCATTCAGTAAGGAAAGGGATCAACATGTTTACACGTCGTGGATTTATCCGTATTGGCGCGGCCAGCGTAGGAACCCTGGCGCTGCGTCCGTTTGGTTTGCTGCCGGCCATGGCGCAGAATGGACCCGATTACCGCGCGCTGGTTTGCGTGTTCCTGTTTGGCGGGAACGATTCCAACAACACCGTGATCCCGATGGATGACGCCAGCTACAAGGCTTACATGTCGATCCGGGCCAATCTGGCGCTCACCGGCAGCGACCTGACGCCTGTGGTGAACAGCGTGTCCGGCGCGCCCTATGCCTTCCACGCCAAGTTGGCGGAGATGGCGAGTCTGTTTGGGAGCAAGGAGCTGGCGGTGGTGGCCAACGTGGGGAACCTGGTGCAGCCGCTGACGCGCGCCCAGTATCAGGCACAGCAGACGCCGCTCCCGCTGAATCTGTTTTCTCACTCCGATCAGCAACTGCAGTGGCAAACCTCGGTGGCGCAAGGACACTCGCCCACGGGATGGGCGGGGCGCGCGGCCGACTATGTGCTGGCGCAGAATCTCAATTCGGGTTCCTTGCCGGCCTTCCTTTCGGTCGCCGGCAATAGTCTGCAAGGCGCAGGCGCGCAGACGCAGCCGGTGTCGCTGGCGCCCGGTCAATCGCTGCAATTGACCGGCTTCAACGGCAGTGCGGCGTCGCAAGGCCGCTACAATGCGCTCACCAGTCTGCTGACGCTGAACAGCGGCATCTCTTTGGTGCAGGCCGCCAATGACACACTGTCCAATAGCGTCAAAGACGCCACGGCGCTCGGCACGGCGCTGAGCAAAGCGCCGCCCTTGAAGACCCAGTTTCCGGCCACGTCCATCGGCGCGCAACTGCAGCAGGTGGCGCAGATCATCCAGGTGCAGGCCGCGCTGGGAATGCGGCGTCAGATTTTCTTCTGTTCGCTGGGCGGATTCGATACGCACACCAACGAGCTCAATACGCACAATACCCTCTATCCGCAGTTGAGTCCCGCGCTGGCCGCCTTTTATAACGCGACGCAGGAGCTGAACATGGCGCAGAACGTGACCACCTTCACCGAGTCCGACTTTAGCCGAACCTTGCAGCCAACCTCCGGCGGCGGGAGCGATCACGCCTGGGGGAGTCATCACCTGGTGCTGGGCGGCGCGGTGCAAGGCGGTCAAGTCTACGGCAAATTCCCGACTTTTGAACTGGGCGGACCCGATGACACCGACACGCGCGGGCGCTGGATTCCGACTACGGCGGTGGATCAATACGGCGCGAGCCTGTGCTCCTGGTTCGGGATCCCGGACAGCGCGCTGGCGACGGTGTTCCCGAATTTCGGAAACTTCGGTTCACAGAAGTTGAAGTTTCTGGGATAAGTGTTCGTGAAGCCGGAACAGGCGGGGCAGCGTCCTTGCACGGAGGAAGGGGACGCCGTCCCACCTTACGACGCGACCCCGCCGAAGCGGCGGAACAACTGCAACTGAGCGGGCTGCTCGAATACCTGATTTTCCGGGTGCCATTGCACGGCGAGCACGAACACCTTATCCGGACGCTCAATGGCTTCCACGATTCCATCTACCGGATCGACCGCCGAGACCCGCAGACCGGCGCCCAGCGTTTTGACTGCTTGATGATGGCGGGAATTGACCTGCCAGGTCTCGGTTCCGGCGATGCTTGATAGCAGGGTTCCCGGCTCGATTCTGACCTCGTGGGCGGGAGCGCTTTTCGGCGGCCGCCTCACCCGATGCCGATCCGGCGGATCGAGGTGCTGGATCAATGTTCCGCCGTGCGCCACGTTCATCAGTTGCAGGCCGCGGCAGATGGCCAATACCGGCAGGTCGCGGGCCAGCGCTTCGTTGAGGAGCCGAATCTCGACTTCATCGCGCTCGCGGTCGCTCTTTTCGGTTTTGGGGTGCCGGTCTTCGCCATAGAGCGACGGGTCCACATCCGTTCCGCCGGTGAGAATCAAGCCGCTGAAATTGGCCAGGGAGAGCTTGGGCGCGGCTAACTCGCAGGCGGCACGCAGCTCCGCCGCTTCGACGGCCTTGCGGTAGGGCGGCAGGTCGTCTTGGTCGCGGTAAACCAGCAAAATTGGGGAAAGTGCCAATTCTCACCTTACCTCTTTCTAGGCCGCGGCCGCCTTGAGACGCAGTTTGGTGGCCTGATGTGCGTAGTGATAGCGGGTTTCGCGTGCGGCGTAGGCATCAATGTAGTCATTCGAAAAAACGAACTGGTCCTGGCTTGGATTGTAGGGAAGTGGTTGAGGGGACTTGGCTTGTTGCTCATCGTGGTAGGCCTTGAGTTCGGCGGCACGCGAGAGTTGGTGCTCCTCGGTGGCTTTGCGTTCAGCTTGCTCCTGTTTGAGCTGCTTGAGGGCGCGATCGAAGTTGCGCGAGATGCGCTGCTCGTAGAGTGTGAGGTTGCCCAACGTCTTGGCGTGCTTTTCGAAGGCCAGGCCGGAGGCGCAGGCAGTCGCGCAGCGGTCGTCCGGGTTGTTGATCTTGCTTTCCATCTCTATCGTGCCTAAGGTGAGCAAGGTTTGCTCCTGGGCGCGGAGGCGGTTGAGACGCCAGGAGCAATCGGCGACGGTTTGGACCAGTTGGCGCTCAATGGCGGTTCGGGGCTGGTAGTCGCTGTAGAAGTCGCGGATGAACTGGTCATAGGCGAGGCGGTCATCGGAGGGGATGACAACGGTTTGGCCGGTGAGGCCGTGGCGCAGAGCGTTGAGGCTGGAGCGCTGTTTGCCCTGCTGGGTGCGGGGGCCGGTGGAATGCGATTTCATGTTTGGTCCTTTCCTGGTTCTTTAGTGCTTTGCTGGGGGGACAATCCTGCGATAGCTGAAAAGCGAAGGATTGCGGACAGGGGCCCGGAATGTCCCCGGCGGCTTCGGCTTTGCGGCTGGGCGGCTCGCTGGTTCGGCGGGCCTGCTTGCGTACGGTACTCTCGATTGCAGTTTAGCTGGCGGGTGCAAGGATTTTGGGCACACCAGAAAGTTCATTGGCGCTAAATGACTGAGAACGCGGGAACAGATTTATTTTTGTTTCGGCGTTACCGCTGGCTTGCAGACGCTCGGGGGACAATCCTGCGATACCTGAAAAGCGAAGGATTGCGGACAGGGGCCCGGAATGTCCCCCGGCGGGTTTGCTGCTCGGCGGCTTGCTTGCACCGCATAAGTGGCGCGTTTGACTTCACCCTGCGCGGGGCTTACACTGCTCAGCATGCGGGCTTGGATTATTGCGGTTCTGTGTTGCGTGGGCTTGACGGCGGCCACGGTGCGAATTATTCAGACCAATAGCGCGGGGGATAATTTGCATGTCATCGATCCTGAGACCAACAAGGTGGTCGGCATCATCAACGGGATCGAGGTGAATCATGGCGTCGCGGTGGCGCCGGACGGCAGCCGGTATTATGTCAGCGACGAAGCCGAGGACTCGCTGGATGTGGTGAGCACGAAGACGCTCAAGGTGACCGGGCGGGTTCCTTTGAGCGGGCATCCGAACAACATCGCGATTGGCAAAGACGGGCGGCGGGTCTATGTGGCCATCATTCAGTCGCCGGGCGCCGTGGATGTCATAGACACCGCTTCGCTTACCAAGGTGAAGACGATTGCGACCAAGGGTGGCATCCACAATACTTATGTGACGCCGGACGGCAAGTTCGTGATCGCCGGATCGATCGCCGGAACCAGCATCACCGTGATCGACAGCCAGACCGAAGAGATTGTCTGGGTGTTGAAGCTCGACAAGGGCGTGCGGCCGATGGCGTTTGAGACCAATCCCGATGGATCAACGCACCGGATGTTTGTGCAGCTTTCCGATGTGCATGGGTTTGCGGTGATTGATTTTGCCGCGCGCAAGGAAGTGGCGCGGGTGATGCTGCCGGCGCCGGTGACCGAGAAGCCGGATATCGCCGGGACGCCTTCGCATGGGATTGGTGTTTCGCCCGACGGCAAGACACTGTGGATCGACAGCATGCTCAATAGCAAGGTGTACGCCTATTCCCTGCCCGAGTTGAAACTGATTGGCGGAGTGGACGTGGGCAAAGTGCCGGATTGGATGACGTTTACTCCGGACAGCAAGCGGCTGTACGTTTCCAATTCGCGGTCGAATTATGTGTCGGTGGTAGATACGGCGGCGATGAAGGAGATTGCTCGCATTCCGGTGGGCGAGGTGCCCAAGCGGAACGTTACCGCGATTTTGCCGTAGCGAATTCCTGTAGCACCAGCCATTCGGGGTCGGTCCGCGAATGGAAGTGCTTGCCGCCGGAGTGAAATCCGTCGCCGCCGGCTTCTTCCGACAGCGGGTGAAGCAGCAACGGGCTGGCTTCTGGTTTCGCCGGGTCGATCAGGTATTGCACTGCTTTGAAATTCTTGCGAGACTGCTCTTCGTCCCAAGTGGTGGCTCCCGGCGACAGCCTTTGGAGGCGAAACGGCGTGGCGGTGGAATGGCAGACGTAGCAGCGGGCGTGGCCTTCGCGCTTTTTCAAGAAGATTGGCTGGACCTTGGTTTTGAAGAACTCGTAGTCGAGCTTCGAGTCCTGCGCTAAAGCGCCAACCGCGGACAGGGCGATTAGAGCAAGCAGTTTCATCTGCCGATTTTCACCACAATCTTGCCAAAGTGAGCGCCGCTGCCCATGTGCGCGAACGCCTGCGGCGCCTGGTCAAACGGAAAGACGCGATCGATCACGGGCTTGGTCCCGCTCTGGGACAGGGCGGCGTTCATGTGCTCGAACATTTCGCGGCTGCCCACCATGATGCCTTGCAAGCGGAGGTTCTGCATCAAGATCGGAATGAGGCTGGTATCGGTGGTGGCGCCGCTCAAGACGCCAATCACGCTGATGGCGCCGCCGATGCGGACCGCGCGCAAGGATTTTCCAAACGTTCCGCCGCCGCCTACTTCCACAATATGATCCACGCCCGCGCCGCCGGTCAACTCGCGGGCTTTCTTGTCCCAATCCGGCGTCGTTTTGTAATTGATGGTCTCGTCGGCGCCCAGGGTGCGGGCGCGCGCCAGCTTGTCGTCGCTGCTGGAGGTGATGATCACCCGGGCTCCAGCCAGCTTGGCGAATTGCAGGGCGAAGATCGATACGCCGCCGGTACCTTGTAACAGGACGGTGTCGCCGGGCTTGATTGCGCCGTGCTCCACTAGCGCGCTCCAGGCGGTGACGCCGGCGCACGGCAGGCAGGCGGCTTCTTCGTCGCTGAGGTGTTTCGGGGTGTGGACCAAGCCGTCCTGGTGGAGCACGCGGAGCTCGGTGAGCATTCCGTCCAGCGGGCTGCCCAGCGTCCCGTTCATCTTTTCGCGCATCGGCGCACCGGCCAGCCAGCCTTGCGAGAAGATACCGGCCACGCGATCGCCGGCTTTGAAGCGCGTGACCCCCGGCCCAACGCCGGCCACCGTGCCCGCGCCATCGGAGTTGGGAATCAGCGGCAGTTTCTGCTTGGGGTTGTAGTGCCCCTGCAGCATCAGGTGGTCGCGAAAGTTGAGCGACGAGGCGGCAACCCGCACCAGCACCTCGCCGTGGCCCGGAGTGGGATCGGGGCGTTCGGCCACAGCCAGGCCCTCCAGGCCGAATTTTTGAATTTCGTAACAGCGCATTGGTTCTAATTTAGCAGTGGATTGGGAAAGGCTTCCGGATCGTGTTCGTCTCGGTGGGCGCACTGGAAGTCTTTTTCAATGAGGATGGCGGGTTGCGCGTGCTGCGCCTCCATGCCGACTTCTTCGCTGGTGGCCCAATGGCGGGCTTGCGCCTCGGGCACAATCACGCGTAGGCTGCCCTCGCTGAATACCGCGTGCGGGTTCAGGCAGCCGGCCGAAGACTCCAGCGAATAGGCAAAGGCCGCGCCGGAGCCGAACCGCAACTCGTCTTTGACCCGTCCGGTTTCTGCTAGCCGCGCCACTTCGGTGCGGTTGAGCCGCAAGCGGATGGAATTGTCATGGATGCGGAGTTTCATGGCTAGTTACCCGCTGAACGGCAGCGTGTACTCCAGATCGTAAGAGTGCTTCCCATCGGCGATCTGTATATCAAATGTTCCCGTGATCCTTCCAGATCGCCAGTTCCCGACCCGGGAACGACGATGACGGACATCTTGCGCCCGTTGCCATCCATGGTGGCGGTATGCTGCAGAGCGAAAGTGCCGTGCTTTCCTGCGAGTGTTCCGGTGACGACCTCAATCGCCACGTATCCGGCGAGGCCTTTTTTTGGATCCCCGCCCGAGAACATTTCGCCTTTGGTGGTTGCCTCGAGGTCCCCATGCATCTGCTTGTCAATAGAAAACCGCGAAATCCCTGCCGCGGGTGAGGGCGTTAGCGGCTGGACATTTACCGTGAAGGTTCCGCGAGCATGATGAGGCATCAGGGTTCCTTTTGCTGCGCAACGGCAAATGCGGAAAGCACAAGAGCCAGGGCAGCGGAGCGGACAGGCGTCATTCGTGCCTAGTGTATCGCGCTTTCTCTGAACTCCTGAGCGGCATGACGCAAGACGAACTCATCGAGAAGGTCCGCGAGCGCGCCAATGATCGAACTCAGCACGTGATGTCGGGTTTGCCGGGGTTGGCTCACTCCGAAATTGGTCTAAAAACATATCCTCCGGCCACTCCCGCAGTGGTGCAAGACGCTGAGAAAAGGCGGGGTTCGGCCTTCCACCGTTTCTTACTCGCATGTACGTGGGGTGACCGCCGAGGCCGGCCGAGGCCGAGCGAGAGTTGCCGACAGCAGGCCTTACCCGTACACTGAAAGCGAAACTGAACCGAAACCACAGTAATGAGTATGAAAACCTACAACTTCAAAGTAGTCGTGGAACCCGATCAGGACTTCGACGGGAATCCGTCGGGTTGGCACGCCTACTGTCCGGCGCTTAAGCAGGCCGGCGGCGCGACGTGGGGCGCTACTCGCGAGGAAGCCCTCAAGAATATCAGCGATGTGGTTCATATGATCGTCGAGGAGTTCATTGAAGACGGTACGCCGCTCCCCGAAGGCCCGCTGGATTCCGTTCAGGTCGAGGAGGTTTCACCAGAGCTACCGTCTGACGCATGGCCATCGACTATCGGGGTCTGGGGTCTGGGACCGCCCGACAACTGATCGCCGCCCTCACGCAGGACGGCCGCCTACATCTTGGGGTGAGAGAAACTGGGGAACGTCTCGTCCGTCCCCGATTCTCCCCGATTCTCCGCAGTGTCCCCGTCCGCGTCCCTTTCCGCGTCGCGATCTTGCGCCAAGGGGACAGCCCCGCGATAACGTCTCAAGCGAAGGAGTTCGGACTCGAGCCCGCAGTGTCCCCGTCCGCGTCCAGGTTTTAGGGTGAGAGAGCTGGGGGAGACCGGGGAACGTCTCGTCCGTCCCCGATTCTCCAGGAACCGGAGTAGATGTTAAATCTTTCGCCGCGGACAAAGCCGAGCAGCGTGAGTTGGAAGCGCTGCGCCAGCTCGACCGCCAGGGTGGAGGGGGCGCCCACGGCGGCCAGAACCGGGATGCCGGCCATCACGGTTTTCTGCACCAGTTCAAAGCTGGAGCGGCCGCTGACGAGCAAGATGCGGTCCGCCAGAGGCGCGCGGCCGGCCAGGAATTCCGCGCCGATGAGCTTGTCGAGCGCATTGTGGCGGCCCACGTCTTCGCGGATGGCGAGCAAGGTTCCGTCGGGCTGGAACAGAGCCGAGGCGTGCAGGCCGCCGGTACGATCGAACACCGCTTGGCTCTGGCGCAAGGCGCCGGGAAGTTGATGGATTACCCGCGCCGGGATGATTGGCCCGTCATGCGGCAGCAAGCTGCATCCGGTGGATTCCACGGCTTCGATGGACGCCTTGCCGCAGACGCCGCAACTGGAACTGGTATAGAAATGGCGCTCCAGTCGATCGAGATCGATCTCAACGCCCGGCTTCAAATCCACCGTAATCGAGTTCCCTGCCCTGCGCGGGTTCCCTTGCATCTGGGTATACCGGATGGTTTGGATCTGGGCCACATCCGTGACAATGGCCTCAGAAAACAGGAAGCCGGCGGCCAGATCGAAGTCGTGGCCCGGAGTGCGCATGGTGACGGAAACCGGGCGATCGCCGATGCGAATTTCCAGCGGCTCTTCCACGGCAAGCAGATCGTCGATTGCCGTCGAAGACGCTCCCTCGAACTTCTTCACGGGAACGGTAACCACGCTGCCAGACACGCTTTATTTTCTCCTGAGAGGACTAACCCGAGCTTCGCACTAGTGGAATGTGACTGCCACCAGCATAAACGACATCGCCGCCCGCCAAAAGGTGATTGACGCGGCCCTCCTCCAGATGGACAAGCAATACGGCAAAGGCGCCGTGTTGCGTTTGGGATCGCGCAGCGCGCTGCCGGTGTCGGTGATCCCCAGCGGTTCCATCTCGTTGGACCTGGCTTTGGGCGTGGGAGGATTTCCCCGCGGACGGGTGATTGAGGTTTTCGGACCGGAGTCTTCGGGTAAGACCACCATTGCCCTGCAGGTGATCGCGCAGTGCCAGAAAGCGGGGGGAAGCGCGGCGTTTGTGGATGCCGAGCACGCCCTGGACCCGAAGTATGCGCGCGCCCTCGGCGTGGACGTGGATAACCTGATTGTCTCGCAACCCGATTTTGGGGAACAGGCGCTGGATATCACTGGTTCCTTGATTGCGTGTGGGGCGATCGACGTAGTGGTGGTGGATTCGGTGGCGGCGCTGGTGCCCAAGGCGGAGTTGGAAGGAGAGATGGGCGACAGCCACATGGGTCTACACGCGCGGCTGATGTCGCAGGCGCTGCGCAAGCTGACCGGAACGGTGGCGCGGACCAACACGCTGCTCATCTTTATTAATCAGATTCGCGAGAAGATCGGGGTGATGTTCGGGAACCCGGAAACCACCACCGGAGGGCGGGCTTTGAAGTTCTTTTCTTCGGTGCGGGTGGAGATCCGGCGGACGGCATCGCTGAAAGACGGCGACCAGGTGATGGGCAACCGGACGCGGATCAAGGTGGTAAAGAACAAGGTGGCGGCGCCGTTCCGCGAGGCCGAAGTGGACATCTTATATGGCAAAGGCATCTCGCGCGAAGGAGATTTGCTCGATTTGGGAGCGGCGCAGGAGGTGATAGAGAAGAGCGGAGCCTGGTACAGCTTTGGCGGAGAACGCATCGGACAGGGCCGCGACAACGCCCGGACTTACCTGGAAGAGCATCCGGAATTGTGCCTTCGGCTGGAGACGGAACTGCGGCGGGCACTCGGCATGGCGGGGGCTACGGGCATTTCCGGGCCGGCGCAAACCGCTCAGAGCGCCTGAAAACAAGCCTCAGGAGGGCCGTTTGGCCTCCAACCCTCGATAAAATCGGGTCTGGAAGCGCCAGGGAGCAAAAAAACCTTGTAAAAACGCATTTTTCGTGCGATTCTCCTTTACACGGAGGCTGCGATTCCGTATGATCGAGTAGAAAACATTTCAGAGCGGTTCTGTTTTGAGCCGCGCTGGCGCGAAAGCGTTGACAAACAAATTAGGAGACGGAAATGGCTGTAGCAACCAAAATGACCCAGTCCGCCATTGTGAAGGAACTGGCGGACACGACCGAGATTGCGACCAAGACTGCGAAACACTTCATGACGGCCTTTGCTGAAATGGCCGTTCGCGAGACCAAGAAGAACGGGATGTTCGTGATACCCGGAATCGGCCGCCTGGTGCGGGTAGACCGCAAGGCGCGCATCGGCCGCAACCCCGCCACTGGCGCCGAAATCAAGATTCCGGCCAAGAAAGTAGTCAAGTTCCGCGTGGCCAAGGCAGTGAAAGATGCGATCGTTCCGCCCAAGAAGAAGTAGAAGTTTACCCCAGTAAGCGTGTCCCAACAGGCACGGTGGAAAACACCTCCCCCAAAATAGCAAAACCCCGCGAGAACAGCTCTCGCGGGGTTTGTTACCTTAAGAAGTCGATTGCGGCGGCGCTCAACTTGCGAGCGGGCCGGGAAGCCTATGCCTGCTTCTTTTCGTCGACGTGCTCTTCATCCTTCAAGGCGCCCTTGAAACTGCGGATGCCTTCGCCCAGTCCTTTTGCCAGCTCGGGAATCTTCTTTCCGCCAAACAGCAGAACAGCGACTACCAAGATGACCAGGAGCTCAGGCAGACCGATAGACCTTAGCATATGGCCTCCTTCTTTCTCCTTTATTGTAGCGTATAGGGCGTGATGAGCAAACGGGAAAGGTACGATAAGAAGAAAGCGGTCAAGAAGATGGCGCGGGAGCGCGTGGGCATGGTGAAGGCGTCGCGGCCGATTGAGCCCAAAGCCCAACGCAAGAAGCCCAAGCACAAGCAGCCGCTGGAGACAGAACTGGAGTGAGACGGCGGCTGATACTCGGGTTGGTTTGCGTGTGCTGGCTGGCGTGTGGCGCATCGCGACGTCCGGTGAGGAGGGCGCCGCCACCGCCGCCTCCCCCACCCGACTCGGTGATGGTGACGCCCTCGGACGACATTGAAATCCGCGTGGCGCTGGAAGTGGCCAAGGCCGAGGACATCATGGTTCACCTGAGCCCGGCGAATGCCTTTTCCAGTGGGTTTCTGGTTTCGGCGATCTACTATCATGACGGTTTTCTGGATGGCTATCCGGCCAACCGGCCGGATGTCGACCCAACCAGCCGCATCGACGCCCTGATCCTGCAGGCGATGCCGCGCGGATTTAAGGCGCGCTACTTCAACCTTCTTCGCTCTCTGTACCAGGCGCGGGGGAAAGCGCCGCTGACTCGGCCGGTGCCTTATGAGCCGCCCGCACGGGGATCGCGGCGGATGGAGATCGCCCACGACGACGCGCTGGACATGTTTGTAGACGAGGGAACGCCGGTGGAAGCGGCGGCCGGTGGACTGGTGATCGAGGCCGAGACCGGCTGGAAAGCCGAAGACCCGTTCAGCACCAGCGCCATTCGCGGCGGCAACGAGGTGATCGTGTACGATCCCGCGGGGAACCGATTCTACCGCTATTGTCATCTGGACGCGGTGTTGGTGGGCGTCGGGCAGGCCGTCGAGCGCGGAGACTATCTGGGGACCGTGGGTCACACGGGCTACAATGCGGTGCTCCCGGGGCACGGGCAACACCTGCATTTTGAAATTAACCGGGTGGATGGGGGAGCGACGAGGTCGGTGAGCCGGACGGAGATTCAGGAGGTTCTGCGGACGGCGGAAGGGCCGAGATAGAAAGCTTTCTCCAGCGTTGCTAACTCAATTGGTCCACGAACCAGGGCGAGTTCACCTATGACGGCCCGACTAAAACGATTGCACTGGCAAATTCGGGATCAGGGATTCCAGTGCAAGAAGTGACGCGGTATCCTCAGAGTTCGAGCCTTAAGCGAGAGCAACATGCTATGACTATCACGGTGAAAGACAAGACTCAGCAACTCATTGTCCCGTCGCAGCTTCAGCGCCAGGCCGGTTTCATGGCGGGCGATCAGTTGGAGTTTAAAGCTTCTCGTGGCGTCATCACCATCGCCGCCAAGCTGGCCGCCACGGCGGACGAATGTACGCTGGAGCAGCGGCGGACTATCGATGCTGAGTTGTCCAAGGGTCTCGCCGATGTCAAAGCCGGACGCGTCCACGGCCCGTTTGCCTCCGCCAAGGAAGCCAGCGCCTATATCGAAAAGGCCGTCAGCGCCAAAACAGGCCCCAAAGCAAAAAAGCGCCCGGCGCGATGAAAGTTGTCATCACAGACCGCGCATTGGCGGCGCTGATCGATGCTCCGCTTGCGGTTCGAAAGGCGTTCTACAAGCAGCTCGGGTTCCTGGAGCGAAGCCTGCTCATCCTTCCCTGCACGCCAAGAAGTACGACGAAATCAACGATCTGTGGCAGGCGCGGGTGAACCGTAGTTGGCGCTTCTATTTCCTCATCCGCGACGACACCTACGTGATCACCAACGTCATTCCTCATCCCAAGTGACTTCCGGTTGGAAAGATGTCAGCCATTGTCGCAAGATTCTGGCAAGCTAGTCTGATGGCGAGTGGCGGAAGGCTCTGGCTAGCCCTGAGTGCATACGTAGTACTAGCGGTAATGGCGGCGGCAACGCTGGACGGACCGATGCGCCTGGCGGTCTGGGTATTCCTGGGTGGACTAGCGGTGAAGACTTACATCGCCAGTTTGCAAAAGCCTTAAGCCCTATCGAAACTCAAAAACCATCCGATACGGCAAGTGAACGAACCGACAAACGCGTTCCATTCTGGAACACGGGTTTCATTTTGGAAGCCGTTTCGGTTTTGAGCGTTCCAGAACGATATTACTAGGCGACGCATAGTCCGAAGGTCGTAGGCCTCTACAGCACCCACACTACAGTGGTCGGCAACGGTTAAGTGCCTGTACCCGTTGCGACTGTAGACCCAAGGCTACACAAAAGACCCGACTTTTGACGGAAGCGATCCGCTGAGTTTTGGGATGGCTAGACGGTTGCATTTAGAGAAGTCGACATGATTACCAAGACCAAAAGAACCCCAGCCCTCGCAGCCAGCAAGATCGCCAAGCGGGATCGCATTATCCTGGAGCATTTGCCGCTGGTGAAGGCGATCGCCGTGCGGGTTCACGAGAACCTGCCGGTGCATGTGGACCTGGACGATCTGGTGCATGCCGGGGTGCTTGGTCTTTTTGACGCCGCCACCAAATTCAATCCCGAGAAACAGGTGGCCTTCTCCAGCTACGCCAAGCACCGGATCAAAGGCGCCATCCTGGATAGCTTGCGGCAGCTCGATTGGGCTTCCCGCGACCTCCGCCGGCGCCACAAACAACTGGAAGCGGCCACGCGCGAACTGTCCGCGACACTCCAACGTGCCCCAACCGAAGCTGAACTGGCCGCAAAGATCGGCGTGGACGTTGACCGCTGGCGCCAGATGATGCTCGACCTGCGCAACGTCGGCCTGATCTCGGCCTCCTCACGGACCTCCGACTATGAGGAACTGCCCGCTCCCGATTTTCCCAGCAAGCCCGAGACGCAACCCGACAACATGTGCGCGCACGAGCAAATGCGCATGGTATTGGGAGTTGCGATGAAAGCGCTGCCGGAACGCTACCAGAAAGTCGTCAGTCTCTATTACACCCAGGAAATGACCATGAAAGAGATCGGCGGAGTTCTGGGAATCAACGAAAGCCGCGTGTCGCAGATTCACAAATCGGCATTAGAGAAAATGCAAGTTGTCCTCCAGGCCAACGGAATCAGTTCGAGCTGCGCGTTCTAGATTACTCCTTGGTCAGTTGAACAGGGCGGACGCTCCCTTTTGGAAGGGTGGCATCCGCCCTTTTTGTTTGCTACAGGCCCTTCTTGGCCAGGAACTCAATCAGGTCTATGATGCGCATCGAGTAGCCCCACTCGTTGTCATACCAGGCCACCACCTTTAACAGGTTGCCCCCGATCACTTTCGTCAGTAGACCATCCACAATGGAGCTGTTTGGGTTCTGCATCATGTCGGTGGAAACCACCGGATCTTCGGTATATTGCAGAATCCCTTTAAGGCGGCCTTCCGCTGCTTCCTTGAGAGCCTTGTTGACGGCTTCCGCCGTGACGGGCTTGGACATCACCGCCGTGAGGTCTACCACCGAAACGTTGGGCGTGGGCACGCGCATGGCGTATCCATCCAACTTGCCTTTGAGTTCCGGCATCACCAAGCCGATCGCCTTGGCGGCGCCGGTGGTGGTCGGAATCATGTTCATGGCTGCCGCCCGGGCGCGGCGCAGATCTTTGTGTGGAAAGTCCAGCACGTGCTGGTCGTTGGTATAGCTGTGAATCGTGGTCATCGAACCGCTTTCGATGCCGAAATTGTCTTGCAGCACTTTCACAACGGGCGCCAGGCAGTTGGTGGTGCAGGACGCATTGGAAATCACATTGTGCTTCTTGGGATCGTAGGCGGCATCATTGACGCCCAGTACGATGGTGACATCCTCATTCTTGGCCGGGGCCGAGATAATCACCTTCTTTACGCTGCCTTTGATGTGCTTGGAGGCGTCTTTCGCGTCGGTGAATTTACCGGTCGATTCGAGCACGATTTGGACACCGAGGGAACTCCAGTCCAGTTCGGCCGGATCCTTGACCGCGAATACACGCATGCGCTTGCCGTCCACCACGATGCCATCGGCTTCGGCATGCACCTCCTTATGCAGCGGACCGAGAATCGAATCGTACTTCAGTAAATGCGCCAGCGTCTTCGTGTCAGTAAGATCGTTGGCGGCCACGAATTCGAGGTTCGGGCGATTCATTGCGGCGCGAATAACATTGCGCCCAATACGGCCGAAG
>Ga0075017_100000680_pt1 | contig 19523 bp, 14 predicted proteins | sample AleBraG_ABR_2012_FD_71475 | JGI IMG/M metagenome (GOLD analysis project Ga0075017, IMG submission 71475) | Freshwater sediment microbial communities in response to fracking from Pennsylvania, USA - Alex Branch Run_MetaG_ABR_2012 | ecosystem: Environmental > Aquatic > Freshwater > Creek >... | reverse complement strand
CATTCCGGTAGTGATCTTCTCCATGATGGGCAGCGAGGTGGCCACCATTGCCGCGGCCGAGACCAAGTCTCCGGCCGAGAACGTGGTGCGCGCCGCACGCAGCGTGTCGCTGCGCATCCTCATCTTCTACATCGCCTCGATCTCCATCATCGTCAGCGTGGCGCCCTGGACCAGCGCCCACGTGGGAGTCTCCCCCTTCACCAGCACTCTGGCGCTGATCCGCGTGCCGGGTGCGGCCCTGCTCATGTCCTTGGTGGCGGTTACCGCGGTACTCTCGTGCCTGAACTCCGGTATCTACATCACCTCGCGCATGCTCTACGAGCTGGCCAAGCGCGGGGATGCGCCGGCGCACTTTGCTACCACGTCGGTCCGGCGTGTGCCGCGCTCTGGCATTCTGATCAGCAGCGCGGCGGGCTTGCTGGCAGCGGTGGCCTCGATCGTCTCGCCCAATGGCGTGTTCCTGTTCCTGGTCAACACCTCGGGTGCCATCATCTTGTTCATCTACATCATCATCGCCGGCGGCCAGATCCGCCTGCGAGCCCAGCACGAACGGGCGGGCGAGCAACTGACGGTCAAGATGTGGCTGTTTCCCTGGCTGAGCTATGCGGTGATCGCCGGCATCCTCATCGTGCTGATCGTCATGGCCTTCACCCCGGGCCAGGCCTGGCAGCTGGTCCTCAGCGGCGTGAGCGTCCTCGTGACACTGGGCGCTTTCCTGATCTGGCGGCGCCCGGTGTCCGCCTAGTCACGCTCGTCGCGGTAGCGCCTCAGCGCATCGCCCAGCGCCGCGCGCAGCGGCTCGAGCCACGGCTCGAAGTGCCGCCACTGATCCAGTCCTTCGCGATACAGGGGCTGCCGCACCTGCTCCGAACTGGCCGTCCGTACGCTGCGCTCGGTCCTGTGGAACTCGACGCAGGCGGGCTCGAACTCCAGCTGGCAGTACTCGAGCAGGCGGCGCACGTTGCCGGTGAGATCATTCACCAGATCCTCGTACTGCACGCGCAGCACACGCCCCGGCAGTACCTCGTTCCAGTGGCGCATCAGCTCGAGATACGTGCGGTAGTAGCGCGCGATGTCCTCCAGGCCATAGCTGAACTCCTGCCCGCTGGCGAACAGCTGCTTGAAATTGCCGAAGCAACAGGCCATGGGCTCACGCCGGGCATCGATGATGCGGGCGTTGGGCAGCATCAGGTGGATGAGACCCAGGTGCCGAAAGTTATTGGGCATCTTGTCCACGAAGCGGGCCTTGCCGGTGCGGTACACCTGGGTCTCTTGCAGGTACTGCTCTCCCAGGCGGCGCAGCTGCTCATCGCTGAGCGTGGCCAGCACCTGCGGGTAGTTCGCCGCGGCGCCAGCCAGCTCCCGGCCGCGCAGCGCGGCCACGATACGTGGCACTTCGGCCAGTTCCTGCGTGCCCTCGACGGCGGAGTGAGAGGCTAGGATCTGCTCGATCAGTGTCGAACCCGAGCGCGGCAAACCGACGATGAAGATGGGATCGGTGGCCGGGGTACCGGCGGCGCGATGTTGGGCGAAAAGCGCTGGCGTGCACACCTCGATCTGCTGGCGGGTATTGAGCTCGAGCGCCTCGGGTCGATAGGGGCTCTCGGCGCGCTTGAGCGCATTGCCCCGGTCGTAGCAGGCAAAGGACTCCGCATACGCCAGGCGATCCTCCAAGGCCTTGCCGAGCGCGAAACACAGGTGATAGCGGTCGATCCGGGAGGTGGCCGGCGCGGCCTCGGCCGCGCGCATCTGCGCCAGCTCCGCCTCGGCGAAGCGGTAGGTCTTCAGGTTGGCAAGACTCCAGTAGGCGTCCCCATAGTCGGCTCGTGCGGCCGTGGCCGCGTGATAGGCCGCGATGGCTTCCGCGCCGCGTCCCAGGGTCTTGAGCGAATGGGCGATGGACAGGTGCAGTTCCGCCGGCTGCGCCGCGCCGTCCAGCAGCCCACGGTACACCGCGATGGCACGCTCATGCTGGCCCAGGCCCACAAAGGTGAGCGCATGCAGGGTGCGATAGTTGCGGTGGGCCGGATCGCTGGCCAGCAGCTTGTCCAGCTGTTCCTGGGCGCGCTGGTACAGGTGGCGACGGGCCAGCACCTGGGCGTAGTCGAAGCGGGCCGCGCGATAGCCGGGCGCCAGATCGAGCACGGCCTCGAGCAGCAGCTGGGCGTCGTCGAATACCTCGCGCTCCATGCCGATGCGCGCCAGCAGGCGCATGGCCTCCACGTGATGACCGTGACGGAGCAGAAAGGCACGGATCAGCGGCTCGGCAGACGCCAGTTCGCCGTCCGCGAACAGCGCGCTCGCGCGCACCACGTCCGGTGGCAGGGACTGCAGCGTGGCCACGTGCGCGGCGGCGTCCGCGGCGTTGGCTCCCTCCCCTCCCAGGCGGTACAAGCCTTCGAGCAGGCTCCAGCTGACCGGCAAAGCGGGATTGATGTGCACGGCGCGCAGCAGGGCCTCGATGGCCTGCGGGGCCTGCTTCAGGGCAATATGGCACTGGCCGCGCTCCTGGTGGGCGCGGCTGAAGCGTGGATGCAGGCGCTCGAGTGTCTGCAGCGTGCTCAAGGCCCCGGACACATCGCCATGCAGTCGCTGCGTCTGGGCGCGCAGGTACAGCACGTCGCGATTCTCGGGCACGGTGGCCAGCAGCTCGTCGGCGACCTGCAGGGCCTGCGCGCAACGTCGATCGGCCACGAGGGCGCGCAGCTGCGCCACCTGCTGTTCCACCGCACTGGGTTGCTTCATGAGGGCAGCCGGGGCAGATCCGCCGCCCGCCCCCGCGCTGGCGGTGCCCGCGCCTCGCGGCCTTACAGCGCCGCTGCCCCGTTCAGAGTTTGTATCCAAAGGTCAAGCCCAGCACCCGTGGGCGCAGCGGGGTCTGCGCGACGACGAACTGATCCGTACTCACGAAGGTACTGGCATTCGAGTTGCCGAGATTCTCGCCGTGGACATTGACGTACCACGGCCCCTTGGCGACTCCAAAGGATGCATCGAAGGTCGAATAGGCCGGGTTCTCGAAGCGCAGGCGTCCGGTGGTGATGGCGCCCGCCTGGGCGACCGTCGGATTCGAGCCCGCCTGGGTATAGGAGTGAGCGCTGTGGGTGCCATCGATCTGCACGAATGGGGTGAAATCGTTCACGGCCCACTCGTAGCGCAGCCGCAAACTGTACTGGATGGGCGGTGCATTGGCGCTGGGCGAGCCGATCGGACCAAATGGATTGGTGACCGGCGAACAGTTGCTGCCGTCGAACAGGCAGGATTGCGTGATCGGCTTGCCGAAGTTCACGCTGGCCGGGTTGTTGTCGACCAACGTCGGTGAGTTGGTTTGTTCACTCTGGTTCCACGAGGCCGCCGCCTGCAGGGTCAGGCCCGTGACGATTCTGGCCACGATCGAGGATTCGATACCCTTGATCTTGAAGTTCTGGCCATTGGTGTCGTAGAAGACATTGCCCACCAGGCCCGGATCAAAGAAGGCCACCTGCACGTTGTTCCAGTTCTCCTGGTACACGGCGCCGTTCCACTGCAGCCGATGGTTGAAGAACTCGGTCTTCCAGCCGATTTCGTTGTTCGTCAGGCTGTCCGATTTGTACTCCCGCGGCAGTGAGTATTGCGGGACCCCGTCCGGGCCGTAACCGTGCAGCGACTGGCCATTTTGGTTGAAGCCGCCCGGCCGGAATCCCTGCGAATACGTGTAGTAGACCATGACGTCGGGGGTGACATGCCAGGTGAGATTGCCTCGGCTCTTAAAGCCCGATTCGCTGTCGCTCAGATGCTCGGCGTCCAGGTTGTAGCTGTCGAAGTACGGTGGCGCGGTCTGGTACACGTGGCAGCCGCCCGCCTGGACACCCGCCTCAAAGCAGCCAAAGCTGTTGACCACCCCGCCCTTGAAGGTATTGTTGAACTGAAAGTGGCGCGTACCCAGCGTGAGGGTGAGTACCTTGGGGATCAGATCGTAATCGAAAGACACGAAGAACGCCGTCTGCTGGGTATCGCGCACGTCGTCCTGGAAGAAGGAGCTATTGGGGTCGCGAACGCCCGGATCCACCACGGTCGTGCCCGGTATGGAGCCGGTGGGCGTGAAGCAGCCCGAGTTGCCCGGCGTGCCAAGCGCTCCATTTGCTGTACAAGGCGGTACCGTCTTATAGCGCCAGTCGCTCTGATCGGCGAGCTTGTTGTCTTCGAAGTACGCACCGATAATCCCGCGCAGCCGCCAGTCATCCGGCGTGCTCAGGCGGAACTCGTTTTGGAAGTGCTTGTTCTGCTCCACCGAGCGCCAGACGGTGCTGGGCGAAAAGCAGGTTGAGGTCAGGTTGGGATCCGGGACCACCAAGCCCGAGCCCGGGCCATAGCACTGGTAGTAATCGGCGTACACACCGCGCGCATAGTTGGTGTAGTCGCTCACCTGCTCGACGTTGCGCACCAGGTAGCCACCTGTGTAGACCGCCTTGAGGTCGCCGAACTTGCCGTTAACGGTCCAGGCCGTGCTCTCGAACTTGTCCTTGTCGTGGGCCGGATTGAACAGCGTGACCTGCAGTGGCTGCAGCGGCGCCCCGTCGGAGGCATTGGGCTGCTGGTAGAATACGCCTGCCGTGTCCATCTGCTGATAGGTCTGGGAGATCAGCGCATTCCAGTCCTCGTTGAACTTGTACAGCAGCTCGGCGCGCACCCCCTTGTAGGTCACGGGATTGATCGCCCGTCCCGTCTGGTTGTAGTTATTGATCGAGGGGCTGCCGGGCGGTACGCCGAAAGAACTCACGGAGTTCGTGTTCTTCCCGCCGACGATCACGGGTGCGCAAGTGCCGTTGACCGGCGAACCTATGGCACAGCCGGTGGCATATTGCGCGTAGTGAATGCCGATATCGGTGTCAGCGCGCGTGAAGGTAGCCGGGACATTATCGATGTACCCGCCACGCTGATCGTTGTAGAACACGCCACGCACCGCCATGGTGCCGGCGATCAGCGGTAGGTTCAGCACCGCGGTTAGATCGCTGTTGGCATCCCCGTGTGCCGTCACGCCGTACCCGGCCTTGACGTTCACTTCCGTGACATCGAGCTTGGGCTCGTTGGTGATGTAGCGGATCACGCCGGCTTCGGCGCCCGAGCCAAACAGCGTGCCTTGTGGTCCTTCCAGCACCTCGATACGATTCAGATCGGCGGTGTAAATATCGAGATTGCGGCCGGGCAGCTGCCCGGACTGGTTATCCAGATAGATGGCCACATTCGGGTAGACCGCGGTGGACCCGCTGCCCTGACTCGGCTGGGCACCGGCGCTCAGGCCGCGCATGAACACTTCGTTCTGCCCGGGGCCATTGTTCGCGGTTGTCACGTTCGGCAGGAACTTGATGTAATCGTCGAACGTGGCGACATTCAGCTCGGTTAGCGACTGGGCCGTGAAGGCCTGCATCGAGATCGGCACGTCCTGCATGTTCTGCGAACGACGTTGCGCGGTGACAACGATCTCCTCCAGGGAGTCCTTGCCCGTGGCGCCGGTCTCGGAACTCGCTTCCGCGCCCATCGCACCCAGCGAAGTGCCGCTCAGAATGGCTGCGATGGCGTACGAGATTCTTGATCTCATGTTCTTGTCCCCCAGGTACGTGGACCGCGAGTACGTGAACCGCGCGGCGTCCGCGCTGGGCCCGACGCCGGTGTTTCGACGCAACAGGCCCGCCAGGACCGGGCTATATTCCACGATGCCAGTGGGAGACGCAAGACACCGCGGCCCGGTACGCCGGCGCCTGAAAATCGCGTAAATTGCCGCGTGCGCGGCCGCGATGGACCCGCGCACGTGCCTGCGCGATTACTCTGGAAGACGAGAGGCCCGATCCCATGTTTGAACCCTTTCCTGGCAACTATGTGTGGAATCTGCAAACCAACCTGGCGCTGGTGTGCGGCGGCAATCACGGCGAAATCGATGTCGCCTGCCGGCCCATCCGCGAGGCCGCCTCCAAGGGCCAGGATGCCGGGACCGCGCTGCTGTTTGACAGCTGGATTGCCGTGGCTGAGCAGGTGGCACGCAATGCCATGATGGATGAGCAGGCGGGACATCGGCTGTCGGCCGGTACCAAGTATGGCCGCGCGGCGGGCTACTTCCTGTCGGCCGAACGCATGCAGGCACGCGACTACGCGCCGCGCTGGGCGGCGTATGAGCGGGGCCTGACTTTATTCGGAAAGTACGTGACATATCGTGGGTTACATATTGATTTTGTTGAAATCCCGTATGCCCATTCCAGCTACCCTGCCCTGTTCATGCATGATGGCAGCGGCACGCCGCGCCCGGCGCTGGTTTCCTGTAACGGCCTGGACTCCATGAAGGAGCAGGTACTCATGGCCGGCCACGGTGTGGCCAACCTCGAGCGCGGCATCAACACCCTTTTCGTCGATCAACCGGGAACGGGCGAGGCGCTGCGCAAGCGCCAGCTCACGGCCGCGTATGACAGCGAGCGCTGGGCCACGCCGGCGCTCGAGTACCTGTTGACGAGGAAGGATGTCGTGCCGCGGAAAGTCGGCATGTTCGGACTGTCCTTAGGCGGCTACTACGCGCCGCGTGCCGCCGCCAACGAACCGCGCTTCGCTCTGTGTGCCGTCATGGGCGCCAATCATTGCTGGGGTGAACTGCAGAAGCGTCGCCTGGCGCGCGAAGGCGAGCATCCGGTCCCGCACTATTGGGACCATGTGATGTGGGTGTGGGGTAAGCCATCGCTCGAGGCGTTCATGAGCTACATCCCGCAGGTGAGTCTGGACGGTCAGATCGACAAGCTGCGCATGCCGTTCCTGATCACCCACGGCGCGGGCGATCGGCAGATTCCACTGAGCGATGCCCAGCGTAGTTACGATCAGGCCATCCACAGCAGCAAGCGCGAGCTGCGCATCTTCACGACGGCGGATTTCGAGACCGAACACTGTGGGGCGGACAATGGCACCGTGATGCGCGATTTCGTCGCCGACTGGTGCGCGGATACTTTTGCAGAGCTCGGCTAGGGGTGCGCGGCGCACGGGCGCGCACGCGCTTGACTTGCGCGGGGCTCAAGGCGTACACGTGATGCTCGCACGCGGGTAGTTGCGACTGGGCGGTCAGCGGATAACGGCTCGCGTACCACTAGAACAACAAGAGTATTAATATTATGTCAATATTCAGAGTCCCTGCCTTGTCACCGCGCCTGGCGCGCTCCCGTGGTGCGCGCGACCCCGGATCCTCTGCCGTGCGGGCCGTCGTACTCCTGTGCGCATGTGCAACGCCCGCTGCCTGGAGTCAGGTGGCTGGGTATGGGGCGGGAGGCGGAACCGCGCCGACGAACAACAATAACAACTCCCAGCTGCTGAACCGCATTACCGGTGTTGGCACCCTCACCTATCCGGTCAGCGGGTCCGTGAACTCTATTCAAGGTGGCGTCGCCATCGGCATCGGGGCCACTTCGGGCACCTGGGGCGGTACGGCCATTGGTTTCAATAATATTGCCACGGGCAACAATGCCTTTCCCGCCTTCGCTTTTGGCGCGGAGAACAGTGTAACGGGCGCCGCGGCCACGGCGGTGGGTGATGCCAACACCGCCTCGGCAAGTTCCACTTTTGCCGCGGGCGTCGCTAATGTGGCCAGCGGCAATACCGCCATCGTGCTTGGCCGCGAATCCACGGGCAGTGGCGCCCTTTCCATCACGATGGGCAATACGGCCAGCGCGACGAACGTTGCCACGGTGGCCATTGGCAGCTCAGCCAGTGCCAGTGGCTCTGGGGCCATTGCCTTGGGCGGTGGCAACAATTCGGGCACGCAAGCCGCGCCCGTCACGACTCACGATACGACTGCGGCAAATGCCAGCGGTGACAACTCCGTGGCGATTGGCGTGCATTCGCTTGCCAGTAGTACGAATGCCATCGCCATCGGTATGGGGGCGCAAGCAAGCGGACCCGGGTCGCTGGCACTTGGTGCCGGCAGCGATGATGCCGGGCAAGGTAACGTACTGTCCGTCGGTGTGCTGGGTTCGGAGCGGCGCATCGTCAACGTGGCCGCCGGCACTACCATTACTGATGCCGTCAATCTGGCCCAGCTGAATGCGGCCGTGAGTGGTGTAGGCGGGACGGGACCGCAGGGCCCACCGGGCCCACAAGGACCGCAAGGCATTCAAGGTCAAACTGGAGCCACTGGAGCAACCGGGGCGACCGGTCCGGCGGGTCCCCCGGGCGCCGCTGGCCCACCAGGCCAACAAGGCGTCATCGGCCCGGTTGGATCGGCCGGACCAACGGGACCCATGGGATTGCAAGGCCCCATGGGTCCGGCTGGCGCGACTGGCCCACAGGGAACTGCTGGAGCGGGGTTTATTTCCGGCACCATCATCGCATTGCCGGCGACCCAGACTCCGCCGCCAGGCTACCTGCTGCTCGGCAAGTCCGATCTCTTTTTCGAAGATGGACATCACCGCATCAAGAGCATGGACATCAAGTATTACCAGTTGCAGTGAGCGTTGCCGATTGGCTTGGGGCGGGACAGCAGGGTTTCGCTAGAAACATGTGTTTGACCATCGTTGTCGGCTAGTACGGACTTCGTGACACGATGGGCGTCAAACCTGCGGCAGGCGCGATAGCGATCTTGGCGGTGTTGACCCTGGTCATGAGCGGCGCCTGGTATCAGGCCCACCGCTCGCTCGCTGCCTCGAGGCACCAGCTGATCGCTGCCACCCTGGAGCCGCAGGACAGTCTGCTCACGGAGAATCAAGCGCTCATTCAGGAGCTGCAGCGGGAACCTTTCGCCGAGAAGGACGCTGGGGTCCTGATCGCCTACATGGCCAGAATTCGGCGCGACGGCGTCGCCAAGCATGCCGACATGAAGCAGCGGCTCGACCAGCTGGCGGAAAACAATACGGCTATTGTGGCGCTGATCAAGGCGTATGCGCCGCAGGCCAGGACAGCGGCCTACGTGCGCGAGGCAGATAAGTTCAGGAACTATGCATCGGCGTGGCGCGACCGTTGGAACTCGGTCATGGAGCTGTTCATGGCAGGTGGCAACTACGCGACCGTGGAGGTGCCGTTCCCGAAGGCATTTCCGGCTGCTGTCAAAGCCGAACGCGCGCTGGTGCCGTAGCGGCCCAGCAAGTGCCGTAGGTCTGTTCGGACCCGCGCCAGCACCGGGGCCAAGTCGCTCTGATTCCCAGGCCCGGCGACCTGCAACAAGTGCGTCCTCGAGCCGGCCTTGGCGGTGACAGGCAATACACGGATTGGTCCAGGCCAGGGCATTGTCAGCCTCAACGGCGAGCGCACGCTGCAGCCGCTCGAGGGCTTGCGCATTATCGCTCTCGTCCAGGTGAACAGCCGCGAGGTTGTTGCGCGACAATGCATCGGTCGGTTGCAAATTCAATGACGGCTCATAGGCGCCTTGGTTGCCGCCAGTCTCCCAGGCTGTGGCGAGCGAAGGCTGTGGCAATGGGCTGTCAGGCTCGGCCAGCAGCATGGTGTCAAGCATGAGCTGGGCAACCGTAAAGTCGCCATTGCGCAGCGCTGCATCGACGTTGCTAAGCGTAGTCACGCGCTGGCGCGGCGCATCGTTTCCTCAATCGAGAGGCCAGGGTAACGCGGCGGTCGTGGGGCTGCCCTCAGGCTGGGTAGTCGGAACGCGGGAGCGGTGATTCACGACGTTGGCGGAAGGCATGCTCTGTGCATCCTCGACTACCCGCCACCAGGGCTCCGGGTCGTGATCCTGTGCCGGTTCGATGGGCTGGCCAAGTCGCGGCATCAGCAGCGACCCCGCGCTTCGGGTCCGCGCCGCGTAGAGGACTTCGGCGGGAAAATCCCAGGCGTGCATTGCCAGATTGAAGGTTCCCCAGTGCACGGGAAGCAATCGGCCGCTGCCGAGCAGCCGATGCGCCAGCAAGGCATTTTCCGGTCCCAGATGAATATCGCCCCAGGCCGGATGGAAGGCCCCGACCTCGAGCATGGCCAGATCAAAAGGTCCCAGGCGCTCGCCTATGGCTCGATAGTCGTCGGTCAGTCCGGTATCCCCACTGAAGAACACGGCTCGCTCGCCGCAGCGAATCACCATCGAGGACCAGAGGGTGGCGTTGCGATCCTTGAAGCCGCGCCCCGAGAAGTGCTGTGACGGTGCGGCCGTCACAGTCAGGTCGCTGTGTGGCAGGCGGTAATACTCCCACCAGTCCAGCTCGACGATGCGCTCGGGCGCGATGCCCCAGCGCTCGAGGTGCGCGCCCACACCCAGCGAGGTCACCATGGGAACGGATGATTTGACCAGCTGGCGAATGGTGGGGTAATCCAGATGATCGTAGTGATCGTGCGAAATGATCACCAGGTCCACTTCCCGCAGGGCCCGCAGGGGTACGGGCACCGGCTGGAAGCGCTTCGGTCCAATGAGGCGTGAGGGCGAGGCGCGCGGGCCCCACACCGGATCCGTGAGCACGCGATAACCACCGATCTCGATCAGCGTCGTGGAGTGGCCGAGCCAGGTAATGCGCAGACCCGATTGGACCCGCCGGGCCCAGTGTGGCCGAGGATCCACCGCGGGCAAGGGGCCGCGCGGTACGCGCCGCTCCCCACCGCACAGGAAATCACTCAGCGAGGGCATCTTGACCCCCGAGGTGCGCAGTCCTGGCCGTATCGGCAGAAGATTGCGAAACCCCTGCCCGTCCCACAGTGGGGAAGCGTGGCGGCGCTCGCGCCGGCGCGCCTCGCGGTCCGTGATCGAGCGTTTCAATCAGCCCACCCGCAAACGTGATGCCGACGGCAGGGTTGCCGCGCAAGACACATTGCGATTGGGGCTCATGATTGCACCGGAGGGGCAGACTCCGAACGGCGCCAGCAGCGGCGCAGGCCATCGCGGAAGCGCTCGCGCTCCTCCAGGGACATGCTCTCAAAACGCTGCTGCCAATGCTGCCGCCAGCGCCCAGCGGGGCCCCGATGGCCGCCGAACAGAATCCGGCACAACACCAGCAGCGCCATGGCCTGCAGCCAGCTGATGGCGTGCCACCCGGTAATCGGCGGCATCAGCCAGTTCCACAGCCCCATGACCACGGCGCCCACCACCGTGACGGCCAGGGCCGCGAGCAGCGCAATTCTTGCCACCTTGAATACTCTTGAACTTCTCATTGCCGTGTCCTCTAGGGTTCCAAGTCATCGTAAAGGGTTTGCAGGGATTCACGCAGTCGACGCACCGCCGCGTGCTTGCGTCCCAGCAGCGTATTGAGCGGCGTGCCCGTCTGCCGCGCGAGAGTCTTAAAGCTCACGCCCTCCAGCTCGTGAGCCACGAACACCGCGCGCTGCTCCGCTGGCAGCGCTGCGATCGCCTCTTCCAGGGCCTCGGCCAACGCTGACTGCTGCAGCTGCGCCTCCGGGCCGCTCGCGCCCGAGATCAACGCCGACAGGTCCAGTGCGAGGGCCTCCTCCAGCGCCTCCTCGCCGCCGGGCGCCAGCACGCGTGCTGCGCGAGCACGGCCGCGAAATCGATCGATGATCCGATTGCGCGCCACGCGCATCAGCCACGCCCCCATGCGCTCGATGGGCTTCATCAGCCGATAGGCTTCGAACAGTTCGGCGAAGACTTCCTGAACGATGTCATCGGCATCGGCGGTGCTGCCGACCTGGCGGCGTACAAAGCTCCAGAGGCGCCGATACTGCGATGTGACGATACCGACCAGGCGCTGGTTGGCTTGCTCAGTCATCGCCGTGCTTGGCCACGTGTCATCCATGCCAGTTATAGACGATCCAGCGCGGAAGATATTGTGCGCGCAGGCCGCTGCGCCCGTAATGCCAAAGCGCCGCTCTACGTCCCAACTAATTCAATGACCTATGGAGCTTTTCTCGCTCCACTTCTGCCTTGTCGCGACAAACCAAAGCGCCGCGATGGAGCGACGCCCGGCGAGTGCTGATCAAGTTCCCACGCCCGCACCTGCAGTAGCCTATGCGCCCCGGTGGGCGCCCGCCGCATGTGCGGCTTCTTAGTGAACCGCTGGCTGACCACTCGGCTATCCGCCAACTCGCCGGATCCAGTGGCACCAGGCTCTCCGTGCCGAGATACTCTTCCATCGCGCTTCCATAGCCTTGGAAAGAGCCTGTGGGGCAGCGGGGTTAGCCCGCACAGCATTCGACTCCGACTGCTGCGCGGGCGCTCACCGTGTTTATCGGCCTGGTCGCGCCCCTCATCCTGGGCCGGCTTCGGTCCGCCGCGGGCTTGCTGCCGTCCCTGTTGATCCTGCGGCTAACGAGCCGGAACTCGCAGTAAGTACCGCGGGACGACTTCCGGGTCCATGAGTTCCCATGGGCCGCTATACCAAGAGCTCGAATACCAGTTGTCCTCCAGGTATATCCAGTACGCACCGTCATAGAAGACGTAGTTCGCCTAGAGGCCCGGGGCGTAGTAGACCGGGTAGCCCGGCACCAGCACCAGCTGCGGAAACAATGACACATTGAAGCTAATGCTGAGCGCCGCTCGTGCCGGGACTGTTGCCCACCACAGCAAGGCGAGCAGAATGAGTGTCCTACGCATGACGGCCGCCGATCGAGTGTTGGATTGGCAGTGTCACTCTTGGGGCGTCGGCGCGTCTGTACGCTGCCGCACAAGGCCGCGGCCGCTCCGGGCCTGCGCGCCGGCCAACTCAGCAGGCTCTGGGAACGGCAACGCGCCGATTCACGAACCCGCGGGCGACAGACGGGGATTCAAACCACATGGCCAACAATCGGTGTATTGTCCCGGGCACGACCGGGGACAAACGCTATATCACGGCCAGCCATCCAATCAATGTCATAGGGGGAACCTGACTATGGTCGACAGCGTATACAAAGTGATCGAACTGGTGGGGACGAGCAAGGAGTCCTGGGAGAAGGCAGCCGTCAACGCGGTCAATAAGGCAGGCAAGACGCTGCGCGACTTGCGAGTCGCCGAAGTGGGACGATTGGATCTGCAGCTCAAGAACGGCAAGGTCGAAGCGTTCCGCGCCAGAGTGAGCGTGTCGTTCAAATACGAAGGGGGCACCTAAGCCAGGTTGATCCGGGCTCGGGGCGCAGGCTCTACCGAACGATCCCCGCTCGAGCCGGCGGCGCGTACAGGTCGGGCCACGGAACCTCGGGAGCAGGGGTCGCCCTACTCGCGCTCGAGCCACTCTCCGAGCAGTGCCCCAACTCTCTCCGGTGCCTCGATGGGAGCTGAGTGTCCGACGCCATCGAGCAGCACCAGGGCGGCGTGGGAAACGAGCGCGGCAAGCTCCACGCTCCCCTCGGGCGGGACGATCCGGTCAGCGGCGCCGCCGATCACCAGGGTGGGGACCCTGATTCCCGTCAACGCCGGTCGAGCGTCGGGTCGGTCCATCGCCGCGCGCTGCTCGCGCGCAAAGCGTTCGGGCCCAGCGCGCCGCAGCTGCGCCTCGATGCGCTCAAGAAGGCGCGGATGGCCCCCATCCGCCAGGACCATTGCCAGCAGCCGGGTGATGACGGCCTCATAGCCATCCCGTTTCAGCGTGGCCAACGTCGCCATGCGACCTTCGCGCTGCCATCCGCCGTCCGGGGCCGCGCTGGTGCAAATCAGGGCCAGACGGCTGACGCGCCCGGGCGCGCGGCGCTGGACGCCTAAGGCCACGTAGCCACCCATCGAATGACCGGCGAGAGCAAACTTCCCAGGCACCCGTCGCAGCACGTCATCGGCCATCGCATCGACATTGCTCCCCTGCGCAATCAGGGGCAGGCAGTGCGCGACCTCGCGCAGCGTGGCAAGTTGCTCCGCCCAGGTGTCCTCGTCGCTGGCGATACCTGAGAGCAGCACCAAGCTGGGTTTAGGCGCCATGGCGGGCCACGTCGGTCACCGGCCAGTCATCAATTACGCGACCGCCTTGCAGTACCTGTCGATGAACGCCTGGTGGGGCGGCATGGCGTTGACGCAATTGTCGATCACCTTCTCGATGTCCGCCATGAAGGCATACAGGTCTGGCTCGGTCATCAAGTCGACCGAGGGGTGATAGGCGGCGGGTATGATGCGCTGACCGAGCATGACCTGGACCCAGCTCACCAGCCCGAACATCTCGTCGGCATTGCGGAAGAACCGGCCGCTGTCCCGAAACAGCGCAATCGTGCTCTGGAGCGAGTCCGGAATATCCATGCTGCGGCAGTAGTTCCAGAACGGCGAGTCGCTGCGCTCCGTGGCGTGGTAATGCAGAATAAGGAAGTCGCGGATGCGTTCGAATTCGAAGGTCGACTGCGCGTTGTAGCGATCGATGAGCACCGGGCTGAAATCGAGCTTGGGAAACAGCAGGCCCAGCCGGGCGATGCCCGATTGGATGAGGTAGATGGCGGTCGACTCGAGCGGCTCCATGAAACCGCCGGCCAGACCCAGGGCCACGACATTTCGGTTCCAGAACTTTTTGCGCCGTCCCGTGGTGAACTTGAGCAGCCGCGGCGTGCCAAGCGCCTTACCGTCCAAGTTGCTCAGCAGGGTGGCGGCCGCCTCCTGATCGCTGAGGTAGGCGCTGGCGTACACGTGTCCATTGCCGGTGCGATGCTGCAGCGGGATGCGCCACTGCCACCCGGCCGTACGCGCCGTGGAGCGCGTATAGGGGGTGGGTGGGCCGACATTCTCGCAGGCCACCGCCATGGCGCGATCGCAAGGCAACCAGCGCGACCAATCCTCGTAGCCGGTCTGCAGTGCCTCTTCGATCAGCAAGCCGCGGAACCCGGAGCAGTCGATGAACAGCTCCGCCTCGAAGCGCTGGCCATCGGCCAGCGTCACGGCATTAACGAAGCCATCAGCGGGCCGCAGCTCCACCTTGGCGATGCGGCCTTCCGTGCGCTGAACGCCGCGGGCCTCCGCATAGCCGCGCAGAAATCGGGCGTACAGGCCGGCATCGAAATGGTAAGCGTAGGCAATGTTGGCCAGCGGCGTATTGGGCGGCGCATCGATGGCCGAGACCATGAACTTGCCGCGCGGCGCAGCCACGGTATTGAGCGAGTAGGCGCCGATGTCCTGGGCCTTGCCCGCCGCGCGCGCCTTGAGCCAGTACTGATGGAACGGCAGCATGCCCAGATCGTGACCGATCTGCGTGCCAAAGCCGTGGACGTATCGATCGCCGATGCGAGCCCAGTCGCAGAACTGGATGCCCAGCTTGAACGTGCCCTGCACGTGCTTGACGAAATCGGCCTCATCGATCTCCAGGAACTTGTTGAAGGCGGAGAGGTGCGGCACGGTGGCCTCGCCCACCCCCACCGTGCCGATCTCGTCGGATTCGATCAGTCGAATCCGGCACGCGCTGCCCAGGGTCTTTTGCAGGGCCGCCGCTGCCATCCAACCGGCAGTACCCCCGCCGACAATGAGCAGGTTCTTGATGCGATCGTCGCTCATCGTGGTATTCGCCCGTTCCGCTGGTGAGGATGATGCCCGGCGTCAGAGTTGCGCGTACTAGTTGAGGTCAACGCGTCGCGTACGCGATATTAGCCGGAACCGACCAGCCCGGCGACTGCCAGCGACGTTGCGCCCGCGACAGCGATAGCGCGTCGCAGCTTACTAGAGGCAAACGGGAGTCATGCCGATCGGCGGTACGGGAGGCGGTATCGCTACCGCCTCCCATTGTCGATTTCCCTTGGCTAAACCCTCACCACTTGAATCCGGCCGAGATCTTGAGCGTAAACGGCACGCCCAGAATAGGACCGGTCTGGTTGTAAACCGGCGGCGTGGAACTCTGATTCCAGTTGGCCGCCGAGGAATCGAAGTTGTAGATATTCAGGACGTTCAAGGCATCGAGGCGGACATATGCCGAGGTATCGTGCGGCAATTCGATATTCTTGGTGACCTGCACGTCCAGATCCCGATAACCGAATATATCGCGTGGCCGCCCCGAGACCTCGATGGTGCCGCCACCGTACGGCGTACAGACCGACGCTCCACCCGGACACCCGGCTGCCCCGCCCACCGGGATAGGCGTCTCCAGAGTCAGCTTGCCGCCACCACCAACCCCCAGGCCGCATCATGACTGTAGGTCGCCACCAATCGATGCTTGGGCACCGCATTGGAGGGGACGAACGGATACAGATTCGGGTACGGCAGATCGAACAGATACTGGTTGTAGTTGACGTTGTAATCGGCCGAATTCCCGGACGAGTTGGTCTGGAACGCATTGGAATAGGTGTAGGCGATGGTGGAGCTCCAGCCCGACTCCTTGGTGTACGGCTTGGAGGCCGAGATACCGATCTGCGTATTCTCGTCCTTGCCACCATTATCCCACAGGATCAGAGCACCGATGCCCGGTACGCCCTGCGCGCCCCACTGCGAACCCGTGTTGTCATAGATGTGGCCGTTGGCATAGCGACCACCCCAGTGACCCAGAATCGTGTCATAGCTCTTGATCTCGGAGAGCGAGATTGCCGTATTCCAGTCGCCCAACCTGGTGCGGAAGCCAATGCTGAATTGGTCGGAGTACGGGCTCTTGATGTTGTTGTTGAGCATGTCGACTTCGTGCGACTTAGGATTCGCCACAAAGGTGGCAAGACCCGCCGCAGTCAGATAGGACGGATTCCACGCGTAGCAGTGATTGGCTCCGCTAGTCACGTCCGCCCCAGTCAGGCACTGCCCGAAGGAATCCAAGAATCCGCCCGGCACCTGGGGGAAGTAGATTTGCGGGTTGTTGTTCAGACCGATCTTGGTTGTCTCCAGGGCCAGCGTGCTGAACAGATTACGATCGTACGAGCGGCCGTATCCGCCGTAGACGACATATTGCTGGTCACCCTTGATATCGTAAGAGAAGCCCAGACGCGGTTGGATTTCGTTCGACTGCGACTTCCGATTAGAACCCGTACTGATGTAGTTGTTGATATTGACGCCCGGGTAGTTGGGCCCACCGAGCGCCAGCACCTGCGCATAGCTCAGTGCCGGCGAAGTCGGGTTTGCCGGATCGAAGGGGCCGTTGATGGCCGAGACGACCGCGGCGGGCGTCACGTAATTCTCCCAGCCTGGCACCTTCTCGTAGTCCCAGCGCACACCGATATTCAGCGTCAGGTGCGAGTTGACCGACCAGTCATCCTGGATATACACGCCGAATTGCTTGTCATTCGAGGTCACGCGCGGGGCGCCAACGCCAGCAGCCACTTCCGGGAATTGCACTTCGTACGGATTGGCCGCCACGCCAGCCGATGTGACCGCATAGTAATAACTCGCATTGTTCAGATTGGGCGAGGCATTCTGCGCGGTCAGGTCGATGGCTTGATACCGGCCACCGAACTTGAGCGTGTGATCGCCCAACCATTGCAGGTTCGGCAGCGTGAAATCGTCCTGCAGCCCCACTCCGGATTGAGCATAGCGCTCCCCGACACCCGAACCCGGTCCGCCGACCGTGATCGAAGTGGAGTTCAGATTGGCGCTCATCGGATCGGGGAAGTAGACGTAGTTGAACTGCGGACGCGCACTGGTTGCATCCGTCGAGGAGTTGACATTCTGCGAGGTGAGGCGCAGTTCATTGACCCAGCGATCCGCGCTATGCTGCCACAGCAGGTTCCAGCGCACGTCGTTGTTCTTATATTGCGAGACCGCTGACTGCGCCGCCTGCCCCGCGGCGCCCGATACCTGGGTCTCTTCACGCAGCTTGGCGCTCAATTCGAACCGATCGGAGAAGGTGGGCTCGTAATCGAGCTTGCCAAAGGCCAGATCCTCCTTGAAGGGGTTGGTGGTCGGACCGAACTGGGCAAACACGCTGGCCGGCAGCAACGGCTGCAACGTGGCCGTGGAAACGCCCCCGCCCGGGAACACGGTGTTCTGCTCGGACAGACTCTTGTGCTCCCAGGTTGCAAAGAAGTGCAGCTTGTCCTGGATGATGGGGCCGCCTTCGGCAAATCCATATTCTTCGCTGGGTGAAGAGGTCTTGGGATTATTGACGGTCGCCTTGGCGATCTCCGCCGGCGTCTCGGCACGCAGGTTCTGATTGGTGAACGTGCCGAACGCCTCGCCCTTGAATTGATTGGTTCCCGACTTGGTTTGCGCCAGCACGACGGCGCTCGCCGCCTCGCCGTACTCGGCCTTGTAGTTGGAGGTCACCACCTTGTACTGGCCAATGGCGAGCTGCGGAAACGGATTGCCCGGGTCGCCATTCTGGCCGGCGCCCGACTGTCCGGTTGTGCCGCCACCCGGCGCCACGTAGTCCTTCTGGCTCACGCCGTCGATGTACACATTGATGGCCGAATCCAGCTGGGCGCCACCGCGCAGGCTGGTATTCCCGCTCGCATCGATACTGAAGGCCATGCCGGGCACCAGATCGGCAAACTCCAGAAAGTTGCGAGTGACTTGCGGCAGGGTTTCAATCTCATGTAGCGAGACGATCTCACCCACCTCAGAAGTCTTGGTCTCCACCAGTTTCTCGCCGCGCCTGCCAACGACTGTGACGACCTCCAGATTCTCCACGAAGTCGAAGGTCTGCGTGGAGGCCACCGCCAGGGTAATGTCTTCAGACTTGCCGCCACCCGCATCGACGCGATAGGTGCCGGGCTCCAGTCCAACCAGCGCATAGCTACCGTCTGCGGAAGCCGTGGTACGCCGCACCACCCCATTGGCGAGGTTGCGGGCCGTGATAGTGGCGTTGGGTGCCGCATGACCGCGCAGCGTGGACTCCACCGTTTGCGCCCAGACCACCTTGGGCGCGCCGATGGCGGCCGCGACTGCCGCCGCAATCAGTGATCCATAAACACGCTTATTGGAATGGATGTGCATCGTGGACCGGACCTGCTTCTTGGTCATTTATTTCCCCTTGGTGCGAAACTGTCGAATGCTGGAGATCGGCGCCGCATTGCGGGGCGGGACCGTCCATAGCGCTGTGGAGCAATGCGAATGGGTTGCGCGCAACAACTTGCGTTGCGTAGACGCGGGGCACACTGCCCCGACACCCGGCCAGAACAGGATAATGGGACGTAGAATATGTGGCGTGCGCGCTTGGCGATGCGTCGTGCGCCTTGCGCGACTTCGCCTGGATTCACCAGCATCGAATGTCCCCCCGAATGCCCCGCCCCGGAAAGTAAACGTTTTCGATGGGAATGTAAACGCTTCCGATTATTTTATTGAGAGGCGAGCGCGGGTGTCAATCCAGCTGGGGCGGGTCTTGGCGAAGCGTTGCCGACTAATCCTGGGCGCAACTCTCTAGCTGGGCATTGCGCTAGGCTCGCTGACTTCAATCCTGCAATCGGTTGCACTGTTGCGATTGAGCAACGATGAGCGATCGAGCGGCTGGGGCGACTCCCGACACCGTCCAGCCGTCGCATGTCCTGTTTGGAAGCCATGGCGCCTCGGGGCTCCGCCATGCTGCGGTTTGCTGGGCTAGCGTGTCTGCCGATCCGCTGGGCGCTGGATCTTGAATGACAGCACGAGCTCGCGATGACACCGCCGGTGATTCGCAGACGCGGTGTGCTGATTCAGGGCGCGGCGGATGGCGCGGCGCGTTACCGCGATCAAGCGCAGCAATGAATCATGGTTGACACCATGCACCGTCGCCTTGCTTGACAGCCTTGCAAGGCCGTCAATAGAATCGCGAAAACGTTTACTTCAGCCTTCGTAAACGTTTACCTAGAAG
>Ga0075017_100000678_pt1 | contig 19529 bp, 21 predicted proteins | sample AleBraG_ABR_2012_FD_71475 | JGI IMG/M metagenome (GOLD analysis project Ga0075017, IMG submission 71475) | Freshwater sediment microbial communities in response to fracking from Pennsylvania, USA - Alex Branch Run_MetaG_ABR_2012 | ecosystem: Environmental > Aquatic > Freshwater > Creek >... | reverse complement strand
AAGCTCTTTCGTCTGATGCGCCGATGCGTGCAGGGCGACGCGGGGTTCGAGTAAGCCGCTCCCAGACGGAAGTAGCGAAATCGACGGCGCTACGAAGTGGATCCGCGGCGACGTTTTACCTGATGTCAAAGGGCGAGAGGGGATTCGAACATCGTCTCGTTGCCTCCACCAACAAACCGTTGGATAGCTGTTGGTGACGTCCCATACGTTTGAAATCACGCCTTAGCTGCGTGATCCGCTCGGCGTTGCACTCGGTGGCCGCTTACTGGATTGATCGCACCAATTACCGTCGACGTCGTCTACACGCGCTGCGCGAGTTCACGCCAAAAGAGCTCGAACTTGCCCGCACCACTGTCGAGGCAGAGTCTTTGTCAGTGCAGGTCACATCGTGATTGGTCGAGCCCAAATCAAGTAGTAATGAAGTGAACGAGCATGATCCTGCGTCGAAAAGTATCGCGAAAAGGGTAAGGATCTGCTCGGTCTGTCGATCGAGGGAGTGACGTGGGCGAGGAAGACTATCTGGACGTCGCGAAGCGAATCGTGGTTGGGGTTGACGGTTCGTTGGAAAGCATGAAGGCGGTCGAATGGGCGGTTTGGGAGGCCAAGCAGGTCGGGGCATCGGTGGAGATCGTCCACGTGGACGTTGTTGACGACAGTGTCCTCGAACACTTGGACTATACGAAGAGAATTGAGAGAGAGGTGCTGACGGCCAGTGTTCGACACGCCAGCGCATGGGCCCCCGAACTTGCGGTCACCGGGCACGTCATGGGGCCACCGACAATCGATTCACTCTTGGACCGTAGCCAGGACGCACTGATGCTGGTCGTCGGTTCACGTGGCCTCGGGTCATTACGGAGCTTGGTCCTGGGATCTGTAAGTCAGGCGTGTGCCACCCGCGCAAAGTGCCCCGTCGTGATCGTCAGTGCCACTGCGACCCTTGCGTAGTCTTTGCGAGTCGAACGATGGACTTCGCTCAGATGGACAGCACATCGCCGATGTGTTCGGATGAGGTTGACGACTTACGCGATCTGCAACTCATGATGTACCATCGCCCCGCTAATCCCTTAGTCTCCGGACGACCGATTCAACCACTTACCCCAGTCAATGAATGGCATACAACTCACGAGGGCCAGCAACACAATTTGGAGCGCAATTGACCATGGCGAACCGAACACCTTTGACAAGAGATTGCCGAAATGCTTGTCGGCGAGTGTGGCGGCGGTGACGTAGAGAGAGTAGCTGACGATCCTTCCAAGGAAGAACGCCAACGTGAGTTTCACTAGTGGAAGTTCTATGAGCCCAGCGGCGATGAACAACTGAGCCGAGGGTAGCGGTGAGAAGACGAAGAGCAAGAACAGCGCGATGGCTCCCGACTTGCGTTTGCCAACGAGATCAGACGCGCTTTGGAGATTCCGGCGCAACCTATTGGGGAAGTGGGACTTGACACCCCTCGCAGTGGATGCCAGAACGAATCGACCAAGCATCGATGCGAACGCCCCGAGAATCACGAGGCCAACTGGATTGAGATGCCAATTGAGTCGGGCGAATACGAGTATCGCCCACGTGGGAGGTCCGAATGCGGGCAGAAGATTGATCGCAAAGACCAGAAGGAAGAGACCGAGATAACTCACACGGCCGAGCTCTCAACAAGTTTGCTCTTCGTCAAAACTTCGTTGAGCGTCACGCCGATAGATTACGTTATGGCATTCCAACCTCTCACTTGAAGGTGACGTGAGAGTTGGCGAACGACTGACTCGTGGCGCAGCGTTTCCATCAAGTGCTTCCATCATTCGTTCGTCCCCCGAAGGCACATGTCGAATTGACGACCCAGGCCATCGGATGACGTTGTTCAACGGGCAGTCGCCACACGTGACTCTATTTCGAGACAGTGCGTTTGTGGTCTGAAGGGCCAAACGACGGTCCAGCGACTTGACGGGCCGAATGACGTGGGCAGTTGCTCGATGAACCCGAGTGCGACGCCGAGACCGATCACGACGTCATCGATTTGAGGTCGTAGGTGCGACGGAGACTGTCCCTGCCGGTGCCTTCACGGATCATCGCCCTGGCGCGTAGAAGCTTCGCGGCGCCTTTCCGCGTTGCTGCCTGCGACGTGGGGGAGAAGGCCGAAGTCTCGAGTGGCGTGAAGAGCCCCTTCCAGCGTCCGACTGGTTGTCCTAGGACGCGGGGCACCGCACTTCGCCCGTTCTCGCTCTCAGTGCCGACCAGACGCGTCGAGGTAGATCACGGTGCACGACCACCTCCGCCGTTCGGCCTCACCATTGACGGTGAGCCGGGTATCCGAATCGTGCCATCAATTTCCCGTCGTCCTCGAAACCGTCCCGGACGGGCTGGTAACCGCCACGGTCGACACCAATTGGCCCGCGGCCACCGGTATCGACTTTGTCGTCGTCGCGTGCGCCGACTTGACGGAATTCGATGCGAGGTTGGAAGTGGCGGTGGCGTTCACCGCGTTGCTCCCACCGGTATTGACGACCGCGAGGGTCCCGGCCAGCACACCTCCTGAGGCGCTGACTGTCAAGGCTGACACGACGGCGATGCGGCGAAGTCGATTGGCGGTGGTCCTGTACATGGTGGATCCTCCTATGTGCGGAGTGCATCTCCGCTTGATGTCAATAGTCGCCGGACCGACTAAGGAGCCCACGTGAGGGCGATCAATTGGGGATAACAATCTCCGGTGAATACCCTGTGATACGCACCGCGCCAATCCAACTGACCGCTGAGGGCATCGTCGAAACCAGGTGATGTGTTGGGAGAACGCCGTGGCGTCGACAACTGCCGTCAGAGCGGTGATTACGTCACGATCAAGTAGATGCTCTTGGCGACCAACCACGTCCCGAGTCCCAAGGACAGGACGATGATGACCTGGTCGGTGTGGTCATCTATCCACGATCGCGATGCCGCGATGATGGCTCGGCTCTTCTCCGGTCGGAATCCGGCGTAGATCTCGAGGACAAGGTAGACGGCGGTCGAAATGAGACAGAAGAGGAACAGACCGACGTAGCTCTGCCACGTCGTCAATTTCGCCTCCGTGATGGTGGCGACGCCCGCCGCCACCAGGCCCCAGGGCTGGACCAGCGCTGCCACACCCATCGCGTACCACGGCGACATCTTCTCGATGCCGAGCTGCCACTTCGGTGTCTTCTTCGGCTTCTTCGGTCTGTCCTTCGCGCGCCACTGACGAAGTGCCACGAGCCAGAGTGCGACACCAATCGCGATCTTCACCGCCAGCGAGGCCAGTGAAGGCGCCGTGTTGGGTTTCGGCGGGTTGTTCCCCGTCACGAGGACCGTCCCGGCGACCACGACGGCGAGCGAGGCGAACCACCCGAAGATGAAGGCGGCGCCCTTTCGCACACCTCCCTTGGAGGCCAAGATCAGCAGGAACGCGGTGAGGGGAATCGGCTCGAGCGTTATGACCAGGCCGATCAGCACCAGGTCGACGATCACGGCGCGCCTTCGTGACCCGCCGGTGCCGACCTTCGCCCCGAGGCGGAGCCGTTCCACCTTCGAGACGCTCTGAACGGTTGCTCATCGGCGTTGGTCGCGTGGTCGCCCGTGTCACCGCGCGGAGATGTCCAGTCGTCGCGTGCCGGCGGGGACGGCGGCGCGTTGAGGCCACCCCCGCTGCACGTGAGGACCTTTCGGTCTCGGTCGGTGCGCGTCATTCGAACTCCTCGCTACAACTGCGAATATTACCGCCGTGACAACCCTCGCCATCGGTTGTCTATTGAATGCTCGGGGGTGAAGGGACCTCAGTTGGTCAGGGACGATGCTTAAACTTGGTGCGAGCGCGATGCGCCACCTGATTGCCGGGTGAGGTCGCCGTCTCGGTGCCGACGAGTTAGAAGCCGGTGGTACCGATCGGGGTACCCAGGCCGGTCGGGCCATCCCATCCCGTTGCCGCGTTGCACATCAGGGTGCCGCAGTTTCCGTTGCTGCCCGAGGTCACGTCGTTGAACGACGAAGCGTGTGCGTAGGGGTAGGAGCCGCTGACGACGCTGCTCGCGTTGCCGGCCAACGCGTAGACGCTGGCGATGATCGGCGACGCCACACTGGTGCCACCAAAGACGAGCCAGCCGCTCAACCCCTGATAACTGTAGGAGTCGAAGACCGCAACGCCCGTTGCGGGATCTGCGTCGGCACTGACGTCGGCGACGGCTCGCTTCGAACAGACGCTGAGGACGTTGGAGACGCCGCTCTGCCAGGCGGGCTGCGCATCGTACCTCGAGCACCCCGAACCGGCACTGCTCCAGGCGGCTTCGCTCCATCCGCGTGTGTTGGCACTTCTCGTCAGCGAGGTGCCGCCGACGGCGGTGACGTACTGCGAGGCGGCAGGGTACTGCGCGCCGTAACCCGAGTCACCCGAACTCGCGGTGATCACGATTCCCGGGTGCCTGAAGTAATTGGCGTCGTACGTGTTGTCGGCGCTCGACTCACCGCCACCGTAACTGTTGGAGATCTCAGTGGCACCGAGCTTGGCGGCCTCGTTCACCGCGGTGCCAAGATTCGTCATGCTCGATGTCGAGGCTTCCACGAGCAAGATGTGACAGTTGGGACAGATCGCCGACACCATGTCGACGTCCAATGAGATCTCTTCGGCCCAACCGCCGTTGTTCCTCGGAAGGTTCGTCCCACCGGCCTGGTTCACTACGCGAAAGCACCCGTTTGACGTCGTGCAGGCGGGGAGGTTGAACTGGGCTCGGTAGGTACTGAGATCCGATGCCACGGTCGGATCGTTATAGGCGTCCACGATGGCCACCGTCTGCCCGGTCCCCGCCGTCGCCGAAGGAAGCAGATACGCCGACTGGAGGTCGGCGGGGCCGTATCCCGAGGGTGTCGTCGCCGGCGCCACCTTTCCGTCCGACGAGATCGTTTCACGCAGAATCGCGCTGCAGGTCGCGAATCCCGGAGACGGGACGCCGCAGACCTGGCGATCGTGATGGGTAACGCCGGGCGTCGCCGCGACGCTCCCCGCCATCCCCAGGACCGTGAGGGGTGCGACGAGGGCTGACGCCAGGAACGCGGTCACCAGAGTACGACGCATCATCACGCCTCCAGTCATCCAAGTCAGAGTTGACGACATTCTTGCAGGACAGACCGCCGGATTCAACCGATTGGCCATCGTCTGGCGCAGCGATGCGTGTTCGGTCGTCGGCGAGCTTCGAGAGCGGCAGGCGTCGCACCCGTCTCGCAACGCCCTTCGACCATCATCGGACCGCCATCATCGTGGCGTGGTGCGGGTAATACTGGCTCATGGCCGTCACGATCTTCGGCGTCATCGCCTTGACGTTCATGATGGCGATGTACGCGTTCGAACGCCGAGGTCGACGGTTCGTCCTCGCGTTCGCCGTCGGCTGCGTCCTTTCGAGCGTGTACGGCTTCCTCTCGGGCGCGTGGCCTTTCGGCGTCGTCGAACTGATCTGGTCGGTCATCGCCCTTCGCCGGTGTTCGACGTTGCAATGAGTCGGCGAGTCGGGGGAGCTGGGCCTCAGAACAATCGGCGAACGAGAATCGCGTATTAGCAGTAAATTAATTGGAATGGTCCCGTCCCCACGCGTCGGTTTGAGAGAAGCGGCCGAGATGCTCGGCGTGCACTACATGACGGTGTACCACTACGTGCGAACGGGCAAGCTCGCGGGCGAACGTCACAGCGCCACCTGGTCCGTCGCCGTCGCCGACGTGGAGGCGATCCGCGACCAACCGCGCCGGCAGGTTCGTGGCGCGGCCCGCACCGTGCGCCCCCGTCAGTTGGCCGACCGCCTCGTCGCCGGCGACGAGGCCGGCTCGTGGACCCTGCTCGAGGGCGCCCTGGCGTCGGGGAACGCGCCGAGCTCCGTCTACGGCGACATCCTCTCGCCCGCGATGCGGCTGATCGGCGCCGAGTGGGAGCGCGGGGCGATCACCGTCGCTGATGAGCATCGCGCCAGCGCCGTCGCCACGCGCCTGGTCGGACGGATGGGGCCGTACTTCGCCCGTCGTGGTCGATCCAAGGGCACGGTCGTCCTCGGCGCCGCACCGGGTGACCATCACTCGCTGCCCGGCGCGATGCTGGCGGACCTGCTGCGCGTGGCGGGGTTCGACCCCGACGACCTCGGCGCGAACACCCCGCCGGCGTCGTTCGTCGACGCCGCGACCACGGCGGATCGCCTGGTCGCGGTACTCGTCGGCGCGACCATGGCCACGCACGACGACGCGATCCGCGACGTGGTGAGCGCGTTGCGCGGCGCCGGAGTGCGCGTCGCCATCCTCACCGGTGGCCACGGGGTTCGAGACGATGCCCGCGCACTCTCACTCGGTGCCGACGGGTGGACCGGACTCGACGCCGCGACGGCGGTCGAAGCGGTGCTCGCCCACACCGGCGGGCCGACTCGCGACTAGTCGCGCGAGGGGAACGCCGCCAACGACCCGCGCCACTGATCTCGCGCGAGGACCAACTGCACGGCGGTGACGTGACGATCGAGGAAACCCGCTTCGCAGTAGCACAGGTAGAAGTGCCAGAGCCGGTCGAAGGTCGCGCCGAGGGCGAGTTCGTCGAGGGCTTCGCGGTTGTGCGAGAGATTGGCGCGCCATCGGCGCAGCGTCTCGGCGTAGTGGCGCCCGATGTCCTCGAGGTCGACGATCGAGAGGTCGGTGACCGACGCCATCGACGACGACATCGCTTCGGTCGATGGAAGGAAGCCGCCCGGAAAGACGAAATGCTTGATGAAGTCGTCACTCGTCTTCGCGCGCTCGTAACTGCGGTCCTCGATCACGATGGCCTGCAGGGCCATCAGTCCGTCAGGCTTCAAGAGTCGCGAGCAGGTCGCGAAGTAGGTGTCCAACTGGCGCCACCCGATGGCCTCGATCATCTCGATCGACACGACCTTGTCGTAGGTGCCGGTGAGTTCGCGGTAGTCGCGGTTGAGCACGCCCACCCGATCGTCGAGGCCGGCCGCGCTGACGCGCCGGCACGCGTATTCGTACTGGGCGTCCGAGATGGTCGTGGTGGTCACCCGCGCTCCGTACTCGCGCGCTGCGTGCATCGCGAACCCGCCCCAGCCGGTGCCGATCTCGAGCAGGTGGTCGTCGGGCCCGAGCGCGATCTTGCGGCAGAGGCGGTCGAACTTGGCCTTCGACGCCGTGGCGAGCTCGACCGAAGGATCCGCGAAGAAACCGCAGGAGTACGCCATGGTCTCGTCGAGCATCAATTCGAAGAACTGGTTGGATAGGTCGTAGTGGGCCCTGACGTTGTCTCGGTCGCGCGCCGGGTTGGCGCGATCGGACCAGCGGGCGCCGAAGCGAACCGGGGCCAGCCGTCGGGCCCATCGATCACGCCGGTGGCTCGACGTGGCCACGGTGCGCCATAGGACCTGGAGCAGGCCGGTCAGGTCGTCGCAGTCCCACCAGGCGTTGATGTAGCTCGAACCCACGCCGATGTTGCCGTGACGAAGCACCGACGCGAATGCGCGTGGATCGTGCACGAACAAGCGCACTTCGGGGTCGCCGTCGCCGAAACGACGCTCGTGTTCCCCCTCGACCAGGACGATTGTCCCGCCTCGCACGCGACGCAAGAGCCGCAGCAGGATCGTGCGGCTGGATGCGACGCCGCGCGAGGAGACCGGCAGCGCAGTGTGGTGAGGGAGAATCGAATCGGTCACGGCCGTCTCGATCGTACCGCTGCGCCGACGTGACGCGACGGGACCGAACGCGATCGCGGATGAAACGGCGCTCCCTTCAAGAAGAGGCGTGCGGCCTGGTGGTAGATGTTGGCCGAAACCGAATAGGTCTGGAACGGGTGTCGCCACACCATCGTCGCGAGCGACCTTCGCGTCAGGTCGCGCCGCCCGAGTTCGAGCCCGGCGTCGAAGACGTGCGCGGCGCCGTGACGATTACCCAGGTGCAGGCGCAGCCGCTCGTCCGGTGGTGACCAGGTCATCACGTAGTCGAGGTCCATTCCCATGAACGGCGAGACGTGCATCTCCTTGGCGAACCGGCTGCGCCGATCCGCACCGTCGATGACGTAGACGTGGCGTTCGTGCCACGGTGTACTCGTAACTTCGAGGACGACGGCCTCGATCCCGACGCCGTCTTCGTCGTAGCAGTAGTAGACGCTCAGCGGGTTGAACAGCCATCCCCACGTCCTCAGGTGGGCGAGCATCGCCACTCTTCCTCTCGGTCGCCGTCCGAGGTGGTCGGCGACCACGTCGCGAACGGATTCGTCGAGGGCGACCGTCGCATCGCCCAGGTAGTCCGCACGACGAAAGCGGACCGGCCGCCACCGTCGCGTCGTCCACAGTGGATGCAAAGCGACGACCTCGTCGATCTCGTCGAGGAAGAGCAGGGCCATGGTCACGCGGTGCTCGAACGCGTGCGCGACCCGACCCGTCTCGGGCGTAGCGTGGCGGCGATGACGCACGACGCCCTCGTAGATGGCGCTGCGCATCAGTGCCGTACCGGCCAGTCGACGCCGAGTTCCTCGCAGACGTCTCGCGCGCTGCGCGCGCCGTCCTCGTGAAAGCCGTAGCCCCAGTAGGCGCCGACGTAGGAGATCGCACCGTGTCCGCTGATCTCGTGATGGCGGCGTTGCGCGGCCATGGCGCGCGCGTCGAAGACCGGGTGCCAGTAGGTCATGGTGTCGAGGAGCAGGGCCGGATCGACGGCGTCGGTCTGGTTCAGCGTCAGGCAGATCGGCGTCGACGTCTCGTGGCCCTGGAGCCGGCTGAGGTCGTAGGTGAGGGTGGCGGCGCCCGATGAGGACGTGTTGCGCCAGTTCCAACTCGCGCGAGCGCGCCCTCGGCGCGGTAAGAGTGACGGATCGACGTGCAACGCGGCCTCGTTGGGCTGGTAGCGCAGCGCCGTCAGGACGTCGTGCTCGGCGTCGGTCGGGTCGGACAACATCTCGAGCGCGTCGTTCGAGTGGGTCGCGATGATGACGTGGTCGAAGTGCTCGACGCCTCCGCGGTCGGTCGCGAGTTCGACGCCCGAACGACGTCGCACGACCTTGGACACTCTGGTCGCGAGACGAACGCGGGGACCCAAGGGGTCCACGATGGCGCGGACGTAACGTTGTGATCCACCGATCACCGTCCGCCACTGGGGCCGCTCACCGAGCCCCAGCAGGCCGTGGTTGTGGAAGAACCGAGCGAACGACGCGGCCGGGAACCGACCGAAGACCGACGGGTCGCACGACCAGATCGCCGAGCCCATGGGGACCAGGTACCATTCGCGAAAGCCCTCGGACCACTGGTGTCGGGACAGGAACTCATCCAGCGTGAGCCCGTCGTCGGTCGGTCCAGCCAAGAGAGCTCGGGCCGCCCGGTTGAAGCGCGTGATGTCGCGCAACATCGCCAGGAAGGCCGGACGCACGAGATTGCTCGGTTGGGCGAAGATCGACGCCGGCGATGAGCCTCGCCACTCGATCCCGGCTACGTCGTCCGAGACCGCGAAGCTCATCTCGGTGGGCCGGGTGGCCACGCCGAGTTCGTCGAGGAGGCTCGAGAAGATGGGGTAGTTGCGCTCGTTGTAGACGATGAAGCCGGTATCGACGTGGTGCGTGCGCCCGTCGAGTTCGACGGCGACGGTATTGGCGTGTCCGCCCGCGCGTCGTTCGGATTCGAAGACGACCACGTCGTGGTGCGCCGACAGGATGTGCGCGCAGGTGAGTCCCGAGACACCCGACCCGATGATGGCGATTCGCACGGAACTCTCCCTTTCGATCTGGACCCCAGATGATTCGTTTTGTGATCGGGTTTCGATTTTAGTACTAAAATCAATCGTATCGAACGTCAGAGGAGCACAGTGGCCAGATATTGCACGACGATTCAGTCGAAAATGGGAGCGGATGCGGCCTTTTCGTACATGGCGGATTTCGCGAACGCACGGGAGTGGGATCCCAGTGTCCGATCCGCTCGTCGGCTCGACGCCGGTCCCGTCGCCGCGGGTTCGCGATTCGAACTCGTCGTCTCGTTCGCGCGACGCACCGTCCAGCTCGAGTACTCGATTACGACCTTCGACGCGCCGAACGTGGTGGTCCTCAGCGCTCATAATTCGTTGTTCCGTTCGATCGACACCGTTACCGTGACTGCAGGAGCAGGAGGATCGAGCGTGGAGTACGACGCGACGTTGGTGGGCAAGGGATGGTTCCGACTCTTCGATCCGTTGCTGGCACTGACGTTTCGTCGCGTCGGCGGCCACGCTCGAGATGGTCTCCAGCGGGTACTCAACCCGTGAGCACCGCCTCGGCGATCGTCGATAAGGCTTTGGAGGCCACCGTCGTCGGTAGCTTCACGCGATACGGATGTCAGGCGAGGCGGCGCCTCGAAGGCTGGAGCGATCCGGAGTCGATGCGCGGTGTGACCGCGTTGGTGACCGGGGCGACGTCCGGTCTCGGCTTCGCCTTGTCGATGCGACTCGCTACGCTCGGTGCGTCGGTGCGCTTCGTCGCTCGCAACCGTGAGAGGGCCCGTCAGGCCCGTGACCGCATCGTTCGCGCGAGTCTCAACGTCGACGTCGAGTATTTCGTCGCCGACATGGCGGAACTGTCGTCGGTGCGAGCGGTCGGCTCGTGGGTGGACGCGACCATCTCGAGACTTGACCTCCTGGTGCACAACGCGGGCGCCATCACCCCGACGCGGACGCTCACGTCCGACGGCTACGAGACGACCGTCGCGTCCCAGGTCATCGGACCGTTCTTGTTGACGACACTGGTGATGCCCGAACTTCGCGCGGCGACGGGCGCGAGGGTGATCAGCGTCTCGTCTGGTGGCATGTACTCCCAACGCTTCGACCTCGATCGACTCGAGATGGACGGGCGCGATTACGACGGCGTCACCGCGTACGCGAGGTCCAAGCGGGCTCAGGTGGTGGCGACCCACGAGTGGGCTCGACGGGTCGACCCCAAGGAGGTGGCCTTCCACTGCATGCACCCCGGATGGGTGGATACCCCGGGGGTTCGTACCTCGCTGCCGACCTTCAACCGGCTCCTCGGTCCGTCACTGCGCACGACCGACCAGGGGATCGACACCATACTGTGGTTGGCGACGACCACGACGCTCGAGCCCGCGAGCGGAGGGTTCTGGTTCGATCGTCACGTGCGCGGCGAGTACCGGTTGCCCGCGACCCGCTCGCGGCACCCGCTCGACGACCAACGCCAGCTGTGGGCGTGGTGTGAAGCGCGGATTAGCGCCTGAGTCGAAGCCGCCCGACCGTCGCGTGCGAGTGTCGCACTCGAGTCATGACGATGTACACCTTGGTGGTGGCGCCCGAAGTGTTCTTTAAGACCAGGGGGTAGACCCCGGGCTTGACGGACGCGGCGACCCTGACGCGCAGTCGCAACGACCCGGCCGTGCGCCTCAGCACCGTGATGGTCATGCCGTGGACTGACTTGACGCTCGACTGGTCGAAGCCGTTCGTCCCCTTCAGCGTGATCAGGGAGGACTTACCCCCGTGCAGGACGCCCGAGGCGCCCGTGACGCGCCAGGGCACGGACGAGAATGAAAGGGTCACCGTGGTCGGTGCCGAACTCACCGGTGCGTACGTCGAACTCGCGGCCTTGGTCGCGGTGACGATGCACGTTCCCGCGCTGATCGCCGTGAGCGTCGAGTGGGTGATCGTGCAGCCGGTGGCGGTGCCGTCGGTGACACTGTAGGTGACGGATCCGTTGCCCGATCCGCCCTTCACGCTGAGTTGAACGGCGTGGTGTTCACTCCCCGAGAATGCGACCTGCAACGGTTGCTGGACGGTCAGGGCGGTGACGACGAGGACCTTCTGGCGCGACTCGGCGGCGGCGGAGTAGGTCGTGGTGCCGGCCTGGTCGGCGTCGATGATGCAGGTGCCCACGCTGATGAAGCTGACGGTCGTGCCGTTGAGCGAGCACGAGCCCGGTGAGCTCGCCGCGTCGATCGAGTAGATGATCGGGTTGCCCGAAGCACCACCGGAGGCGGCGACCGAGTAGGTCTGTCCGATGACTGCTGCGGGCGGGGCGACACTCGTGAAGCGGATGAACTGTGAGGTCAACAGGGACATCGTCGCGTCGATCGACGAGACGGTGCCGTCGGCGACCACGGGCAGCAGGGTCGCGGTCTCGGCGGTTGGACTGCCGCCGACGTTGCCGTCGAAGAACTGGGTCGGATACTGGGGATTGTCCGAGCAGTCGTAGAACTCGACGACGTAGTTGTCCGGATAGAGGTTGCTGATCACGTAGGTGCTGGACTGGCCGAAGCCGTGGTACACCGGGGTGCCGACCACCTGCCCGTTGCTGCCGATCGCCTCGGCGCAGATCGATGTCAACGGGTCACCCTGGACGTCGGTGATGGTCCCGGTGATCGCGCCGCCCGGGCTCATCATCGCGTTGATGCCGACGACCGCGGATCCGGGGCTGATGGCGATCAACGTGGCCGTCGAGGGGCTGGGAGCGCCGGCGGCGGTGTTGTTGTAGTACTGGTCACCGTAGTTGTCGGAGTTGCCGCACCCCTTGATGGCCTGGTTCGCGAACTCGACGTTGTAGTGGTCGGCCGCGAGACCGGTGATCGTGTAGGTACCGTCGTGCGCGGTCGTCGTCGTGTTCACCTCGCCGTTGTTGCCGGTGGCGATGACGCAGATGCCGCCCAGTCCGAAGCTGGAGGTGTCGGTGACGGTACCCGCGATCGATCCGGCGGTCGACATCTCCGCGTTGATGCCCGTCGTCGTGGTGCCGGCCCCCACGACGACGTTGCTGGCGCCGCGGTACCCGGGCGCGCCGGTCGCCGTGGCGTTGTAGTACTCGGTACCGTAGGACGAGGCGCCGCAACTCTTGAAGAAGACGATGTAGTCATCGGCCGCCAGTCCCGAGATCGTGTAGGCGCCGCTCGCGTTGGTCGCGGTGCCGGCGACCTGGGTGTTCTCGCCGTGCGCGCCCCAGGCGTAGACACAGATGTTGGCGAGGGGTGTGCTCGAGGTGTTGGTCACCGTCCCCGAGACCGATCCGGCCAGGGTCAGCGTCGCGTTCACCGAGGAGGTGGTGGCGTTGGCCGAGACCGAGACCCAGGTCGCGTCGTAGGACACGTAGGACCCGGCGACGGTGCCGTTGTAGTACTGCGGGGCGTAGGTGGGCGAGCTGGAGCAGTCGGTGAAGTTGATCAGGTAGGTGTTCTGGTCGAGTCCCGAGATCGTGTACGTGCCGTCCGCCGCCGTCTGGGTGGAGCTGGGGGCAGAACGGCCCTGGTTCGCGGTGGCGGTCACGCAGATGTTGGCGAGTGGCGCGTGCGAGGTGTTCACCACCGTCCCCGAGAGGGAGCCGGAGTTCGCGGCGGCCGACGCCGACTGCGCGGCGACGGCCACGGGTCCGAGGATCAGACCGGCGACCGCGAGGACGCCGACCACGAGACGGGGAGTGCGTTGCCGGGTGCTCGACCGCGAACTGTCGTGACGTGACTGACCGAAACCTCGAGGATTACTCACGTTCTCTCTCTTCACATTTCTCGCTCGTTCGCCGGTTCTGGGGCGGACTTCGAGCGAAGTGTATATCTGAAGATTCACATATCTTCTGAGTTGTTGGTGATATGTGCAATATCTGATGAGAACGTGGGACGTCAGTAAATCAAAGGCTTTTGGTGTTGTTCGTCACGCTCGATGGGGCGCCCTGGACCGCGATCACGAGCCGTGGCCACCGATCGACTTCCTGATGTTTTCGCCAGTCCGTGGAACGAAGTTGCGCACTCGCCACTTCGACGATTTGAGCACGTGGGTGCGCGTCGTGACCTCGTGCAAGATTCCGGCGCCGCGAGCCAATTCGGTACGAAGAGCGCCGCGTCGACCGTGCCGACGCCCGACGTCGGGTCGTTGCCGCGCCGGGCGTTGAAGCTCTGCACGGTGTCCCGGGTCTTGCCCTGGGTGAAGGTCACGGCGTTGTTGCCCTGGGTCACGTTGAACCTTCTCGGGGCGCGATGGGCGCTCAGCGGGAACAGCGTGGGTTTGATGCGACCCGGTGGTCGCTGGCAACCTGATCGGCCAGGGCGACGATACCGGCGAATAACGGCGAGGCCTCGCTCGTAGTGCAGATCAGTGACCGCCTTCTCGTTCAGTGGACGGTCGAACCGAGTCGGTAGTCGGACATCGCGGCGTTGAGCACCGCGCGAACCGATCCGCGCGAGCGCGTGATCACCCCGAGTTCGCGGTTGTCCGACAGCGACGACCGGGAGAAGTTCTCACTTCCGACGAAGACCGTGCCACCGGCGCTCGTGCAGTCGACGCAGATGGCCTTGGCGTGAATGTAGAGCTGCGTGGAACGAAGCGTGCGCACGTGCACGCCGTGGCGAACGAGTGCGGCGAGAGCGGTCGCCCACGTCGCCGAGGCGGTCATCACGACCTTGACGTTGACGCCTCGCGCGGCGGCGTGCTCGAGCGCCAATTCGATCGGCGCTGAACTCATTTCCTCGTTCTCGACCAGGAGCGAGTGGCGGGCCGACGTGATGAGGCGCACGATCGGCCCGGTCGCGCCGGGACTCCAGACGAGGCCCGGCGAGGCGACGGCGACCCCCGTCGTCGCGTTGAAGTCGCCGTCGAAGGTGGTGGCGACTGCGTGCACGTCCCCCGGTGACGTCAACTTGACCCAGTAGTCACGAGTGCTCGGATAGTCCGTCGCGACCAGGTTGGCACTACCGACGTACGCGGTCGTGGCGTCGATCACGAGGTACTTGGCGTGGAAGGTCTGGGCCGACGGCGCCCACTCGACGTTCACACCTCCGGCCCGCAAGGAGGCGACGGTGGTCGCGTTGACATCCGCACCTCCGTCAGCGCTGTCGAGCAGTACCCGAACGTCCACGCCCGCACTGGCCCTGGCGATGAGGTCACCGACGATGGTGGGGTCGACGAGTTCGTAGATGGACAGGTCGACGCTCGTGCGCGCGGCGTTGATGGCGTCGGCCACGAAGCCGTACCCGTTGAGCGGTTCGACCCACGTCGAAGCGACCGGCACGTTGCTCGAGGAGCCGCCGGCGGGCGCCGCGAACGCGCTGATCGTCAAGAGGATCACACCCGCCAGAAAGGCCGGCGCTCGGGTGCGAGCGGACCACGCCCGACGGGACCGGGACATCTGCCCATCACTGCTCGTCGACCGTGCGTCGTCGAGTCGGTCGGTCACCGCGAGTTCCGCTCGAGCGACCAACGAGGCCCGTGACGAGCGATTCCTCACAGGATGTTGATCGCTCTGGCGATGACGAGAGCAGCCAGCAGCAGTGAGACCAGTGCTTGGACCAGTGTCAACATCTTGGACCATCGTTTGATGGGTGAGACGTCCGTATTGGAGAAGGCGAGGGCGTTGTTAAAGGAGAGCGAGAGGTAGTCGGCGAACTGGGGGTACCAGTTGCTGTCGACGAATTCGCGGTTGACCATCTCGGGAAAGATGAACGCCGGCAGGACCGACGTGTCCTCTTTGTATCGTGCGACGGACCCCCCGGCGTCGAGGTGCCAGTACGCCAGCGCGAAGGCGACGATGTTGGTCAACCACACGACGGTGCCGATGCCCAGAAGCTCGCGAGCGCTGGTGAATCGTGACGTCTTGTCCATGATGCCGAGGACCAGGTGGACGGCGGACAAGGTGTTGGCGAACGCCATCAGTGCGATCATCGCCGCGGTGGTGTTGCGCAGCCACGGCTTTTCCCGGTCGATTCGTCCAGGGTCGCCGATGATCAGCACGGCCAGGAACACGAAGGTCAGCGCGGGGTAGAAGTACAGCAGTGCCGAGATGACCCGGAAGTTCGCGGGCAGGATCTCGTGCAGGAACGTCGTGACGATTACCGCCATCGCCATGGGCCAGCGTTGTTCGGCGAGGCGCTGGTCGTCGTGGTTGCGTCGCACGCTTATGTACCCTAGCGACGACGTCGAGAACGCCGGGGGTTCAGTCTCGCGCCGGTGTGGCGCTGGGCAACGTGTGGAAGTTGTTCGGCAAGAGGACGACGCGTACCTCGCTCGGGCTGATGCCGTCTCGGACCAGCAGTTCGCTCAGCAGGACCAGGCGCGGCTGCGGGGCGGGACCGGTCAGTGCGAGGAACACGACACCGTCGTGCGTCGCCGACGACAGGACCGTCCACCCGCTGCTCGTCGCCCACGCCTTGGCGTCGGACCGGACGACTTGCTCCTGCTGGACCGTGCGGTCGACTCGTTTGGAGTTGAAGGCGAGCGGAACGATGATCACCACGAGCAGGGCGCCGATGATCACGACGGCCCGAGATCGTCGGATCGAGCTCGAGGCCTTGTCGGTGGCGACGCGGTGCACGCCGTAGAACCACATGACCGCCACGCCACTCGCCAGAATCGCGCACACGTTGGTCAAGAACAGGACCAACGCGCCGTAGGCCTGATGGGGCGCACCCGACTCCGCCGTGAGGCCGACGACCGCGAGCGGGGGGACGAGCGAGATGGCGATCGCAACGCCGGGCAAGGTGTCTGAGATGTCGGACCGGTTGAGCGCCACCGCGCCCACCGCGCCGGTCGCGAGCGCCGCCACCAGGTCGATGAGGCGGGGCGTGACTCGAGCGGCGACCTGGCCGTTCGTCGCGGCCACCACGTCGTAACCGATGAAGAGCCCCATCAGATAGCCGATCACGATCACCGCCAAGGCGCCACCGGCGACGAGCAGCAGCGACTTCACCAGGTTGGGTCGGTCACCGCAGACAACGGCCAGGACGATGCCCAGGATCGGGGTCATCAGGGGAGCGACGATCATGGCGCCAATGACGGTGGCAGTTGAGTCACCGATCACGCCGGCACTGGCTATCACGCCGGCGAGCAGCAGCAGCATCCAGAATCGCGACAGTTTCCGTCGCGCGTCGTCGCCGTCGAAGAAGAGTTGTCCGCGCATTCTCACGACGTCGCTGTCGTCAACTCGAACATCCATGGCATCCTCCTGCGCTGAGGTCGTTGGTCGGTGCCGCGACCGGATCGTACTGATATTCACGCGTAAACGTAGTGCACCGGTCCCGCCGTTTTGGACGCTCCTCGCAGCATCCACGACCCGAGCCACCGTCTCCCTTATCGTGGCAGTCAATTGCGAACGAAGGGACAGGTATGACGGCGTCGAGTGTGGCTGGTGGATTCGGGGCGATCGTCTATTTGGTGGTCATCGTGTTCTACGTGGTGACGTTCTGGAAGATCTTCGAGAAGGCCGGTCATCCCGGCTGGGCGGCGATCATCCCGATCTACAACGTCTACGTCTACTGCAAGGTCGCCGGCCGGCCAGGTTGGTGGTTCATCTTGTTCATCATCCCCATTGTCAACATCGTGATCGGGGCGATTGTGGCGATCGACGTCGCCAGGCGTTTCGCGAAATCGACAGCCTTCGGGGTCGGTCTGTGGCTTCTGTCCTTCATCTTCGCGCCGATTCTGGCGTTCGGAACGGCTACCTACAGCGAGACCGCCTGAGATCGTCGGGGTGACCGACCGCACCAGTGGTCACCGCTCGCGATGCGAAGCGCTTCTAAAAGGATGGCGCCTCGGCGCGCGGGCAACGGCGAGCCGATCGATCCCTCAGTCGAACTCGTAGGTCAACTCGAGCGCCATCAGGGGATGTTCGGCCTTCGCCGAGTCGCTTTCGGCGCTGCCGGTGATGCCGGTCAATCCACCGGTCCCCGACCCGTCGATGATTCGCAACCAGCTCACCGCGGAGTTCCCGTCGTAGGCACCGTCGCCGATGAGTGCAAAGCTGCCCGTACGCCCCTGCAGCGTGGCGTGAAGGTGCACGACCTGGCTGTAGCTGCTCGTGCCGTCGGCGCGGTAGTACATCACCGAGTGGAACGATCCTGACGTCAGTCCATCGGAGCCCTCCTGGAGTGTGACCTCGGCTCGCGTGAGCTTGGTGCCGTCATCGAAGGTGGCGATCGTGGACTCGTCCCACGCCGCGATGGTGAGGGTGGCGTCAATGGTGGTGGTCATCGGGCCATCGTACGGTCGGTGTCTCGACCGCGCAAGCACGAGGGTGTCGCCCGGCCACTCAAGGTGGTCCATACTGGGTGCGTGAGTCGACGACACGCCATCAAGCACGTGCTGTGCGACATGGACGGCGTGCTGATCCACGACGGCGCGAGGATCGACGGCGCCGACCGATTCCTCGACCACCTCAATGAGTTGGGCATCCCGTTCCTGATACTGACGAACAATTCGCTGTCCTCGCCCGGTGACGTCCGGGCCAACCTGGCCCGAATGGGGCTCGAGGTGGGCGACGAACAGCTCTGGACGTCGGCGGTCGCGACTGCGCACTTCGTCAACTCCCAGCGACCCGGCGCGACGGTGTTCGTCATCGGCCAGCCCAGTATGCACGAGGCCATCGAGCACGCCGGACTGCGCGAGGGTTTCGACGACGTCGACTACGTCGTGGTGGGCGAATCCCACGACTACTCGTTCGAATCCATCGAACGCGCGATCGCGTTGGTGGGGTCGGGCAGCCGATTCGTGGCGACGAACCCCGAACGCGTCAACGTGAATCCCGACGGGCTGTCGCCGGGCTGCGGTGCGCTGGCGGCCATGATCGAGAGCGCCACTGGCGTGGAGCCCTACTTCGTGGGCAAACCGAACCCCGTGATGATCCGCGAGGGACTCAACATCCTTGGCGCGCATTCGAAGTCGACGGCCATGATCGGTGACCGCATGGACACCGACATCCGCGCCGGGGTGGAGTCGGGGCTCGAGACGATCCTGGTGCTCTCGGGCGCCACCCGACGAGATGAGGTCGGCGGCTTCGCCTTCCAACCGTCGACGATCGTGGATTCGGTCGCCGACCTCGTCGGTGCTTTCGACGAGGTCTAACCCGAGGACGACTGGTCTTCGGCCGATGGACTCGGTGAATTCGGTCGAAGCGCCGCCAGGAACGAGTTCGCCCAGTCGTAGACGTCGCGGCGAAAGACCATCCGGCGCATGCGGTTCATTCGGTCGCGTTTCTCCTTGGCGGGCGCGTTCATGGCGAGGTGGATCGCCTCCTTGATCCCGTCGATGTCATGCGGGTTGACCATGAATGCCCCTCGCAGCTCCGCGGCCGCACCAGCGAACTCGCTCAAGACGAGTGCTCCGGTCAGGTCGTAGCGGCACATCACGTACTCCTTGGCCACCAGGTTCATGCCGTCGCGGTACGGGGTCACGAGCATGATGTCCGCCGCGAGGTACAGCGCGATCAACTCCTCGAACGGCAGGTTCTTGTGCAGGTAGTGCACCGCAGGATGTCCCACGAGTCCGTAGTCGCCGTTCAGTTCGCTGACGGCGCGCTCCAGGTCGTGTCGTTCCTGCTCGTAGTGCAGGTCGGTCTCACGGCTGGGCACCGCGATCTGGACCATTACGGCCCGGTCGGCACTGAGCGATCCGCTCGCGAGCATCTCCGAAAGCGCGCGGATACGTTGCTGGATGCCCTTGGTGTAGTCGAGGCGGTCGACGCCGAGGAGCATCACCTCGGGGTCGCCCAGGTCGCGGCGCAGCTCCTTGGCGCGAGCCCGGATAGACGGGTCCGCGGCCAGGGTGGCGATCTGTTCGCTGTCGACCGAGATGGGGAAGGCGCCGACTCGAACCGTCCG
>Ga0075017_100000677_pt1 | contig 19540 bp, 15 predicted proteins | sample AleBraG_ABR_2012_FD_71475 | JGI IMG/M metagenome (GOLD analysis project Ga0075017, IMG submission 71475) | Freshwater sediment microbial communities in response to fracking from Pennsylvania, USA - Alex Branch Run_MetaG_ABR_2012 | ecosystem: Environmental > Aquatic > Freshwater > Creek >... | reverse complement strand
CGCCCTCGAGGGCGCCCGCCGCGGCGAGCGAGTGTCCGAGGTGTCCCTTGATGGAGGTCACCGGCGGTGCGTCGTCACCGAAGACCCGGCGAACGGCGATGGCCTCGGCGAGGTCGTTGAGGGGTGTGGACGTGCCGTGCGCATTGATGTGCGAGACATCCGCGGGAGCGATGCCCGCGTCGGCGAGGGCCAACGTCATGCACCGCACCGCACCCGTCCCCTCGGGATCGGGCGCGGTGATGTGGTGGGCGTCGGCCGTCGACGCGGCGCCGATGACCTCGGCGTAGATGGTCGCGCCACGGTCGACGGCGTGCTCCCACTCTTCGAGGACGAGGATGCCGGCGCCCTCACCCATCACGAAGCCGTTGCGGTTCACGTCGAACGGGCGCGAGAAGTCTTCGTTGCTCAACGCGGTCATGTTGCGGAATCCGGCCTCGGCGATCTCGACCATCACGGCCTCGGCGCCACCGGCGACCGCGACGGTGGAGCGACCCGACGCCACGAGGCGCGCCGCGTTGCCGATCGCGTGGGTCCCGGCGGCGCACGCCGTCGTCACCGTCTCACACGGGCCACCCAGTCCGAAGCGCATCGAGACTGCGGCCGTGGCGGCGTTGGGCATCATCATGGGCACCATGAAGGGCGAGACCCGTGCGGGTCCCTTCTCGGTGATGACCCGGATCTGTTCGATGACCGTCTGCAGGCCACCGATCCCCGTCGTGACGATGCTGCCCGCGTCGACCAGAGGACCCTCGAGGCCGCTCTGGCGCCACGCCTCGTCCGCGGCCATCAAGCCGTAGAGGGTGAAGGGGTCGAATCGCCGTAGTTCCTTGGGGCCACCGATGTGCGACGCGTCAAAGGGGGCGATTCGCTTCGATTCGGGGGCCACGCTCTTGGCGAGCGCGGCCCACAGTGCGTCCACGCCCACCCCCGCGCACGTCAGGGCACCGAGACCCGTGACGGCGACGCGATGACCCTGGATCGGGCCCGACGGGGTCTGGGCGACTTGCACTACAGCTTGGCGTAGATCAGTTCGAAGGCCGCACCGACGGTGCTGATGTCCTTCAGCTCGTCCTCGGCGACCTCGATGTCGAACGTCTCCTCGAGCGCCATGACCAACTCGACGAGGTCGAGGCTGTCCGCACCGAGGTCGTCACTGAACGACGCCTCCATGGTGATCTTGGACGGATCGACGGCGAGTACCTCGACGGCGTTGTCGGTGAATTTGGCTAAGGCTTCGTTACGGTCCATGGACGTACCCCTCTTTTCTGTCGTCCCATCGTACTAAACGCCCGCGAGTCGGCGAACCACCTAGAGACCCATGGCCATACCCCCGTCGACGCTGATCACCGTCCCGGTGATATAGCGCGCGTGGTTACCCGCGAGGAACCCGACCACGCCAGCGATATCAGATGGGTGTCCGGAGCGTCCCATGGGGATCATCGCCGACATCGCGTCCTTGGCCGCGCCGAGCTCACTGGTCATGTCGGTCTCGATGAGCCCGGGGGCGACGACGTTCACGGTGACGTTGCGCGACGCGACCTCCTTGGCGAGCGAACGGGCCAGCCCGACCAGTCCGGCCTTGGCGGCGGAGTAGTTGGCCTGGCCGGGCACGCCGATGAAGGGACTCACCGAACTGATGAAGACAATCGACCCGGACCGGGCGCGCACCATCGAGGCCATCGCCGCACGGGCGCAGTAGAAGGCGCCGTCGAGGTTGACCGAGAGCACGTCGCGCCACTGCGCGTCGGACATGCGCATCGCCAGGCCGTCGCTCGTCACTCCGGCGTTGGCGACGAGGACGTCCACCGGACCGAACTCGGCGATCGCCTCCTTGACGGCGTCGTTGACGGCCCGTGAATCGGCGACGTCGACCGCGGCACTCATCGCGCAGCCCTCGGGGGCCGTCCCCGACCGCGAGAAGCCGACGACGTGGTCGCCGCCGTCGATGAAGAACTGGGCGATCGCGGCGCCGATGCCTCGACTGGCACCGGTGACGATGACGTGTCGGTTCATAGTTGTATCCCCCGTAGTTCGTCCAAGGTGGCGGGTGCGTACTGCGCGTCGAAGTCGCGGATCCGTTTGGTCAGTCCGGTGAGCACCCCGCTCGGAGGCATTTCGACGGTCGTCGTGACCGAGGCGGGCAGGGTCAGGGTCGAGGCGAGGAACTCGACCGGCGACGTGAGTTGTCGCGACAGGAGTTCGCGCCACTCGTCGGCTTCGGTGTGGACACGGCCGTCGACGTTGGCGATCGGCACTGCGTCGGTGGCACCCCAGCGCACGTGTTCGAGCGCCCGGTCGAGTTCGGTCTGCGCCGGCTCCATCAGCGGGGAGTGGAAGGCGCCGCCCACGGCGAGCGGCGTCGCGCGGCGCCAGCCGAGTTCACGATGGCGCGCCAGGAGGTCGTCCAGACCGGCGCGGGTGCCGCTGACGACGATCTGCCCCGTCCCGTTGATGTTGGCGACCCACACCTCGGCGAGCGACGCCAGCGCGTCGCGCGCCCCGTCGTCGCCACCCATCAGGGCCACCATCGAACCCTCGGCGGCCGCGGCGGCGCGCGCCATCGCCGCGCCGCGAACGCCGATGAGACGCGCCCCGTCTTCGACCGACAGCAGGCCGGCCGCGACCAGTGCGGTGAACTCGCCCAGGCTGTGGCCGAGCAGGTAGCGAGGGCGCGCTCCGAGGTCGAGCAGTTCGAGGTAACCGACGATCGACAGGGCGAAGGTGGCGATCTGGGCGCGGTCGGTGCGCACCACGTCCTCGTCACTCGCGTTCAGTAACAGGTCGGCCACGTCGATCCGCGCCGCGTCGCTGATGCGACCGATGAGGTCCCAGTGCCGCGACTGGCGCCACGCCGTGCCGGCGCCGCCGCTCAGGGAACCTTGGCCCGGGAAGAGGGCCACGATGTCGTCACGAAAAGGGGCGTTCGTCTGCGTGAGCATGCAACGACGATAACAGTGCCCGGAGTGGGACTCGAACCCACACACCCTCTCGAGTAAAGACTTTTGAGGCCTCCGCGTCTGCCGATTCCGCCATCCGGGCTGCGGCGACAACGGTAGCAGCCACCGTAGTGTTGCGTGCATGAGGGTCTCGCTGTGGCGACACGACGTGCTGCTTCGCGCGGCGCCGAGCGCCGCGCGCGAGCGCCACGACCGCCGGTCCCGGCTGTACCTGCGCGTCGAGCACGACGGGGTGGACGGCTACGGCGAGGTCGCCCCTCAGCCCCACGCGCTCAACGGCGACCCGGGGGTGGACGAGGTGCTCGACGAGGTGCTCGAACGGGTCGTCCCCCAGGTGACGGACGCCCTGGCGCGCGAAGGCGACCTGCCCAGTTGGACCCGTCTGGCGCGGTTCGCGGGTTCGCGCCCGGCCAGCAATCCGGCGGTCGCCCTATTCGAGATGGCGCTGTTGGAACGCGAGTTGCGCGGCAATGGTCGACGGATCACGACGCTCTGGCCCGCGATGTTCGAGACGCCGCTGCAGCGGGGCGTCTCGCTGCTCGACGACGCACCGATCGAGGTCGGCGACGACGTCGTGCGCCTTCGGGTGAAGACCGGGCCCGGCGCCCTGGGCGCCACCGGGCTCGCGCAACTGTCACGAGTTCGATCCGCGATCATTCTCGACTTCAACTGTTCGGCTCGCGTCGACGCGGACGTCCTCGACCAGGTCCGCGCGCTCGCCGGCGTCTGCACCGTCGCGGTCGTCGAGCAGCCCTACGCCGTGGGCAACGTCGTCGACACCGCGCGCCTGGCCGCGCAACTCGACGTGGCGATGAGCGTCGACGAAGGGGTGCGCTCGCTACGTGACGTCACCCAACTCGTGCGCTACGGCGCGGCGACGGTCCTGTGCGTCAAGCCCGCGCGGGTGGGTGGGCTCGCCACCGCGCGGACCCTCATCACCACGGCCCGGACGATGGGTCTGGCACCGTACCTGGGCGGCTTCTTCGAATCGCCCTACGCCCGCGCGGTCCACCGCCACCTGGCGGCCACCACCACGCCCGAACCGAGCGACGTCGCTGACGTGGACCTCGACGGACCTGGTCTGGTCGAGGTGGAGGCGTGTCATGAGGCCTTCGGCGTGCGTCCGTCGGCCGCGGTGCTCGAGGCCGCCACGCTGGTCGCCGTCATCTCCTAGGGGGATTTAGACTCGCGCCATGGGTTCACGACTGGACAAGCGGCGTCTCGAGGACGTGCAACGACAGTTGTCGCTCGCTCGCGAGAGTCTGGCCGTGCTCGAAGAGCAGGTGGCGGTGTGGAACGACGCCTTGGAGGATGCGCGCATCCGTGCGTTAGTGTCCGAGACGCCAATGGTGACCCACGAGTATGACGACCTTTCGCGCCACGTCGCGGCCGCCAACGCCGAGATGCGACGACGTCGCGACGACGTCTCGCACCTCACGACGACGCGCGACGAGCTGTTGCGCGATTGGAAACCGAAGGATGGAAATGGATAAGCGTGTTGTGATAGCCGACGACGAGTCGATCATTCGCCTGGACCTGAAGGAGATCCTCGAGGGTGACGGCTACCTCGTGGTGGGCGAGGCCGCTCGCGGCGACGACGCGCTGACGATGATCAAGGACCTCCAGCCCGACCTCGCGTTGCTGGACGTCAAGATGCCCGGACTCGACGGGATCCAGGTCGCGCGCGAACTGAAGGGCAGTGACGTCACCGTCGTGTTGCTCACCGCCTTCTCCCAGCGCTCGCTCATCGAGAGCGCCCGCGACGCCGGCGTGGTCGCCTACCTGGTGAAGCCGTTTCGCTCCAGCGAGATCCTCCCCAAGCTGGCGTCGCTGCTCAGCCCGGGCGCGGACGCCGTGGACCACGTGGAAATCGCCAACGTCGAAGACAAGATCGAGACCCGCGAGATCGTCCAAAAGGCCAAGGAGCAACTGATGCGCGAACGCGGGCTCGACGAGCCGGCGGCCTTCGAAATCATCCAGCAGTCCGCGATGCGCGGACGCACCCGTATGCGCGACATCGCCCAGCAGATATTGAAGGGTGAGTTCGTTGGCTGAGTCCGGTCCCGACGAGCGGCCGCTGCTGCTGCTCGACGGCATGTCGCTGGCCTTTCGCGCGTTCTTCGCCCTGCCGACGGACATCAAGACCTCCGAGGGTCTGGTCACCAACGCCCTGCACGGGTTCGCCGCGATGCTCACCTCGCTGGTGCGCACGCAGCGCCCTCGAGCGGTCGCGGTCGCCTTCGACCTGCCCGGGGGGACCTTCCGCGACGCGTTGACCGAGGACTACAAGGGCGGACGCGCCGAGACCCCGCCCGAGATCGAGCACCAGTTCGACCTGATCCGAGGGCTGTGCGAGGTGCTGCACATCCCGGTGCTGGGCGTCACCCACTTCGAGGCCGACGACGTCCTCGCCACGTTGGCGACCTGGGGGCGCGACGAGTCGATCCCGGTGGTCGTGGTGACCGGCGACCGCGACGCCTTCCAACTCGTGGAGGACCCGTACATCAAGGTCCTCTACAACCGTCGCGGTGTGTCGGACTACGCGCTCTACGACGAGGCCGGCATCTTCGAGCGGTGCGGGATCGAGCCGGGGCGCTACCCGCTGCTCGCGGCGCTGCGCGGCGACACCTCGGACAACCTGCCCGGCGTGCCCGGCGTCGGGGAGAAGACGGCCGCCAAACTCTTCGCCCAGTATCACGACCTCGACGAGCTGTACGCGCACGTCGACGAGTTGACGCCCAAACTGCGCGAGAACCTGATCGCCTTCGAGGCCCGCGCGCGCAACAACGAAAAGGTGATGCAGCTGGTGCGCGACGTGCCCCTCGACTTCTCCCTCGACGACATCACCCTGGGCGGGTGGGACCGGGCGGAGGTGGCGGCCTTCTGTGATCGATTCGACCTCAACACGATGCGCGCTCGCATCGACAAGCTGATGACCGAGGGCCTGCTCGGCGAATCGGCGCCGAGCGGCGCGACCGGGGTGGCGGCGTCGCCGGCGCGCGACGTCATGACCCTGCACGCGGTCGGGTCGCTCGACGCCGTGATGGTGGCCGGCCTCGTCGTCAGCGTCGCCGGAACGCGCGCCGCGGTCCTGGACCCGGCGACCGGCGCCGTCGCGACGTGCGAGCTCGACGATCTCGTGCGCGCCCTCGGTGAGCGGGCGGTCAGCGGCCATGACGTGAAGGCGGTCTTTCGACGCGCCGGCGAGCTCGGCGTGGAGCTGGCCGAGCCGGCCAACGACACCGCGATCATGGCCTTCCTGCTCGACGCGGTCAGTGGCCAGTACGGCCTCGCGGAGGTCGCCCAACGCTTCCTCGCCGAGCCGATCCGCGACCGCACGCCGACGTTGTTCGAGTCCTCGTCGCTCGACGAGACACTGCGCTACGAGGTCGAGGTGGCCTCGCGTCTCATCGCGACGTTGCGCGCCGAGATCGACCGCTGGGAGCTCGCGTTCGTCTACGAGCAGATCGAGCTGCCGCTCGTGAAGGTGCTGGGGCGCATGGAAGCGCGCGGGGTGCGCGTGGACGTCGAACTGCTGCGAACGATCATGGCCGAGTTCGCGGCCGAGGCGTCGTCGCTCGACACCCAGATCCAAGAGGTGGCCGGTCACGAGTTCAAGGTGAACTCGCCCCAGCAGCTCCAGACGGTCCTCTTCGACGAACTGGGCCTGACGGCCGTCAAGAAGATCAAGTCCGGGTACTCGACCGACGCCCAGAGCCTCGAGGCCATCCAGGACGAGCACCGCATCGTCGCCCTGATCTTGCGCTACCGCGAGGTGGAGAAGCTGCGCAGCACGTACGGCGCCCCGTTGATCGACACGGTCGGCGTCGACGGGAGGATCCACGCCACGTTCCATCAGACGGTGGCGCGCACCGGTCGCCTCTCGTCGGACAGCCCCAACCTGCACAACATCCCCGTTCGCTCCCTCGAGGGCCGTCGCCTGCGCTACGCCTTCGAGCCCAGCGAGGGGTGGCTGCTGGCGGTGTCGGACTACAACCAGATCGAACTGCGCATCCTCGCGCACCTCTCCCAGGACGCCGGTCTGCTCGCGGCCTTCGCGTCGCACGAGGACGTGCACCGCACGATCGCGGCCTCGGTCTTCGGGGTGGACGCCACCGAGGTCACCTCCGAACAGCGCGAACAGGCCAAGGCCGTGTCGTACGGGCTGGCCTACGGGATGGAGGCCTACGGGCTCAGCCAGCGTCTCGGGGTGCCGGTGAGCGCGGCGCGCGAGGTCATGGACAAGTACTTCAAGGGCTTTCCGAGCCTGCGCGAATACATGGACCGCACGATCGCCGAGATCCGCCGGCAGGGGTACTCGCGCACCGAGTTCGGTCGGATCAGGCCCTTCCCGGACCTGGCGACCGCGGTGGGTCCGCAACGCCAGGCCGCCGAGCGCCAGGCCATGAACGCGGGGATCCAGGGCCTCGCCGCGGACATCTTCAAGTCGGCGCTGGTGCGCCTGGACCGTAAACTCAGCGCCGAGGGCCTGGCCGCGCGGCTGATCCTGCAGGTCCACGACGAAGTCCTGGTCGAGGCGCCGCCCGAGGAGCGTTCGGCGGTTGAACCGGTCATGCTCGACGCCCTGACCAACGCCGCGTCGCTGAGCGTGCCGCTCGAGGTGACGCTCAACTGGGGCGAGAACTGGGCGGCCGCTAAGGGCTGAGCGGTCGAATGCTAGGCTTTTCGCCTGGGTTGACACCGGTGACCCAGCCCCTTATTGCCTAGCCAGACCCCGGTGTGGTCGAACGAAAGTAGTACGAATGTCGGACGGCACCAGCCTCCTCTCCACCCAGCAAATGGGAACCTTCGACGAATCGGGCAAGTACATCCCGCGCGTCATCACCGAAGACAACATGCTCGGCACCGACCTCGCCACGTTGGTGGGCGACAGCGTCCTCGAGTTCGAAGACGGTGACCTCGTCAGCGGCACCGTCGTCAAGATCGATCACGACGAGGTGCTCTTGGACATCGGCTTCAAGTCCGAGGGCGTCATCCCCGCGCGCGAGCTGTCGATCCGCAACGACGTCGACCCCTCCGAGATCGTCTCGATCGGCGAGCGGATCGAATGCCTCGTCCTGCAAAAGGAGGACAAGGAGGGTCGCCTCGTCCTGTCCAAGAAGCGCGCGCAGTACGAGAAGGCGTGGAGCAACATCGAAGAGCTCAAGAACCGTGACGAGGTCGTCAAGGGTGTCGTCATCGAGGTCGTCAAGGGCGGGCTCATCGTCGACATCGGCCTGCGCGGCTTCCTGCCCGCCTCGCTCGTCGAGCTGCGCCGCGTGCGCGAGTTGCAGCCCTACATCGGCAAGACCGTCGAGGCCAAGATCATCGAGCTCGACCGCAACCGCAACAACGTCGTGCTGTCGCGTCGCGCCTGGCTCGAAGAGACCCAGAAGGAGCAGCGAGGCGACTTCCTGTCGAACCTCAAGCCCGGTGAGCGTCGCCACGGCGTCATCTCCTCGGTCGTCAACTTCGGTGCCTTCGTGGACCTGGGCGGCATGGACGGACTCATCCACGTCTCCGAACTCAGCTGGAAGCACATCGACCACCCGAGCCAGGTCGTCACGGTCGGCGACGAGGTCGACGTCGAGGTGCTCGACGTCGACTTCTCCAAAGAGCGCATCTCGCTGTCGCTGAAGGCGACCCAGTCCGACCCGTGGCAGGTCTTCGCCGACAGCCACGCCGTCGACCAGCTGGTCTACGGCCGCGTCACCAAGCTCGTGCCGTTCGGCGCCTTCGTCCAGGTGGGCGAGGGCATCGAGGGCCTCGTGCACATCTCGGAGATGGCCGCGCACCACGTCGAGTCGCCCGACCAGGTCGTCACGGCCGGCGAGGAGCTGTGGGTCAAGATCATCGAGCTCGACACCGCTCGCCGGCGCATCAGCCTGTCGATCAAGCAGGCCGCCGAGGGTGGCGAAGTCTCCGAAGAGTACCGCGAGGCCTTCGGGAGCCACGCCTACGACGACGAGGGCAACTACATCGGTGGGCTCGAGTACGGCGAGTTCACGCCCGAGACCGAGGCGCAGGCCGCGTGGGCCGAGTACGCCGTCGAGGTGTCGACCAAGGAGGACGGTGACGAGGTCACCGAGTCCGTCGAAGAGGCACCCGCGCAGTAACCGTCACGTGGGGCCCGTTTGCGACCTAGTCGTCGGAGGCGGGCCCTTTCGTCGTCACGGTCAGTGGGTAGTGGCAGGCGACCTGGTGGCCGGGGGCCACCTCCCTCGACGCGGGCGCCTCGGCGACGCACTTCTCGGTCGCGTAGGGACAGCGCGTACGAAAGCGGCACCCGCTCGGCGGGTCGAGTGGACTGGGCGGCTCGCCCTGGAGGACGTCGTCGCGCGCGGGTGAGTCCGGGTCGGCCTCGAGGGCCGCGCCGAGGAGGAACTTCGTGTAGGGGTGCGCGGGTGCGGAGTAGAGGGCGTCGGCCGGGCCGATCTCACAGATCGTGCCCAGGTACATCACCGCCACCCGGTCGCTCACGTTGCGCACCACCGCGAGGTCGTGGGCGATGAACAGCAGCGTCAGGCCGTACTCGACCTTCAGGTCTTCGAGCAGGTTGAGGATCTGGGCCTGGACCGAGACGTCGAGCGCCGAGACCATCTCGTCGCAGATCAGCAGCGACGGGCGCATCGCCAGCGAGCGGGCGATCGAGATCCTCTGGCACTGGCCGCCCGAGAACTGACGGGCGTAGCGATCGCCGTAGACCTCGGGGTCGATTCCCACCTTGTTCAAGAGGTCGCTGACGAGCGCGTCACGTTCGGGGCCGCGCACGCTCTTCCAGCAGTCGAACGGCTCGGCGACGATGTCCTTGACGCGACGGCGTGGATTCAGCGAACTGATCGGGTCCTGGAAGATCATCTGCATCTTCGTGCGGGCCTGGCGCAACGCCCGGCCGGTCTGGGTGGTGACGTCGGTGCCTTCGAGAACGATCTGGCCGCTCGTCGGCTCGATGATGCGCATCAGTGCCTTGCCGGTCGTGGACTTGCCGCACCCCGACTCGCCGACCAGCCCGAGGGTCTCCCCGGGGTAGATGTCGAAGCTAACCCCGGCGACCGCGCTCAGCGGTCGCCGACGCGTGCCGAAGGTGACCTCGAGGTCACGCACCGAGAGCAGGGGCTGGTCGGCGTTGCTCACGACGGTGCTCCTCGGGGTGCCAGGGGGTGCCAGCAGGCGTAGGTGTGGCCGTCACCGGCCGCGGTGAGTTCGGGGCGTTCGGCGCGACAGCGGTCGCTCGCGTAGGCGCAGCGCGGGGCGAAGGCGCATCCGGCGCCCAGTTCGGTGAGGTTCGGCGGCCGTCCCGCGATGGCTGCGAGTCGGGTGTGCGACGGATTGGAGACCTTCGGCGAGCTCTCGAGCAGCGCTCGGGTGTAGGGCATTCGGTGGTCGTAGAAGACGTCACGCGTCGTGCCGGTCTCGACCACGCGACCGGCGTACATGACGACGATCCGTGAGGTCCGGGTGGCGACGACTCCCAGGTCGTGGGTGACCAGGATCACCGACATGGCGAGGCGCTGCTTCAATTCATCGAGGAGGTTCAAGATCTGGGCCTGGATCGTGACGTCGAGACCGGTCGTCGGTTCGTCGGCCAACAAGAGCGAGGGCGAGCACGACAGGGCGATCGCGATCACGACGCGCTGGCGCATGCCCCCCGACAGTTGACCGGGGTAGGCGCGGAATCGCTCGGCCGCGGACGGGATTCCCACCAACTCCAGCAGCTCGATCGCGCGGGCCTTCGCCTCAGCGCGGCTCATGCCCAGGCGAACCCGCAAACTCTCGGTGATCTGGTTGCCGATGCGCACCACCGGGTTGAGCGAGGTCATCGGGTCCTGGAAGACCATGGCGACCTCGGTGCCCCAGATCGAGCGCTTCGCGGTCTCGCTCGCCCCGACGACCTCGAACCCGCCCAGGCGCACCGACCCGCTCACCTCGACGTTGGTGCGTGGCTGCAGGCCCATGATCGTTCGCGACAGCACCGTCTTGCCCGATCCCGACTCGCCGACGATGCCGAGCGTCTCGTTCGCACCCAGATCGAAGCTCACCCCGTCGACGGCGCGCAGTCGACCCGTCGGGGTGGCGAACGTCGTACAGAGGTCTCGCACGACCAGCAGTGGTTCACTCACAGCTTCACCTCCGCCACGTCGTAGTGGCTGCGCAGTCGGTCACCGATGAAGTTGAGACAGAGCAGGAAGAGGCACATCGCCAGCGCCGGGAACAACGCCAGCCACGGATTCTGGGCGAGGTCGGTGCGTGACTCGTTGATCATGTTGCCCCACGAGGGGGTCGGCGCGTTGACCGACAGGCCGAGGAAGGCCAGTGCGCCCTCGAGGGTGATCACCGTCGCGATGCCGATGACCAAGAAGGAGACGGCGACGGGCGCGATGTTGGGCAGGAGCTCCTTCATCAGGATGCGCCGATCGGTCGCTCCCTGCACCTTGGCCGCCAGCACGTAGTCCTTGGACGCCACCGCGAGGGTCGCGGCGCGCACGACGCGATAGACGAGCGGTATCGAGGCGATACCGATGACGATGATGATTTTGATGAGGTTGCGCGGCGTCCAGAACGAGAGCACGCCGATGGTGGCGATGATCGCCGGGAAGGCGAGCAGTACGTACATCACCGTCGTCGTGACGCCGTCGAATCGACCACGCCGATAGGCGGCCAGCATCCCAAGCGGCATCCCGACGGCGAAGCCGATGACCATCGACCCGAGACCGGCCGCGATCGAAACCCTCGCGCCGTAGACGACGCGCGAGAAGATGTCGCGACCGAGGTCGTCGGTGCCGAAGACGTGGTGCCAGCCCGGTCCGGCGTTGACGACGCTGTAGTCCTCGAAGTAGGGGTTCTTCAGGGGCAGGACGTTGGCGAAGATGGCGCCCAGGACGTTGAGCGCGAGCCAGCCCACGCAGATCCAAAAGAGCGGGCCGAGGCGCTTCTTCGCCACGACGCCGTCAAGGGTCGTCGCCTCCATGACAATCGACGACTCGCCCGAGAGCTCGCCCCCGGCCACGCCCGCGGTCAACGAGTCCACCGGGTACTCCGGCTCGAAGGGATGCTCATTCACGGTTGATCCTCGGATCGACGAGATTGATGATGAAGTCGAAGACGAAGCTGATCACGACGATCGCGACTGAGACGGTGAAGACGATCCCCTGGACGAGCAGGTAGTCGCTCTTCTCGAGGCCCTGGACGATGAGCTCGTAACCCAGGCCGGGGATGGCGAGCAGGTACTGGACGACGAACCCGCCGGCCAGCAGTCCGCCGATGTTCACGCTGGTGGCGCCGAGCAGCGCCACCGACGACGGTCGAAAGGCGTGGCGCCACATGATCCGGCGCTGGCTGATGCCCTTCGAGCGCGCCATGGTGATGAACTCCTCTTGCAGCGTCGCGACGAGGTCGCTGCGCAGCACCCGGTAGTAGACCACGAACGAGCCGGCCGCCAACGTGATCGAGGGCAGCAGCATGCTCGTGAGGTTGACCGCGGGATTCGTGGTGAACGGGACGTACGACGAGGGTCCGGTGTTGGGGACCCCGAGATGCTCGGAGACCACGATCACCAAGAACACGATGATGATGTACGACGGGATTGCGAGCAGGGTGAAACTGCCCGCGCCGAGGATGCGGTCGAACGCGCCGTCCGGCTTGCGCGCCGAACGCATCGCGAGGGGGATGGCGGTGACGAAGGCCAGGATCTGGCTGAGGACGATCATCTCGAGGTCGATCAGCCACGCGGCGCCGATCGTGGTCGACACCGGGACCTGGGAGATGAACGACGTCCCGAGGTTGCCGTGCAGGACGTGCCCGAGCCAGATGAAGTACTGGACGATCAGGGGTTTGTCGAGGCCCATGAAGGCGTAGAGCTGGGCCTTGGCGGCGGGGCTGGCGCCGAAGCCCAAGATGACCACCGCCGGGTCGCCGGGCAGCAGGTGGATCAGGAAGAAACTGCCCACGGAGATGACGAAGACGATGCCGACGAGCAACGCCAGACGCCGCAGCGTGTATCTGAGCACTCATCCCCCTCGACGACTTGATAGGACACTACTCAAGCGCTCCCTGCGCGAACGGCATTCTGAGGCGAGTCGTGATGTCACAGGTGGTGGTTAGCGTGTTCGCGTGAAGCGAATCGTTATCGCCGGCGGAATCGGCGCGGGCAAGTCCGCGACGACGGACTATTTGGCGTCGCTCGGCTACGCGGTCGTGGACGCGGACGTCGTCGCGCACCTGGTGAGCGGGCCCGGCACGCCGACGTTGCGGGCGCTGCGCGACGCGTTCGGTGACGCCGTGCTGAACGCCGACGGCAGTCTCGACCGGGCCTTCGTCGCCGAGATCGTCTTCAACGACGCGGTGGCGCTCGAGCGACTCAACCGAATCACGCACCCAGCCATCGGCGAGGAGATGAACCGGCAGCTGGCCCAGGCGTCGGGACGAGCCGTGTTCATCGCCATTCCGCTCTACCGGGCGGCGCTGCGCGACGTCCTCAAGGTGGACGAGGCGTGGGCGCTGCTGGTCTCACCCTCGACCGCGCTCGAGCGGCTCCGCGACGGTCGGGGTTTCACCGAGTCCGACGCCCGGGCCCGACTAGCCAGTCAGATGAGCAACGACGAGCGCGTCGCGCTCGTCGACCGGGTGATCTGGAACGAGGGGACGATCGACGACCTGCACGCCAGCATCGATCGGGCGCTGGCCGAGAGCGGGGTCGCCAATGGATAGGTTCCTCGTCGAATCTCCGTTCCAACCCGCCGGCGACCAACCGGCGGCCATCGAGACGCTCGCCGAGGGCGTGACCGACGGGCTGCGATTCCAGACACTCGAGGGCATCACCGGCAGCGGCAAGACCGCGACGATCGCGTGGCTGGTCGAACGGGTGCAGCGTCCCACGCTGATCCTCGAGCCCAACAAGTCACTGGCCGCGCAGTTGGCGTCGGAGCTGAAGGAGATGCTGCCCCAGAACCGGGTCGAGTTCTTCGTGTCCTACTACGACTACTACCAGCCCGAGGCGTACATTCCGCGAACCGACACCTTCATCGAGAAGGACAGCTCGGTCAACGAGGAGATCGACCGTCTCCGCCACGCGGCCACGTCGTCACTTCTGACCCACCGCGACACGATCGTCGTCGCCTCGGTGTCGTGCATCTACGGTCTGGGTTCACCGGTGGAGTACCGCGAACGGATGCTGCAACTCGAGGTGGGCGAGCGGATCGACCAGCGGGTCCTGCTGCGTCGATTGGTCGAGATGCAGTACAACCGCAACGAGCTGGTGCTCGAGCGAGGGACGTTTCGCATGAAGGGCGACACGCTCGAGGTCCAGCCGGCCTATTCCAACGAGGCCGTGCGGGTGTCGTTCTTCGGCGACGAGGTGGAGAGCGTGGCCTTCTTCAACCCCCTGACCCAGGAGAGCCGGGGCAAGGTCAAGGAGTTCACCCTCTTCGCGGCGTCGCACTACGCCACGAGCGAGGCCACCTTGCAGCGGGCCTGTCGATCGATCGAAGTCGAGCTGGGGACCCAGCTCGCCCGCTTCCAGTCCGAGGGCAAACTCCTCGAAGCCCAGCGACTGCGTTCGCGCACCGAGCACGACCTCGAGATGCTCGAACAGACCGGCGTCTGCGCGGGCGTCGAGAACTACTCGGCGCACCTCGACGGTCGCCAGCCGGGCGAGCGACCGTACACGTTGCTCGACTACTTCCCCGCGGACATGCTGGTGGTGGTCGACGAGTCGCACGTGGCGGTGCCCCAGGTCCGCGGCCAGTACGCCGGAGACCGTTCGCGCAAGGAGGTCCTCGTCGAGCACGGCTTCCGGCTGCCGTCGGCGATGGACAACCGTCCGCTCAATTTCGACGAGTTCATGGAGTTGGTCCCCCAGATGGTCTTCGTCTCGGCGACACCGGGACCCTACGAGCTCGAACACAGCGACCAGATCGTCGAGCAGGTCATACGTCCGACGGGCCTGCTCGACCCACAGGTGGTCATCGCGCCCACCAAGAACCAGATCGACGACCTCCGCGCACGACTGGACGTCGTCGTAGCGCGCAACGAGAGAGCGCTCATCACGACCTTGACCAAGCGGATGGCCGAGGACCTGACCAACTTCTTGACCAAGGCGGGCTACCGGGTGCAGTACCTGCACAGCGACATCGACACGATCCAGCGCATCGAGATCCTACGCTCGCTGCGACTCGGCGAGTTCGACATCCTGGTGGGGATCAACCTGCTGCGAGAGGGTCTGGACCTGCCCGAAGTCTCGCTGGTGGCGATCCTCGACGCCGACAAGGAGGGGTTCCTGCGCTCGCGCAGCGCCCTGATCCAGACGATCGGTCGCGCGGCGCGCAACGCCAACGGTCAGGCCATCCTCTACGCCGACCGGGTGACCGACTCGATGCGCGAAGCCGTCTCGCTGACCGAACGGCGTCGGATGGTCCAGATCGCCTACAACGCCGAACACGGCATCGAGCCCCAGACGGTGATGAAGAACGTCGCGGACATCCTGGGACGCCTGCGCAGCGAAAGTCCCGTCGAGCCGTCCAACAAGAGCCACGGCGTGTCGTCGCTCGAGACCATGATGCCCGACGACCTCTCGCTCGAGATCGGTCGAGTCGAGGCGGCGATGCTCCTGGCGGCGAGTGAGTTGCGTTTCGAAGAGGCGGCGGCGTTGCGCGACATCCTGCACACCCTCCAGCGCCAGGGCGTGGGAGTGTCGTCGCTCGAGGCGCTGGACCTCGAACTGGCCATCGACGGCTGACCGGTAGATTCCCTTCATGTCGTCGTCGATCCGCGTCCAGGGCGCGAGAGTCCATAACCTGAAGAACCTCTCGGTCGAGATCCCGCGTGACCAGCTGGTCGTCTTCACCGGCCTGTCGGGGTCGGGCAAGTCGTCGCTGGCCTTCGACACCATCTACGCCGAGGGACAGCGACGCTACGTCGAGAGCCTGTCGGCCTACGCGCGCCAATTTCTCGGCCAGATGGACAAGCCCGACGTCGACTTCATCGAGGGACTCTCGCCGGCGATCTCGATCGACCAGAAGACCGCCTCGCGCAACCCGCGCTCGACCGTGGGCACCATCACCGAGATCCACGACTACCTGCGGTTGCTGTTTGCGCGCATCGGAATCCGTCACTGTCCCGATTGCGGCAAACTCGTCACGCGCCAGACTCCTCAGCAGATCGTCGACCAGGTGCTCGCTCGCGACGAGGGGGAGCGATTCCTCGTCCTGGCGACGGTGGTCGAGGGACGCAAGGGTGAGTACAGCACGCTGCTCAACGAACTCGTGGGCCAGGGCTACTCGCGTGCGCGCGTCGACGGCCAGGTCATCGAACTGGCCGAACGCGACGAGGTGACCCTCGCGCGCTACGAGCAGCACACGATCGACGTGGTGCTGGACCGGCTGAGCGTCAAGGCGTCGAACCGCCAACGTCTCACCGAATCGGTCGAAGAGGCCCTGAAACTCACCAAGGGACTGGTCTCGTTTCTATTCTTGGGCGAGGAGGAAGAGCTCGTCCAGTTCTCGGAGAAGATGGCCTGTAGCGACTGCGGCATCAGCTTCACGGAGTTGGCACCGCGCGACTTCTCCTTCAACTCGCCCTACGGGGCATGCCCGGTCTGCACGGGCCTGGGCACGCGCTACGAGGTCGACCCCGCGCTCGTGGTCCCCGACGACGCGCTCTCGCTCGCTGACGGGGCCCTCGCGCCCTGGGGCGGACAGCGGTACAAGTACTTCGCGCGCCTCATCGAGGGCATCGCGTCGATGGGCGCGTTTGACGTCGACACGCCGTGGCGCCAACTACGCGCCAAGGACCGCAAGCTCGTCCTCTACGGCGTCGAGAAGAAGTCGGTACCGGTCAAGTACCGTAACCGCTACGGCAAGGTCCGTACCTACGACACGACGTACTCGGGCATCGTCGACTGGCTGGAGCGAAAGCGCAACGAGGCCGACGGGGACTGGTCGCGCGAGCAGGCCGAGCAGTACATGCGCGAGGTCGAGTGTCACACCTGTCTCGGCCAGCGCCTGAAGCCCGAGGTGCTCGCGGTGCGGATCCATCAGCGCAACATCGCCCAAGTCAACTCGATGACCATCGACGAGGCGATCGACTTCTTCAAGAAGCTCAAGCTCACGGCCCGCGAGCAGACCATCGCGCGTCAGGTCGTCAAGGAGATCGTCGAACGACTGCGGTTCTTGATGGACGTCGGACTCGACTACCTCACGCTGAGCCGGGCCTCGGCCACGCTCTCGGGTGGCGAAGCCCAGCGGATCCGCCTGGCCAGTCAGATCGGTAGCTACCTGGTCGGGGTGCTCTACGTGCTCGACGAACCGTCCATCGGGTTGCACCAGCGAGACAACCGTCGCCTCATCGCGACCCTCGAGCGTCTGCGGGACCTCGGCAACTCGGTCATCGTGGTCGAGCACGACGAGGAGACGATCCGCCTGGCCGACTTCATCGTCGACATCGGTCCGGGCGCGGGGGAGTTCGGCGGCACCGTGGTGCACGCGGGCACCTACAAGGAGCTGCTCGACAACCCCGACTCACTGACCGGCCAGTATCTCTCGGGCGAACGCGCCATTGCGGTGCCGGCGACGCGTCGGGCGGGCGACGGCAAGAAGCTCACGATCAAGGGGGCCCGGGCGAACAACCTGCAGAACGTCACGGTCGACATCCCGCTCGGGGATTTCGTGGCCGTAACGGGCGTGTCGGGCTCGGGCAAGTCGACCTTGATCAACGGCATCTTGCTGGCGTCGCTGGAACACCAGATCAACCGGGCCAAGACCGTCGCGCTCGAGCACACCACCATCACGGGTGTGACGAACCTCGACAAGGTCGTGGCCGTCGACCAGCAGCCCATCGGGCGCACCCCGCGCTCGAACCCGGCGACCTACACGGGTGTGTTCGACAAGATCCGCAAGCTCTTCGCCGACACCCAAGAGGCGAAGATTCGCGGCTACCAGCAGGGCCGGTTCTCGTTCAACGTGAAGGGTGGACGTTGCGAGACCTGCGCGGGCGACGGCACCATCAAGATCGAAATGCACTTCCTGCCCGACGTCTACGTGAACTGCGAGGTCTGCGACGGGGCGCGTTACAACCGCGAGACCCTCGAGATCCGTTACCGGGGCAAGTCGATCAGCGACGTGTTGGACATGCCGGTCGCCGAGGCGCTGGAGTTCTTCGAACGCCAGCCGTCGATCCTGCGCCACATCCAGAGCCTGGCCGACGTGGGCCTCGGGTACGTGCGCCTCGGACAACCCGCGCCCACGCTGTCGGGCGGCGAGGCCCAGCGGGTCAAGCTGGCCACCGAGCTCGCGCGGCGTCCGACCGGTCATACGCTCTACGTGCTCGACGAGCCGACGACCGGACTGCACTTCGAGGACGTCAACCGACTACTCCAGGTGCTGCACCGCCTCGTCGACCAGGGCAACACGGTGCTCGTGATCGAGCACAACCTCGACGTCGTCAAGACCGCGGACTGGGTGATCGACCTCGGCCCCGAGGGCGGCCGGCGAGGGGGACTGATCGTGGGCGAGGGGACGCCCGAGCAGATCGCCACCCTGAAGACCGCGACCGGCGTCGTGCTAAAAGAGACACTGGCGACGACCGGACGGCGCTGATGTTCCCCAAGCCGTCGGGCATCCCTCGCCAGAGCGGCTGCTACCTCTTTCGCAACGCCCGTGGCGACGTGATCTACGTGGGCAAGGCCCTCTCGCTCAACCAGCGGCTGTCGAGCTACTTCGTGCGCCGCGACACGCTCGCGCACAAGACCCAGGCCCTGATGGCCGAGGCGTCGGCGGTCGAGTGGATCGTGACGCCGAGCGAGCTCGACGCGCTGGTGCTCGAGAACGAACTGATCAAGCAGAACCAGCCGCGCTACAACATGCGCCTGAAGGACGACAAGAGCTTCCCCTACGTGGCGCTCGATACGCGCACCGACTTCCCCGTGCCGTACCTGACGAGGGGCCGGCACGTGAAGGGCGTGCGCTACTTCGGACCCTTCGTCGACGTGCGCGCGCTGCGCGTGACGATGGACGAGTTGCTCCAAGCCTTCCCGCTGCGTTCGTGCAACACGCACAAGTTCAACTACCAACAGCGCATCGGCCGCCCTTGTCTGCTCTTCGACATCGGCAAGTGCTCTGGACCGTGCGTGGGCGCCATCGACGCCGCGGGCTACGCCTCGCTGGTGGGTGCGTGGGCCCGATTCTTTGACGGCGACGTGCGCCAGCTGCGCACGCTGCTCGACGAGCAGATGCACGCCGCCTCCGACAAGAAGCACTACGAGGCCGCGGCCACCGCACGCGACGGCCTGGCCGCGCTCGAACGCGCCGCCAGCGCCCAGAGCGTGGTGCTCGACGATCACTCGAATCTCGACGCGCTGGCCGTCGAGACGGACGGGGGACGGGCGGCCGTCGTGCGCTTTCGCGTGCGCTTCGGACGGATCATCGCACGCACGGTCCACCTCATCGACCGGTCGATGGACGAAGACGAGGCGGAGATACTCGAGAGCGTCCTGACCGACATGTACGTCGAGCGCGAGTCGGTGCCCCCGATCGTTTTGGTCGCGAGCGCGACGTCGTCGACGATGCTGATGGCGCAGTACCTGTCGGGTC
>Ga0075017_100000676_pt1 | contig 19546 bp, 17 predicted proteins | sample AleBraG_ABR_2012_FD_71475 | JGI IMG/M metagenome (GOLD analysis project Ga0075017, IMG submission 71475) | Freshwater sediment microbial communities in response to fracking from Pennsylvania, USA - Alex Branch Run_MetaG_ABR_2012 | ecosystem: Environmental > Aquatic > Freshwater > Creek >... | reverse complement strand
TAAAGAGCATGCGAGTCGCTCCGGAGGTGGAAGAGGAGGGTCTGGACGTTCCAGAGTTTGGCATGCCCGGCTACCCCGAAGATGCAGTGGTCACGTCGTACTAGATCATCCAGCCGAAACTGGCCTTGGAACTGTTGTAGGCTCGCGTTATGTATACCCGTCTCGGTCGAGCCCGAAGGGCTGTCCCGTTGGTTCTTGGAGTGATCACGCTCGGGGGTGTCGGACTGCTTTTCGCGTGGGACATTTCTCCCGCCTCTTTTGCGGCCGGAGCGCATGACTATCTGGCTGCGTTCCCGCTGGCGATGATTGCGCTGGCTTATTTGGTCTACCAGGCGGCACATCGTCCCGCATGGTCGGAGCTAGTCAAAGCAGTTCTGCTTGCGATTGCGTTTCTGTTCTGGGCCGCCAATCAAATGTGGCCGCGACTGCGTCAGGCAACGCTGTTCAACGACGTCGCCATCGGTCTTTTCGTGCTCGATGTCTTCCTGGTGATGATTGGTTGGCCCGCAGCCTCTCCTGACGAATCGTTCGCTGAGGTGTACGTCACCGAGAGGCATCAGCGACCACCGGAAGACTAAGGTATCCCCAACGTCTTCTCTGGCAGCCTGCCACCCCCCAATTGTCCATACTTACCTCCTGGATACCGGACATTTCGCGTTAGAGACGCGCGAGGGAGAAGTGGCAAGTCGTATCGAATCTTTTTTCCTCCTGCGGCAATCCAAGGCTGCATAGATACCGGCTTAGCGAGAAGAGCTTTCAACCACTAGGCGGGAACTTGGGAAACCTCAACTCGGATCACCGCAAAGGAGAAGATGTTATGCCTACCATCACAACCAAAGATGGCACACAGATTTACTACAAGGACTGGGGAAAGGGCCAGCCCATCGTGTTCAGTCACGGCTGGCCGCTTACGGCGGACGACTGGGACGGACAGATGTTGTTCTTCGGCCAGCACGGCTACCGAGTCATCGCGCATGACCGGCGAGGCCACGGCCGTTCCGCTCAGACGTGGGACGGCAACGACATGGACACTTATGCCGACGATCTCGCTACCCTCACCGAAAAGCTTGACCTGAAGGATGCAATTCACGTGGGGCATTCGACCGGCGGCGGAGAAGTGGCACGCTACATCGGCCGGCACGGCTCGAAGCGCGTCGCCATGGCCGTGCTCATCAGCGCCGTACCGCCGCTCATGGTAAAGACGGAGAAGAATCCTGCAGGCGCGCCAATCGAGGTGTTCGACGATCTGCGTGTCCAGTATGCGAAAAACCGGCCGCAGTTTTACAGGGATATTACCCTTCCGTTCTACGGCTACAACCGGCCGGGCGCTAAAATTTCGGAAGGCATCCGGGAGAAGTGGTGGCTCCAGGGAATGATGGGCGGGATGAAGGCGGGCTATGACTGCATCAAGGCCTTCTCCGAGACAGACTTCACCGAGGATCTCAAGAAGTTCGACGTGCCCACTCTCATTCTTCACGGCGAAGATGACCAGATCGTGCCCATCGGCGCGGCAGCTCTGCAGTCCTCAAAGCTGGTGAAGGGCGCAACGCTGAAGGTGTATCCGGGCTTTCCCCACGGAATGCCCACGACCCACGCGGACCAGATCAATGCCGACCTGCTGGCGTTTATCAAACTGAACTCGAAAGAAAAGGCAGCTTGATTGAGACCCGACCGGTACGTTTGCCCAAAAGCTCACGTACCGGCATCTTCCCCCCAATGAGAAAACTGATACCTTTTCTCCCTGGCGCGCTCCGGCAGCAACTGCCAAAGAAGCTCGAAGGTAACTCAGCGACTTAAATGGATGGGAATTGGTCTGCGTCCCTTCTTGACTTTGGGTTAAGCTCTTTCTGCGCGGGCGGGTGCGCGATTGTCAGGCTCAACCCGCTATTGGCGACTACCTTCTGACCGATCCAATTATGGGCAACCTCTTCATGGCCCGCGCGATTCAACTCTCCCTCGAGAATGTTCTCTCCGGGGATGGCGGACCTTTCGGCGCCGTCATCGTGAAAGAAGGCAACATCGTAGCCGAAGGCGTCAATCAGGTTACGGCGCGCAGAGACCCCACCGCGCATGCAGAGATTGTGGCCATCCGCGAAGCTTGCGCCAAGCTCGGCAGCTTCAGCCTGGCGGGCTGTGAGATTTACACCTCGTGCGAACCCTGTCCCATGTGCCTGGGGGCGATCTACTGGGCGCACTTCTCTCGCGTGTATTTCGGTAACCTGGCCGCTGATGCGTCGGCGATTGGTTTTGACGATTCGCTCATATACCAGGAATTCGCCCAGCCTTTCTCCGGGCGCTCCATCCCGATGGTGCAGATGATGCACGAAGAGGCGCTGGCAGCCTTCCGCGCATGGCAGGAAAAGCAAAGTAAGATCCCCTACTGAAAGCGCGCCCTCTATCGACTCTCGGTGTCTTAAGTCATCCCTGCGAGTGCGCCGCCTTGCAGTGTTCGTCGAATTGCGCCTGGAGAGATCGCTGAAACTCTTCCCGGTTCGGTCGATGACCGGAGCCCTTCGCCCGGAAAACAATGCCAGGGCAAGCGCTACAGAAGGCTTCTACGGGAATATCCCCAAGCCACTTCGAGACCCGGATCGTAGGCTTTTTCATTTAAGCGAAGTCCTCTTGAAAATGTCGTCTCGATTCGCTTCCTCAAACTTATCAGCGGTTTAGCTGTTGTAGCCAATGGTGAACGCATCCCCCTCGGGCAACTCTTTGATTTCCCTGTGCAACTAAAGAATTAGTTACCTTTTCTGATTTCCCCCGTCTAAACGGTCAACAGGAGGAATTGCCAGTGCCGCGGAGACAGTCGGAGACCCTGACGGAAGCCGAGCTGCGGATCATGAATGTGCTATGGCTGAAGGGCGCCGGCACTGTCCAGTTCGTGCTGGATTCGCTGTCGGAGAAGCCCGCATTGGCCTACAACTCCGTTCTGACCACCATCCGTGTGCTGGAGCGCAAAGGGTACGTTAAGCACTCCAAAGACGGGCGTGCCCATGTCTTTGCCCCATTGGTAGGGCGCGAAGAGGCATCCCGCTCCGAGATTCGCCACTTGGTCGGCCGCTTCTTCAAGGACTCCCACAAGCAACTCGTCCTGAACATCCTCGAGGATCGAGGGATCGAGACCGACGAGCTGGATCGCCTGCGCGAGATGCTGGAACGGAGCGGCGCGAAATGATTTTTCCAGAGTTACAAGCCGTTTCCGAGGTCGTGCTCGGCCGCGTTCTCAATTCGCTTCCTGAAGGATTGCTGATCGCCCTGTTTTCCTGGATCATCCTGCGCCTGTTGCCCCGGCAAAACTCGGGAACGCGATTCGCTGTCTGGTTCGTAACGCTGCTGGCAGTGGCCGCTCTTCCTGTGGCCGGACTGCCTCTCATCGGCAGTGTCATGGGAGGGCATGCGCTTCTCGCGGCTGGCGCTTCGCGTCCGCTGCTTACCTTACAGGGTCCCTGGGGATTGATTCTGTTTCTGCTTTGGGTGCTGGCGGCGTCAGTCGCGATGCTACGCCTTGGCGTCGGGCTTTGGCAGTTGCGCATGTTGCGCTTGAGTTGCATCGCGATTGATGACCCGGATCTCGACCCCGAAAAGAAAACGATCATCGGCGAATTTCGTTCGTCAAGATCCGTGACCCTCGCCACGTCCGAGCGAGTGAATGTGCCTACCGCTATCGGTTTCTTCAAGCCGATGATTGTCATTCCGGTTTGGGCCCTGCGAGAACTCACGCCGTCGGAATTGAAGATTGTCTTGCTCCACGAATTTGCGCACCTGCGCCGTGGCGACGCATGGACCAACCTGTTGCAGAAGATCGTGCGGGCCGTATTCCTGTTTCATCCAGCCGTGTGGTGGATTGAGAAGCGGCTTTCGCTCGAACGGGAAATGGCTTGTGACGATCAGGTGCTCGCCGAAATGGCCAGTCCGCGCGGCTACGCAAAATGCCTGGTCGCGCTGCTGGAAAAGAGTGTGGCGCGCCGTGGCTTGGCGATGGCACAAGCGGCTGTCGACCGGGCACACGAAGCTTCTCTACGGCTGGCTCAGATCCTTGACGTTGCCCGCCCGGATACGAGAAATGTTTGGAAACCCGCCCTCGGGCTCGTCGGTGCTTTTTCCGTGCTCTGTCTCGCGCTCGTGCCGCGGGCTCCTCAGCTCGTGTCGTTTGAGCCGGAGAGGCAGGCGCCTCAGGCCGATACCGGATACTCGGCTGAAAGTAGTCCGTCGCACATCTTTGCGCCGGTTGCGATTCCTGCAGCGATCCATAGTGTCCCCGCGTCACCGGTTAAGAAATTGCCTCGGCAGGCAGGTGCTCATGCCATCGTGCATCTTTCCGAACGTCGGCCAACGGATGCGCAGGTGGTCGCCGCACGACTCAACACCGACAGCGAACTCGCGCAGCCGAGCGTGACGCCGGCCCTACTGGTGATTCGCACGACGCAACGCGTCGGACCGAATACCTGGATGTGGAGCATTGACGTTTGGAGAGTGGACCTGGTGAATCCAGCCCGCGATGCAGCAATGCCAATCGCCAAGAAGACGTAGCGCAAAAATTTTTGGATATTACAACTAAACAATTAGTTGCAAAGGAGAAGCACCATGCAAAACTGGAAGACTATTCTGACTCGCCGGGTACTCGTCGTCGCAGTCGCGATAACCAGCGTCGCGTCCCTCGCGGCTTACGAGTTCGCATCCGCCAAGCCTGCGGCGGCGGCCGCTGTGGCTCCGGCCGCAGCGCCGCTCGACGATAACAGTGTCGGCGCATTACTCTCACTTGATCGCGCCATGGAGACGCTCGCAGCGCGCGTTACGCCGGCTGTCGTAAACGTAACCGTAACCTCGAAGCCGAGTGCTCAACCGCCCGCCGGCGACGAGTCGCAAGACATGCAGCAGTTCTTCGGCCCCGGCAGTCCGTTCGGTGGAACGCCCTTCGGCCGCCACTTCCAGATGCCGATGAATCCTCGCCAGCACGTCGAGCACGGCCTGGGCAGCGGCGTAATCATCTCCCCCGATGGCTACATCGTGACCAACAATCACGTGGTGGACGGCGCCACGGATATCCGCGTTACCATGAGCAACCGCGAGGTCATGTCGGCGAAGCTGATCGGCACCGATCCGCTCACCGATCTCGCCGTAATTAAAGTGAATGGAGCGAACCTGCCCAGCGTGCCTTGGGGCGATTCCGCCAAACTGCATCCCGGTCAGACGGTCCTGGCGTTCGGCAACCCCTACGGATTTCGCTTCACAGTGACGCGCGGCATCGTCAGCGCACTCAACCGTCCGAATCCGGACCCAAGCGATCGCCGCAAACCGGGAGAGTTCATCCAGACTGACGCGGCCATCAATCCGGGCAATTCCGGAGGCGCGCTGGTCAACGCGCGCGGCGAACTGATTGGTATCAATACTTTTCTGATCTCCTCCAACGGTTCGTTCTCTGGCATGGGCTTTGCGATCCCGACGCAGATCGTGGAGCCCACCGTCCAGACCCTGATCCGCGACGGCAAGGTCAGCCACGGACTGATCGGCATCGGTATCTCGGACGTGACGCCGGACAATGCCAGATTCTTCCAGATGAGCACCGCCAGTGGCGCCGTGGTCTCACAAGTCGAGCCAAACTCTGCGGGAGGAAAAGCCGGTCTGAAGACGGGCGACGTCATCACTCGCTTGAACGGCCAGCCCGTTACCGATGCCGGAGAGTTGCAGATGCTGGTTGGACAAAAGCGCCCCGGGGACACCATCCAGCTGGACGTGATGCGGGATGGCAAAAGCATGACCGTCCCCGTAACGCTGCAAGCGATGGATGCTGCCCGCGCCGGCTCGGCAGAAGGCGGCGAGCACCAGAAAGGCCGCTGGGGACTGAGTCTCGGCGATCTGAGCCCGGATGTGCGCGACCAGGTGCACCTCCCCAGCGAAGTTCAGGGCGCAGTTGTCGAGGATGTGCAACCTGGCAGCCCCGCAGATAACGCGGGCTTGCAGCGCGGCGACGTGATTGCCGAAGTCGATCGCCACCCCCAACAGTCTGCCGCCGACGTAGCCAAGGCGCTATCCAGCGTCCCCAAGGGACAGGACGCGCTGGTACTGGTGTGGTCCAACGGCGGCAGTACCTTCCGGGTGCTGCATCCTACCCAGGAGTAGTCCTCTAAGACTCCGCCCCAGCGACGCACTGGGGCGGAGTGCTGCGTCCGCTAGAATAGCTTCAGGACGCTGAAGTCATGTCATCGCGAATGCCAGCTATTTTCTTCGGGCACGGCAATCCCATGAATGCCGTGCTGCACAACGCCTACACCGAGCAGTGGAATAAAATCGGCGGCCTGCTGCAACGCCCGAAGGCGATTCTTTGCATCTCGGCGCACTGGTACATTCAGGACGCGGCTGTAACCGTCTCCACCGCGCCACGGACCATCCACGACTTTGGCGGTTTCCCCCAGGAACTCTATCAAGTTCAATATCCGGCGCCCGGGGATCCCGACCTTGCCCAACGCGTCCAACAACTGCTGGCTCCGCTGCCCGTCCGCTTCGATGAGCGCTGGGGCCTCGACCACGGCGCGTGGTCCGTGTTGTGCCACGTCTATCCCAAAGCCGATATACCGGTCGTTCAACTCAGTATCGACGAGACTCAGCCGCCCGCGTTTCACTACGAGATTGGCCAGCGCCTCGCGCCCTTGCGTGAGGAAGGAATCTTGATTGTTGGTAGCGGCAACCTGGTCCACAATCTCCACACATACGCCTGGGGCCGGCACGCACAAGAGCCCTATCCATGGGCCATCACATTCGAGCAGAGAGTTCGAGATCTATTGCTCGCCGGCCAGCACAGCCCGTTGATCAACTATGAGGATAAGTTGGGGAGGGAAGCCTTACTGGCCGCGCCCACACCGGACCATTACCTGCCGCTGCTATATGTAGTAGGGGCCAGCGCAGGATCGGATCGCGTTTCGTTTCCTATTGAAGGAGTCGATGGCGGTTCAATCTCAATGCTGGCCGTGCGGGTCGGGTGACTCCGCCATCACGAAGCCGCTTGACCAGAAACCCCGCCTCGCCCAACTGTCAGGCGCATTGAATTTCCCACCACTGAGATGCTGGAGAGCAGCATGGCGCAGGCTGCCATAATGGGATTCAAAATCCCCGTCACGGCAAGGGCAATGCCGATGGTGTTATAGAAGAACGCCCAAAAAAGATTCTGCCGCACGATGCGCATGGTCTTCTGCGACAGATCAAAGACGTCCAGCGTCTTGCTGAGCGAACTCTCCGTTTTCATGAGCACGACCGCGGCGGCTTTCATGGCCACATCCGTCCCTGATCCCATCGCGATACCGAGATCCGCTTGGGCCAGAGCAGGCGCATCGTTGATGCCGTCCCCGACCATGGCCACCACCGCACCGCGTTCTTGCAGGCGGCGCACCGCTTCCGCCTTTTCTTCGGGAAGAACCTCGGCTTCGTAAGAATCGATACCCAGGCAGGCGGCCGCCCATCTCGCGGTGGCATGCGCGTCGCCGGAAACAAGGCGCACCTCCATTCCACGGCGCCTGAGCTTTGCCACCAGGTCGATTGCGTCCGGCTTCACCCTGTCGCCGAAAACGGCGAAGGCGCGCAGTTCACCGTCCCACCCAACGAATGCGACGGTCTTGCCTTCGCTCTCGTAAACGTGCGCCTGGTACTGCACGCTGTCGTTCATCCTGATTTGCAGATCATTCACGAGGCGGCGGTTTCCGGCGAAGACGCGTTTCCCGTTAACCAGTCCGGTGATGCCGCGGCCCTTGTGGACCTCGAGGGAGGTTGCCTCGTGCAGCGTAACCCCAGCGTGTCCGGCGAAGGCAGAAGTTGCTATTCCGAGCGGATGCTCCGAGTATCGCTCAAGCGAGGCCAGCAGTGGCAGGGTCTCGTCTTCGTCGGCACGGACAGCGTGAGACGAAAACTGCCGCTCGTGTGCCGCAACCTCCCCGCGCCCCGCGAAAACAAGTTCGGAGCGGACACGCGTACACGGCACGATCTCGAGCAGAGAGAACTTCCCCTCCGTGACGGTTCCCGTCTTGTCGAGAATCACGGTGTCGACTTTACGCAGGGTTTCGAGTACACGGCTGTCACGGACCAGAATTCCTTTCTGCAGCGCGCTGCCCAATGCGGCGGTGATGGCCAGCGGAGTCGCCATTCCCAGCGCGCATGGGCAGGCAATCACCAGCACGGTGATCGCTCGCATCAGCGATGCGCCAGGACTCGCAGCGCCGGTCAGCCATGTGAAGAAGAACGTCAGCAGCGCGATCAGCATGACGCAGGGAACGAAGATGCGCGAAACACGATCCACCGCGCGCTCCAACTCAGACCGGCTGCCGAGCGCGTGCTGGACCAGTGCAATGATGCGGGAGAGCGTCGAGTCTCCGGCGGACTTCATCGCCTGTACGCTCAAAATCCCGTCGAGGTTGATACTGCCCGCCGCGACGAATCCTCCAACCTCCTTGTTCACGGGAAGGGACTCGCCAGTCAGCAGTGATTCGTCAGCGTGGGACTTGCCGGCAACAATCAGTCCATCAGCAGGAATCCGTTCGCCTGCCTTGACGATGAAGACAGCTCCCGGCTCAAGCGCGTCGACGCTGACAAAACGCTCCGAGCCCTGGAACAGCAAGCGGACCTTATTCGGCATCATGCGGTGAAGCGAATGGATCCAGCGGGAAACCTGCTCCTTAGCGCCGTGCTCAATGAGTTTCCCAGCTAACACAATGGTTATGATGACGGTTGCAGTATCAAAATACAGGTGGATTTCACCGCGAAAAGTTTGTACCACGCTGTAGCAGTAGGCCGAAAGAACACCCAGCGCCAGCAGTGCTTCCATGCGGATAGTACGATTCATCAAACCCCGCCACGCCAGCCGCAGAACCGGCTGGGCACAGAAGAAGACAGCCGGTGTCGCCAGCACCATGAGCAGAAACGGCAGCCCACGCCTCACACTGCCGGAGATCTGCTCGAAATATCCGGCATAAAGGACGATGCTTAAGCTCATGATGTTGGCCCAAAGAAAGGCGGCCAGCCCGGTGCGGATCAGCAGGTCGCGGCGCTCGGCGTCGGCAGCATTGGTGTCCGCCGCATACTCATCAGCCTGGTAACCGAGGCGGGCGATGCGGTTGAGGATCCGTTCCCGTGGCACGATCTGCGGGTAGTACTGCACCTTGACCAGATCCGAGGCGAAGGAGGCCTCTGCCTTCACGACTCCTGGCACTGCGGCGAGCGCGTGTTCGATGAGCCAGGCGCAGGACGCGCACCACATGCCCGTGATGTGCAAGAGTAGCTCTTCGGTCTTCGAATCGGCGGGAAGTTCTGCGCACCGCTCAGACTGGACTTCGGAGGAAGCGCGATTCGAGATGAGTCCCAGTTGGAGGCTGCGCTGGAACAATTCTGTCTGGCGGATGTCCTGACCAGGCCGGATGGCTCCGCTCTCCCACAGGATGAGATACACGTTCATGCATCCCAGGCAGCAGAAGAAGCGTTCATTTTCGCCGACATGCTGCTGCAAGGGATGCTTACCGCATCCCAGCCCGCACAAGTCGCATTCTCTGCCGCTGGTCATGTTCATCCACTTAGTGCGCGTGCTCCGATCCAGATGCCACAGGCTTCCCGTGCTGGTCGACGAATATGGGATGCGCTCGCCTGGTGACGGCGTAACAGAAGATCAGGATCCCGATAAACAGTACGAAGACCAACACTAGAAAATAGGTGAGCGGCGCAGGTTTCTTGCGCGGCAACTGCGATGCGATGGCCATGGTGCTCATGCTCCAACTCCAACCCGAAGATTGGCTGCGATTTGAACCGGCTCCGGCGCTTGTCCAAGAGCTGCGCCGGAGGTGAATGCGGCGATGCCGAGCGCGATGCTCTCGATCAAGGGTGTGGTCCCTTGCCGACTTATCATGAGTTCCCTCCTTCTATAATTCCCAGCCGCTCCTGTGTGAGACCGCTGGGCCCTGCTGCAACTGCTCCCGATGAAATCGGAGAGCCTGTTTCATCGTGAGTCTTTGGAAGGCGTGATGAATGTCTCGTCCACCGAATCCTTCTCGTTCCCCACCCGGCTGACGATGCGGAAATGATTCACTCCCGGAATCAGCGGCGCCGACGGTGGTGCGGCGATCTCGAATTCCTGCTGCAGGCTCTGTCCGCCATCGATCACCACGGCATTTTCAAACGACGCGAAATTCGCCTGCGATAAGCCCTCGATTCCGAGCACAACGGTCTGCTGGAGGTGGCTGCGATTGGCGATCTGCAGGCGGAAGCGGTTGTAAACGGTGCCGTCTTTGCCCAGGCGATACATGGTCGTGCGGTCTGGCGCGATGCGGACCAGCACCGCGCGCCGCATGGAGAGCGCCGTAAAGAGTCCGGCGCCGTAGCAGAGAATGATCAGTAGGACGACCACGCGCTTGGCATTGCGCAACCCGACTTTCTGATACCAGGACTTGTCGCCGGTCCCGAGCTTTTCGCCCTGCTCGCCCCAGACGTAGTGAATCAACCCCTGTTTGCCCAGGCGGCCAAGCACATCGACGCAGGCGTCGATGCATTCGCCGCAGTGAATACATTCGATCTGATAAGGCGAGGTACGAATGTCGATTCCCATGTGGCAGACGCGCACACATTTCTTGCACTCGATGCACTCACGGTCTTCGTCGCGATAGTGCACGATGAGCGTGTCGCCGTCGCCGAGCATGCCTTGCAGATATCCGTAAGGACAAACCGTGGTGCAGAATCGCTGGCGGACGAACAGGAAATCGAGCAGGGTGAAAAGAGTGGTCGTTGCACCCGCAATTCCGCCCGCTGTCTTAATGTCGAACGCCAGCAGGCGATGGAGCAGATCGCGCGGCTCGACAAAATACGAGATGAACGCGAAAGCCAGAACGACCGAGGCGGCCGCAGCGATCGAGTAGAAGAGAAACTGGCTCAGCATTTTGCGCTTCTGAGCGCTCCCGCGAACGTACTTATTGATCGTGCGGGTCAGCTTGCTCTCCAGCGTCAGCGATGCCTCGCTGAAGATCATCTGGGGGCAGAGGTATCCGCAATAGACGCGGCCATACAGCATCGCCATCGCGGCGACGATGAACATGAGGAACATCAGCGAGAAGAAGATGATGGAGAACTCGCTGATCCAGAGCTCGTAGCCAACAAAGTAAAAACGCTGGCGCGGAATGTCGAAGCGCATCAGGTTAGCGAAGGGCAGAGCGAAAAAAATGACCACGCAGATCAGGTGGATCGCCTTGCGAAAACGATGAAATGACATTCCTCTCTCCGCAGCCGGGAGAGGCGGATTCCGGTCGCACTTGGGCAGCGGCTTAGTGTTGACGCTGATATTCGGATTGCCCTGCGTTTCAGTGGTGGCCATGCATGTGGCCTCCCATCATGAGCATGCCCGGCATGGTGCCGCGCCACACGAGGAAGATTCCCATGAGCATGACGCCTGCCGCGGCCACTTGGCTGCCCCAGCGGTTCAGCCGCATGCGAATCGCAGAAGAGAGAATCCCTAGCGCAAGCAGAGCTCCGGCAGTGCCGAGTCCAAAGGCAAGCATTGTGGCAGCGCCGGCAGCCGCGGATCCGGTAGCCATCGCTTTGAGAAGAGCGGCGTAGACCAATGCGCAAGGCAGCAGACCCAACGTGAGGCCGAGTAAAAAGCGGTGACTCGATCCGGGCGCGGAGAGCAGCGTTCCCGCGCGCCGCAAGAATAGTGAAGGCACGCGGAAGACGCTGTTGGCCATACCCGACGGAATCCAACCGAGCATGGTAATTCCCGCGAGGATCATCAGACTGCCGCAGACTACCGCCAGCGTGTGGCTGAATCCCGCCATCCGGCCCAACAGTCCCAGGGTTCCACCGGCAAGGCCTGCGACAGCCCCCAGTAGCGAGTACGTGAGGATGCGTCCGGCATTGTAGGCCAGGTGGTTGCGCAGAAGAAAAAAGGAAGAGCCGCCCGCAGCGTTCCCGGTGAGCGATTCGACGGCCACGCTGTAGGAGAGGACGATGGGTCCGCACATCTGTACACAGTGCAGGCTGCTCACCAGCCCCAGGGTGAACATAACGCCAAACTCAAACGGGCTCACGGCGTCCCCGTTGAAGCGGTGGCGTGGTACAGAATCTTGGCGTTGGGCGCGGGCACGGTGATGCACTCGCGATAGAACTCGAACTTCTTCATGGTGACGGCATGCGTCGGACAACGGGAGGCGCAGAGGCCGCAGCGGATGCAGGTGGTCTCGTCCTTGAGCATGACACCGCCGAGCGCATCGAGTTCCTGCCGCGGCATGGCGCGCAGTACGTCGCGGCTGACGCCGAGCGTGCCGGCGACCATCTCATGCCACTGCTCGTCTTTGCAGAGTTCACTGAGGCCGACGAGGCGAATAACATTCTGCGGGCAAACATCGACGCAGCCATTGCAGGCGATGCAAGTGGAAGTATCGAACACGGTGTTGACGTTGCAGCGCAGGCAGCGCGAAGCCTGGCGGTGCGCGTCTTCCGCGGGAAAGTTCTCTTCGATGATGGCCAGCGACGTTGAGCGCTCATCTGCCTCCAGCACCGGCGGCGTGGCGCGCGGCAGCCGCTCCCATCCCTCGGCCATGGTGTAGACGGCCGGAGCCCAGTGGCTGCGCACGACGACATCGGTGCGCGTGCCGCGCAGAAAATCGTGCATGGAGCGCGCCGCAATCTGTGCCGAAGCAATGGCGTCGATGAACAGGCGCGGTCCGTGTGCAATATCGCCGCAGGCAAAGATATCGGGCGCAGTCGTCTGATACGTTTCGCGATTGACCTTGATCAGCCCACGCTCGCTTTCGACGCCGTCTTCCGGCTTCAGGAAGGAAAGATCAGAGGTTTGGCCGATGGCATAGACAATGGTATCGGCGGGAATGTCTTCGACGTCGGTCTCATCAAAACTCGGATTGAAGCGGCCCGTGGCGTCGAAGACAGAAGTGCAGCGAATTGTCCGCAGACCGCTCACTGTGCCGTTGTCGCCGAAGATCGCCTTCGGACCGCGCGAGCTGTGCAGCTTCAGACCTTCTTCCTCGCCCTCGATGATCTCGACCTCGTCGGCTGGCATCTCTTCGCGCTTTTCAAGGCAGACGACATGGACTTCTTTGTCGCCGCTCAGACGCAAGGCCGAGCGGGCGACGTCGTAGGCCACCTGCTCACCGCGTTCCATGTCAGCCATGGCTTCACGACGCACTTCGCCTACCGGACGGACGGCGGATCGCGCTACGTCATAGGCCACGTTTCCGCCGCCGATGACTACGACCCGTCGGCCCAGGGGAAGAGGTGTGCCCTCGTTGAAGGCGCGCAGAAAATCCATACCGTCGTAAACTCCTTCGCGATCGGAGCCGGGCAGCGGCAGCTTTCGTCCTTTCGGCAAGCCGATGCCGAGAAAAATCGCTTTGTAACCCTGACCTCGCAGATCGGCAATGGTGAAGTCTCGGCCCAGCCGCATGTTGCACTTGAGCTCCACGCCGAGCGAGAGGATCGCCTGAATTTCCTGTTTCACCAGATCGCGTGGCAGGCGGAAGACGGGCACGCCGACCATCAACATGCCGCCGGGTTGCGGGTCCGCTTCAAAGACGGTGACTTTGTAGCCGATCTGCGTGAGGTCGTGAGCGACGGTCAGTCCGGAGACGCCACCGCCGACTACCGCAATCTTTTCGTAATCGCCGCGGTTGGGCGGAAGCATGCGCTGGTCGCAGCCTTCGCGATGTGCGCGGAAGTCGCCTGCCTCGGGACCGAATTGGGTAGTGACGAAGCGCTTCAGCGATCGAATGGACACGGGGGCATCCACGTCTCCTCGGCGGCAATTCAATTCGCACGGAGCCCCGCAAACGCGGCCGCAGATGGAGGCGAACGGATTCGTCGCTCGCGCGATCTGGTAGGCTTCTTCGTATCTCCCTTCGCCGATCGCCGTCACATAGCCGCACGCGTTGGTGCGCACGGGGCAGGCCTGCTGGCACTTCACCATCTTGATCCAGTAGTCGGCCCCTTCAATCGCTTCGAACTGTGCCCAGTTGCTCATCGCTGTCCGTCGTTAGTCCTTGTGAACGGCTTTGAATCCGAACGTGATGACCACCACCGCGTAGATGACCACGAGCGCAATCACGCCATACATCATCAAGGGCGAGGAACTCGTCATCTGGTTGAACTGGCGAACCAGCGCGCCGCGGTCGGAATGGTTTACTTCACCATTCATGAAAACGAATAAATAGCCGATGCAGAAAGCCATGATGACGATGTAAGCCAGCTTGAGGAACGTGGGCACGCCCGTGCCCTTCCGTTCGCTGATCCAGCCATCGGCGTATTCCTGGATCTCGTCCTTCTTGATTTCACTCTCGGGCTTGCCAGCCGTTTCTATTGGCGTCATATGTTGCCCCCTTATTTCAGGTTCGACTTCGCATCGCCGGAACCTTCGTCGTCGGCGAGCATGCGGTACTTCGGTTCCTCACTCTCGCTCCCCCAGTACCCGTCATGCCGGGAGCGAACCAGGAAGAAGATCGCTCCCGCGAGGCACAGAAAGAACATCAGGTACGCCAGAAAAATGCTCGGGTACGTGTAGTCGCTCATCGCCATCTCACTTCTCGTAGTCGTTGTCGGGGCGCCAGTTCTTCGACCGCCCCAGCGTCTGTATGTAGGCCACGAGTGCGTTGAAGTCCTCGTCGTTGTTGACGATCCACGGGAACGGCGGCATCACCGAACCCGGAACCAGATCGCGCGGATTGCGGAAGTGGGTGCGGTGCCACTGCCGGTCATACTTGCCGCCGACGCGGGAAAGATCCGGCCCCGTGCGCTTGGTGCCAAACATGTGCGGGCTGTCATAGACGAACTCGTCTGGCGTGGAAACTGGCGAGTCGACGCCCTTCCACCCGGAACGCTTCGTGTCCGAGAGCAGCGTTCGCGTCTGCTGGGTGTGGCAATACCAGCAGCCTTCGCGCACGTAAATGGCGCGGCCTTTGAGCTGGACTTCGGTGTACGGCTGCAGCTTTCCGGTCGGTCCCTTCGAGGGATCGTTGTTCTCGAAAGGCTTCGACCAGCTCTTGTCGATGAGCGGCGGAACGACCGTGGTGAGCAGGCCCCCAATGAAGAAGAAGACCAGAGCCGCGATCACGAAGCCGATTGCACTCTTATCGGTTTTCCCTAGCATGGCTTCTCCTTAGACCGTGAGAGCCGGCTGGCGTGCTTCGCCGGCGCTTGGCTGGCCATTGCCTACGACAGTGGCCAGAATGTTGAACAGGAATGTGGCGATGCCGGCAAACATCAGCACGCCCGAGAAGAAGCGCACCGTCCAGACCGGCTTCAACGCAACCACGGTGTCGATGAACGGGATCGATGGGTTGTTCCACTGCCAGCCCTGCCAGAATCCTCCCAGCCAGAGCGTCACGAAGAATCCGAGGCCGCCGACCATGAAGAACCAGAATGTCCAGTTGGCCAGCGCGTCAGAGTGAAGCTTGGTGTGGAACATACGCGGGATCACGTAGTAGCAGCCTGCGATGGCGAAGAATGAGAAGCAGCCAAGCAACGCCATGTGGGCGTGGCCAGGAATCCAATCGGTCTTGGAGACGATCGCGTTCACCGAGCGCAGGCTGTGCATCGGTCCCTGGAAGCAGGTCAGCAGGTAGAAGACGACGCCCGACATCAGGAATTTCAGCGGGACGTTCTCACGCAGCTGGTGCCATTGGCCCTTCATGGTGGCGAAGAAGTTGTAAACCACGGTCCAGACCGGAAGCAGCAGCATCAGAGAGAAGGCGATGGCGATGGTCTGCAGCCACTGCGAGATCGGCCCATGCAACATGTGATGCGCGCCCGTCCAGACGTAAACAAAGGCCAGCGACCAGAACCCGATCATCGACAGCTTGTGGCTGTAGAGCGGCGTGTTCGACGCCTTGGGAATAAAGTAGTACGCCATGGCGAGGCCGATCGGCGTGAAGATCAATCCGACGGCGTTGTGCACGTACATCCAGTTCAGATTCGCCTGATTGGTTCCGGTGGTGAAGTAGACCGCGATGTTGCCTGTGCTGTAGACGAATGTGGTCCACAGGATGGTCGCCATCGTGTACCAGAGACTGACGTACATCTGTTCATATTTTCGCGTGGAGACGGTGGCGAAGATGTTGATGCCAAACATCACCCAGGCAACGACGACAAGAGCGACCAGCGGCAGGGGAAGCTCGGCGTACTCCCATCCTTTATTGAATCCCGCGGGCAGGGCATAGACGGCGCCGAGAACGATAACGTTCCATAGCATGGCCGTTGCGACTCCCAGCTTCTCACTCCACAGCTTGACCCCGCAGAGGCGCGGCACGACGTAGTAGGCGAGCCCGAGATCGGCCGGGAGAAGCCAGCCGAACAGCATGCCATTGACGTGCAATGGGCGCAGGCGTCCATACGAAAGATACGGAACGCTGCCCAGCAGTTGCGGCCAGACAAATTTGGCGGCGATGGTTAAGGCGACGATTCCAACGATGAAGAAATATGTAATAGAGCTGAGCAGGAACCACTTCGCCGTCGTGTCTTCATGAATCGAATCGGCCAACGGAACCGCGCCGATGGGCGTTGCGCGCGTCACTTGCAGTCGTTCTTGCTGGGGCATAGCACCTCCTGGTCCTTGGGACGAATCACCTGCGAGGTGAGCGCTGGAACTTTCTCACTGGCGGGCGAAGCGGCCTGAGGATTCATGCTGCGAATGAAATTAATAAGATCGCCAACGTCGTTCTGCGTGAGCCCGTAGTCGATCCACGACGGCATGGCCGTTCCCTGTACGCCATACAGAATCGAATCGAACAGCCGGTGATCGGGCACGGTGTTGATGAAATAGGAATTGCGAAGATTGCGTGGACGCGGGCTGATGTCGAGCGAGTTCGGGCCCTTCCCATCGGCCTTGCGTCCGTGGCAGCCAGTGCAGCGCTGCAGAAAAATCTGCTCGCCGCGGTGGATCGAGTCAGCATTGGAAGCGACCGGATTCTGCTCGGGAACTTTGTGAGCCTTTACTTCGGTCCGCGGTTCCTTGACGAACGTCTCGAACACATAGGTCAGCACGACTCGACGCTGATCTTGAGTGAGAACGCGCTCCCAAGGCGGCATCGAAGTTCCCGGCACGCCGCTCTTCAGCGATTGCAGGAGGCGATCTTCCGGCTTGCTGTTCATGAAAGCTGCTTTGGTCAGGTCGCGGGGCGCGGGATCGAGATAGAGATACGTGACGCCTTTGCCGTCGCCTTTTTCTCCGTGGCAGCGGGCGCAGAGACCTTTGTAGATTTCTTCGCCAGTCTTGAAAGAGGGCGGAGTGCTGCGCGTTTTGAGATACGCGGCGATCGCCTGGAAGTCCGACTCGGCAAATCCGAAGACCGGCATAATCGAATCCGGAATCCGCGACTTGGGCTCGCGGAAGTGAGCCATCATCCAGGGCTCGTCGCGAATCAAGCCTTCATAAGAAAGATCTGGCGCGATGTGGCCGTCGTGCTCGCCCAGCTTATGGCAGGCAGTGCAGGAGCGCTCGGTGATCAGTTGTTCGCCACGTGCCGGGGTCGGCGCAGTCGAGGTTTGCGGCTTGGACGTTTCTTCGAGCTTGGTCTGCTGCAGGCGAGCGCGGTATTGGCCCAGCGAAGTTTCGGCGAAGTTGATGCCCCGGCGGCTCTTCAGGAAGACCGTCAGAGCCTTGATCTCATTGTCGCTGAGATCGAACTTCGGCATGAACGACGTGGGCTGGAAGGCGCGCGGATTGACCGTGTGCTCCCACAGGTAGTTGACCTTGAATTTCTTTCCCACCTCACTAAGATCCGGGCCCAGCGTGCCGTTCGATAGGCCTTCGATGCGATGGCATCCGTAGCAGGCCTTTTCGAAGAAGAGTTTCCGTCCGGCTTGCACCAGCGGAGTTCCCGCAAAGTTTTCTTCCGTATGGCACTGGGCGCAGTTGGCCTGCATGTAGTCTTTGCCGGTCAGCTTCGATTTGAATTCGGCGTGCCAGTCGGCCTGCGTGACATAGCCGAGCATAGGATCGGGCCAGAAAACGTCTTCGCCGTGCGCATAAAAAGTCTCGAGGCCACGGCCCTGTCCGTCGTGGCAGATGGTGCAGCCGAAGTCGGTGAATTTATGACGCCGCTCCCAGCGGCCGTTGACCTGCACGTCGCCCAGCGCGGCGGAATAAGGATGCGTGCGCAACGGCTCGGCGTGGCCTTGAAAGCGCGGATCGTCGCTGGCGATGTGGCAGGTGGTGCAGCGGTCGACGCGGGATTCGCCAAATTGTGTGACGATGGTCTGCTCAATTCGAGGTGAGCGCTCGTCGATTGCCTTGCGCTCGGCGTCGGTCTTGGCCAGGCTGCGCGCCTGCTCAAAGTAAGCGGTCTGGTGCTTCTCCCAGCGATTGAAAAACTGGTTGTAGAAGACAATGCCGTGCACGATCAGCACCACGAAACTCACTACTGCGAGCGTTACACGCGTGCTCACGGGATTCTCCTCACGTTTGTTCTCACCATGGCGAAATGAACTCCCAGTTCGGCCCGCGGAAGAATGTGCCGATGATGATCAGGATGATGTTCACGATCACGAACGTCAGGAACAGGAAATTAGCCAGCAGGCGTTCGCGCGCGAACCAGCGGCCCACGCCCGCGACTTTGCGATCGATATAAGGAACCAGCAGCAGCAGCAGCACTTCGATGGTGGGGATGCCGACGCCTCCCCAGAACGCCGAGTAGCTGACCTGCTCCTGTAATCCGAGGAAGTACCACGGAGCCTTCGCCGGATTCGGTGGATGCATAATGTTCACCGGCTGCTCCAGCGGCGCATTGAAGAAAAGCGAGACCAGCAACACGCCGGCGACGGTAATTAAGAAGACAACCAGCTCCGCCATGAACAGGTTCGGCCAGGCGAAGACCGAGCGATCAGGAACATTGCCGATTTTGGTGAACGGCCCGCGCACCAGTCCCTGAATGCCGTAGCTGCGTTTCTGCAGCACAGGAGCGGCCGCGGCCGCAGCCGCGGCGGACGTGGCCATCACGACTGCCGGACCCTGAACGATTTCCACCGAAGCCGCGGGCGCATCGACGGGCAGCGCATCTTCTTCCGCGGGACGCGAGAGTCCGCCATCCTTGCGGATTCTCCAGAAGTGAATCGCGATCAGCAGCGACATCAATGCCGGCAACACGGCCACATGCAGCACGTAGAAGCGCAGCAGCGCTTCCTGCCCGACGGTCGAATCGCCCAGCAGGATGAACTTCACCTGCTTTCCGACGAGAGGCGCATAACTGGCAATCGAGGTCCCCACCGTGATCGCCCAGAACGCCAGCTGATCCCAGGGCAGCAGATATCCGGTGAAGCTCAGGAACAGAGTCACCAGCAGCAGCAGAACTCCCAGCACCCAGTTGAACTCGCGTGGCGGCTTATACGATCCGGTCAGAAAGACGCGGCACATATGAAGAAAGACAACCGCGACCATGCCGTGCGCCGACCAGCGATGCATGTTGCGCAGGAAAATTCCGAAGGCCACAGTCCCGCGCAGGTCGAGCATGCGGTCGTAGGCCTGCGCCGTCGAGGGCACGTAATAAAACATCAGCAGGATTCCGGTCACCACCAGGATGAAGAA
>Ga0075017_100000675_pt1 | contig 19547 bp, 19 predicted proteins | sample AleBraG_ABR_2012_FD_71475 | JGI IMG/M metagenome (GOLD analysis project Ga0075017, IMG submission 71475) | Freshwater sediment microbial communities in response to fracking from Pennsylvania, USA - Alex Branch Run_MetaG_ABR_2012 | ecosystem: Environmental > Aquatic > Freshwater > Creek >... | reverse complement strand
AGTCTCCCCCGAGTGGGCTGCCTGGGCCAACGGCGTGGCCGTGCGCGAGCTCGACTACCATGACACCTTCCTGGCGGCCGAGTACTCGCACCCGGGAGATAACATCCCGCCGATCCTCGCCGTCGCCCAGCACGCCGGGGCCTCCGGCGCAGACCTTGTCCGCGCCATCGCCACGGGCTACGAAATCCAGGTGGACCTGGTCAAGGCCATCTGCCTGCACAAGCACAAGATCGACCACGTTGCCCACCTGGGCCCCTCGGCTGCCGCCGGCATCGGCACCCTGCTGGGCCTTGAGGTGGAGACCATCTTCCAGGCCGTGGGCCAGGGCCTGCACACCACCACCGCCACACGCCAGTCCCGCAAGGGCGAGATCTCCACCTGGAAGGCCCACGCCCCCGCCTTTGCCGGCAAGATGGCCGTCGAGGCGGCCGACCGCGCCATGCGCGGGCAGACCTCACCGGTCCCGATCTACGAGGGCGAGGACGGTGTCATCGCCTGGATGCTAGACGGCCCCGACGCCCGGTACACGGTGCCGCTGCCGGCCGACGGCGAAGCCAAGCGCGCCATCATGGACACGTACACCAAGGAGCATTCGGCAGAGTACCAGGCCCAGGCCTGGATCGATTTGGCCCGCAAGCTGCACGGCGAGCACCCCGAGGCCACCGACCCGGCCAATGTTGCCAGCGTCTTGATCCAGACCAGCCACCACACCCACTACGTGATCGGCTCCGGCGCCAACGATCCCCAGAAGTATGATCCCACCGCATCCCGCGAAACCCTTGACCACTCCATCCCTTACATCTTCACGGTGGCGCTGCAGGATGGTTCATGGCACCATGTTGATTCCTACTCCCCCGAGCGTGCCGGACGCCCCGACACAGTTGCGCTGTGGCACAAGGTCACCACCGAGGAAGATGCAGAGTGGACGCGCCGCTACCACTCCCTGGACATCGCCGAGAAGGCGTTTGGCGGCACCGTGGTCATCACCTTGACCGACGGCACCGTCATCACCGATTCCATTGCCGTGGCCGACGCGCACCCGCTGGGCGCCCGCCCGTTTGCCCGCGCCCAGTACATCAACAAGTTCCGCACCCTGGCCGCCGGCCTCGTCGAGGAAGCGGAGATCAACCGCTTCCTGGCGGCAGCAGAAAGCCTGCCCACCCTGGCCGCCGGTGAACTGGGCCAGCTGAACATCACCGCAGCTCCCGGCGTCATCGACCTCGCCGACGCCCCCAAGGGGCTGTTCTAAATGCTGTATTCGAAGAAGACACCGGAGCAGAAGCGCCGGGACCTGCGGGCCATGCTGGTGCCCGGCGCGGCGGTGCAGTTCCCGGGCGCGTTCAACCCGTTGTCGGCCCGCCTCATTGAGGAAAAGGGGTTCGACGGCGTCTACATCTCCGGCGCGGTGCTCGCCAATGAGCTGGGGTTCCCGGACATCGGCATGACCACCTTGTCCGAGGTGGCGGCCCGCGGCGGGCAGATCGCCCGCATGACGGATCTGCCGTGCCTGATCGATGCCGACACCGGCTTTGGTGAGCCCATGAACGTGGCCCGCACCATCCAGGAGCTGGAGAACGCCGGGCTGGCAGGCACCCACATTGAGGACCAGTTCAACCCCAAGCGCTGCGGCCATCTGGACGGCAAGAACATGGTGGATCTGGATACGGCGGTCAAGCGGATCGCCGCAGCCGCCGACGCCCGCCGGGACCCCAACTTTCTGATCATGGCACGCACGGACATCCGCGCCGTCGAGGGCCTGCAGGTCGCCATTGACCGGGCCAAGGCCCTGGTCGACGCCGGTGCCGACGCGATCTTCCCGGAAGCCATGAAGGACGTGTCCGAATTTGAGGCGGTGTGCAACGCGGTGAACGTGCCGGTGCTGGCCAACATGACCGAATTTGGCAAGAGTGATCTGTTTACCCGGGATGCGCTGGCCAAGGCCGGGGTGGCCATGATCATCTACCCTGTCACCTTGTTGCGCAGCGCCATGGGGGCTGCGGAACGCGTTTTGGACACCCTGCGCACCGACGGCACCCAGGAAGCGGCCGTCCCCGAGATGTTAACCCGGGCCAGGCTCTATGAATTGGTTGACTATCAGGGGTATAACCAGTTTGATACAGGCATCTTCAATTTTCAGGTGCCCGGACTGGACATCGGCAACAACAGCGCAAACCTTTAGGCATCAGTTCTTTTCGAAAAGGGAGTACCAACTGTGAGTGATGAAGAAGTACGCAAGGGACTTGCCGGCGTTGTTGCCGACTACACTGCCATCTCCAAGGTCAATCCGGAGTCCAACTCGCTGCTGTACAGGGGCTACCCGGTGCAGGAGCTGGCAGCGGGCAGGTCCTTCGAGGAAGTGGCACTGTTGCTGTGGACGGGCGAGCTTCCCACCCAGGAGGAGTTGACGCGCTTCGAGGCGTTTGAACGGGCCAACCGGGCCCTGGATTCGCGGGTGAAGGCCGCCATCGACCTACTTCCCCTGGACTGCCACCCCATGGATGTGGGCCGCACAGCCGTCTCCGTCATGGGCGCCAATGACCCCCTGGCAAAGGATTCCTCCCGGGAGGCCGAGCTGGAGAAGGCAAAGTCCCTTTTTGCGCAGTTCCCGGCGGTCGTCGCCTATGACCAGCGCCGGCGTCGTTCCCTGGCAGCGGTGGAGCCGCGCGCCGATCTGGACTATTCACAGAACTTCCTGTGGATGTCGTTTGGCGAGGAGGCCGCCCCGGAGGTGGTGGATGCGTTCCGCGTCTCCATGGTGCTGTATGCGGAGCACTCCTTCAACGCCTCAACGTTCACCGCCAGGGTCATCACCTCCACCCTGTCCGATCTGCACTCGGCCGTCACCGGCGCCATTGGCGCTTTGAAGGGCCCCCTGCACGGGGGCGCCAATGAGGCCGTCATGCACACCTTTGACGAGATTGGCATCCGCAAGGAGGAGACCCGCCAGGAGGCCGCCATTCGCGCCAAGGCATGGATGGAGGACGCCCTGGCCAAGAAGAAGAAGGTCATGGGGTTCGGCCACCGGGTTTACAAGAACGGCGATTCCCGGGTTCCCACAATGAAGGGGGCGCTGGATGCGATGATCGCGCACTTTGACCGCCCGGAGATCTTGGGACTCTACGACGGGCTGGAACAGGCCATGGACGAGGCGAAGGCCATCAAACCCAATCTCGACTACCCGGCCGGGCCCACCTACCACCTGATGGGCTTTGACACGGACATGTTTACGCCCATCTTCATCGCCTCGCGCATCACGGGCTGGACGGCGCACATCATGGAACAGCGGGCTGCCAACTCACTGATCAGGCCGTTGAGCGCCTACAACGGGGTTGCCGAACGCCACCTCGGGTAGCAGCGCTTGGGCCGGCGGCAAGATATGGTGAGGTGAGTCTCATATCTTGCCGCACCCGTAAGGAGCATCATGGAGAAGTCATCGCTGACGGCACTGGCCAGGGAACTGATGGTTTCCGCCAAAACCAAGAACAGCGGCCGCAGCGCCAGGACGGTCTATGGCGGGCATGAGTGCGTGTTGCGCCAAACTGTCATTGCCCTCACGGCCGGGTCGTCACTGGATGAGCATGATAATCCGGGCGAGGCCACGCTGCAGGTCCTGAACGGGCGGATAGTGCTCGCCTCCGGCGATGTGCGCTGGGAGGGCTCCCCCGGGGACCACCTGGTGGTTCCCGTGGCACGCCACTCCGTGGAGGCGCTGGAGGATTCGGCGTTCCTGCTGTCGGTGGCCAAACCCTAGCCTGCTCCATCTAGGTACCAGATACTGCACGAAAGAGCGGCAAAACGGCCACTTTTCGTGCACTATCTGGTACTTAGTTGTTTAAGGTGTGGCTGCTTGCGGCGACAGTTTCATTGTCGGGGTTGAGCACCACACGCCAGTGCCCGCGCCCACCGGCAAGGAACGCCGGAAGCCAGTGGACGGCGTCGGCCCACATCCGGCCCTCGGGCAGTTCGCCCACCGGATACCAGCACGGGGCAATCTCATCACTCTCTGCTGCTTCCCCGCGAAACGTTCGGCCCAGGAAGACCGTGGTGAACATGTTCCATTCCGGCCGGGCCGGGAACACGAAATCCACGGTGCCTGCGGGGATCAGGTCGGCGGCGGCAATGGTGATGCTTGATTCTTCCGCCACCTCACGGCAAACGGCCTCCTCGGGGCTCTCCCCCCGCTCCACATGCCCACCGATCCCCACCACTTTTCCGGCACCAAACCCGGTCTTCTTCAGCCCCAACAGGACCTGCTCCTGCCCTTGGTGGGTGCGGAGCAAGAAACAAAGGGTAACGGGAGCGGAAGTCATGGCTCCAGCGTAGGCCATGACGCATTTTCACCGGAAAGATCCGGCCGGAAGGCGCACCACAGTGAGCAAGTGAGTGTCAAATAACAAAAATAGATTTTGCATGGTGAAACTTTTGCCATTTGTGCTTCATCCCACACGACGCCCTCTCCTAATGTCATCTCATGCCCGCAGCGCGATTGAATTGATGCGCGGGCCCCACACTTTGACCATCCCTGGAGGAACCGTGAAATTTTCACGCACACTTGCCGTGGCCGCATTGGCTGCCATGGCGCTCACGAGCTGCGCTCCCCCCACATCCAACAACGCCGCCTCATCGGTGGACGAGTCCACCGGGACCCTGCGTGTTTGGCTGTTCTCCGAAGTCAACCAGGCCCCCAAGTCAGCTGTTGTCGATGCGACAGTGAAGGAATTTGAGGCCGCACACAAGGACGTCAAGGTCGATGTCCAGTACATCCCCGTGGACACCCGCGCGGAGAAGTTCAAGGCGGCCTTCAATGATCCCTCCAGCGCCCCCGACGTGGCCGAATTCGGCAACACCGACCTCGCCAGCTATGTAGCCGCCGGCGGGCTTTCGGACCTGACCGGCGACATCAAGGGCTGGGATGAAGGCAAGGACCTGGACCCGAAGGTCCTCGCCACCACCGCCATCGACGGCAAGAACTATGGCGTGCCGTGGTTTGTTGGCGTTCGCGCCCTGTACTACCGCACCGACATCCTCAAGGCTGCCGGCGTCGCAGTTCCCAAGACCATGGCCGAGATCGAAACCGCTGCCCGCACGGTGCGCGCGGCCAACCCGGACATGCTCGGCATCTCCGTTGGCGGCAAGGCGCAATTCTCCGCCTTGCCGTTCCTGTGGGCACACGGCGGCTCCATCGCCACGGCGAAGGGCGGCACCTTCACCGCCGAGCTTGATTCCGCCAAGTCCCGTGCCGGCATCACCGCCTACACCAACTTGATGAAGGATGACATCTGCCCGCCGGCCACCTGCGCCGAATTTGGTGGCAACGCCAGCGTCCAGCAGTTCATTGCCGGCAAGGCTGCCATGACGATCGGCGGCGACTTCAACTACAAGGCCGTCTCCGAAAGCGCGTTCAAGGACAGCTTCGCCGTGGTCCCGGTCCCCGGCGTAACAGCCGGCTCAATCGCCCCCGCCTTCGCCGGCGGCAACAACCTGGGCGTCTTCACCAGTTCCAAGCGCCATACCCTCTCCGCCGACTTCGTCAAGGCCCTGGCCAGCAAGAAGTCCCAGCAGGCCATGTTTGATGCCATGGGCAACCTGCCCACCTTCACCGATGTGCAAAAGAGCGTGGCCGAGAAGAACCCCCAGGTTGCCCCGTTCATCGCCACCATCGCTGCCGGCACCAACTTTGTCCCGATTACCGACACCTGGTCGACCATTGACGCCAAGGGCACCTTCACCGGCATGTACCAGCAGATTGTCACCGGCAAGGCCGACGTCGACACCGCCTCCAAGGATGCCAGCGACGCCATGAACAAGATCTTCGCGGCAAAGTGACCCTTCGCCCCTTTAGGAAAGGCCAGCACTAATGGCCCTGCAAGTACCCGTCGCCACTGCGTCCGCCACGCCGGCTCCGGACCGCCCCGCCCAGTCACGACCCAAGAAAAAGGGTCGCGGCTGGGCGGGGCGGTTGGAGCACTGGCTGTACCTGGCGCCCGCCCTCATCGTCCTGATCGCCCTGTTGGGCTACCCGCTGTACCAACTGATCAACATGTCCTTGTACGACTACCGTCAGGCGCAGGTCAGCGGAAAGGCGCCCCTGAACTTCACGGGACTGGAAAACTACCGGATCCTGGTCTCCGACCCGGAATTCTGGACCGTCCTGGGCAATACGGTGGTCTTCGCCACCGCCTGCGTGGTGTTCACCTTGCTGGTGGGCGGCGCACTCGCTGTCTTCGCAACACGCCTTCGCCCCTGGGTCCGCACCACCTTGTTCGCCGTGTCCCTGGGCGCCTGGGCCACCCCGGCCGTCACCGGCAGCGCCGTGTGGCTGTTCCTGTTCGACTCCACCCAGGGCCTGGTCAACAAGGTGCTGGCCGGCATTGGGCTCAGCGGCTTCAGCGACTTTTCCTGGACGTACGAGAAATGGACTGCCTTTGGCTTGGTGGCCAGCGAGGTTGTTTGGTGTTCCTTCCCGTTCGTCATGGTCACCGTCTACGCGGGCATCCAGGCAATCCCCACGGAGGTTGTGGAAGCCGCACGTCTGGACGGCGCGTCCATGCCACGCATATTCACCAACATCATGCTGCCCATGCTGCGCCCCATCGTGATGATCGTCACCATCCAGTCGATCATCTGGAACTTCAAGATCTTCTCGCAGATCTACATCATGACCAACGGCGGCGGCATTGCCGGGCAGAACATGGTCTTGAACGTTTACTCATACCAGCAGGCGTTCGCAGCCAGCCTCTACGGGCTCGGATCCGCGCTGGGCGTCATCATGACGGTCTTACTCATGGTCATCACCCTCGTCTACCTGCGACTACTAAAAAGGAGTGGTGAAGTACTGTGACCACGCTAAAGGTGAGCCAGCCCGGCTCCGTGACTCCCCGACGTCGTGCGAAGGAAAGGAAATCCCGCAAGGGCTGGGGCTCCAACGCCGTGGGGCTGCTGATCGCCGCATTTGTAGCCTTCCCCTTGTACTGGATGCTGCTCTCAGCCCTCAAGCCCAAAACGGCTCTCGACGCCGGCGACTCCACCCCCTGGACCCTCACCCCGTCCTTCGATTCGTTCGCCCGGGTACTGAGCGTGAACAACTTTGGCCAGTACTTCCTGAACTCGGTGATCGTGGCCTTGAGCGTGGTGGTGCTCTCCACCGTGCTGGCATTCCTTGCCGCCGTGGCCCTGACCCGCTACAACTTCAAGATGCGCACCAAGTTGCTGATCATCATCCTGGTGGCGCAAATGGTCCCCATCGAGGCACTGACAATTCCCTTGTTCTTCCTGTTCAAGGGCTTCGGTGAGGCGATTCCGGCGGTGGGCCTGAACCATTTGGGCTCGCTGATCCTGGTCCATGTGGGCTTCTCCATCCCGTTCGCGATCTGGATGCTGCGCGGCTTTGTTGCTGCCGTCCCCATCGAGCTGGAAGAGGCAGCCAAGCTCGACGGCGCCAGCAGCTTTCGCTTTGTCCGTTCAGTGTTGTTCCCACTCGTGGCCCCGGGTGTGGTGGCGTGTTCGGTGTTCTCGTTCATCTCCACCTGGAACGACTTCCTGTTCGCGAAGACGTTCATCATTTCCGCCCAGGAAAACTCCACCATGCCCATGGCACTGCTGACCTTCTTCAAGCCGGACCAGAACGACTGGGGCGCCATCATGGCCGGTTCCGTCATCATGACCATCCCGGTCTTGATCTTCTTCATCGCCGTCCAACGCAAGCTGGTGTCCGGCCTCGCCGGCGCCGTCAAGGGCTAAGCCCCTCCCGTAGAAAGGGTTCCCGCCCATGACCTCCCACACCCTTGTTCCCGCGCCCTGGTCAGTTGTTGACGCCGGCACATCCTTGACCTTGACCTCCACGACCTCACTCGGCTCCGATCCGTGCCTGGCCAATGCCCGGCGCTGGTTCGCCAGGGCTTTGGGCGCGGCAACAGGCTGGGAGCTGGCAGTGGGCGACACTGTCGGGGCCACCATCGCCTTCGCCGTTGACCCCGGCCAACCGGCCGAGGGCTACCGGCTCACGATTGGCGAGGGCGTGCTCATCGAGGCCTCCTCCGACGCCGGCGCGCTCTACGGCGCCCAGACTGTGCTGCAGCTCCTTGGCGCCCAGGCGTTCAGGGCAGCCCCCGCCGGTGCCCCGGCCTGGACCCTGCCTGCCCTGGCCATCGTTGACAAGCCGCGGTATGGCTACCGCGGGGTCATGCTTGATGTGGCCAGGCACTTCCAGCCCAAGAATGACGTGCTGCGCTTCATCGAGGTGGCGGCCATGCACAAGCTGAACGTGCTGCACCTGCACCTGACCGACGACCAGGGCTGGCGCGTGGAAATCAACGCGTTCCCGAAACTGACGGAAGTTGGCGCCTGGCGCCGCGAATCCTCGCTCGGGGCCTGGCGGGCAGGGATCTTTGACGGGGCACCCCATGGGGGCTTCTACACCCAGGATGACCTGCGCGAAATTGTGGCCTTCGCCGCCGCCCGCAACATCACCGTCATCCCCGAGATTGACGTTCCCGGACACAGCCAGGCCGCTATTGCCGCCTACCCGGAACTGGGCCTGCCCGGCTCCACCCTGGAGGTGTGGACACGGTGGGGCATCAACCCCAACGTGCTCGAGCCCACCGCCTACGCCGTGGATTTCTACAAGGTAGTCCTTGATGAGCTCATGGAGATCTTCCCGTCCCCGTGGATTGGGCTTGGCGGCGACGAGGTCCCGCTGGAGCAGTGGGAGTCCAGCGAGTTCGCCCTCAAGGCCGCAGCGGATTTGGGCTGTGAATCTGTAGCGGGCCTGCACGGCTGGTTCATCGGCCAGCTGGCCGAGCATCTTCGCCTGGCCGGCCGCAAGACTGCCGTGTGGGATGAGATCGGCGACGTCGGCCTGCCCGACGGCGCCCTGGTCCACTCCTGGCGTGGCTACCAGGGCGGGCTGGACGCCCTGGCCGGCGGCTACGACGTCGTCATGTGCCCGGAGCACAAGCTGTACCTGGATCACCGCCAGGCCGACGGCCACGGCGAACCTGTGCCGGTGGGTTTTGTGACCACCCTGGAGGCCGTGTACAACTTTGATCCGATGCCGGAAGCCCCGGCACAGGATTTCCCGGGCCGGTTGCTGGGTGCCCAGGCCAACATTTGGACAGAGCACCTGCCCTCGGCCCGGCGCATCGACTACGCCGCCTACCCGCGGCTCAGTGCCATCGCAGAGGTGTTCTGGTCGAATCCGGCAAGCCGGGACTACCCCGGTTTCCTGCGCCGGCTGGGCGAGGGGCACCTGGACAGGCTGGCAGCGATGGGCGTGGAGTTCCGTCCTCTGGATGGCCCGCATCCGTGGCAGCAGCGCCCGGGCATCGTTGGCTGGATGCGCGACTTCGAGCAGGAACAGCTCGACGCTGCTGGCAAACTGTGAGTATGACCGAAATAGCCGAGCAACGTAACTCGTCATCCTCGCTTCGCAAGGCATTGCGGTTGCTCTCGGTCATTTCAGAGAATCCGGCGGACCCGGAGGGGTTGGCGCTGACGGAGCTGGCCAAGATTTCCGGCATCAACAAGAGCACCGTGCTGCGGCTGGTGTCCCCGCTGATCGATGAGAACCTGATCGAACGTGACCGGGTCAGTGGGAAGTTCCGGCTTGGATTTGGCAGTCTACGGCTGGGGCAGTCCTACCTGGACTCCCTGGATTTGCGCAGCGCAGCCAATGACGAGCTGCGCGCCCTGATGAGGGAAACCTCCAACACGGTACACCTGGTGATCCTCGCCGGCCATGACGTGGTCTACCTGGACAAGGTCGAGGACGAGGCCACGGTGCGCATGGCCTCCCGCGTGGGCGCCACGATGCCCGCCTACTGCACGGCCGTGGGCAAGGCCATCATGGCCTACAGCGCCGAAGAGGTGGTTTCCTCCATCTTGTCGGTGCCGTTGCGCCCCATCACGGCCAGGACCATCACCGATCCGGCGGCACTGCGGATGGAGCTCGCGGCCGTTCGGCGCCGCGGCTATTCCATCGACGACCGCGAGAACGAACCCGAGGTCCGCTGTGTTGCCGCCCCGATCTTCAACAACGACGACGTCGTCGTTGCGGCCCTGAGCGTTTCCTCCCTGACCTCCCGCATGACACCGGCAAAGGTGCGCGAAGTGGGGCCGATGGCCGCCGCCGTGGGGCTGCGCATCTCCGTAAAGCTGGGCTCGCGTCAGGCCGCGGCGCTGCTGAAGTAGGCGTCCGGGGCACGGCGCCGCTCTACTCCCACCTACACCGCCGCGCGCCGCTGGGCGTTCGCTATGGCGGCCTTGATCCGTCGCCGGAGAAGTTCCGGGTTGGCCAGGTCATCCCAAACAACCCTGATGAAGTTCCACCGCGCCTCCATGAGTTCGCGTTCGCGAAGCCGTTCCTGAAAAATGGCCTCATCGGTGGGTTTGAAATCGAAATATTTACTCTTGCCGTCAAACTCCAACGCCAGCATAATGTCGCGCCAGGTGCCGTCAACCCGATATTCGTTTCCCCGGACGAACAACCTCACCTGGTATTCAGGCGCGGGAATGTCCATTCCCGCCACCAGGAGCCTGGTCCTGGTTTCCCCGCTGACTCGGAGCGGTCGTCCAGGGTACCAATGACCTTGCGTGCCGCTGCCACGCCGCGCCCGCCCTTGTTTCCGTCAAGGAGTTTGAGAATGGTGTCCATCTTCGCGCCTTTGTGCAGGCCGCTGTCGCCGATGATGACGTCTGGCACAAAGGGGACAGTCCGGGCGCAGTCAACGATGGTCTGTTCCAGTGGCATGGCATGGCATGGACCATCCCCATGTCGGGGCGTTGAATACGCACCATCTGCGCCGGTTCCAGGGCCCGCTTGTGCACGCGGACCCCCTTCACCTTGCTGGTGGACGACGGGGGTGTCGGAGCAGTCAGGTGAATCCCCTGGCCGGCATTCCACACCTGCAGCCCCCAGCAGTCGGGCGGCACTGACGTGGCTGTGACAGGCATTGCCGTGCGTGGCCAGGGCATGCGCCCGGAGCCGGAGCAAGTCCCTGCCCCACGGCGTCGCCACGTCCCAGTCCACCGTCTTGATGTAGACCCCGTGCCGGATCCGGTGGAGCAGGCCACCCGACCTGGCAATGTTGAGCAGGCGCGGGCCGAGCCCTGACTGCCTCAGCTGGGCCGTGCTGGCAATAGTATGCCCGGCAGGCCAGTCCTTGGCACCTCTGGTGGCCACTACTCGCGATTCATAGGCCCAGCCTTACCCAGCCGGCGCCGCAATTCAACGGGGAAGTAGGCGATTGTGGATAACTTGGAGTCGGTTAACTGGCGGCGGCGTGGCAAACGGGTGGGGACCATGGAATTTCATGGGTCCCCACCCATTTGGCACGCCGTGGGTCGGAAGGCGCCGAGGCAGCCCGGCCGCGTGTAGCTGCTAGACGAACTGCCAGATCAGTGCGGCCATGCCGAAGCCCACCAGGGAGAGCACCGTCTCCAACACGGTCCACGTCTTCAGGGTGTCCTTGACGCTCATGTTGAAGTACTTGGAAATGATCCAGAAGCCGCCGTCGTTGACGTGGCTGGCAATGACGGAGCCGGAGGCGATGGCCATGACGACCAGGGCAAGCTGCGGCTGCGAGTACCCTGCAGCAAGGACGCTGGGGGCCAGGATGCCTCCGGTGGTGACGATGGCGACGGTTGCCGAGCCCTGGGCGATGCGCAGGCCGCAGGAGATGACGTAGGCGGAGAGCAGCAGCGGCAGTCCCGCGGTAGCCAGGGAATCGGCGACGGCGTTGCCCACACCTGTCGCGCCCAGGACGGCGCCGAAGAAGGCTCCGGCGCCGACAACGAGCAAGATCATGCCGACGGGGCGCAGGGAGGTGGAGGTCAGTTCGGCCAGCTCGTCGCGGGTCATGCCGCGGCGGGTGCCCAGCAGCCACATGGCTAGCAGCACGGCAATGGTCAGGGCGATGGCGGGGTTGCCGAAGAACTGCAGGGTCGTGCGGAAGGCGCCGGCGGGCAGGAAAATGTTGCCGAAGGTGCCGCCCAGGATCAAGATCATGGGGGTACCGATGGCCAGCATCACGGTGCCCAGACCGGGCTCACCCATGATTTTGGCGTTCTCGGACTCGGGGATGACGCTGTCCTCGGGGACGGCGACCATGACGCGCTTGCCGATCCAGGTGCCCCACAGGATGCCGGAGGCGAACCATGCGGGGATGCCGCAGGCAAGGCCCATGATGATGACCCAGCCAAGGTCAACATGGAACAGGCCGGCGGCTGCGACGGGGCCGGGGTGTGGGGGCAGGAAGGCGTGCGTGACGGACAGGCCGGCCAGCAGTGGCAGGGCGTACAGTGCCAGCGACTTGCCACCGCGGATGGCCGCAACGTAAACCAGTGGCGCCAGCACGAAGATGCCGATGTCGAAGAAGACCGGGATGCCGAGCACGAAGCCGGTGATACCCATGGCCAGGGGTGTGCCCTTTTCACCAAAGACCTTTACCAGGCGGCTTAGCAAGACTTCGGCACCGCCGGAGCGTTCCAGGATGGCGCCGAGCACGGTGCCAAGGCCGATGATCGCGGTGATGTGGCCCAGGATGCCCGCGAAGCCCTTTTCAATCAGGGCCCCGGAACTCTTGGTGGCGGAGCCGACCAAGTCGTCGACGGACACCCCGCCGGCAAGCGCCACGAGGACGCCGACCACAATGAGGGCGATGAAGGGTTCCAGCTTCATCTTGATGATCAGCACGAGCAGGAGGGCGATGCCCACGCCGGCCAGGAGCAAAAGCCCGGCCGTGTCGTGGTGCAGCCAGTTAATAAATTCAGTCATGGAGTTACTTTCAACAAAAACGAGATTAGCGAAGAATGGCGGTGAAGGCTGCGGCTCGGGAGGTGATCTCGGCCCAGGTGCCGGCGGCGACGACGGCTGGCGGAACCACGGCTGTGCCGCAGCAGACGGCAACGGCGCCGGCGGCCAGGAAGTCCTTGGCGTTGGCAGTGTTAATGCCGCCGGAGGGCAGCAGCTTGATGCCCGGGTAGGGGCCCTGCAGGTCCTTGAGGTAGGCCGGGCCCATGGCGCTGGCCGGGAAGATCTTAACGACGGCGGAGCCAAGGTCCAGCGCCATGGCCACCTCCGTGGGTGTCATGGCGCCGAGCGCAAAGGGAATCCCGGCGTCGGAGGCAACCTTGGCCACCTCGGGTCGGATACCCGGGGTGACAAGGAACTGTGCGCCGGCGTCGATCGCTGCCTTTGCCTGGTCGGCTGTGAGCACGGTGCCGACGCCGACGATGGCGCCGTGATCTGCCGCGGTGGCGGCGGCACGGGCCACATGTGCCAGCAGGTTGGGGGTGGTGTAGGTCAGTTCCACACCGGTGATGCCGCCGGCGACCAGGGCCCGGCAGAGCTCTGCGGCGTCGGCAATGTCGGGGGCGCGGACCACGGCAATGGTGCGGTCAGCCTCGAGCCGTGCGATGAGTTCTTGGTTGTTCATGATGTGGGGCGGGTTCCTTCCGGGGTACGGCGCAGCGCCCGGCCGGCAAGGGCGCCGGTGGGTGTGCCCGCATTGATGGCTGCGGTGCCGTTGACAAAAACGTAGTGGATGCCCGCTGCGGCTTGGCGCGGGTTTTCAAAGGTGGCGGTGGCGTTGATGGTTTCCGGGTCAAAGAGCACCAGGTCCGCGGCGTAGCCGTCGCGGATCAGGCCCCGGTCCACGAGTTTCAGCCGTGCCGCGGGGCGCCCGGTGAGGTGGTGGATCATCTCCTCGAGGCTGAGCAGGCCCAGCTCGCGGCTGTAGTGGCCAAGGAACCGGGGGAACGTCCCCCAGGCGCGCGGGTGCGGCTTGGCCCCGACCAGGATGCCGTCGCTGCCGCCGGTGTGGGTGCGGTGGACCATGATGGCCTGCACGTTCTCCTCGTGGCCCACGTGTTGGAGAATGCCAGTGGCCATTTTGTCGCGCAGGAGGATGTCCACGAACGTGTCAAAGGGGTCGGCTCCCTTGTCCTGTGCGATCTGCTCGATGGTTTTGCCCACGAGGGCGTCCAGCTCGGGGTTCTGGACGCCGGATATCTCCAGGGTCTCCCATTCGGCCACCACGCCGTGGCAGCCGTCGGAGCCGTAGATTTCCACGTTCTCGCGGATCCGGGCCAGGGTGTCCGGGTCGCGGAGGCGTTCCATGGTCTCCTGGCTGCCGCCGGCGGAGGCCCAGCTGGGCAGGATCGCGGAGAGTGTGGTGGCGCCGGGCAGGTACGGGTAGGTGTCCAAGGTGATGTCGACGCCGTCGTCCAGTGCACGGTCGATCAAGCCCAGCAGCTCGGGGGCGCGGCCCTTGTTGGGGGCAAAGTTCATGGTGGCGTGGGAGAGGTGCAGGGCGCAGCCGGTGTCTCGGCTCAGCTCGATCATCTCGTCGTACGCCTCAAGCGCGCCCTTGCCGTAGGAGCGGTGGTGCGGGGCGTAGAAGCCGCCAAACTCGGCCACGACGGAGCACAGCTGCGCCAACTCCTCGGTGGTCGCGTACATGCCCGGGGTGTAGGTCAGACCCGAAGACATGCCCACGGCGCCTTCGGCCATGCCGGTGCGGATCACCTCTTCCTGCGCGGCAACCTCCGCGGGGGTGGCCTCTCCTTCGCCGAAGCCGCGCACCATGGCCCGGACTGTGCCCTGGGGAATCAGGTAGGCGGCGTTGGTGGCGATGCCCTCATCCAGCCGGTCGAGGTACTCCCCCACCGTGCGCCAGTTGAAGTCGAAGTCCGCCGGGTTTTCGTTCCAGCCGGCAATCTTCTGCCTCACCCCGGCGAGCGTCACCTCGTCAATGGGGGCGTAGGAAAGCCCGTCCTGGCCCAGCAGCTCGGTGGTGACACCCTGGCTGAGTTTGGCGTAGTGGCCAGGGTTCAGGAGCAGCTGCAGGTCCGAGTGGGCGTGCATGTCAATGAAGCCGGGGCTCAGGACCAGCCCGGTGGCGTCGATGGCGCCGTCGCCCAACGGGTGCGTGCCCGGAGCGGTGATGGCGTGGATCTTTCCATCCAGCAGGACGACGTCGGCACGAAAGCCCGGTGCGCCGGTTCCGTCCACGACGGTGGCGTTGGTGATGATGGTCTGCACGGCGGCGGTGACGGGTGCCATGGCTTAGAAGAACGTGTGGATGAGATCCACGACGCGGTTGTCGGTGCCGGCGTCGGCCAAGACGGGGATCAGGGTCCACTTGTCAAAGGCCGTGCAGGGGTGGGAGAGCCCGAGCCGGACCACATCGCCGATGCCCACGGTGGTCGTGTCGGGGTTGAAGCGCAGGAAGCTGTGCTGGTCGTTGACGGAGCTGATGAGCGCCCCGTCCAGGGCTGTCATCTCCCCTCCCAGGGCGTTGCCGAGCAGTTGCGGTTCGGGCAGGCCCTCATCGACGGGCAGGTCCCGCTTGCCGGCGTCCAGGATGGCCAGGCCGGGCTCGGGCACTGAAACAACGCGGGCCCAGCCGTGCATGGCGGAGATGAATGGTTCCCCGGCGCCGCGGCTGAACGGGGAAATGCCCCGGTAGAAGCCGTCGTCGTGCACAATGTACGCGCCGCTGCGGATGATGACCGACACGCGGGGGCCGCCGTCGGTGCCGTCCGAGGCGCAGCTGCCGAGCACTGTGGCGACGTCGTCAAAGTAGGCGCTGCCTCCGGCGGTGACAATTATTTCCGTTCCGGGGGCGTATAGCTCCTCGGCCAGCAGTTGCTCGTGGAGTTCCTTGACCCGGTTGAGATATCCGCGCACCGCGGCGAGTGCGTCGTCGTCGGCGGTGTGGGCCAGGGCTCCCTCGTAGCCGCCGACGCCGACCAGGCGCAGGTGTTCACTGGCATGGACGGCGCGGGCGATCTGCAGGGCTTCGGCGGTTGAGCGAACACCAGTGCGCCCGCCCATGCCGCCCAGTTCGAGGATCACGTCGATGACGGAGTCCCCCGAAAGTGTTGATTCCTGCAGGGCCACCGTCGCCAGCGAATCAACCCAGGAGACCACGGAGAAATCCGGGCCCTGGGTCTCGGCCAGCCAGGTGATGGCCTGCGGGTCGGTGAGGCTGTTGGCGACCATGACGCGGCGCAGCCCGAAGGCGTGGCCCACGCGCAGCTGGGAAGCGTTGGCCAAGGTGATGCCCCAGGCACCATTCCTTAGCTGCTCACGCCAGAGCTGGGGGGCCATGGTGGTCTTGCCGTGCGGGGCCAGGAGCACGCCGTGGGCCGCGCACCAGCGAGCCATGTTCACAGTGTTGGCGTGTATGGCGGCAGCGTCCAGGGTCAGCAGCGGTGTCTGGAAATCGGCCAGTGAAACACCGGAGGCAGCGTAGTCGCGGGCGCTCTGTCCGTGTGAGGCGGCGGGAGCCGCCTTGTGCCGCCAACTCAGGCTCACCTGGGCCAGGGCGTCCACCAGGTCCGAGTTGATGCCCGGGTTTTGCCTGACATTTGCTGACGGTGCCGTGCTGCGCATTGTTGATTCCCTTCACGGGCCAGCAGTCCGGCCCCGTTGCGTATTTTGCAACGCTAGTTGCAAACTCACCAAGAGCATGTCTAACATGGTCTGGATTCGCCAGTCAAGGCGGCAATGAGACACCAGCCACAGCCGCGCCCGCCGGAAACCGCATTCCTGCCGGTGTGGCGCAGCCGGCATTGCCCGTCCCACCAGTTTGTGAGAGGAAGTGCAGAAGGCCCATGCTTTCAGTTGTATGCATCGGAGAGACGATGGCCATGCTCACTCCCACCGACAATGTGCCCTTGTCGGAGGCAACCGAGTTGTTCTATGGCGTGGGCGGCGCCGAATCAAATGTGGCCATGGGTCTGGCAGCCATGGGCGTAGACGCCCACTGGGTGGGCCGGGTGGGCCGGGACGGATTCGGCACCCGTATCCTGAACGAGCTGGCCGGCCACGGTGTGGGTGTGGGCGGCGTCGAGGTTGATGCCGCGCTTCCCACCGGCCTGTATGTGAAGGTCCCTGCCGCACTGGATTCCGACTCCGAGGAAAGCTCGGTGCTGTACTACCGCCAAGGTTCGGCAGCCTCGGCCATGAGCCCGCGAATGCTGCACAATCCCGCCGTGGCGACACTGCTGGAAAACGCCAGGCTCATCCACCTCAGCGGCATCACCGCAGCCCTCTCCCCCGAGTGCAGGGCCCTGCTGTCCGAGGTCTTGGCCGCACCGCGCAACGGACGCTTGGTGTCCTTTGATGTGAACTGGCGTGGGGCGCTTTGGGCGAACACCGACAAGGCCGTGCTGCGCACCCTGGCCAACCAGTCCGACGTCGTGCTGGTCGGTGCCGACGAGGCCCTGCCCGCCTTTGGCACCAATGATGAGGCCGAGCTGCGGGCACTGCTGCCGGATCCGGCGGTCATCGTGCTCAAGAATGCCGACACCTCCGCCATTGCCCTGATGAACGACGGCGTCCGCGTGGAGGTGCCGTCGCTGACGGTATCGGTGTTGGAACCTGTTGGTGCAGGGGACGCGTTCGCCGCGGGATATCTTAGTGGCATGCTCTTTGGACTAGACCAGCAATCCTCCCTGCGGCGCGGCCACGTCAGCGCCGCCTGCACCCTCACGGTCCCCGGCGACCGCGGCCCGTTACCCGCTCCGGAGGTGCTCGGTCGAATCCTGGCCTGCTCCGAGGACGAATGGGCCGCCACGCATGTGGCCCCGGGCCGGATCGACTCCCCGGCGCTGCAGGGCGTAGCGCCATGAGCCAAAGCCTGGTCCGCGCCCTTGGCCTGCTGTCCAAACTGGCCGAACAGCCCGCCACCCTGGATGAGCTGGCAGCCACCGCCGATGTCCACAAGACCACGGTGATGCGCCTCTTGCACTGTCTGGAGGACGAACATTTCCTGGTCCGCAACACTGCGGGGCAGTTCCAGCTGGGCCGGAAACTCTTTGAGCTTTCCTCCCGGGCCCTGGAGTTGCGGGACCTGCGCCAGGTCGCCCGCCCGCACCTGGCCAAGCTCAACGAGGCCACCGGCCACACCGTGCACCTGGCCGAGCTTGAGGGCACCGAGGTGGTGTACATTGACAAGTTCGAGTCCCACCACCCGGTGCGCATGTACTCCCGGATCGGGCTCACGGCCGCGCTGCATTCGGCGGCCGTGGCCAAGGTGATCCTGGCGGATATGCCCCGCTCCCGGCAAGAGCACATTGCGGCCGGGCTTGACTACGTCAAAATGACCGAGAACACGCTCACCACTCCCGAGGAACTGCTGAACGAGCTGACCTTGGTACGCAAGCAGGGCTGGGCGCACGACAAATCCGAGCACGAGTCGTTTGTGCACTGCATCGCCGCACCCCTGCGCGACACCTCGGGGAACGTGGTGGGGGCGGCGTCGATCTCCGTCCCCGTGGTCATGCTGAACTATGAAGGCTTGCTGGAACTACTGCCGGCACTGATGAACGCGACACAGGCCATCTCAAAAGACTTGGGCTGGGTCTCCTATGAAAGGAACACTCGATGAGTGAAAAAACAATTGTATTGACCGAAAACGCGCCGGCCCCGGCGCACACCTTCTCGCAGGGTGTGAAGAAGGGTGGCCTGTTCCAGGTCTCCGGCCAGGGGCCCATGGATCCGGCCGTCAACGAATACATCGGCGAAGGCGACGTCCGCGTCCAGACCCGCCGCACCCTGGAAAACGTCAAGGCAATCCTGGAAGCCGGCGGCTCCAGCGTTGAGGACGTCATCATGTTCCGCGTCTACCTGACCACGCGCGACGACTTCCCCGCCATGAACGAGGTCTACGGCGACTTCATCAAGGAAAACGTGCCCAGCGGCGCGCTCCCCTCCCGCACGACGGTGTTTGTTGACCTTCCTCACGAGGTCATGCTTGTGGAGATCGACGCCCTCGCCGTCACCGCGTAGCAACTAAGTACCAGATACTGCACGAAAATCGATGCTTTTCTTGATTTTCGTGCAGTATCTGGTACTTACTTTTTAAGCCCGACGGCGTGGGGCCGCTCAGTCCGCCGTAACGAGCGGGTCCGTGGCGGCGGTCCCCACAACGCCGGCCGATTCCACCGGCAGGCCGTTGCGGGCCCAATACTCAATGCCGCCGATCATTTCCCGCACCGGGTAGCCCAGCTCGGCAAAAGCCAGGGCTGCAAAGGTGCTGCCGTTGCAGCCGGGCCCCCACGAGTACACCACCACCGGCGTGCCTGCCGGGATCAGCACGTCCGCCTGGGCCGGGATGAGGGCTGTGGGCAGGTGGACGGCCCCGGGCACGTGACCGTGTTCCCAGGAGGCGTGCCTGCGGGTGTCAACGAGCACGAACTCGTCGCCGTGAAGGCGGGCGTGGACGTCCATGACATCAATTTCAAACTGCAACTTGGCCCTGAAGTATTCGGCAGCTTCACTCATGCTTCTTACGCTACAGGCTCCCGGGCCTGCTGCCGGGCTAGGCAGTGGTCCCTAGTGCATTCCTGACGCATCCCAGAACAATTGCCGCCTGGCCCGGTTCCAGCAGGTCCGGGGTGATCCAAAACCCCCGCGTGACTCCGAGCGCCATGTCGGGGTAGACGGCCAGCCGCGGGTCAAGCCGGTCGAAGCTGCCCACAACGGCCGCAGCCCTGGCGGGGTCGTCAATGGCAAGATGCAGCCGGGGTATGGGCTGCCC